>ERZ838118.271-NODE-271-length-73117-cov-9.161972_pt1 | contig 73117 bp, 67 predicted proteins | sample MGYA00519863_ERZ838118 | MGnify/ENA primary metagenome ERZ838118 (study PRJEB31850, sample SAMEA3708827) | human gut metagenome | biome: human gut; feature: human-associated habitat; material: faeces | place: China | collected 2014 ...
ACGCCTCACATGAGGTTTACGTTGACACTATTTTGGAAACTATCAGAAATGCTGCTGCCGTACGAGGAACCGGAATCGCAGAGCGCACACACGAATACGTAGCGACTAAAATGAAAGAGGGCAAAGCAATAATCGCGCTCTGTGGCGACACATTCGCAGGTTTCACCTATATCGAATCATGGGGAAACAAGCAATACGTAGCAACCTCCGGTCTGATTGTACATCCCGATTTTCGCGGATTAGGATTGGCAAAGCGCATCAAACAAGCATCTTTCCAACTGGCACGTCTCCGATGGCCGAAAGCTAAGATTTTCAGTCTGACATCCGGAGCCGCAGTGATGAAAATGAACACCGAACTAGGATATGTCCCCGTCACTTTCAATGAACTGACAGACGACGAGGCTTTCTGGAAAGGATGCGAAGGCTGCACCAACCACGATATACTGGTAGCTAAAAACCGTAAGTTCTGCATCTGCACAGCCATGCTGTACGATCCGACAGACCCGCGGAACATAAAAAAAGAACAAGAAAGAAATAACATTTAATATATACAGCACTATGGAAGAAAAGAAGAAAAAAGTAGTGGTGGCATTCAGCGGCGGACTGGACACATCGTTCACCGTCATGTACCTCGCTAAAGAAAAAGGTTACGAAGTATATGCAGCTTGTGCCAATACGGGCGGTTTCAGCGAAGAACAGCTGAAGACAAACGAAGAAAACGCCTACAAACTGGGAGCAGTGAAATATGTAACATTGGACGTTACTCAGGAATACTACGAAAAGAGTCTGAAATATATGGTTTTCGGAAATGTGCTGCGTAATGGTACTTACCCGATCTCTGTCAGCTCGGAACGTATCTTCCAGGCATTGGCCATCGCACGTTATGCCAACGAAATCGGTGCGGATGCCATTGCCCACGGTTCTACCGGAGCAGGTAACGACCAGATTCGTTTTGACATGACTTTCCTTGTACTGGCTCCGAATGTAGAAATCATCACGCTGACCCGTGATATGGCATTAAGCCGTCAGGAAGAAATCGACTATCTGAACAAACATGGTTTCAGCGCGGACTTCACCAAACTGAAATACTCTTATAACGTAGGTTTGTGGGGTACATCCATCTGTGGTGGCGAAATCCTCGACTCCGCACAGGGATTACCGGAAACAGCCTACCTGAAACATGTGGAAAAAGAAGGCAGCGAACAACTCCGTCTCACTTTCGAAAAGGGAGAACTGAAAGCTGTCAATGACGAAACATTCGATGATCCGATCCAAGCTATCCAGAAGGTAGAAGAGATCGGTGCCGCATACGGTATCGGACGTGATATGCACGTGGGCGATACGATTATCGGCATCAAAGGCCGTGTGGGTTTCGAGGCTGCCGCTCCGATGTTGATTATCGGTGCTCACCGCTTCCTCGAAAAATACACATTGAGCAAATGGCAGCAATACTGGAAAGATCAGGTGGCCAACTGGTACGGAATGTTCCTCCACGAAAGCCAGTATCTCGAACCGGTGATGCGTGACATCGAAGCCATGCTTCAGGAAAGCCAGCGTAACGTTAACGGTACGGCAATCCTCGAGCTCCGCCCGCTTTCTTTCTCTACCGTCGGTGTAGAATCGGAAGACGACCTCGTGAAAACGAAGTTCGGCGAATATGGTGAAATGCAGAAGGGCTGGACAGCCGAAGATGCTAAGGGCTTTATTAAGGTAACTTCTACTCCGCTGCGTGTTTACTACAATAACCATAAAGACGAAGAGATATGATTAAAGCAGGAATCATTGGTGGCGCAGGATATACAGCAGGCGAATTAATCCGTCTGCTGCTCAACCATCCGGAAACTGAAATCGTATTCATCAACAGCAGCAGTAATGCCGGAAACCGAATCACCGACGTACACGAAGGACTCTACGGAGAAACCGACCTGAGATTTACCGACCAGTTACCTCTGGACGCAATAGATGTACTATTCTTCTGTACCGCCCACGGTGACACGAAGAAATTCATGGAAAGCCACAACGTGCCGGAAGATTTGAAAATCATCGACCTCTCGATGGATTATCGCATCAAGAGTGACGATCATGACTTCATCTACGGTCTGCCGGAACTGAACCGTCGTGCTACCTGTACGGCGAAGCACGTAGCCAACCCCGGTTGTTTTGCTACCTGCATCCAGTTAGGTTTGCTTCCGCTAGCCAAGAATCTGATGTTGACAGGCGATGTTTCGGTCAATGCCATCACCGGAAGTACCGGTGCCGGCGTGAAGCCCGGTGCTACCAGTCATTTCAGTTGGCGTAACAATAACATCAGTATATACAAGGCCTTCGATCATCAGCACGTACCGGAAATCAAGCAATCACTGAAGCAGTTGCAGAACAGCTTCGATTCAGAGATCGACTTTATTCCTTATCGGGGAGATTTCCCGCGCGGCATCTTTGCCACTCTTGTCGTAAAAACGAAAGTTGCACTCGAAGAAATCGTTCGCATGTATGAGGAATATTATGCAAAAGACTCCTTCGTGCATATTGTAGATAAGAATATAGACTTGAAACAAGTCGTAAATACCAATAAATGTCTGATACATCTGGAGAAACATGGTGACAAATTACTGATTATCTCCTGTATCGACAACTTGCTGAAGGGTGCCAGCGGACAAGCAGTTCATAACATGAACCTGATGTTCAACCTGGAAGAAACCGTAGGATTACGGCTGAAACCTTCCGCTTTCTAAAAACAGAAGAATTATGAAATTATTCGACGTATATCCTTTATATGACATCAATATAGTCAAAGGACAAGGCTGTAAGGTATGGGATGAGAACGGTACGGAATATCTGGACCTCTACGGAGGCCATGCCGTCATCTCCATCGGACACGCGCATCCCCACTATGTGGAGATGATCAGCAATCAGGTAGCAACCCTTGGTTTCTATTCAAACTCGGTGATCAATAAGCTGCAGCAACAAGTAGCCGAACGATTGGGAAAGATTTCCGGTTATGAAGACTACTCGCTGTTTCTGATCAACAGCGGAGCCGAAGCCAATGAAAACGCGCTGAAGCTGGCTTCTTTCTATAACGGACGCACCAAAGTCATTTCTTTCAGCAAAGCCTTCCACGGACGTACATCCCTTGCAGTGGAGGCTACGAACAACCCCACCATCATTGCTCCGATCAACAACAACGGTCATGTGACCTATCTCCCCTTGAATGACATCGAAGCGATGAAGCAGGAACTGGCGAAAGGTGACGTATGCGCTGTTATCATCGAAGGAATACAAGGAGTGGGCGGTATCAAAATACCGACGACCGAATTTATGCAGGAACTTCGCAAGGTTTGTACCGAAACCGGAACGATTCTGATTCTGGACGAAATCCAGAGCGGATACGGCCGTAGCGGAAAATTCTTTGCTCACCAATACAACCATATCCAGCCGGACATCATCACCGTAGCCAAAGGCATCGGAAACGGATTCCCGATGGCAGGTGTACTGATCAGCCCGATGTTCAAGCCCGTCTACGGACAACTGGGAACTACATTCGGCGGAAATCACCTGGCCTGCTCGGCAGCCCTTGCCGTAATGGACGTCATCGAACAGGACAATCTGGTAGAAAACGCAAAGGCAGTCGGCGACTACCTGCTGGAAGAACTCAAGAAATTCCCGCAAATCAAAGAAGTGCGCGGACGCGGACTGATGATCGGACTCGAATTTGAAGAACCGATCAAAGAATTGCGCAGCCGCCTCATCTACGACGAACACGTATTTACGGGAGCCAGCGGGACGAATGTACTCCGTTTATTACCCCCTCTCTGCCTCAGCATGGAGGAAGCGGACGAGTTCCTTGCCCGTTTCAAAAGAGTACTCTAACTGATATTTGATTAATAAACAGCGAACAAAAAAGCAGCCTCGAACAGAAAAACAGTTCTTATTCAGGCTGCTTTTTGTTTTTTCGCAATTTACCGTTACCTTTGTCTGTAAGAATACATTAAAAAAGAAGCGCATATGAAAATAGCTATTATCGGTGCAGGAAACATGGGTGGTTCTATAGCCCGCGGCCTGGCAAAAGGAAGTCTGATAGCAGACTCAGATATCATTGTATCCAACCCCAGCGCAGGCAAACTGGAGAAACTGAAAGAAGAATTTCCGGGCATTTCCACCACTCTGAGCAATACGGAAGCGGCAACGGGAGCAGATGTTGTCATTCTCGCCGTGAAGCCCTGGTTTGTGGAGTCCGTCATGCGCGAGCTGAAGCTGAAGAGCAAACAGACGCTCGTATCCGTAGCGGCAGGTATCAGTTTTGAAGAACTCGCACACTTTGTGATAGCACCGGAGATGCCGATGTTCCGCCTGATTCCGAACACTGCCATCAGCGAACTGGAAAGTATGACGCTTATCGCGGCACGCAACACGAACGATGAACAGAACCAGTTTATGCTCCGCCTGTTCAACGAAATGGGAATGGCCATGCTCATTCCCGAAGATAAGATAGCCGCCACCACGGCACTGACTTCCTGCGGCATCGCTTACGTATTGAAATACATCCAGGCAGCCATGCAGGCCGGCATCGAAATGGGCATCCGTCCCAAAGATGCGATGGAAATGGTAGCCCAGTCCGTCAAGGGAGCCGCCGCATTAATTCTGAACAATGACACCCACCCCAGCGTAGAAATCGACAAAGTGACTACTCCGGGCGGAATTACGATCAAGGGAATCAACGAACTGGAACACAACGGATTTACCTCCGCCGTCATCAAAGCGATGAAAGCATCCAAATAATACCGCAAAATTATTAATAATCAAAAAACAACCACTTGTATGAATGACCAAATTAAACAGATCGCAGAACGCCTTCGCGGATTACGTGACGTACTGGAACTAACGTCTGAAGATATCGCCCGCGACTGCGACATATCTGCCGAAGAATACCGGCTCGCAGAGACAGGACAATACGACATTTCCGTTAGTATGCTACAAAAGATAGCCCGTACCTACAACATCGCACTGGATGCTTTGATGTTTGGCGAAGAGCCGAAAATGAACAGCTACTTCGTGACCCGTGCTGGCAAAGGAGTCAGCATCGAACGTACCAGGGCTTACAAATACCAGTCACTGGCGTCGGGCTTCATGAACCGCACCGCCGATCCTTTCATCGTCACGGTCGAACCGAAGGGAGACGATGAGCCGATCCATTATAACCACCACAACGGACAGGAATTCAACCTGGTGGTTGAAGGCCGTATGCTTATCAACATCGAGGGCAAGGAAATCATCCTGAACCAAGGAGACAGTATTTATTTTAATTCAAAACTTCCACATGGCATGAAAGCGCTCGATGGCAAAACGGTACGTTTTCTGGCCGTAATTATGTAATAACGTTATGGTAGAAAGATTTTTAGCACAGACTAGCTTTGCCTCACAAGAGGATTTCATCAAGAACCTGAAAATAAACGTACCGGAGAATTTCAACTTCGGCTACGACGTAGTAGATGCCTGGGCTGCCGAACAACCCGACAAGAACGCTCTGCTCTGGACCAATGACCAGGGCGAAAGCCGTCAGTTCTCCTTCGCCGATATGAAACGCTATACGGACATGACGGCCTCTTACTTCCAGGGCCTCGGCATCGGTCGCGGAGACATGGTGATGCTGATTCTAAAGCGTCGCTATGAGTTCTGGTACAGCACCATCGCCCTGCATAAGCTGGGAGCAACGGTGATCCCCGCCACTCACCTGCTGACAAAGAAAGATATCATCTATCGCTGCAACGCTGCCGACATCAAAATGATTGTGGCTGCCGGCGAGGGAATCATACTGCAACACATCAAAGATGCTCTTCCCGAGTGTCCGAGCGTGGAAAAGCTGGTCAGTGTAGGTCCGGAAGTTCCGGAAGGATTCGAAGATTTCCATCAGGGAATCGATAACGCTGCCCCTTTCATCCGCCCGAGACATGCCAATACGAATGACGACATCTCACTGATGTACTTCACTTCCGGCACTACCGGTGAACCTAAAATGGTAGCACATGACTTTACGTATCCGTTAGGCCATATCGTTACGGGTAGTTTCTGGCACAATCTGGATGAGAACAGCCTCCACCTCACCATCGCCGATACCGGCTGGGGAAAAGCCGTATGGGGAAAACTCTACGGACAATGGATCGCCGGAGCCAACATTTTCGTCTATGACCACGAAAAGTTCACGCCCGCAGCTATTCTGGAAAAGATACAGGAGTATCAGGTGACTTCCCTTTGCGCACCTCCAACCATCTTCCGCTTTCTGATTCATGAAGACCTGACTAAATATGACTTGTCTTCACTGCGGTATTGCACCATTGCCGGAGAAGCACTGAACCCTGCCGTATTCGAAACCTTCAAGAAACTGACAGGCATCAAGCTGATGGAAGGTTTCGGACAGACGGAAACGACACTGACAGTTGCCACCATGCCTTGGATGGAACCGAAACCGGGAAGCATGGGACTGCCCAATCCGCAGTATGACGTAGACCTGATCGACAGTGAAGGTCGCTCCGTGGAAGCCGGAGAGCAAGGACAAATTGTGATCCGTACCAGCAAAGGCAAACCTCTCGGACTTTTCAAAGAGTACTATCGGGATGCGGAACGTACACACGAGGCTTGGCACGACGGCATTTACTACACAGGTGATGTAGCGTGGAAAGACGAAGACGGATACCTTTGGTTTGTAGGACGTGCAGACGACGTAATCAAGAGTTCCGGTTACCGTATCGGCCCGTTCGAAGTGGAAAGCGCTTTGATGACGCACCCTGCCGTCATAGAATGTGCCATCACCGGAGTACCCGATGAGATTCGCGGACAGGTAGTAAAAGCTACTATCGTATTGTCCAAAGACTATAAAGCACGTGCCGGAGAAGAACTGATCAAGGAATTGCAGAACCACGTCAAGAAGGTGACTGCTCCTTATAAATATCCGCGTGTGATTGAGTTCGTTGACGAACTGCCCAAGACTATCAGCGGCAAGATTCGTCGCGTGGAAATTCGCGAGAACGATGAGAAATAAGGCATAAAACCCATTTATAAAAAAGCCGGCTGCAAAGGATTGCAGCCGGCTTTTCTTTTCACTATCTGTAAGTATCGGATTCTCTAATCAATTGATAAAGCTCCAACCATCCGCTTAATCATTAGGATGATAGAAATTGTATTGTTCACTCCATGCAGGAATTCCGGTAAGCGTTATATCATTACCGTTCGGGCTATTATCCTTCAATACATTTCCTTTTCCTTCATCACACTTCCAATACCCAATCAAACCATCCGAATCTCCGGATATCTGGCGTGACATTCCTTCCTGAATAGCGTTCTCTGTCAGGCATTTGCTCCAAAGACGAATCTGAGCTAATTCTACCTGCATATTCCAGCCGAAACTCTGTGCTAAAGAAATATTATTGAATGTAAAGTCTCTTGAATCGGCTTTACTATTATTCAATGTACCATCTTTATAGAGGGAAATAGTAGATCCGTCATAAGTATAAGCAATGTGATACCATATATCCGGATACCAAAATTCCTCACTATCAAAATAGTTTCCATCCAACTGACACTGCAAACATGGCGCAATCTTTTTTGCTCCATCCGCCCAATAACGCAATAAAACGCCATTGAAAGAAATAGGAGCCGAATTGTCTGCGAAAATTAATCGTCTGAAAGCAATATTGGCAGGACCCACCCAATCTCCTGTCGGTCTGCCCGTTGTATTATCGAACTTGATCCAATACTCTATAGTCCACTGAGTAACAGGTATTTCGTTTTTAAAGTTCAGACTGGTTTTATTTGCTGATTTCAAAACCACCGCTTTCTGTTTATTAGGGGAAGTAAGCAGATAAAGAATATGGTTTGCGTTACCAACAAGTCCTATCGGTCCGGCTACGGAAGTGATCCGTACCGGAATCGCATAAGCCTCGTTATTGGGGGTGGTAAACGGCTTTATAGTAAGATTAATGACTGGTGCAGACACTTCACCTGCGGGAATCGTAACTGTGCGTTCAAAACTTCTGAATTCTTCCGGCAAAAGTTCGTAAGACGCTTCATGCTGTTGATTATACTCATCAATGAGTTGCTGATCAATATCCAGTGTTACAGTTACATCTTGATCAATAGCACGAACCAAACGGACGGTCAATGTTTTTATCACATCTCCCTCGTCCACCAATTGTGCCTCTATCTGCTGACTAAACGTATTAGAAGGAGCCGCTTCCGCAATATATACTCCATTATCGATAGTTGACAGTTTTGCATCGTTGCATCCGGTGACAACAGCCAAAGCTGCCCCCAGCACAACATATCTTGAAAATTTAATCATCTTCATAATTATCCTTTTTTAGTTATGTTCTTGCAATTAATGATTAGCGGGATTCAGAACCTGAATAACCTCACGCATAAAGAAATAGTCATTCACCGGACGACAAAGATTAAAACGGTAGGCACCCACTCCGCCAATGCGGGCATCTACTCCCGGACGATAGTACATCGCCATTCCCTTCAATGAATAAGTCACAATACCATCACGAGTTGTAAATTCCGGTCCGCCATCCCCTTTATGCTTTTCAAAGTCCTCACACCAAACTGTTTTACTAAGAATCGTAGCTTCATCCTCTATCGAACCGAATTTATTTAATAATCTGTCAAAACGACCATCCAAAGCATCACTATATCCCTCATCCGACCTACAGTAATAGGCTTGAACCACATAATAATCTAATAAAGGGCCCGACTCCTTGTTCAGTGTCTGCGGTTCTCCGTCGACCATCAATATACGTCCAGTTCCCGATTTCGGTCCGAATTCTTTCGATAATTCATCCAAAAAAATATGCATACGGTCCGAATTTCCACTCAGATTTCCGGAATAGCCAAAATTCGGTTCAAAGTCGATATCGAATCCATCATAGTTATACTTATTGATTGAATCAATAATCACCCGCGCATATTTACGGATAGCTTTTTCTTGTCCTTCTTCCGAAGTGTCACCATAATTGCCATACCACCCCCAATAAGCAGCCATCGCTTCATCCTTAGAGTTGTACTGTACGCCATCCACGATGAAATCATTCTCAACAGAAGCAGGCGTATGACTTCTGCCTATATCTGTGATATGCTGACAATACAAAACTCTGAGACCTTTCTTCTCTCTCACTTCCTTAAGGTCACTTTTTTGTGCTTCAGTCAGGTTGAAAGCCCCTCCCCAAAGAGAGACGATATCCATTGAATCGGGAATACCTCTCAACTGGTTGTTCATATTCGTTCCGGTTCCGGTCCATTCACTGTACCAGCCGAAAACAATCGGATGATCGGATTTCTTATACTCTCTCAGTGCCTTATAATAGTCTTCGCCATTGATATTCACCGGTTCGGTGAACTTCGGTTCCATTTCAGTCCAGTCGCTGCACTGTATAAACATCAGTGCACCCATTACTCCAAATATGATATATAATAATTTCTTCATATTGTTATTCCTAATTTAAGCTATTAATAAGTACCATTTTCTTTCATTGCCCACCAAAGATCAGTTCCATTAGAATCTTTTCCATTGCTAAGCATACTGACGGCCGCTTCCACATTCGCCTTATTGTTATTGTATTCACTTCGTGTAAAACGAAGACGGCGTTGTCCGCGCCCCGTATTACAATCGGCATTCATAGATTCAGTTGCCGGGAAGATTCTAGGATAGCCTGTCCGACGGAAATCTGCCCATCCGTTCATCGGGTCGGGATAACAGGCAATCCATTTCTGGGTAAGTACTCTTTCCAGTTTCTTCGCGTCATCAGCTCCATCCTCCCACTTGATCGTAATGGACGACTGGTTCGTATAATTGTTTCCGGTATGTCCGGCAATTAAATTATCCACATAATTTCCCGGTATAGATGTAGCGTCAGCCAAATAATCATCGGCACCCGATACCCCAAATTCCTCAAAAGACAATCGAACTCCCTTTTCATAGAAAGTCTTGGCATCTCCACCCATATTCCAGCCTTTCAGTGCTCCTTCCGCACGCAGGAAAGCAGCTTCGGCAGCGTACATTACCGGTTGTGGCAATGTTTTGTCGGTAGCGATAAAGAGTTTGCTATAGTTGGCGTATACCGTAGGTTCAGGTATTTCTGCCGAACCCGAACGGACACCTACATACCCACCGGCAGCAGTCTGAGTCTGCGGAGTAAAATAAGCAGGACGGCGAGGATCGTTATATCCGTTCATGTACGACACGAGGCAGGCATTGGCTCTTACTTCGGGCCATCCGCTGACAATAGCATATCCATTTTCATTGATTCCGCCATTAGTCGTATCATAAGAACTGTCGCCCACACTTTCCATCACACCTCCAAGTACAGCTTCCTGAGCCTTGGTCTGAGCATATTCCGGTTCTACTCCCGAGATGCGGATAGCCATCCGAAGTTTCAGCGTATTGGCAAACTTCAGCCACTTCGAGCAGTCACCTTTATAGAACTGGTCTACCACAGCCAAATCTTGATTTACGCCGAACGTTGCCGCCGACTTCAGAATGGTGATCGCATTATCCAGATCGTCAAACATGGCATGCCATACAGTCTGCTCATTATCATAAGGGGCTTCCGTTTCGCCGGCCTTCATCTGTGTGTAAGGAATGGGACCTTGCAAAGATGCGAGCAACTGCATACCATAAACACGGGTTAACTGAGCCATGGCATAAATGACACCTTTCTTTTCCGTAGAGTTCTCGACCAGAAAGAAAGAAGGATAGATATAGCCGTAGAGTCTTCCCCATGAACTGTCATTGTGCCCTTCGGACGCATTATAATAAGCAAAGATATTCTTTCCAAAGCTCCAGTTAGCTGTCGCAGTCACTTGACCGCTAAAGCTGGCCCACATACAATTAATCTCCTGACAAGCATTCTGTTGCGGACAAGCATACACGTTAAACATCGTAGACAGTAAGTTACTTGCCGGTACTTTTGAAGGCTGATAAGGGTTGGTATTAAAATCTTCAAAGTTAGTAGTACACCCCGCCATCATACATACGACTGCGCTTGCTCCGATATATTTTATTATCTTGTTCATACCTATTTATTATTTAAAACTGAAATTTAACATTGAATCCGAAATTTCTTGTACTCGGAAGCATATAGGCATCAAATCCCTGATAGAAGTTAGATGCAGCTGAAGTGGTCAGTTCCGGATCGAAAGGAGCCTTGCAATAAATCATCCATAAATTCTTTCCTACCAGCCCAACAGTCATTCCGACCTTATTGTCAAACCATTTTTTAGGCAATGTATAGCTAAGTGAAAGTTCGCCGAGTCGTACATTGGTAGCGCTATACGTGTAGTAAGCCGCAGTTCCCTGAATGGTCTGATAGTAAGTCTGTGCAGAGACTTTGCTCTGATTAATCTGCACGCCTCCTGCGTCACGTACGTCCGCGCTGACTTTGGAAACACCGGCAGCGTCAAGTACGGACTGCGTCTCACTGATAACAATACCTCCGAAACGTCCGGTGAAAGTCATGCCAAGATTAACTCCCTTATAACCGAATCCTAAACTCCAGCCCATATTCATCTTAGGCAGAATAGAACCTAAGTAGGTTTCTTTGTTCTCCATAGCCAGTCCGACACCTTCTTCATTAAGAATGTAGCCATTCAAGTCACGTTTGAGCAAGCGTTGTCCGTATACGTCTCCCATTGATCCTCCGACACGCAAAATCAGGCGGGCATCCGTATGTCCATAAGTAAGCGGAGACAGTTCCGGCATCTGGATAGGTTGTCCGGTGGCATAGTTATACACACCGTCAGCCAACCGTTTTACCCGGTTCTTATTCCATGTCAATGTATAGTTCGTATTGAAAGAGAAATCTTTCCACTGCTTGTTATAACCCAATGACATTTCCAGACCTTCGTTCATGATGTTTCCACTTTGGATAGGAATATTAGAATATCCCGAAGAAAGCGACAAGTCCGCATAGAATGTCTGATTATAAGTATTGGAACGATAATAAGTCAAGTTAAGACTGATGTCATTGAGGATACGTGCGTCCAAACCTACTTCCCATGACTTGGTACGTTCCGGTTTCAGTTTCGTGTTCGGATAAGAAGAGGTACTGGTCCAGCTCTGTGTCTGTTCATCGTAAGGGTAAGTAACGGTAGTCATGAAGCGGCCGTAAGAGTTACCTACCTCAGTGTACGAACCGCGAACTTTCAGGTATGTCAGCCAATCAGGAGCATTAAACATACTCGTCAGAATGGCGGAAAGTCCTATTGACGGGTAGAAGAAAGACTTGTAATCGGAGAAAGCCAGTCTTGAATCCCAGTCGTTACGTCCGGTAGCAGTCAGATAGATCATCGATTTCCAACCAATTTCCGCATTGGCAAAGATAGCGCGTGTCTGATCATGCCAGCCGGACTGTTTTGCTTTCCATGCTTTATTGAAATCGATATTGTGGACGGCAAAGAAATTGATAAGTTTCAATCCGCCTTCATATCCGATCATTTCATAACGGCTGTCACTCAGTGACACACCAAGGTTGACATTGACCGACCAGTCGTTAAAACTCTTATTCAGTGTAGCAATCGCATCCGCATACGTGTTCTTTGATTGTGTAGAGGTGTCACTGTACGTTCCACGGTCACCCGACACCAGTGTGCCGGTAGAAGCGTATGCCTTATAAGTACTACGATTATCATAATTATCTATTTTCACACGTCCTACCACATCCAGCCAGTCGAACAACTGATATTTGAGGGAAGCGTTGATCATATAACGGGTCTTCTTATTCTCCCGCAACTGGCGATTCTGTATCCAGTAGGGGTTGGCAAGACCACTTGAAGTACCGCCGTAAGGCCAGTATTGCTCCATCAGGTCCATACCGGAATTATAACGTTCGAACATACGTACATCATCGAAATTCTCACTACGAGGGAAACGGTAAAGTCCCGGCAGAGGATTATAGTAATAACCCTGCGACATCATATTCTTGTCATTCTGAAGAATATAACTGGCACCGGCATCGAGTGTCATCTTGTCTTTCAGGAAACTGGTCGTGTTACGGACAGTGAAATTATAGCGGTTGTATCCACTGTTGGGCAATATATTGGTGGTGTTGGTAGTAGAAGCCGACAAATACGCCTGATTCTTCTTGTTACCGGTTGACAAAGCAAATGAGTTAATGACATTCGCTCCGGTCTGGAAGAAGTCACGCGGATCGTAGTCACTGTTTACAATCGGCCCCCAGCTATCCAGGCTGTTGGGCAGGTTACCATATTTGCTCTGCATCTCAGGCATCATTGACACCTTCGAGAAAGTAGTATTATTGGAGACCGTGACAGAAGTCTTGTCCGCAGACCCCTTCTTGGTGGTTATCAGCACAACACCGGCAGCGGCAGCATTACCATACAGAGCTGCGGCAGAAGGTCCGGTCAGCATAGAGATAGATTCGATGTCTTCCGGGTTAATGTCGGCAGCGCCATCCGTACCCTGCTGGTCATAGATACCACCGCCACCTCCATTCATCATGTTATACATCGGTACACCGTCGATCACATAAAGCGCCAGATTGGAAGAAGTGATAGATTTGACACCACGCATCACGACACGCGAAGCACCTCCCGTGGTATTGGACGAATTAATATTAACACCGGCCACCTTACCATTCAGAGAAGAGATGAAGTTCGCATCTTTCACAGTAGTCAGTTCATCACCGCTCAGCTGCTGCACGTTGTATGACAATGCCTTCTCCGAGCGTTTGATACCCAATGCCGTCACTACCACCTCATTCAGTTCCTGCGTCGCATCCTCTAGCACCACATTGGCAACATTTCCTTTTACGGGTACTTCTTTTGACTGATAACCTACATAGGAAAATACAAGAACAGGATTCGCCGATGAAGTGGAAAGCTTATAGTTTCCATCCATATCGGTGATGGTTCCCTCACCGGAACTCTTCTCCCGGATAGAGACACCAATCAACGGCTCTCCATTCTTATCTTTTACCGTGCCGGCAATAAGTCTTTCTTTTCTCTGCTGTGCAACGTCTTTTTCTTTTGCAGCCAGTACTATTTTATTATCCAAAACTTTATATTCGATGCCCACACCTTTAAAAACTTGCTCCAGAACCTGGAATATATTCTTATTAGACACTGACACCGACACCTTGCGTTTCAAATCAAGATTCTTACTGTTTACAAAAAAGCCGAATCCGGACTCAAGTTCGATTTTGTGAAGTACTTCCTCTATGGTACAATCGTTTGCCTTCAATGTGATGGAAGTCTTTTGCGCATATCCATCGGACGCATATGCCAGTCCGAATGAGCAGACAATGAGTATAAATAGTAACTTCATAGTTAGTGATATTTTCCTTGAAGACCGCCTAAGAAGGTTTAATCCTCCAAGAAATTGGACGATACAATAATTTTGCATAAATTTGTAACGAGTTTAATTAAAAAACTAGTAGTTATACTTGTCGGGAAACAAGTAGATTCACGATTACTGGGCTCAATACGGGAAGATACGACCAATATCATCCCGTATCTTTTTTAGTTTCAAGGGTCTTTGTTTTTCATGGCAATAAGCTTTTTTGAAATAAGGTTATTAATAACACTAAATAAAAATTTCTATCTTCATCTTCTCTTTACTTCCTTGTACACTGTTCAGATAACGCCAGCGTATTTTCGAAGAAGCTTCTATATAATTCAGTATCTGCTCCAGACTCCTGCTTGTGAATGTCCCGGAAAACAGGTCATCATCGGGCACATTGCGTCGAACGATAAATTCCACATCATATCTGTCTGCCAAAATCTCCAAAGCATCCTGCAAAGATGTCTGCTTAAAGACGATAATACCATCCTTCCATGCCAGTTCTCCTTCACCGGAAGTAGTATAGAGCTCCGTTTTTCCACTCTGCGAATAATAGATCAGCTTCTGACCGGGTGCCATAGTAATGTACTGAGGCTTCTGTGCGGTATTATTAAATTCGAAATGCACTTTCCCTTCTATCAGAGTGGTAGTAATCTCTTCGGAATCCCTATACGCCTTTACATTGAACTTTGTGCCCAACACTTTAATCGCAGACTGATGGGCTGTGGAAACAATGAACTGTTTCTCCGGGTCTTTCTGAACTTCGAAATAGGCCTCCCCGTCCAGTTCCACTTTACGGGTACGGGAAGCGAACTGACTGGGAAAAGTCAGCGTACTTTTTCCGTTTACCCATACCATTGTTCCGTCAGCAAGCGTCACTTGTGTACGTTGTCCGGCAGGCACATATACGGTCTGCATTTCTACATTTTCCTTTTGCAGAGTTTGTATCAGTATATAACTTAATCCGAAAGCCAAAACAAATATAGCCGCAATCCGCATCGCCTTCATCGTAAAAGTGCGTAGTGAAAGCAGCTTGTCACGCCCCGTTTTCAACTCATCCGCATCCTGCCAAACAAGTGCATCATAACTTTTGCGGAGTGACATAAATTCTTTGAGATTAGCGGCATCGGCATCAATCCATGCTGCAACTTCTTCTTTCTCCCTTTGAGAGGCTTTTCCGGATATATATTTTAAAAGTAAATTCTGATTCATATTATAAGTTGAGTTACTTTATAAGTAATAAACAGGAGTATATTTGCTCCCCCTTTCATATAGAATACCACTCACTAAAAATAATCCCTAGTGAGAAATACAACTTTTTTTGCTGTTATTAAAAAAAGAGGAGAAAAAGATATTTTCAAGATCATCAAATAAAAAATATCAGGAAAGGAGCATACTCTTTCAGATTATCACGCAGCAGCTTCACAGCTTTGCTTATATGATACTCCACTCCTTTGACACTGATACCCAATTCTTCAGCTATTTCTTTATGAGATTTTCCATCCAGACGATCGGATATAAATGCAATGCGCGTCTTTTCCGGCATACCAGCCAACAATGTTTTCACCTTTGAGCGTAATTCTTCGGACATAACTTCCTTCGGATCACAGGCTTCCAAGGTTGAAATACGGATTTCCAATTCCCGTTGTCCCTTATCTGTCAGGTTTTGGTAGACGTTCTCCTGAACCTGCAAATGTTTCAGGTAATTGAGTGACTTGCTACGTATATAAGTGATTAATACAGCTTCGATACTCGGAATTTCCTGTTTTTTACTTAATTCCCACAAATAAATGATTGCTTCCGATACAATATCTTCAGCTACCAAATCATTATGGACGTATGATAAGGTAAACAGGAATGCTCTCCTATAATAGGTAGTATATATCGAATTAAAATTAATTGCAGTCATTTCGATCTATATTAATGGCGCTTATGCGTATAGTTTAAGTATATCCAAAGGTCTTTAATGATTGCAAAGAAATATATTTTAATTGAATAAAAGAACTTTTTGAAGAGAAAATGGGACATAAGCCGGTAAATCATCAGAAGGCTGACGACTAGCATATAGCTTTCACTCCTTTCTCTCCACTTTTTTCCAATGCTAAAAACTGACCAATTTATGCTAAAATCAGATCATTGCATCATTTCTATACTATTATGACTCAAAATTGCTCTAATCTATAAATCCAACTTCCTATATTTGCAGCCATAACAATTAAAACACAAAAAGAATATGATTACAAGTAGAAAGGTTTCTCAGGTCAATGTTTTTGCTGGTAGTCCCTGGGAAGTAGCCAGCGTAAAGAGTTTATTGAAAGCAGCGTATATCGAGGCATCAATGAAAGACAATGGATTGAACAGTATACTCATTTCTGTTCCATGCGAATATTATACAGCAGCAATGCGTGTGATTAATAAAAGAAAAGTTTCATAGGTTTTAGGTTAAACATATAAGATTAAAGCCGGGTACGATGGGAGATCGCACTCGGCTTTTCAGTCTTTGTATGATTCTTTTAAAACGAAGTAACCTTTAGATTGGTTGACTTTCTGTTTGTTTAATCTTCAGTTTGCTCAATTTCTACTTTTTCATTCTTTAGCTTTTCAAGAGCGGCAATCTGCATATTACAGAAAAGGTGTATGTGATGAATCAAGTTAGTATTCTGTGACAAGTAAACGACAGAGTCCATAAGTTGGGCAGACAGTTGGTAGGCTTTCCGATTATTTGTATTTTCGTCCGGACGACGCATATAAAGGGCAAAACTTCGGTATAAGATAGGAATAAAGCGTTCCCACGGAAGTTCTAAGCTAAGCAACAAATGGTTCATATTCTCCAGCATACGTTGAAGAGACTCAAGGTCCGGCTTATCAGATTGCTTGCCATACACCTCTGCCCATAGACGGGCTTCTTCTTCAAAAAAGTTTTCTTTGGAATTTTCTTTCGCGATAGTCAATGCGTTTTCTGCTTCCATAAAATAGTAGTATTAATAAAAGGGCAAAAAAAGAACGGTTTCGCCTTTCCCGTTGACTATCACTTTCTAGAAGCTGAAGGCACATTACATACTCTTCACGGGGGTACGAAACCGCCTATGAGGAAATTGTAAGCATAGAAAATGCCTACAACTTGTCAAAAGCAGATACACCGCTTCTAGAAAAAATGATAGTCACTGCAAATATACTATTTTTCAAATATAAGTAAGGAATATCTGTAGATTTATTGATCAGAATTTCCACCTTTACACTAACCCGCATCGTAAACTTACAGCCGTAAGTCTTACCATCGTAAGTTTACGGAAGAATCAATAAATTAGTCAAGAAAGAGAAACCAATGAGGTTTTACAATAGCTCCCCAGTAATTTGACAGCAGTTTTGCCCTCATGCTCTAACAAACCGTCTGTATCCCTTTATTCATCGTGGTTTTCGGTGTGGTAGCAACTGTGGTGGCAGGTATGAGAGCAAACGGTTGCTCTCACTCTGTTTCATCCTGATTAGTATCGTTTCTACATTACTATCTTCTGATTTACAGGATGTTAATATCTGACATCTCAGCTATTAACGTTTGCTCTCTCAGTCATTAATAACTGAGAAATCAGCTATTAATGACTGATACCCCATACATTATTAGCCAATAAATGATTCAATGCTTCCTAAAAGAACAGGTCAATTGAAACAACTAACACGGCCGAGTCAATCCAATCATACGGTCAAGTGAATCCAATCGACAGGTGTTTCAGAAAGTTTCAAACGCTTGAAACTTTTTGTTTCATGCCTTGGAACAAAAGGTTTCATGCCTTGAAACTAATAGTTTCAACCTTTGAAACACTTTATTCCAACGGTTGAAACTGACATTGGAACTACAGGAATAAAGTGAAGATACTACAAAGGTTAGAGATTAGATTAAAAAAAGTGAGGGCAAGCATTTGCTCTCATACCTGCTACCACAGTTGCTACCACACCGGAAACCACGATGAATAAATGGATACAGACAGTTTGTTAGAGCATGAGAGCAAAAGTGATACTAAATTACTATTGAGCAATCTTTGATAATTCGCTGCACAACAAAAGTGCAGAAATATACATAATACTGCACTTTTGTTGCGCAATTATCGTATCATTACAGATAAATACACTTCAGTTATGGATTGATTATACGAAAGCTTCAACAAGTTATTAAAAAGCACGAGCACAAAGATAGCATCGGTTCGATCATCCCACTTTGGTATTTTGGAATGAATTATTAGTAAACTAAGCAAAAGCCTTTTTCTTCTTTTAGTCCACACTATTTTTATAAAAGGCACTAATTTTATTGAATTACCTCACTAACAGAGCGCTAGATTTCAAAAAGAAACTTAACTTTGCACCCGAGTTTTATAAAAAGAGACTGAATTAGTAACTAAAAAGATTAAACCGCATGAAAATTAAGACTTTAATAGCCTGTTTCATACTAGCTTGTGCTGCAACTTCCTGCATACAGGATGAAGCACTGAACTCAGAAGCAGCCATTGATGCTTGTACAGGTGATGATGTACAATTAGCAAACATCAATGCTGATTCAAAGGAAATTAATGTATATGTGCATAAGGGAGCCGACCTCTCCAAACAAAAAATAAAATTTGAGGTCCCACAAGGAGCCACTACCAAAGTAAATAATCAGGCAACTGGTGATACAGAGTCTACATATGATTTTAGTGAGGCACCACATTCTCGAAAATTTACTGTAACTTCAGAAGATGGTCAATGGAAACCTGTGTATACTGTTAATCTGAAACGAGCAGAATTACCCAACTCATTTCATTTTGAAGAATTATTAGCCTCTTTCAACACTCCCTATGATATTTTTTACGAGTTTGAGCAAGGAACTTCGCAAGATATTTCTAAAGTTTTGCAATGGTCAAGTGGTAATCCCGGATTTAAACTGACGGGAATGGCAAAGAGTATTAGCGATTATCCGACAGTACAAGCCGCTAACGGTGTCATTGGTAAATGTGCTAAATTGACAACTTGCGACACAGGAAGTTTTGGCGCAATGGTAAATATGTTTATTGCTGCAGGTAATCTTTTTATCGGTTCGTTCGACCTTTCCAATGCATTAAAAGATGCCCCCAAAGCAACAACATTCGGCTTCCAATTTTACAAACGCCCTAAAGCATTAAAGGGATTCTATAAATTTAAATCCGGTGATATTTACACTGCTCCCAAGAAAAACGAGAAAGGAGAAATGGAACAAGAAATTATCCCCGGTAAAAGAGACCGATGTGATATCTATGCTATCATGTACGAAGCAAACGAAAACTCTTTTATGCTTGACGGTTATACCTCATTGACTTCAGACAAACTAGTATCAGTTGCGCGGATTAAAGAAGAAGATGTCAAGGAAGGAGATACTTGGAATGAATTTGACATACCATTCGTGCTAAAAGATGGCAAGCAAATTAATGAAGACAAGCTAAAGGAGGGAAAATACAAACTAGCCATTGTGCTCTCTTCAAGTGTAGACGGTGCCTTCTTTAAAGGAGCAGTAGGTAGTACGCTTTATGTCGATGAACTAGAACTTATTTGTGAAGAATAAAAACTCAATGCAATGAAAAAATATAAATTAATCAATATCATAGCCGTACTACTGTTTGTAAGTACATTCTCAGCGCAAGCACAAGAAGAAAGAAATCAAGGTATCATCTGGTCATACTTGCATGGATGGGAATATGGAATCAAGGCTGGTTTCAGTATTGGAGGAACTGCTCCATTGCCTTTACCTGAAGAAATCCGCAAAATAGACAGTTATTCACCAGGTGGCCTCGCTATTTCAATTGAAGGAAATGCAACTAAATGGTTTGACACAAAATGGGGAATGACTGTAGGAGTACGACTTGAAAATAAAAATATGACAACGGAAGCTACTGTAAAGAACTACGGTATGAAGATCATCAACACCAACGGCGGAGAACTACAAGGTTTATGGACAGGTGGCGTAAAGACTAAAGTCAAAAACTCTTATCTGACTATCCCAGTAGTTGCCAACTATAAAGTAAGCAAACGTTGGAAAGTATCAGCAGGTCCGTATGTATCTTATCTTATTGAAAGAAACTTCTCCGGACATGTATATGAAGGTCACTTGCGTACTCCGGATCAGACAGGTTCGCGAGTAGATTTTACTGGTGAAAGCATTGCTACTTATGATTTCTCTGACAATCTGCGTAAATTCCAATGGGGATTGCAATTAGGCGGTGAGTGGAGAGCATTCAAACATTTAAATGTGTATGCTGACTTGACATGGGGATTGAACGATATCTTCAAGAAGGATTTTGATACGATTGCATTTGCTATGTATCCTATTTATTTTAATGTAGGATTCGGATATGCGTTCTAATAAAAAATAATCTATATAGATTCATCATTACTCTCGTTATAGACAAGCTATAACGAGAGTTTTTATATCCCAAACTTCATCTAAAAACATTATTAGAAAAATACATTTTTCATAATTAATGGAGTAATATACTTCTCCTTCATATCATTCCTAACAAATTATAATAAAAATAAGAATCCCTCCATCCCATTCTAATAAAGAAGAGATGAAGGGAAACACCTAAAATATATCTTTTACTTTTGAGTCTAATTACTTATTCATTAACAATAGTAACATCATCAATCAACAATCTACTACCAACAGCAGCATTATAGGCAGCACCATCTTTACTAGCTGAAAAGATTACTGCAAATTTATACTTTTTATTGGGATCATACTCTTTATCCTTTTTATATTCCAGTTTTAACTCAAAAGGAGTATATTCACTTGTCCCAGTATTTGTATATACAGCAGAAGCTACAATTTTATCAGATGTATAGATATTATTTCCATCCAATGTTTCTTTTTTAACATCTTCTACTTCGTATAGAACTGCGGATAAAGCACACTCATCTTTTGTATCTGGTTCTAGTACTCCATTTGAGTTATAGAATTCGGTTCCAGGAGTATATTTAAAGAATCCTTTCACTAATAGAGGTTTTTCTGTATATTCAATACCAAAAAGAGTTGTAGTCATCGGATCTTTTAATGCATTTGTAGCTACAAATGTTCCCAAAAATATAGATCCCGCTGTAACTTTAGGCACTTTTTGTCCTAACATATTGTCTGATCCTGTAGTATCAATAGATACTAGTTCCGCTGCATAGTTTCCTCCATGAGCCTCTTCTGTTTTATTAATAGGAAAAGGACCATTATAAGTAATAGGATTAGGTTGAGCAAAAGCACCAAATCCTTTAATAAACACAACAGCTTGATTACAACTAGCCCATCCTCCTACAGCTATTGGATATTGATATTCAGGAGTAGTCTGAGTTTCATCTACTGTCCAATCTTCAAAATCATAAACTACAACCTTGTTGGTTCCAGAAATAAAAACACTATATTTCTTCATAGTACCATCTTCAGCAGTAACTGTATACTCAACTTTCTTATTATTTGAGAAATCTTGCTTAACATTAGAAGCAGGAGTAACTACAGCTTTCTCTGATACTGTAATAGAAGGTGACAAAATCAAAGCTTCATTAGCAGCATCTTTACTTACCTTAAAAGTAATTGTTCCTTTTTCATCGTCAATAACAGGCTGTTCAGTTACAACATCACTATCAAATGTAAAGCCTGTAATCTTAGCCTCAGAGCTTTCATTACCTGTCAATTTAGTACCAACAAAAGTAGCCTTGACATCTTCATTTAAAGGAGCACCAACCTTTACGCCAATTTCAATATTAATATTGCTACCTTTTACAGTACCTAAAATACTAATAGGACAATTACCGAGAGGTGCCACCAAATCAAGATTCTGTTGTCCTTCAAATGAGTAACCACCATCAATAGCTTTCACTGTACAAGGGTCTACCTCAATATCACCCACATTAATCAAGAAAGTAAAATTCTTCAGTGATAAAGCAATTTGATTAGCACCTTTATTTGACTGCGCAATAGCAATCTTTTGATTCTCAGTAGTCCCCATCTGATTTCCATCAACAACTACTGACAATTTTCCAATATAGCCTCCAGCCAAATCTGTATCTATAGGATATTTCACCTCATCATCGTCATCACCACAACTTGAAAACAAGCTGACTGAACAAACAAGCATAAACAAATACAACAAACTCTTTTTCATAATTCTCTTATTTAGTTAATAATCTATTTGATCGCAAAATCGGGTACAAAGTAACATATTTATATTAATTATCACAAGGTCCATTCTTTGTATTTTATGATCTATTTTTAAGATCATATTGCAAAAAAGCTGTTTTTATCTACTTTTTAAGGTTCATATTTACAGCATACTCAACCAATATATACAAAAAAAGGAGGGATTTCAAGTCCCCCCTTTTTCGATATTCAAGATATTATAGTTTTCAAATTTTCATATAACTAACCTATTATTCTAGCTATAATCCCATTACTCGCCAATAACCTCCAATTCATCAACGATCAGCGTACTGTTAGCTGCGCCTTTGAACTTATCACCTTCCTTACTGGAAGAACATATAATAGCTAACTTATACTCTTTAGTACTATCATAAGATTTCTCCGGCAAATACTCAAATGCAAGTTCGAATGTAGTCCATTCATCTTTATCCGTACCATCTTTCAAGCGAGCTTCTGCCACACGATATTCTGAAGTATTAATATCTACTCCTGTGAGTGTCACATCTTTGCCGGCTGCATCTTTTGCTTCGTACAATACCGCAGCAATAGAACATTCGTCAATAATGTTAAGCCCCTCCTGCGCTGGTTTGACAGAACCATCTATATAGTTCGTTCCTGCTTTATATTTATATACGCCTTTTAATAACTTAGGCTCCTTGTCATAAGCAATACCAAATTTGGTTGATTTCAAAGGAGCAAGCATATTAAGACTGAACGTACCCGTAAATAAAGAACCGGAAGTAATAGGTGCCATACTGCCTAAAACATGTGCTCTAGAATCCAATGTCACCAATTTGGCAGCCTTACCACTAAAGCCTTCAGATTCTTCCATCACAGGATAGCCTACTTTTACTGTCGAAGATGATCCATTCAACATTTTGGCACCACCATTGGAAGTAGCCAGGAATCCTGCAGGCTCCGGAGTCCAATAATTTTCATAACTATTACCTGCATCAAATTCAGACCATTCATCCAAAGAATATTTCATGATATTCTGAACACCTTCAATAGAAGCAGTATACTTTCTTGATGTTCCATCTTCAGCAACTACAGTATAAACAACACTTTTTCCTCCGGAGAAGTCCTGAGCAACACCACTTGCCGGAGTTACGGTAGCCTTTTCTGAAACAGCAATGACTGGTACCAAGGCTTTCAAGTCTTCCTCAGTAGCCTCATCATTAACTTTAAACGTAATGGCACTCTTTGCATCATCAATAACCGGTGCTACTGTTATAACTTCGTCATCAATAGTAAAATCGGTTATTTTAGCCTCCGTGTTTTCACTTCCTGACAGTTTAGTACCTTTATAATTGACCTTAACTTTCATTCCGCCTTCTACATCTACATCAATAACCATATCTACAGCATTCTTACCAACTGTACCCGAAACGGATGTATTGCATGATCCCACAACAAGACTTAATGTCTGATTGCCGGAAAACTTATAAGCATCACCACTTTTTGTCAAAGCACAATTATCCACAGTAATGTCACCAATAAGAAGCTCAGTACCTGCTACGGTAATAGTAAAGTTTCTCAGTTCCAGTTTTACAGCAGTATCCGAAGCCTTTGAGATATAAACCTTCTGAACCATATCAGAAGCTATAGGAGTAGATACTCCCACATAATATACATCCATCGTTCCTTTATATGCACCTGCAAGTTCACTGTCAACCGGATATTTCACATCGTCATCGTCACTACAACTCATAAATAGACTCACCGAACTAATAAGCATAAACAAATACAACAATCTTTTCTTCATAATCTTCATAGTTAATTATAAATTCTTTTTTATCACATAAAATCACGCAAAGTAAAAGATTTAAAATAACTACCACAAGTGCCATTCTTGGCATTCTATGTTCTATTTTTAATATATTATTTATTCATACCCCAAAAATAAGAAAAATAAAAGTTTCAATATTAATATTCAAGTTATAAAAGAGAAGAGTAAGCAGATATATATTTCTGCACTAATCCAATCATCTTTTCATACAAATCCCTATCACAATCCATATACCTATAAATCATCACATCTATCAACCATAGAATTTTTTCCCGATTTAATATCCGCTCAACAGCCTCCCCCCTTACGAATGACGGAAGTGAATTTACGACATTATAATTATTGCATATTTATTAAAAAAGCTGTATCTTTGCAACCTTAGTCATAATTGAAAGTTTGTCAAAGTACAAAGTTAGACATGTTTAATATTGAATTTATTACAAATGTCGTTTCGTTGTGATGGCGGAACCATTTGAAATTACTACTGATTTAATATCATTTTACTCAGAATATTCAGTCGTGATGATGCGATATTCTTTCTTAATCTATAAATATATATATGCAAATGTTGACAGCCCATAATGGGCAGTTAGCGTCGTTTGTATGCGTGATGTCTTACGTGTTTAAATTTAGTATTGCTTATATACATGTTTATAATGATGAAAAAAAGCCCTGGACCGTGATGGTTCGGGGCTTTTCTTGTACTTGCAATAAGCAAGAAGGAAAAAGATTTCAGATTACATCGGTAACTGTGCTATTATCTCTTTCGAACATACCGGCAATTTACCATTCTTTCCCATATCCACAAAAACCGTTGCACACAACACCGTCCATTGGTCACCATATGTCATCGTACTGCTATGGCTATACCCAAGGCAATGCCCGTATTCATGAAACATGGCCTGACGAGGATAATTATGCGGATGGGCATCCGGAGGAGTCGCATCAAAATAAACACCGGTATAACAATAATTAGCCAAGCCGTACGTATTGCCTCCACCTAATCCGCCGACACCGGCAACACACCCCAGCACAAGCCCGCCATGATTACGGATTCTTTGACGCAACGCATCCAGATTGATCGGATTTCCTCCATTGTCTTTCAACAAACCTTCGTATTTGTTCATTTCCATATTAAACTCTTCGGAAGAGAACATGAAAGCCATATTGACAGCCAACGCCACTCCGTGACGGCACAATAACGGATTCATATGACGCCAATACGCATGACCATTGTCAGCCGAATAAGAAGAAAAACGTATAAACCAGCGACTGTCTATCTGTTCTATTTTCTTCATAAACGGATCTTCTGTACGAATAACAAGCGTCACATCATCATTGGAAAGTCCGGGCTGTGCAGGCACCACTATCTTCCGTCCACTACTTGTAGTGAATGTCCGTTCCGAATCTACAACCGGCAAGGGGAATGACGCTTCCATAAACGGATAAATCTGTTCAAAATGTGCCAGTTCGAAGAACTCCATGCTAAATTTATTAAAACGGCACATAATCTTCACATCCTGAATACCTACAGGAGAAAAGAACTTGACAAGCAACTGATGTTCGTCTGAAATGGAAACCTGCAACGGAGCATTCGCATAAAAAGAACGACGGCGACTGTCATAAAAGACCTCACGTGGCTCACTGGCCAAAAACATCGTATCCGTGCGAAACCGAAAGAAGTCCTCCTTGCGAACATAAAGTGAACCATCCTGATTTTCCGGATGCAGATAATCAATACTAATATGAGATACACGGCCTGCCTCAATCTTACAATCCGTGAAACGGTATTTACGGACAAACTGAGTTCCATCACTGCGATCGGACTCAATCGTCACAAATCCGGATAATGCTTTTGTGCCGGGCAATGAGTAAAACGAGTATTTCCCGGTAATGTCATAAGATTCTATCTTTCTGGTTCCGGAATATTTCCCGTCTGCACCAAGAGTCGCATATATTCCTTCGGCATCGTCGAAAGTTATATCGATTTTACGAATGAATCTCCACATATAATCGGACGATACATTCAAATCGACATCCACTCTCCCTACAGAACGCTCCAAGACCACTGTATGCGACACCGAAGCCTGATCTCTGCCGATATGCAATTCTATTTTCTTATAAAAGTAAACCGCATCTAACGGCGCATTTTCCGCATGATTTATCAACCAGTCATCGGACAGTTTTTCGGGTTCTTTAACAGCCTCATCTTCTTCCTCGCTCGTAGTAGCCAGAAAAACGACTGTATAATCCCCCATACTCAATCCTTCGATAGTCAATTTTGAGAAGTTTTCTTCCAGCTTCTGATATAAGGGCTTAATAATCTCTCCACGTTCATTGGCAATAGCATACCACATACGAGTGATCTGCTCCGGTTTGCTTCCGCGTGTCTGCACCACGGACGCATCATCTTGCTGCAACCCAAACAAAAACGACACTTGTCCGGAATGGGAAGGAACAATGCCGGTCTCCTGTTCAAAATCACCCGAACAGTTGGCAAGCAATAATGCGCCCAGTAATATCATTATGATTCTTAGCATCTTCATAAACAGCCTCCTCTATTTCTTTACACAACGTACGGATGCAAATGCTTCCATCTGTAACCGCTGTTTCTTAATAACGGTTGACTCGGCTCCTTCGAACGGCAACCAGTAAGCCCATGCATAACCGCCCGGAAGACCGTTACGTTCGTTTGTCCACAACACAGCTCTTTTCCCGAAAGCCGGATTATTGGATGACGACTTATCTCCCTTCGAGCCAGCCAAAGGAATAATAAGGCTGCGACCGGTGTCTTCCGAAGTAAACTTCACATAATGCTGTGTTCCCGTCACACCACTGGACGGAGTTATCAGTGTTCCTTCTCCAATGTGAAGTGTAGCGGCAATTGTTTCTCCATTTCCTGCCTTATATCTACCCGGAATCTCTTGGTCTGCAGGAAGCAGAGACTGCCATTCGTTACCAGCCGGTATCCGGTATCCTTCAGGGCAAGGCATATGTGTATCATTCACCCAAGGTGCATCAGCTGTCTGGTTACCTAAATTGTTGGAAGGATTATACCCCTGCCAAGGCACGTACATATATAAACGTCCAAATTGGAACAGACCACCCACCGTGTTAATCCAACTTTTATGATACATATCTTCGACCGTAGCCCCGTCCAACGGATAAATCTGATCTTCCAGATCGCGGCTACGCGCATTAAATGCCATCCATACATTTCCTGCGATTTCCACAGTTTCAATCTGTTTGTCACTCGGAGCCACACGTATCTCCACGTAATCATATGTTCCACTCAACAAGGCATTTTTCAAATGCACCAAAACCGTATAGCCCAGGCGACCGCTGCCTTGCGCTGCAACCGATACATTAAATGACGACACGATACCTTCCGCCTCTTCCGACACGGACATATTGCCTACACTTGTTCCGCTACCGGCACCTTCTGTAGAAGAAATATCGATACGAGTGTCTGTAACGAACGCCAGCGTCATGTCATCAGCACCTGTAGCAGGCACTTCCAGTATATTATTCTCATAGTCTACCTTCACCCCTTCCGGAATCCTGGATTTCGACGCATTAAGCAAAAGACGTTGGTTCGTATCAGGCTTTCCGACAATCGTTTCCCCTTCTTCCCACGGTTTGATCTCAAAAACGCCTGTCACTTCAGCTCCCACATTGAGCACTGCCAATTCATATACTTTATTGCGTTCGACAACTGGTAATTCGACTTTTAACCTGATAGGGACTTCACCATAGGTTCCACGCAAGATGATATTGACAGGACGTGTGCTCTCGAACAGACGGAATACCCCCTCTTGCTTGCCATCGAATGCAGAAGAGAACTCCTTCCGATAGCTCACCGTTTTATCCGACGCCCGAACATTTTCGAGGAATGGTAAAGTCTCGGCAGGAGCATTCTCTACGATGACTTCCTTTATCTGCGTTTTGCTGTCGGCTGTTGTGTTCAAATCAATGCGCGCCACACCGCGTTTCATAATTACATTGACCTCCGCATTGCTGCGTGTCACTACTCCGCTCTCCAATTCGACTACAGCCGCCATGAAATCCGGCGCAGAATTATCATGCAATCCTTCACCGATAATCGTATTACGAAATTCTTCTTCACTTTTAGCTTTCTCTCCGGCAGGAATCTCCAGTCCGGTCAGAAAATAAAGTCGAGATCCGCTGACCGCAGAAATCTCCGACTGTCCGCCTTGCCCGGGAGTCAGCTGTTCCTCTTTATATAAATTCCCGTCACTAAACTGGAAAACCGATACATCTTTGAGCTCTTCAGAAGATTCTTCTCCTGCTACCGTAATTCCTTTTAATACCACTGAATAAGTTTGTTGATGGCCTTTTCCCCCGGTTGGTTCATCGTTCGAGCAGGCGCCTGAAAGTAATGTTCCTATTATAATAGGAACGATGGTTTTTCTGCAAGAATAATTCATGTTTTTTTGATTAAAATAATACTGAATATTGGAAACTTTATAAATGCATTTTCCAAAAGCGGCGGCAAAAATACTACTTTTTTCAATACAGCAAGTCATCTGCATAAAATTTTAATAAATATGTTGAATAAAAGAAATCTTTAACGTCAGACTAACTAAATACAAAATAAAAAGTTATTTTTGCAAACGTTTTTTAATTTTATCTCATTCTAATATTATGTACAAGATTTTTCACGGCTTCCACCTAGTAGAAGCTTATCAGGACTTAAAGAAAGCTAAACGGTTAGCAAAGAATCAGACAGTGGCCCGATGTATAAAGTTAACCATAGCTATTACCCTCTCTCTTATTTTATGGTTCCTTCCCATTGATACTTTTGGAATAGAAGGGTTGACCGTTATAGAACAAAGACTTATTTCCATTTTCATTTTCGCCACACTCATGTGGGTGTTCGAAGCTGTCCCGGCATGGACCACTTCCGTTCTTATTGTCGTATTATTATTACTTACCGTTTCCGACAGTAGTTTATGGTTCTTAACCCAAAATACTCCTGCGGAGGAATTGGGACAGACAGTCAAATATAAGTCTATTCTGCATTGCTTTGCCGATCCTATCATCATGCTGTTTATAGGTGGATTTATTCTTGCCATCGCAGCAACCAAAAGTGGACTGGATGTATTGTTGGCACGAGTTATGCTGAGACCTTTCGGAACACAATCACGATATGTGCTATTGGGATTCATCCTCGTTACAGCTGTCTTTTCCATGTTTCTTAGCAATACGGCTACGGCGGCCATGATGCTTACCTTCCTTACTCCCGTATTAAAAGCACTCCCGGCAGATGGAAAAGGGAAAATCGGATTGGCTATGGCCATTCCCGTTGCTGCCAATGTAGGTGGTATGGGAACTCCTATCGGTACACCACCTAACGCCATTGCTTTAAAGTATTTGAATGATCCGGAAGGATTAAATCTGAATATCGGTTTTGGAGAATGGATGAGCTTTATGTTGCCTTACACTATTATTGTACTGTTTATAGCCTGGTTTATTCTCTTACGACTGTTTCCATTCAAACAAAAGAGCATCGAACTGCAAATTGAAGGTGAAGCAAAGAAAGACTGGCGCTCCATTGTGGTTTATATCACCTTTGCTATAACGGTTCTATTGTGGATGTTCGACAAATTTACAGGAGTAAACTCCAATGTAGTGGCAATGATTCCGGTAGCTGTTTTTTGTATAACAGGCGTTATTACCAAACGTGACCTGGAAGAGATCAGCTGGAGTGTACTCTGGATGGTAGCCGGCGGCTTCGCATTGGGCGTAGCCTTGCAAGAGACCGGACTGGCAAAGCATATGATCGAAGCCATCCCATTCAGCACATGGCCCCCTGTACTGATGATTGTCGGTTCCGGACTGATTTGCTATGCTATGGCCAACTTTATTTCACACACAGCCACTGCAGCATTACTCGTCCCTATTCTCGCCATTGCCGGAATCAGCATGCGTGAAAACCTGTCATCGTTGGGAGGTGTAGAGACTTTATTAATTGGAGTCGCCATCGGATCATCGCTGGCAATGATATTACCAATTAGTACACCACCTAATGCCCTGGCACATGCCACAGGAATGATTCAGCAAAAAGATATGGAAAAGGTAGGTATCATTATGGGAATTATAGGACTTATCTTGGGATATACAATGCTGATCATACTCGGCTCCAACAAGTTATTATAAATAATCTATTAAAAAAAGAAGATGTCAAAAGCAGGATGATACATTTATCTTGCTTTTGACATCTTCTTCTTTTTCGAATTTAGCGTCCTATAATCCTCTCCAAAAGTTTATAAGAAACAACAATGGTATAAAACGATATCTCGTCTACTCTATTCCTGATCCGAATTCACAAACTTACTTGGACTGACATTATAATACTTCTTAAATACCTCCCTGAAATACTTCGCATCCGAAAACCCGACAATTTCAGCAATCTCCGTTATTGTATATTCTTTCTGCTTTAATAATTGTGCTGCACGTTGCAAACGGATCATCCGGATGTAGTCAGCCGGAGCATAACCGGTCAGCGCTTTCAGTTTATTATAGAAACTTGTTCGACTCATATGATGCTGATTACTGAGTACATCTACCCCAAAGTCCAAATCTCCCATATTCTTCTCTATACATTCCTTGACTGAAGCTATGAATTTCCAGTCCAAAGTATTAGTACAATTGACAGGTAAATGCTTTTCTTTATTTTCGATACTATTATAGACCTGACGGAGCAATTCACGATTTGCCAATATGTTTTTAATAGTCACCTTTAGTATACCCACACTGAATGGCTTGGTTATATAGGCATCTGCTCCGATTTCCAGTCCTCCGAGTATATTTTTCTCATCCCCTAACGCAGTCAGCAATATGACTGGAATGTGAGACATTTCCACACTCGTTTTGATAGCTGAGCACAGTTCGTCTCCACTCATCTCAGGCATCATTATATCGGATATAACAAGATCTGGATTAAACTCCTTTATAATGACAAGCGCATCTTTGCCATTGGAACAGGACTGGATATTATACCCTGCCATAAGCATATCCACAAGATAATTACGCAAATCATCATTATCTTCCACTACCAGAATACGCTGTAAAGAGGTTTTTATCTGAGGTGCCTCCAAGACCGGCAAGTCAGAAGTTCCCCCCAGTACAACAGCATCCATACGTTCATTCGGCGTTTTTGGAGAGATAAACTTTGCTTTATGCAAATGGGTATTTCCCTTCGGGAAAGTAATTTGCACGCATGTTCCCTGATGTTCAACACTTTGAATATGGATCTTTCCTTTATGCAACTTAACCAGTTTATATACCAGCATCAATCCAATCCCACTTCCGGTCACTTTCAAATTGACTACATTACTACCCCGGAAACAATTTCTGAATAATTTCTTCTGTTCAGATGAAGGAATACCAATTCCTGTATCCTTTACCTCAATACTCCAAGTATTCCCTTCCTCGCAAGCACAAATACACACGCTACCATTCTCTGGCGTGTACTTCAACGCATTTGACAAAATATTCTTCAAGATAGACCCCATTTTGTCACTATCAAACCACACATTCAAATAATCAAAATTACTCTCATAAACAAATCTGACACGCTTCATCTCAGCATATTTGCGGAAAGTAGCACAAACATCATTCATATAAGAATTCAATTCATACTCAGAAACATAAAGAGTAGACGAATATACGTCGATCCGTTCAAAGTTTATCAAGTTGGTTGTCAGCTGAAGCAATGTATTCACATTCTTTAGGGCCATATTCATATGGGGTAATGCCTTCTCTGCCACCATATGGTTTTCAACAACTTCTTCCAGCGGTGCTTTTATCAATGTCAGCGGCGTACGTATATCATGAGCAGTATTAATAAAAAAACGTGTCTTCTCATCAGAAATCTTCTTTTGTTTATGCAACATGATAACACGGAATATGATAATCATAATCAAGACCACCAGAATTGCATACCCCACCATTGCCCACATACTGGCCCACACCGGAGGGGTAATAATGATCTGAATACTCCTTGTTTCATAAGTTTTATACTTCTCCTCATTAGATACAGTACGAATTTGTAACGTATAACTGCCAGGAGGCAGATTTCTAACAACAATCCGATTATCTTGACTCGGACGGGTCCACTCTTTATGATAACCGTCGATTTTCCATGAATAAAGAATATTAGAAGGATAATCATAATTTATGGAAGCCACATCAAGCGAAAAAGTATTTTGACCGTAGGCCAATTCCAGACAATCAGTCTCGTTAATATCCTTCTTCAAGGGAGATCCGTCATCACCAGGATAGACAGGATGATAAGCTATCATAAAATCCCGTAATAACAAACGCGAATAATATGGCTCAGGTATTTCTATGTCTGTCGGAAACTTAACAGCACCATCATTGCCACCAAAGACAAGCGTACTGTTACTGTAAGTTGTGGCAGAACCGGCATTAAAATTTACGCTCATCAGTCCCTGCTCCCGTGTCCAGTTACGGAAAAAATGATCTTTAGGTGAATAAATCGTAATACCATTTTCCGTACCCATCAGGAGATTTTCATCCTGACGCGGAATAATCGTATAAATATTATCAGAAATCAGTGCACAATTATCAGTTCGGTACTGATGAATAAACTTCTTTTTATTGATATCATAAACAAGAAGACCTGCTCCACGAGTACCAATATACAGGATACCATCTTCTCTCTGGTATAATGCACATATATAAGGAGATTCAACAGGCAAGTCAATATACCGGTAAACACCGGATTGCTTGTCAAGCTGATAGAGTCCCATTCTTGTACCAATCCACATTTGACGGGCATTTTTCTCCAGAATGGTGGTGATGGAACTTACTCCCGGATACAAACGAACATTTTTAGTCTCAAGATTAATGCGTTTCAAATGATAATATCCACCGGACCATACATCACCGCTCGAATCCTTTTTAATGTCATAAATATATTGGTCAGGACGTATTCCTGCAATGGCCGCAGGCGAAAGATAGCTTATTTTAAACCCTTTCTTCTTTTCTATCTTATAAATTCCAGACGTAAAACCACCAGCCCATATCACACCAGGAGAGACTTCACACAACGCCAAGAAGATATGATTCTCATCATCCGGCACCGGATCAAAAGAACTAAAAAAAGAACACCATTCTCTTGTATCGGTCTGATAAAAACTAATTCCATTACTAGTTGCAAACCAAAGGTCACCGTCACTATCTTCTATCACATCATGCACCTGATCATTCACTAACGACCGGTTATTGCCAAGAGAATGCTTTATCAAATCATATCTTCCATAACGATTGTTACGAATGGTAATACCAGTAGGATAATTGGCAAGCCAAATACGCTCCTCCTCATCCACATAGATATCATTGATATTGTTTCCGTTCATTCCATTATAACTGCTATAGTCAGCCGTTATATAAGGTTCACTCTTACAAGTATTTACATTCAGCTTATATACTCCTTTTCCACCCGTAGCTATCAACAACTCATCAGCGTTCAGAGCAACAATCTGATTAACTTCCACATTGTTTGGTGCATAACAAGGAGTGATTTTTTGGGTTTTACCAATATCATATATAAGTATCCCTTCTTTATAACTACCCACAAATAATTGCTTTGACACAGTATGGTAATACAGTTCGTGAACAGGTGTAACGATGCTTTTTACTACTTCATCAGGAATTTGTTTCAGTTCTCCCTTTTCTATCCCGACACAAAACAAACCGCTTCCCGTACCGATAAAAAAATGACCGCCATCAGCCTGCTCAATAGTAGATATTGCACCATCGACAGGCTTTGGCATATGTTGTGTTGTTCCAGTACGAATATTATACCAGGTAATTGTATCTTTGTAACATAGCCAAATATGATCATTCTTGTCCAGATAACCATAATCAAGAAATGCTTGAAACTTATTTCGGATCAATTCAGGGTGTACATAAGCCAATTCAAATTTATCATGTTGTGAATCATACCTGAAAATACGTCCTTTCTGCCCGATTACCCATAATACATCTTCCTGATCCATATAAAGCCAGTTCAAAGCTATCCGTGAGTCCAGCTTCATACTGTCATCCGAGAAAGTATAATGCTTGATGTGTTTACCGTCATAACGATCTACCCCCTCCTGAGTCAAAAACCACATATATCCGCGTCGGTCTTTTTGAATATGGTAGATTTTCTGGTTGTTCAAACCGTCTTCCAACCCTATGTACTTATAAATCTGCCCCTTGCTCACAGCACTACTAATGAGAAGAACTATAAACACTAAAAGTTTTCTATTTTTTACAATTATCTTCATTCCTTTCACAAAACACTCAAAAATATATTTGCAAAAATATGAAAATATTATTTAAACAGCAACTGAATAAATTAATAATTATATGTTAAAAACAGAAACTTAAAAAACACAACTATCTCATCTATCGGAAATACCGCATAATACCCCAAATACTCCCCAATAAAAACATCGGAAATAGATAAGTGTTCTTTCTAAATTATATTAGTCATTTTTTGTACGATTTTCCAGCATCAGATCATAAATATACACGAACAGGAATCATCTTATTATTAGGACAATTTCAATCATATATTTATTCCTTCGGCTATGCATTTAAAATCCATAAGCCTCTTTTTCAATTTTCCATAAAATAAAAAATGATGTTAATTCCATTTTCAAACTTCGAACTATTTTTTTTAATCCCGTGTTTTTTTTCATACAGTAGGAGCTTAAGTACATTTCGGATGATATAACAAAAGTAACATAATAAATCGGGGAAGTGTAATAGAGTAAACCTACATATTTTTCTAAAAAAAATAAGTTTTAAACATTGTTTCATCAATAAAATCTACAGCCATGAAAAGTATAAGTTCAAATTTATGGATCAGATTAATAGTCAGTTCTATCATAGGAACAATAATTTATTGTTTATCAAGTATGAGACAGCAAACAAGCTGACTATAAAGATGAATATTCTAGCGATATGAATAAATATTTTTCCATTCAACAAGCAAAATATTTTTCCTTTATAAAATACTAATTATATATCTATATATTTACATATAAACCCACTAATAAGTATGTGACTTTAAGAACTTAACTTACATACAGTTTCTTACTTATTACCAAACTCTATTTTTAACTATCTAAAACCAACTTAATTATGGAAAATAGAACTTCTGATTTATGGCTCGGTCTTGGTATAGGATCGGTCATTGGCGCCCTCGTCTATCGTTTTTCACGAACTTCTAAAGCCAAAAAACTAAAGAAAAAAGTATGTGATGCCTTTCATAAAATAAGTGGGCAAGTCGAAGAAATGTTAGATACTGCAAAGGAAAAAGTATTGGATACGGGTGCTGCCGTAGCCGATAAAGTTGCAGACAAAACTTTCGACCTAGCTGAAAAGGCAGATGACCTTAAAGGCAAAATGCATACAATAGCTGCTGATGCAAAAAAATGAAACAGATTCTAGTAAACCAATTAAGAACACTAGAGTGTTTCTGAATAAACCTAAATTATTAACTAAAACTTTTGAATTATGAACAAGAAAACTGAAAAGAAACAGGAAGAGGCAAAGGGCACTAAAAAGACCGCCCAAGCTAAAGAGTGCAAGTCTTCGACTTCAAGCAAAAAAACTGAAAAGAAATAGGCATTCAGAATCGTTAAGTTTGTGTCATTCTTCAGGCAGACAGGAATCTGCCTGAAGAATCCACCAATTTATTCTCAAAGTGACTTTACAATTTTAAATTAAAAGAATATGAAAAAATTATTATTTGCGATTTTTGTAGTTACAACTATAATATCCTTCACGTCCTGTCGTAATAAAAAAGAACAGGATAAAGCGAAACAACAAGTTGAAAAAGTGAAAGAAAACGTCAATGATGCAGTGGACAAAGTATCCGATAAAATCGAAGATGGTGCTGATGCCGTAAAAGATGCGTGGAAAGACACCAAAAAAGACGTTCAAAACAGCGCAGAGAAAACCAAGAAAGAAATCAAGGAAGGATATAACGAAGTGAAAAAAGATGTAAGTAAAAAACTTGACTGATTCTTAATCGTATATCATTCTATAAATAGTAACTTCTTACATATTAATAAGCTATGGTTGGATTTGTAATATGGATTGTTGGATTAGTACTGACTATCAAAGCCGCACTGGAAATATGGCGTATCCATGCACCAATAGAAAGACGGCTGATAGCTATTATCTTAATCGTTCTTACCAGCTGGATAGGATTGCTGTTCTATTATTTCTACGGCAAGGCACGAATGCCGCAATGGCTGGGTACTGGAGTTCAAAAATATTAGCTACATCAGAAAGCAATATTTATATGAATATAATTCTAAACATGGGAGAGTACAGCAAAAGTCAATAGCAACTCTCCCAAAATTTCCCTCCTTCAAGAAGTAGATTTGAGTCACTATTGACTTTTACTCTCTGCAAATTACCAATATTTTTCAATTCTCTCATAACCGAAAATCCTACCGCGTTCATCATCTATACCTTGCAACTTCTTGCAGATAATCTGTGCTCCAATCATACTAAAGGTTATGCCGTTGCCACCATATCCCAAATCAAAAAACATCCTGTCCTTATCTGGACAATTACCGATAAAGGGTAGCCCATCTTTTGTTGTACTAAAAGTGCCACACCACGCCATTTCTGTTTTAAAAGGAATACTTGGAAATAATCTCCTAAATTTCTTTTCTAATACAAGAGTTTTCTTTCTGAGTAACGCATCACGGCGCTCCGGATCACTGAACTTTTCATCTTCACCACCGACAATGATACGATTTCCCCTTGTAGTCCGTATATACAAATATGGCTCAGCTGTTTCCCAAATTAAACACTGTTCAGGCCACAAATCTTTAGAATCTACCGGATGCGACACAAGTGCATAAGTTGAAGTCAAATCCATAATTTCCCGAGATAAAAACTTCCCTGCTTCAAATCCGGCTGCGATGATCACATATTTACACTCTATTTTATGCCCTCTATCTGTTTCTATAATATATCCTTCAGGCATTTCAACACATTCTGTTACACCGGTATGAGTAAAAATTTCCAGTCCATCTTTTTTCATATGGTAGAGCAAAAGACCAGTAGTCGCTTTGTAAGCATCCATCTGCGCCGATACTCGGTTTAACAGTGCATTGCCTGGAACCTCTATATTATACAGTTTTTTTATCTCCTCTTTTCCCAGCAAACGAACCGGCAAATTGTGCTTCTTTCGTATCACATATTCTTTTTCAATTAATTCTATATCCTTTGGAATACTAGCATAAAAAAGACTTGGTCGTTTTTCAAAATCAGCATCTACTCCTGTTTCCTTTAATACCTTTTCAATATCAGCAATTGATGCCAAAGATGCGCGATATGCAGAAACAGCATTATCCTCTCCAATAATTTCTGCCATTTCACAAAGAGGAACATCAATTTCATATTGCAGTAAAGCGGTACTTGCAATGGAACTTCCAGTTGCAATGCTTCGTTTGTCAACCATGCAACATCTTAAACCGGCACTACAAAGCTCGTGTACCATCAAAGCACCCGTTATACCAGACCCCACAACTACAATATCTGTTGAAAAATCATCCTCCAAGGGATGAAAGTAATCTAACAATGAATTTTTAACAACCCAATAGGGCAATCCTGAATGTAAGTCCATAATATATTGAATTATGTAAACTCCCTTGCATCCTCCTCCACACTTACAGCAGGGAGAAAAACGTAAAAACATGGAAAACACAAAAACATTCCCAAAAGAGTTTACTCCCGATTTATAATAAGATACTATTCACCCTGTTCAATTGCGCAATATCTTTTACATTGTATCAAAACGTTCTCAAAATAAACAACATCACACAAAAAAAGATAGTTCGAAGGAAAAGACTGGATTTAACATCTATTTAATGCATAAGAAATATTGTAAAACAACCAGCATATATGAAGGTATTCACCAAACAAAATATCAACATACTATCTAAATAATATATCAAGGTATGAAATTAAATCTCAGTAGATCTATCACATACTTTTTTAACATTAAAAATAAATTCAATGACAATAATTATCAAATATATTCGGTGAGGTTGTAATTGCCCCTTTATCAGCAGGGCATATGGCGGTAGAAACACACAAAAAGCTCCGTAAATCAATGATTTACAGAGCTTTTAATCAGGAATACTCGTACTCGAAGCGGGACTTGAACCCGCACAGCCGCAATGGCCAAAGGATTTTAAGTCCTTCTTGTCGGGTCACCATTCGAGCACCTTTCACTCTATAAATCAACGCATTACCTATCATCAATCCTTAGCACTAACGATACGGTTTAACTACTGGTTTAACTCTAAGCCAACACAAGAGAAGTTCAACATTTAATTATAAATCACTGTTTGAGTGTCTCTTCATTCCACCAAGTTAAATCAGACTTCATAAAGATAGACACTTTCTTTTTAAATTCAAATTAGTATAAACGAAGTGCCTATCTATATAAGCAACATCATACCAACCTTAATTATCATAGAGAATCGCCTCTTATCATTCATCCTTATATTAAAGGCTATATACCCCGTCAAGACTTAGCGATAATCGGTATCTCTATCCCAAGATTCAACAACACCATACTTACATTAGATTCCCTCTTCCCTTCTTAGTACCTTTGTAGTAGATAAATCAATTATCAACTCATTTACATTAACACTGATATGAGAGTAACAGAGAAGGCTAACTCAATTCATTATCTACCACAAGAGATCAAAGAAACTACACTTACAGAGATCACATACTTACCTGTTACAAGGGAGATGTTAGAACAGTTCTTCTTAAATTCAACTAAGAAAGACAAGCACAAACTTGTAAAGAAGAGAAGGAAGTAGATTAAAGGCAGCAAGTGAATTGAACTTCAAATGCTGCCTTCATTGTTTACTTGGGAATTATCCTCTTTTATAGGTCATTTTAGCTCTAACTTCATAACTTTCATCTTTGAAGTAGTGTTCAAGTACTAACTTGTCAGAAGTAATCTCAAGAACTTTTAAGTCATACTGTTCATGTTCGTCTTCAATGAGTGTTATAACATCACCATTAACAGACCATTTCTCAATGCTTTGAGGATTGCTTGTACCGTCTAAATCGTACTCACTATATGTCCCGTCTGCTCTGAAAGTAAAGTTACCAAAGTACTCGCATTCGTCTTTAGGTGCATGACTCCATGCTTCATCATCATCGGGATACTCAGAATCCTTAATGAATCCTTCTTCATAGGTTAATACCCAATGTCCTATTAACTTCTCTGCAAGAGGTCTGTTATCTTCTTCGTCGTCATCATCGCCACAGGCTGCGAAGTTTACACTCATTATAATGGCTACTATAGCCATACCAATTAATCTTAATGTCTTCATAAGGAATTGCATTTACTTCTTTTGATAAGTCATTTTAGAGTACTCCTTGTCACCATCTGGCTTGACTTCATCACGTACAAGAACCAACTTAGTAGCTGTAATCTCTGTAACCTTCAATTCATAGGTATCTGTATCTGAACCATATCGAAGTGAAACTATCTTATCTGCTAACGTCCATTTACCATTACCAATGACAGAGTTATCTAATTCATATTCAGTGAATGTACCGTCTGCTCTAAACGTCAAATGTCCATAATCGTAGCATTCTCCTTCAGGAACTCTAGACCATTCTTCATCATGTTCGGGATATGCAGGATTCTTCTCATACCCTTCTTCATAAACTAATATCCACTTCCCAAGTAGCTTCTCTGAAAGAGGTCTGTTATCCTCTTCATCATCGTCACCACAAGCGGTAAAGTTCAAGCACAGTACTACCATTAACAAGGTTGTACCAATTAATCTTAATGTCTTCATCGTTATATAAATCTGTTTGTGTCTCTACGTTCCCATTAGAGGCGTTAGTAATTGAGATACAAGTGTGAGGAACGCAACACGAAGGTTGCACACTTCATTTAATAGAACTGCAATTGATTAGTAGATAGACTGTCTGTTTCTTAGATACTTGTATTAATGCCAACCTGTTCCCTATAGTTGGCTACTACACACAAAGAGGCGTGGGAACTACTGAAATTACCTAATCTGAAGCTCTGGACTGCTCTCTACTTGGTAACAAACAATAGCCCACGCCAAACGATATATAAACTACCTCTGATTGAAGTAGATATATAACATTGACGTGAGCGTTCTTGCTCATTATCCTAAGTAGATGAAATTGTCCAGATTTCAGATTAAGGATAATATCTTAAACGCTCTTCATTAACTATGTCCTTTCAGTCCTAACTCATTAGGTATCTGAAATTGCTACAAAGTTACGAATTTACGTTTGATTAGCAAGAACTATTGTTCATTAATCGTTGAGGCTTACCTCTAGTCTATAAATCAAGGTTAGGAGCAAATTAGTAAAATCCCTATAAAGGTAGAATTTTAGAGATTTGCTCCTAACCAAGTTATAAGTCTATGAGCTGATAAATTGATTCTTGATCCGTTGAACTGTAGAGATACCAAGACCTTGTAACTTAGCTACATTTCTAATTGAGTAACCTTTCTTTAAAAGTTGAATCACCTCTTTATACTCTTCTCGCTTTCTCTCTTCTGTCTTAGTACTGCCAACCTTTCTGCCAAGTTTACCACCCTTAGCAATGTAGTTAGCTCTTCCACTGTTGAGGCGATATACTATGTTAGAACGCTCGATGTTAGACATCTCCGCCAGTATGGTTATCAGAATTGAGACGATAGGATTAACTTTACCGTCCGTTTGAAGTGTGTAAAGTCCTAAGTTCTGAATGTAAACTGATACCTTAGCTTCATGTAGAATTTCTAAGGAGCGAAGTACCTGTAATGTACTTCTGCCCAGTCTGGATAATTCAGATAGTAGCAAGTAATTAACAGGATTGGCGGTACAGTACTCCAAACAGTCCGTTAAAACTTGCCTCTCTTCATTTTTCTTAGCACCGCTTATATGTTCCTCAAAGATAGAGACTACTTCAATTTCTTGTGCGTTGGCGTACCTTGTTAAATCTTGAATCTGTCTTGCTGTATCCTGTCTGTCATTTACAGAGGATACACGTGCGTAAATCACTGCATTTGCTTTCATTAAAGTCTTTGATTAAATTGATAACATGAAGGAATGTGTTCAAACCACCTTTATAGATTTAATTGAACACATTCCCAATTTGAACACAAACTAGTTAAAGAGTGCCTTCATCATTAAAGCTATAGTAGCTTTCACTTGTCATAATGATATGATCCAGTACATTAATCCTCATTAATTCGGCAGCTTCTTTAATGAACTTGGTTAATTGTATATCCTGTATACTAGGCTTTAAGTTACCGCTAGGGTGATTGTGTGCCAAGATTAAAGATACAGAGTTAGTAAGTAGCGCAGCTTGCAGTATCAATCTGACATCTACGCTTGTCTCTGTTATACCTCCTTCTGAAATTAAAGTATATCCCAGAACTTGGCTAGCCTGATTTAAGAAAAGTACTTTAAAGTACTCTTTGTAATCTATCGTACCTTCTTTATAAGTAGGTAGTAGAATCTTGTAAGCGTCAGCAGAACTGGCAACTTTGCTTCTCTTTTTGGTAGTAGGCTTATAAGTAAGCTCCACCTCTCCAACTTTATAATCTAAATTCATAACATTAACTATTAAAATGGTCTGTCTCCATACTCATAGATCGTAATAGAATTACAAACTCTCTCATAGAATGAGAACCCACAACCAGAGCAAAAGTAACTTTCGTAAACTGCTGCATACTCTCCTTGCTGTCTGCTAGTTCTATCTAAGAATGAATCGAACTTGTGTAACCAATACTTTAATGCCTGTAACCGCTTAATGTACTGTAGGTTGTTATCACAATTGCACAAACTTCCCTGTAATGTAGTAATGTGGTTTACTACATTATCAATTTTCTTTTTATCCATGATATCTAATCTTTAATGATTAATTGAAGTAAAAGATCCTAATTTTATAGACGTCCTTTTTATAAGTAACTTCTATCCTTTTATAAGAGCGTAGCCAATTAAGGCTATATAGCCCACTATTAATAGAGGAAATGATAACATAGCTATAATCATAGTGACGGTTACAACTAGTAGATAAAACAAGCTTTTCATAGTCTTATCAATTAGAAGGTTGTCTGAATGCGAAGTATACCACTCCTAGAACTAGTAAGCCCACAAAGAATTGTGGAAGTAGAATCAATGGTACGATTAGTATAGTTCCAATCGTAGCTAACATCTTTAAAGTCTCCATACGTGTTGTCTTAGATTAGTAATCAGTAAATTAGATAGTAAATGAATGATCTGACATGAAGTACTTGCCTTATCACTTACTTCTGTGTCTGCTTATACTGAATCATCTGTTAGCTATAGATTGAACAGTACATTTCATAGATTCAAAAGGTTTGTGAGTTAGAAAGCGATTCACGCTAAACCATTCATTTCACTTCAATCATGGGGAAGGGGTGTGAAGGGTAACACTACTATAGAGTGCGTATCTTATACCTCATGCTCACTGTCTGATTAATGATCGTACTCTATGTAATTCTAATCACTATATAGAATTACTTCTTATATATAAGGTAGTGGGGGTATGATTTTAGATACTACCAAATTTGAGTTGGGGTGTATAATTGAGATGTATCTAATTAAAAGGTAGTATCTTAATAGGATGTTACCTCTATCCGTATTAATTAGACTTCATAAGTATATAAAGCTCATATAGTACAATCAGAGGTCAAATTATACCCTCTCTTAATGTAATTGATAACAGGTATAAAATGACCTCTTTGCTTACTTATCAAAACTAAGAGTTATGTTAGGTAGTAAATCTTTAGTTGCGGGATACCACTCTCTTTTCTGTATGGCTTCATCATTACTGATTAGTAGTTCATTAGGAGTAAGTTCCAGTTTATCAGAGGACAGTCTTAGCAATCCTGCTTTATGTAGTTCTATGTTATACTGCGTTACTGTGTTCTTACTCATTCCCAATTTGCTTGCTGTTTCTCTAGGAGTAAGCGGAACGATACCATTCTCTGCAATTAATAATAGCTTGATATAGTACCCTTTCACTTTCACACTTAAATTGACTTGGGTAAACTTATGGGATAATGTGATAAAGCCTTCGTTATCTATGGCAGGTATCTTATACAGACTTCTCATTGTAAATTCATATACAGGGTGATTAATTGGAATGAGATATCTCTTTCTTATCAAAACAGTATCCATTATCTTATTGAAATTCTTTAATGCGCTCTCTTTCTCCCCTGTAATTTTTGCTATATCTTCAATCCGTAGTCTTACATTATAGTATCTGTTTCTATATAAGGATAGACAGAAAAATCTATATAGGTCTGGCTCATTTAAAGCATTTAACATTGACTTGTTGATCGTGACGTTATGAGTTCTTGTACTTGTACTGTTTAGAAAGCGTCGTTGGGTAACGTTCATTAGTAGCTGATAAACATTCTTAGTAAAAAGTAAATCTCTTTTCTCTCGTTTTAACTTGTAATGACAAGTTGCTCCAAAGTAAAGTTTAGCTTCTTTCCTGTTTGCGAACTGTCTTCTTGTAGATAGATATATAATCATATCATTAATAGGTTAGTTTCTGTAATGCTACATAGATGGTATGTACCTTGCCATTTCTTTTCCGTTTACACTTCATATAGCCATTAAATTGTGCCCAGATTCCAACATGTAGCTTGGTATCTTTAACTCCTTCTCGGAGTGCTTTTACTCTGATTGCTTCGTAGGTAAATTCTTCCATTGTAATTAGTAAGGTTTAGATTGTATATAAGTAAAGTATCTGGATAGGTGTGGAAGTATCTGGATATATCTTCATTGAAGTAGTACAAAGGTAGTAAAAGCTAGGGGTAATCCCCAACCTTTATACCTCAAATTGGAGTAATAGCCTATAAACTGCGATATAGTCCATTAATCCAGAGTGTTGTCTCCGAATTATCGGACTATGGAGTATGATCAACCTTTTAGCAACTGGGGTATATAATTTTAAGATCCCATTTTAAAAGGTTGAATGATTTAGCTATATCTTCTCATTTACAAGCAACAAGGCTTTATCTTTCTTAATCCATGCTTCTTTTGTATCGAAGTATAAATTGATACTTTGGGCTGTTATCTTGTTGGGCGGGGTAACTCTTAGTAATTTGAAGATACGTATTAGTTCTTCCTTAATGTAAGTAAGTTTATACTTCATGCCTACCTTGAATGAGTTCTTAATTAATTGAATCGTTTCTGTTCCTTTAGCTTCTATAAGGAATTGGGCAACTATCATTCGTTCCTTAATTGCTGAGTAGGAGTAATTAAGTTCTTCAATGGTCTCTTTACCTAACATGTCATAGGCTTCTACAATGAACGAGTCCGCTTTGATTAGCTCTCTCTTAAATTCGTGCTCCTTCTGTGTAAGGTTGTTACTTAATAAGCCCAACAGGTTGATTATCTGCTTTCTCTTCTCTTTAATGCCTAATGTCTTTAGTTCTCGTTTAAGACGCATACTCTCATCTGTAACAGGATGAAAGGCTGCTACAAACACAGAAGAAGCTAGTGTCTTGTTATACTTCTCATAAGCTGCTTGAAGTGATTTTGTATCATGGTAGTAACCAGTAACCAATGCGTCATTTATATAATTATCAATGGCAAACCAATTCTTTTTACCATTCCTGTCTAACATCTTGTTAAATGGTAAGCTGTTCATTGCGGCTCTATACGCTTCTCTTGCTCCCTTGTTAGGGGCTGCATCATAAAAGGTCTTTAATGTGTTATATACTTCCTCGCTTGTCTGAATGAAGTTGTTAAGTTCTTCTTCGCTCCTTTGGGGTATGTCGTAGTTAGTGTTAGTGATATGAGAGATTGACATGACTCCATTCCTAAATCTGCCTATTATCTGGACTACATCGGAGAATGGATCGAGCATGGTTTGCTCTGCGAAGTACACATCAGTAATCATTATCAGATAAGGCTTAAAATCAAGTTCTATGTCCAGAGCATTAAAGAAACGACTTGTAAAGAAGTTATACTGCTTCATCTTCTCTATACTCCAATCCTCATAACATTCAGTAAACTCGTTCTGCTTTAGCTTCTCTATACTCTTAGCAGCGCAGAACACAGATGACTTACCAAGTAAATCTAATTGAGTTATCATAGAGTAGATGATGTCTATAGAGTTTACGAATATGAAGTAGGGCTTATCTCCACTTTGCCCGTTTATAAATGGTAGCCAAGCTACTTCTTCTTTAAACTCTCTTGCTACATTGTTACAGGGTTTTACGTCTACCTCTCTAGCGTAATTAAATGTAGGTTCTATCTTTAGAATCTTAAACTGGCATTCCTCGAAGCGTGGATCACTGAATTTAATTGGAGTAGCGGATACAAGTGCCTTAGCTTTGAACTTAAAGAAGTCGTCCATAGGTAGAACTATATCGGTTCTATAATCTACATCTTTGATACTCTTATGTGCATCGTCTATTAGACAGAAGCAAGTATCATATATCTTAATTCTTAATTCAGCGAACGCCTCCTTAACTTTAGTGAAGCTCTCTGGAGTGGTAAGTATCTTATAATGCTTCTCCTTGCTTGCCTTTAGATACTTAACAATACTATCTATAGTAACTCCTTCATATACTCCTAGTAGATTATCATTCTTGTGTTTAGGAGATTTACACTTACCTGTTATAACGGGAACATTAGGTTCTATGATAATGGAGTTTCTATCAGACTTCAACTCACTATAAGTTGCGCCTAATCCAGTTAATGTCTTATATAGTATAACATTAGTTGGTATCTCTTTTAACACATCTGTTAGATACTTTTCAGGTGAATCGACTTTTATATATGTAGTTTCCATTTGTCTATAAGATTAAGATGTCCTGTTCTCTCAAGTACTCTAGAAGCTCATTTGTCCTTTTGAGCTTAAACATTACTTTACCATGATTAAATGGAGCTATCGCAGTAACGTATCTGCTTCTATCTAAGGATAGAGGGGTAAACTGTACGGGTACGTTATACTTAATACAGCCTTTCAATACGTCCAGTTGAAAGTCTCCTTCATTCTCTTCCTGCCCTTCTATACCAAATGGTTTGGCATTTATATCCTCTATCTCTCCATTAGCAAGATAGTTCATTAGCCAATTAAAGTTCTCTTTAAAAATTACATACTTAAAGGCACTGATTGTTCTTGATTCAATCCATGCGCACGCATTATTAGTTAAGTCTTCATTGAAGAAGCCTATCGTAAGCTTTTCACCTCTAAGCATGAGTTGCTTGATAGTGTTGTGGGCTTCTGTGTTGCCATAATTATAAAGTTTCTCTTTCATATCTGTGAATTAAGGAGAAAGGAGTGGTTAGCTCCTCTCTCATCGTCTTATACTTTAAAACAATCCATTATCTTCTAGGTAATTCTCTACTTCTACAGTACGTTTCAAGCAGTAGAAAACACGTCCTTTCGGGTATGTAGTGTGGGCGCAAATATAATCAAATCCGCTTGGACTAATGTAATCATTAGTAAAAGTCATATCAGATAAATTCTCTACATCATCTTTAAACAGCCGAAATTCCAATCCTTTAGATTCAACCGCTGTATGTTCATTCTTTAGATAAGTTTCTAAATCAACATCGTTATCATTAAGAGCGTCCATTACTACTTTCAGTAATTCATCGTCTGCCCAACACTCAGCAACATACTTCTTACCCTCAATTCTGGTTGAGACTTTAATGTATGCCTTGCCTCTCTGTTCTTTGAAACGGACATTCAAGTAAGATGCCTTGTTGCACAGGTTAATTAGCCTAGTTGATTCCTCTTTAGTAATTCTTATAATTTCCATTGTCTTTTAATATTAATTAGTTTATAATTGTTGCAATCTTTGGCTAGGTGCGCACCGTTTGTCTTTCGATTACGTTGCAAAGGTGAGGAATTGTCAAGAGGTGTGTTATAAAGAATGGAGAGCCATTTCAAGGCAATTCTTTAGATAGTAGTATATCAGTAAGTTAGCTAATTTAAGGATATAAAAAAACTACCACGTAATTACATGGTAGTCTGTGAGGATTGGTAGATTATAAATTACCAGAGATGTTCTGTAGATCGATTAGTAGGTGAGAAATTGTAGTCTGCTATCTGCTTAGGCTTCCACATAGGTTTATAGCCTTGCTTCACTAAGTAGGCTATAGCTGCATTGGTGTAGTTCTCGTCATCATTGAAGCTGCCTTCTTCAAACAGCAGCCTCATGTAGTCTAAAGTCATGCGTAGCTGTTCGCTCTTTGTCTTTAGTGAAGAGTACTTCTGTAACAGGTGGAATGTACCATACATGATTAATTCGCAAGCATGATTCTTAGTCTTTCTGCCTTTCTTGGCTGCATATACTTCCTTCAATTCCGCTTGGGCTTCTTCCAGACTGTTTACTCCTAAGTATATATGTAGGTAGTTATCCAGTAAGTCAGTAAGCCAATGACATGAGTTGTCTAGTGTTATCTTCTTAACTCCATTATCAATGGTGATAGAATTTAGTGATCTCAACTCTTTCTTCTTACTAGGTGAGTACCTCTTGGTGTTTAGCAACTCATATAGCTTTAGCATTTCTGGACGGACTTGTTCCAGATAAGGTAGTGTGTCCTCTGACATGGTAACTTCTGTGTAAAGCTCACCATTCTTATACTTCTCATATATAGCAGCTACTACAATCAAGGTTGTACCAATGACTTCGTTATAGTCTGCTTCTCCATGATCTTGTAACAGGTCAAACAGTTTTTTTAAGATCTTATCATCAGACAAGGTGATAGTGATGTTAAAATCTGAATCCATTATAAAGCTACTAGGATCAAATGTCTTACTCGTTGAGGCTGGTCTTGGTGCGTAACGGTGATAGTCAAATGCACCATTATCTACTGCAAACTCATCCAGAATTGGACTATCAATCATATAGGCATTGGCTATCTCCTTATCAATCCCATTGGGATAGTGAGTATAATAGGCATGTAGTAGTTCACTCTCAAACATAGCACGCTTATAACCAAAGTACTCTATTAAGATTGGCTCTAATTGCTTTAGTTCTGGAATTGGTAGTATGTAATCTCTCATGTCGTATCTGCATTAGGAGTTGTAAAGTTAAAAAGAAATCCCCACTTGCATTGCTACAAATGGGGATTAATTAAGTATCAAAGTAAATTCTTCATTGCATCATTCAGTTGCTTGTTTTCAAAGCTATCCAGATATATCTGTGTCACTCGCTCTGAACTATGTCCTAAAGATTCACTGATTACAGAAGTAGAAACTCCCGAACGTTTTAAAACGGTAGCATAGGAATGGCGAGCAACATAACTAGAAATCTTCAATTCAACGCCTAGCTCTTTTCCAATCTCCTTTAGATAGCCATTCACATTATCCAACACATCATATATACGATTCCTTATCTGCCGTAAAGTCCTCTCTCGTTCATCCAAGATTGGAAATATGAATTTACGCTGTGAGGAACGATAACGATTCATTATCTCAACAGCCTTCTCCTGTAATGGCAACATTATAAGCTTCTTCGTTTTCTGACGAACATACACCAAACGCCCTCCTTCAACATTCTTGTCGGTAAGAAACGCCATATCAGTAAAGTTGATACCACCCATTAAGTAAGAGAAAGCAAACATATCAACAGCCAATCTTTTATAAAAGCGTGCTCCTGACACATCATAATCGATAACCTGCTTCACCTGTTCTTTCGTTATAGCACGTTTAGCTGTCTCCTTATGTAATTTAGAGACTTTGTACTTCTTGAATGGATAGCAATCCGCTTTTACCAGACCTTCTGCCAAAGCCAAGTTATAAACTGCTCGTAACGTTCTGAATCTGATACCGATTGTATTATCTGCCAACTTACAACATCTTAACCATGATTCATACGCTTTCAACCAATTCACATCTATCTCTGAGAAGTATATATCTAAATGCCCTTTATACTTCAACAGAGAGTTACATACCTGTTGTACAGAAAGCGCATACCCTAACCTACCTTCGTCTTTAAGTTGGGCTATATACTCATTAAACAGTTCACCGACCGTTCTAGCCTTCTGGACTGGTACAATCGCTTCAATTAAAGTAGTAGGTGTATACTCTCGCTTCTCTACAGAGAACTCAAGTATCTGTTCTGCATACTTCTGCTCTTGCTCATTAATTACCTTAATCAGCTGTTCTCTATTAGGACAGTTACGTTTAGGCTTGTTCTTCTCAAAGTCCCAAAATTTAGGATTGACAGAGATTCCAAGACTGATATACTTCTTTTTACCACCTTTACAGACACGTAACATGATCGGATGTTCACCATTACTAAGAGTTTTAGATCTGTAGCACAACACATTAGCTGTAGCATTCATTGCAATTTCGGTTTAACTCTTGGTTTAACTCTCAGTTTAATTTAGTAGTATAAATCCAACTTTAATCAGCACTAGAGACAAGATAGCCCCATGACAGGTATATAAAAAAAGCTCCGCAAATCAATGATTTACAGAGCTTTTAATCAAGAATACTCGTACTCGAAGCGGGACTTGAACCCGCACAGCCGCAATGGCCAAAGGATTTTAAGTCCTTCGTGTCTACCATTCCACCATTCGAGCATCCTTTCAAAGAGAGCGGAAAACGAGACTCGAACTCGCGACCCTAACCTTGGCAAGGTTATGCTCTACCAACTGAGCTATTTCCGCATTTTTTCAACGGGTGCAAAGATAATGAGTTTCCTTGTTTCTGCCAAACTTTCGATCAAAAAAGTTTGGCAGAAAATATTTTATCGCCCTAATAATGCTTTCTCAGCCTGCTCCATTCCACAGAAATTGAAGCCATCGACCACTTGTTGCATTAATGCGGAGATTTCATCATTACAAAGATTACCGATACTTCCTTCGTGTGTATGATGCACCTGTTTGTCATGAGTAAATTTTCCGGCTTCTATATCAAGACCGACTTTCTTATACGCATCACGGAAAGGCATACCTTCACGAGCCAGTCGATTCACTTCCTCGACACTGAAAATAAACAGATATTTATCATCATCAAGGATATGTTCATTCACCTTAATCTCATTCATGATATAAGTCGTCATCTGCAAGCAGTCCTTCAGTTCCTGAAAAGCGGGAAGGAAAACCTCTTTAATAATCTGTAAGTCACGGAAGTAACCGGATGGCAGATTGTTTGCTATCATCATTATCTGCTGAGGAAGAGACTGCAGTTTATTACATTTAGCACGTGTCAGTTCGAACACATCCGGATTCTTCTTATGAGGCATGATGCTCGAACCGGTAGTACAATCATCCGGCAGCTTCACGAAACCGAAGTTCTGACTATTGAACATACAAGCATCAAAAGCCAGCTTGGAGATCGTTCCGGCAATGGTAGCCAATGCAAAAGCAACATTACGCTCCAACTTGCCACGTCCCATCTGCGCATAAACGACATTATAATTCAGCGAATCAAAACCTAACAAATCGGTTGTCATCGTCCGGTTCAACGGGAAAGAGGAGCCATATCCTGCTGCAGAGCCCAAAGGATTGCGATTGCACATCCTGAAAGCCGCTTGTAGGAACTGCATATCATCCACCAGGCTTTCGGCATAAGCACCGAACCACAATCCAAAGGATGAAGGCATCGCAATCTGCAAATGGGTATATCCCGGCATCAGGACATTTTTATATCGCTCACTCTGAAGAATCAACACATGAAAGAGTTGTTCCACCGCTTCCGCGATCTCGCGAATCTGTGTACGGGTAAAGAGTTTGAGGTCCAGCAAAACCTGATCATTCCGTGAACGACCACTGTGAATCTTCTTACCGACATCTCCCAAACGGCGGGTCAGCATCAATTCTACCTGCGAATGCACATCCTCTACTCCTTCTTCTATTATAAACTCACCTCTTTCGACCGAAGCATAAATAGTCTTCAACTCAGCCAACAACTGTTCCAGTTCTTCCTTGGTCAACAGACCGATACTTTCGAGCATCGTAATATGAGCCATAGAACCGAGTACATCATGTTTAGCCAGATAAAGATCCATCTCACGATCACGTCCCACCGTAAAACGTTCGATGTCTTTATTTACCTGCACGGATTTTTCCCAAAGTTTCTGCGCCATAATATTTAAGTATTAGGTAATAAGTAGTAAGTAATAGGTAATAATCGTAGTTACGTTGATACTCCGCGGGTATTACCTATTATTTATTACTTATTACCTGTTTAATAGTTAATCATCGACAGCATCTCAACCATCTTCTCCAGACCATCCTGAAGAGGTTTCTGTACCATCGCTTTCATAAACGGATTGATATCCATACTGATAGTCACTTTCAACTTGCACTCTTCCTCTGCTGTTGAGACTAGCTGAATCCACATATTAAAAGGTAGCGGAGAGTTGGTAGTTGCCAGTTTAATACATTTGCAAGGTTCACGCTCAACAATCTGCAACGTCAGCTGACCGATAGGCGAAACGCTAAAGCTCAGTGTATCCGAATCAAAACTCAAGTCCTGTATTTTATCTTCCGGTAAACGGCCTTTCACTGATTCCAGGTTGCTCAAGTCCGACAGCTTGGCATACACACGTTCCTGACTGTAAGGTATTACCTTTACACTACTTTCAAAATTAGCCATAATTCTTTATTCGTATAAAATCAAAGAAAGAACTATCCGAACAGATATTGTCCGAATGGTTCTTTCTTACTAAAATTTCCGATCAAATAATACAATATTATTTCCCTGCATCCCAATGAGCCGGGTCTTTACGCCAATCGTTCAATGTCGCAATATCTTCTTCTTCGATATAACCGGTACGAAGTGCTACATCAAGTACTGCTTCGTAATTGGTCAACGTCACCAAAGGTACTTTAGCATTCTTGAATGCTTCCTCGGCAACGGGAAAGCCATACGTATAGGCAGCTACCATACCGATCACTTCACAACCATCGCGACGAATTGCTTCCACAGCCTTCAAACTACTACCACCTGTAGAAATCAAATCTTCAACCACTACGACTTTCATACCCGGACGAAGTTCTCCTTCAATCAGGTTTTCCAATCCGTGGTCTTTCGGGGTAGAACGAACATACACGAACGGCAGATTCAACGCGTCAGCCACTAATGCTCCCTGAGGGATAGCACCTGTAGCCACACCTGCAATCGCATCCACCTGTCCGAATCGTTCCAATATCAGACGTGTAATTTCAATCTTCACAAAATTACGAAGAGAAGGATAGGACAGAGTTTTACGGTTGTCACAGTAAAAGGGGGATTTCCATCCAGAAGCCCATGTAAAAGGGTTAGCGGGTTGAAGTTTAATAGCTTTAATCTTCAACAGTTTCTCCGCAAATAGTCTCTCTAAGTTTTTCATAACTAAACTAACTATTAATTATTTGCCGCAAAAGTACAGAAATTGAACGAGAATAGAAAGAAGAATCCGTTTATTTTTTAACTGAATTGTTCCTCTTCCTCCGGAATTTCGATACAACGACGTATATCTTTGAGTTCAAAACCACGGCTCACCGCAAATCGCATCAGCTTTCCGTTCAGTTCATAATCATCTTTCGCATGAATGCTTTTCCGTTTGGAAGCCAGCAAGTCACGCAGGATGGAGAGATATTCCTCTTCATCAATTTCGTTCAGATGACGCCATGCCACATCGGAAGGAATCTTCTTCATGTAGAGTCCCTGTGCTATTTTCATTTTACCCCATTTGGCAAAACGAAACTTATCGTTCACAAAAGCACGGCAATAGCGCTCGTCATCAATATACTTTTCGGTTTCCAGCCGTTCAAGGATACGCGCTATGGTCTCATAGGCTATACCCCAACGCTGTAATTTCTCATTTACTTCTGCCCGGCAATGTTCTGCAGCGGAGCAATAAGAGGCAACACGATTCAACGCCTCTTCATCTGTTAATTGTGCACTCATCGGTTAGCTGTAAGTATTCTATCTTTTCCAAATATGTCTTTTATAACACGAACGTCCCGATATTGGTTCATTTCTATCATGCGTATCATGTCTTGTCCGTATGCCTGATTGATTTCAAAATAGAGTTTGCCACCCGGACGAAGTAGTTCTCGTCCCAGTTCCGCAATCCGGCGATAGAAACGCAGAGGGTCTTCATCAGGAACAAACAGGGCAAGTTCCGGCTCCCAGTCAAGCACATTGGCTTCCATCTCTGTTTTTTCAGTTTCCGTCACATAGGGCGGATTGCTGACAATTATATCGTAAGATGTCCCCTGTATTCCGTCAGCAGAAAAAACATCCTGTCGACGGAAGGTGACCTGAGCATCCAACTCTTCATTATTTTTACGGGCAATAGCCAACGCTTCTTCCGAAATATCCCAGGCATCCACTTTCGCATCCGGCAGATTTTTATCCAGAGAGATGGCGATACATCCGCTTCCTGTACCTATATCTAATAGGCGACGGGCATCCGGATTCTCCTTTACAATCAGGTCCACCAGTTCGGCAGTCTCCGGACGAGGGATCAGCACGCCGGGAGCTACCCGAAAGTTCCTTCCACAGAACTCAGCATATCCCCGAATGTACTGTATTGGCTCATTTTTCTGCAAACGGAATATAATGTTTTCTAATTCACGCTGTTTGCATGCAGATAAAATTATATCTTTGCCCATGTAAATATCAAGCGCATCCACCCCCAACATGTCGCAACAGATCAACATCGAAAGAGCTTTGACCTCTTCCGGCGGATAAATATCCTGTAGTGACTGACGAATGTAAGCAGTGATGCGGTTCATATTTTACGATTTCGGAGTGCAAAAGTAAGAATAATATAGCGAAGAGCACCAAAATGGAAGAAGAAAAATACATGAGACGTTGCATTGAACTGGCAAAAAACGGACTGTGCAATGTCGCTCCAAACCCGATGGTAGGGGCTGTTATCGTATGTGACGGACTTATTATCGGCGAAGGATATCACATCCGCTGCGGAGAGGCGCATGCCGAAGTAAACGCGATTCGTTCCGTCAAAGACAAGTCTTTATTGAGCCGTTCCACCATTTATGTCAGCCTGGAACCTTGCTCACACTACGGAAAGACGCCTCCTTGTGCCGACTTGATTATCGAGAAGCAGATTCCCCGTATTGTAATTGGCTGTCAAGACCCGTTCTCACAGGTCGCCGGACGAGGAATTCAGAAGTTGCGGGACGCCGGAAGAGAAGTGACAGTAGGCGTACTGGAGAAAGAATGCAGGTATCTGATCCGGCGCTTCATTACTTTCAATACGCTGCACCGCCCCTTTATCACACTAAAATGGGCAGAATCGGCTGATCATTTCATTGATGTAGAACGAACAGACGGCAATCCCGTAGTACTGTCCTCCCCTCTTACTTCCATGCTTGTACATAAAAAGAGAGCGGAAACTGATGCAATCATGGTAGGCAGGCGGACAGCATTGTTGGACAATCCGTCGCTGACAGTCCGCAACTGGTACGGCCGGAATCCGGTACGCATCGTTTTGGACCGTGCATTGTCTCTTCCCCACAGCCTGCGTCTGTTTGACGGAGAAGTACCCACCATCGTATTTACAGCAGAAAAACATCCGGACAAGAAGAACGTCACATACCGCACGATTGAATTCACACAGGATATTCTGCCACAGATCATGAAAGTGCTATATCAACAAAAAATACAGTCCTTACTGGTAGAGGGAGGAAGTCAGCTGCTCCAATCATTTATTGATGCCGAACTATGGGATGAAGTATATATTGAGAAATGTCCGTGCAAGCTGAATTCCGGTGTTAAAGCACCTGAAATAAGCGATAATTTTAGTTATTCGACTGAAAAACACTTCGACAGACAGATTTGGCATTATGTTTTCGAGAAATAGCTAAAATAGTTCTATTCAAGGGGTTCTACGTCGATAAAAACAGCGTTATTATCTATAATTTTATATAAAACTTCCCCTTAATGTTCTATATCGGAAAAAATGTTCCTATTTTTGCAACTTGTAAATAAACACAATCTTTCAAATGAGAATAAAGTTTTTATCAATCATTGCGAGTTTTTTCATGGTGTCATTCGTTATTACGTCTTGCCTTGACAATGATAACGAAGTCAATTATAGTCCGGATGCGACTATACGCGCATTTGAACTTGACACTATAGGTTATGGGGTAAACTATAAATTCACAATTGACCAAGTTAGTCGTTTAATATATAATGTGGATTCACTGCCTGTCAATGCTGACACGATCATTAATAGTATTCTGATCAAGACGCTGACAACAGCATCCGGTATCGTGACGATGAAAGATCAGAACGATCAGGATTCAATCGTTAATATTAACGACTCTATTGACCTGACTAAGTATGTAAATGCAACCGAGAAAAACAACTTTCTGGTACTGAAGGTATGGGCACCGAATATGGAGGTTCAGAATGAGTATAAAGTTAATATACGGATGCATACGATGGTTCCCGATTCACTCAGTTGGGGAAAAGACCCTATAGCGAACAATCCCGTGAGGAACACTGCTGAAAAACAAAAGGTAGTAACGCTTGGGGACAAGATATTATTATTCGCTCAAAACAATGAAATTTACAGTACAGCAATACCGGCAGGCTCTCCTACTGATCGTTTAAACTATGGTCAAAAATGGGATAAAGAAACTACTGGCAAACTTCCTGATGGTGCTGATGTTACCTCCATTATCCGATTCGTTGACAAGTTATATTTACTTACTAAGAATAAGGAAGTATATAATTCCAATGACGGTTTGACTTGGACAAAAGATGAAGTACTCAATTCCGATGGCGTTTCCGTTACTAATCTGATAACCAGTTTTTCTGACAGTGATGGCAGTAACCATAAAAAGATAAATGGAATAGCAGGTATAGTAGAAATCAATGGAGAGAAATATTTCAGTTTTGCAGAGAAAGATGTAACATGGGAGAAAGATATAGACAAATTAACAGTTGTTCCTGCAGAGTTCCCGATAAACAACCTGTCAGCCGATGTATATGCAACTGAAAGCGGAACGTTGAATGCAATCGTTGTGGGTAATACAGAAGACGGTTTAGACAATGACACAGCTACAGTCGTTTGGGCTTCAGAAGATGGTAAAGCCTGGATTCCAATGGAGATTCCATCAAATAACAACTGTCCGAAATTAGTAGACCCGTCTATTATACATTATAACGACGCATTTTACATTTGTGGAAAAGAAACTAAAGATGATGCTAAGGGATTCCAGAAATTCTATACCTCCCCGACATTACTTGTATGGAAAGGGGTAGACAGAATGTTCATGCTTCCCGGAATTCTTCCTCCGGTGAAACTTGAAGGAGGAGTAACACAACATCCTTCTCTTCACGAATCCAGCTTCAAGGGAAAAGAAGTAAACTACACAATGGTAGTTGACAGAAACCATTATATATGGATGGTAGGTGGTCAAGGTATTGACAAAATCTGGCGTGGTAGAGTTAATAAACTCGGATTTCTAATACAGTAATAAGAAGTAGTTAAATACGAACCTTATAATCAAAACATGTCCTATATAGAGAAAATAGACAAAAATCGGATTCCCCAGCACATAGCCATCATTATGGATGGGAATGGGAGATGGGCTAAACAGCGGGGAAAAGAACGAACTTACGGTCACCAGGCAGGCGCAGAAACGGTACATAAAATTATCGAGGATGCTGCACGTCTGGGGGTTAAATATCTGACTTTATATACTTTCTCCACCGAGAATTGGAATCGTCCGCAGGAAGAAGTAGCAGCTTTAATGAATCTATTGGTGGATTCTATCGAAGAAGAAACGTTGATGAAGAACAATATTCGTTTCCGCATTATTGGTGATATTAAGAAATTACCTGCAGAAGTGCAGGAAGGTCTGTCAAGATGTATAGAACACACAGCTAATAATACAGGAACCTGCCTGGTACTGGCACTCAGCTACTCTTCCCGCTGGGAAATGACTGAAGCAGTCCGACAGATTGCAACGCTTGCAAAAACGGGAGAAATATCTCCCGAACAAATAACAGATGAATACATAACTGCTCATCTGACCACAAACTTTATGCCCGATCCGGATTTACTGATCCGCACGGGAGGAGAAATCCGACTAAGCAACTACCTGCTATGGCAATGTGCTTATTCGGAGCTTTATTTTTGTGATACATTCTGGCCGGACTTCGATAAAGAAGAATTCTGTAAAGCCATTTATGAGTATCAGCAAAGAGAGCGCCGGTTCGGCAAAACGAGTGAACAAATCAGCTAACATAATTCGAAACTTCAAATTATAACATAAATGCATTATCGTATTTCCTTTATATTCGTAACGTTTATCTGCCTGTTCTGCTTTGCAGCCACGGGCTTTACGCAGAATACCAACACTGACGAAGACTCTAAGCCAGTCATCTTATACTCAGGAACGCCTAAAAAGTATGAGATAGCAGACATCAAGGTTGAAGGCGTGAAGAATTATGAAGACTATGTGTTAATCGGATTATCCGGACTGTCCGTTGGACAGACGATTACCGTGCCGGGTGATGAGATTACCGGAGCAATCAAGCGCTACTGGAAACATGGTTTGTTCTCTAACGTACAGATTACTGCCGAAAAGATAGAAGGCAACAAGATTTGGTTAAAAATCAGTCTGACACAACGTCCCCGTATTGCGGATGTACGCTATCATGGTGTGAAGAAGTCAGAACGTACAGACCTTGAAAGCAAACTGGGTATGGTAAAAGGTATGCAGATCACTCCGAATACCGTTGACCGTGCAAAGACATTGATCAAACGTTATTTTGACGATAAAGGCTTTAAGAATGCAGAAGTGATTATCGCGCAAAAGGACGATCCATCTAACGAAAATCAGGTGATTGTTGACATTGATATCGACAAGAAGGAAAAGATTAAAGTGCACGCTATCCATATCACCGGAAACTCGGCCATCAAAACATCCAAGCTGAAGAAAGTAATGAAGAAGACCAATGAAAAAGGCAAACTTCTGAATCTGTTCCGCACCAAGAAATTTGTTCCGGAAAACTTTGAAGCAGATAAGCAGCTGATCATAGATAAGTATAACGAGCTGGGATATCGTGATGCAATGATCGTAAAGGACAGTGTAGCACAATACGACGAAAAGACGGTAGATGTATATATGGATATAGACGAAGGTCAGAAATATTACCTTCGTAATGTAACATGGGTAGGTAACACACTGTATCCTTCAGAACAGCTGAACTTCCTGCTCCGCATGAAGAAGGGTGATGTTTACAACCAGAAGTTGCTGGGAGAACGTACCTCTACAGATGACGACGCAATCGGTAACTTATATTACAATAACGGTTATTTGTTCTACAATCTTGATCCGGTAGAAGTAAATATCGTCGGTGACTCCATCGACCTCGAAATGAGAATCTATGAAGGCCGTCAGGCTACGATTAACAAGATCAACATCAGCGGTAACGACCGTCTGTATGAAAACGTAGTTCGTCGTGAGCTTCGTATTCGTCCGGGACAGCTGTTCAGCAAGGATGACCTGATGCGTTCATTACGTGAAATCCAGCAGATGGGACACTTTGACCCTGAAAAACTGCAGCCGGATATTCAGCCGGACCCTGTAAACGGAACAGTTGATATAGGTCTGCCTTTGACATCTAAAGCCAATGACCAGGTAGAATTCTCTGCCGGTTGGGGACAAACAGGTATCATCGGTAAGCTGAGTCTGAAATTTACCAACTTCTCTGTTGCCAACTTGCTGCGTCCGGGTGAAAACTACCGTGGTATCCTGCCGCAAGGTGACGGACAGACATTGACCATCAGCGGTCAGACGAATGCTAAATACTATCAGTCATATAGTATCTCATTCTTCGATCCTTGGTTTGGAGGTAAACGCCCGAACTCACTTTCCGTATCGGCTTTCTTCTCAGTTCAGACTGACATCAGCAGCCGTTACTACAACTCGAGCTATTTCAACAACTATTACAATAGTATGTATAGCGGTTATGGTGGCTATGGTATGTACAACTATGGCAATTACAACAACTATGAGAACTACTATGACCCCGACAAGTCTATCAAGATGTGGGGACTTTCTCTAGGTTGGGGTAAGCGTCTGAAATGGCCGGATGACTACTTTACTTTGTCTGCAGAGCTAGCTTACCAACGCTACAACCTGAAAGACTGGCAGTATTTCCCGGTAACCAACGGTAAATGTAATGACCTCAGCCTTTCACTGACTTTGGCACGTAACTCTATTGACAACCCGATCTTCCCACGTACAGGTTCGGACTTCTCGCTGTCAGTTCAGCTTACTCCTCCGTACTCATTGTTTGATGGTAAAGACTATAAAGGTTATTTCTACGATCCAACAGATGATAGGGGTATTACCCAAGATAATATGAATAAACTTCATAGATGGGTTGAATACCACAAATGGAAATTTAAAGCCAAAACATATACTCCGTTGATGGATTATATCGCACATCCTAAGTGTCTGGTATTGATGACACGTACAGAATTTGGGTTGTTAGGGCACTATAACAAATATAAGAAATCGCCATTCGGTACATTCGACGTAGGTGGTGACGGTATGACTGGTTACTCAAGTTATGCAACAGAAAGTATTGCATTGCGTGGTTATGAAAACAGTTCATTGACACCATATGGAAAAGAAGGGTATGCTTATGCACGCCTCGGCATCGAATTAAGATATCCGTTGATGCTGGAAACAAGTACTAACATTTATGTGTTAGGTTTCTTGGAGGCTGGTAACGCATGGCATGATATCTCAAAATTCAATCCGTTTGATTTGAAACGTTCTGCCGGTATCGGTGTTCGTATCTTCTTGCCGATGATTGGTATGATGGGTATCGACTGGGGTTACGGTTTCGACAAGATAAATGGTAGTAAGGAATACGGCGGCAGCCAGTTCCACTTTATCTTAGGACAAGAATTCTAATATAAAACTAAAAACTAAACGTCATGAGAAAGTCTGTTCTATCCATTATGTTACTGTTTGCCATCAGTATGGCAGCTAGTGCACAAAAATTTGCATTGATCGATACGGAATATATTCTGAAAAATATTCCGGCATATCAAAGCGCTAATGAGCAATTGCAGGAAGCTACGAAGAAATATCAAAGCGAAGTGGAGGTAATTGCCAAGGAAGCACAGAAGATGTTCCAGGACTATCAAGCTCAGTCCTCTACTCTCTCTGCGGCTCAGAAGACTAAGAAGGAAGATGAAATTGTAGCGAAAGAGAAATCCGCTGCCGAACTGAAGCGCAAATACTTCGGTCCGGAAGGCGAATTGGCTAAGATGCAGGAGAAGCTGATTAATCCTATTCAGGATGAAATATATGGTGCTGTAAAGGAACTGTCGCAACTACACGGATACGACCTTGTACTCGACAGAGCCTCTGCTGCAGGCATCATTTTTGCCAATCCACGTATTGATATTAGTGATGAAGTGCTGAGAAAATTAGGATATTCAAATTAATTTCATACATTTGCATCGAAAATAACTAAAAATCATTCAAATAAATTATAGAACTATGCTAAAAAAAATTGCACTTGTATTGATGCTTGCACTCCCAATGGGTGTATTTGCACAAAATCTGAAATTCGGTCATATTAATGCCCAAGAAATCGTTTCAGCAATGCCTGAATTTGCTAAGGCACAATCTGATATTGAAGCACTAGACAAACAACTGACCAGCGAATTACAAAGAACTCAGGAAGAATTCAACAAGAAATATCAGGAATTCCAGCAAGCTATCGCTAAGGACTCTCTTCCTGCTAACATCGCTGAGAGAAGACAAAAAGAACTGCAGGATATGATGCAAAGACAAGAGCAGTTCCAACAGGAAGCTCAACAGCAGATGCAAAAAGCTCAGGCTGACGCAATGGCTCCTATCTACAAAAAGTTGGACGACGCAATTAAAGCTGTAGGTGCTGCCGAAGGCGTAATCTACATCTTCGACCTTGCAAGAACACCGGTTGCTTACGTTAATGAGTCACAAAGTATTAATCTGACTCCTAAGGTAAAGACACAGCTCGGCATCAAATAAGAAGCTATAAGCTATAAAATACCGAAAGGGAAAGAGAAAAGAAGATCATACTTCTTTCTCTTTCCCTTTTTTCATGTAACTTTGCGTATATAAAATCGCACTCGTCATGAAGCAACATCTATCTCATACACCCGGGCCAATCGGAGTTTTCGATTCCGGATACGGTGGGCTGACTATCCTCAACAAGATAAGAGAGGCGCTGCCGGAATATGATTATATCTATCTGGGAGACAATGCACGCACTCCTTACGGCACACGTTCTTTTGAAATCGTATACGAATTCACTTTGCAGGCAGTCAATAAATTGTTTGAAATGGGATGTCATCTCGTTATCTTGGCCTGCAATACAGCCTCTGCCAAAGCATTGCGCAGCATACAAATGAATGACTTGCCCGGCATTGACCCTGAACGCCGTGTACTCGGAGTTATCCGCCCTACCGTTGAGTGTATAGGCGACATTACTCAAAGCCGTCATATCGGAGTACTGGCAACAGCAGGTACCATCAAGTCCGAATCGTATCCATTAGAGATACATAAGCTATTCCCGGATATTCAAGTGAGCGGAATAGCATGCCCCATGTGGGTACCGCTAGTGGAAAATAATGAATCACAGAACGAAGGGGCCGATTATTTCATCCGGAAATACATTGACCAGTTGCTATCCAAAGATCCTGAAATTGACACGATGATTCTGGGCTGTACGCATTATCCTATCTTGCTCCCTAAGATACAAAAATACACTCCGAAGCATATCCGCATTGTCGCACAAGGAGAATATGTAGCCGAAAGTCTGAAGGACTACCTGAGCAGACATCCGGAGATGAATGCTAAATGTACCCAAAACGGCAGTTGTCTGTTTTACACCACAGAAGCGGAAGAGAAGTTTGTCGAATCGGCCTCTTCCTTCCTGAACCAGCAAATCGACGTAAAAAGAATTTCTCTCGAATAAATATGGGAAAGCAGATCAATCTTTCCTTCTTTTTTGTTATATTTGTATACATAACCTCAAATAGCATAAGATTATGAAAGAAGAAGATTATAGCAGGGCCATAGAAGTATTCTCCGGTTCTCCATGGGAAGCAGAAATTATCAAGGGATTGTTGGAAAGTAATGACATCCGCTGCGTCATTAAAGATGGTATCATGGGGACATTAGCCCCCTATATTGCTCCATCTGTATCTGTTCTGGTCACTGAAGACCAGTACGAAGCCGCTACTGAACTGATCAGAAGCCGCAACGAGAAAGATACTGACTGATACGGTCCAGTCCTTCCCGGATACTCTCCAGCGAATTCGCATAGGAGAAACGGACATATCCTTCGCCTCCCGTTCCAAAGTCTATACCGGGAGTGATGCCGACATGCGCATTTTCGAGAACATCGAATGCAAAGCGATAAGAGTCGGTAGTGAATTTACGTGCATCAGCGAAAATATAAAAGGCACCCTGAGGCTCAACTTTGATCTCGAATCCCATTTCCCGAAGACGACTGATCATATACCGGCGGCGTTCATCATAGATCTGCTTCATCCGTTCCACATCCGAGTCAGCCTGTCGTAATGCGGCAATCCCCGCTTGCTGGGCGATGCTGGACGCACAGATAAACAGATTCTGCTGCAACTTCTGCAAAGAACGCATACAGGATTTCGGTGCTATCAGATAACCTAAACGCAACCCTGTCATCGCAAATCGTTTGGAAAATCCGTTCAGGACAAAAGCCTTATCCGTATATTCCAGAATACTATGCGCACGTCCTTCGTATACAAGTCCGTGATAAATCTCATCCGAAATAATAGGAACACCTAAAGATGCCACACTTTTCAGGAAACTCTCATCCAGCAACATACCCGTCGGATTCATCGGCGAATTAATAAAAATACCAGCCGTATGCGGAGTAACGCACTTACGGATCGCTTCTATATCATATTGCAAACCATTCTCTTCGGACAGAGGCACCAAGACAGGTTTTGCCTGAGCGGCCAAAACGAAGTTACGATAACACGCATACCCCGGATTGGAGAGAATCACTTCACTGTCCGAGTTACAAAGCAACATCAAGACCAGAAGGATAGACGGAGAAGAGCCGGAAGTGACGACAATACAATCCGGATCGACAGTGACTCCATATTCACGCTGATAAAAAGCGGCTATTTCACGACGCAACTCCGGATCCCCCAAAGAGTGAGTATAATGTGTGAGGTGCCGGTCGTAGGCAGCCTTAGCAGCTTCCGCCACACAAGCCGGAACGTCAAAGTCCGGCTCACCGACTTCCAGGTGGATAACGTCCACACCTTGTTTCTGTAATTCATTTGCACGCTCCAATACATCCATCACGATAAAGGAGGTCATTTGTTCTACTTGGGGATTCGTATGTTTCATTGTTTTTCTTTTATCTGTCAGGCTGCAAAGATAATTCTTTTCAGCCTGTTTTTGTAACATATCGACAAAAAGCTCTATATTTGTGCTTTCAAATCGTTAGTAAGGATGAAACAGGAGTTTACACGAATAGCAGTAAAAGTAGGCAGTAACGTATTGGCACGCCGTGACGGTACATTGGACGTCACCCGTATGTCGGCACTCGTTGACCAGATAGCAGAATTAAATAAATCCGGAGTAGAGATCATTCTTATTTCTTCGGGAGCTGTTGCTTCGGGACGCAGCGAGATACACCCGCAGAAAAAGCTCGACAGTGTAGACCAGCGCCAGTTATTCTCCGCTGTAGGACAAGCAAAATTAATAAACCGCTACTACGAACTTTTCCGTGAACACGGCATTGCGGTAGGTCAGGTACTGACTACCAAAGAGAACTTCAGTACCCGCCGCCATTATCTGAATCAGAAGAACTGCATGACGGTGATGCTCGAAAACGGCGTCATCCCCATCGTCAATGAGAATGATACGATTTCGGTCAGCGAGCTTATGTTCACGGACAATGACGAACTTTCCGGGCTAATCGCTTCCATGATGGACGCGCAGGCACTGATTATCCTGAGTAACATAGACGGAATCTACAACGGTTCACCCTCCGATCCTGCCTCCGCTGTCATTCGTGAAATCGAGCACGGAAAGGATTTATCCAACTATATCCAGGCTACCAAATCGAGCTTCGGTCGTGGCGGTATGCTGACAAAAACGAATATCGCCCGCAAGGTAGCCGACGAAGGGATTACAGTCATTATCGCCAACGGAAAACGGGATAATATTCTCGTAGACTTGTTGCAACAACCGGACGATACGGTTTGCACGCGCTTTATCCCTTCCACCGAGGCGGTATCCAGTGTAAAGAAATGGATTGCCCACAGCGAAGGATTCGCCAAAGGGGAAATCCATATTAACGAATGTGCCACGGATATACTCAGCTCGGAGAAGGCAGCCAGCATTCTTCCGGTCGGAATCACCCACATCGAAGGCGAATTTGAGAAAGACGATATTGTACGCATCATGGACTTCCAGGGCAATCAGGTTGGTGTAGGAAAAGCGAACTGCGACTCCGCACAGGCCAGGGAAGCAATGGGCAAACATGGCAAAAAGCCTGTAGTACATTACGACTATCTGTATATCGAATAAAAAACATAAAACGTAAAAAGGAGCAAATGACTACAAATTTAAACGGAACTTTCGCTGCTGTACAAGCTGCCAGCCGGGAATTGGCATTGCTGAGCGACGACACCATCAATCAGATACTGAACGCGGTCGCTGATGCTGCCATTGCCGAAACACCCTTTATCCTGTCAGAAAATGAAAAGGACCTGGCACGGATGGACAAGAGTAACCCGAAGTACGACCGGTTAAAACTGACGGAAGAGAGGCTGAAAGGCATCGCTGCCGACACACGTAATGTAGCCACTCTCCCCTCCCCGCTGGGAAGGATTTTAAAGGAAACCTCCCGCCCCAATGGAATGAAGCTGACCAAAGTCAGTGTCCCCTTCGGAGTAATAGGCATCATCTATGAAGCGCGTCCTAATGTCAGCTTCGACGTTTTTTCCCTTTGCTTGAAAAGCGGAAATGCCTGTATCCTGAAAGGTGGAAGTGATGCGGACGATTCCAACCGTGCCATCATCAGTGTCATTCACAAGGTACTCGAAAAGTTTCATGTCAATCCGCATATAGTAGAACTGCTCCCGGCTGACAGAGAGGCTACGGCAGCATTACTGAATGCGACAGGCTATGTAGACCTGATTATTCCGAGAGGAAGCAGCAATCTGATAAATTTCGTGCGCGAGAATGCGCGGATTCCTGTCATTGAAACAGGAGCAGGTATCTGTCACACTTATTTTGATGAGTTCGGAGATACCCGGAAAGGAGCGGATATTATCCATAATGCCAAGACACGCCGTGTCAGTGTCTGCAATGCGCTCGACTGCACCATCATTCATGAAAAACGTCTGGGAGATTTGCCTGCGCTCTGCGATCAACTGAAAAAAAGCAAGGTTACTATCTATGCAGATACACAGGCTTATCAGGCACTGGAAGGACATTATCCGGCTGAGTTGCTGCAACCTGCCACCCCGGAAAGCTTCGGAAGAGAGTTTCTGGATTACAAAATGGCTGTCAAAACGGTGAAAAGTTTTGAAGACGCACTGGGGCATATACAGGAAAACAGTTCAAGGCACAGCGAATGTATCGTGACCGAAAACAAAGAGCGTGCCGCCTTGTTTACTAAGATAGTAGATGCGGCATGCGTATATACCAACGTATCTACCGCTTTCACCGACGGTGCACAATTCGGCCTGGGAGCCGAAATCGGCATCAGTACTCAAAAGCTGCATGCCCGCGGTCCGATGGGACTGGAGGAAATCACTTCCTACAAATGGGTGATCGAAGGCGACGGACAGACCAGATGGTAAAGTGAGGAAACGACAAATGATCAATTGGACAATAACGATTAATGATAGATAAAATGAAGAAATTTACTTGTGTACAGGACATCGGCGATTTAAAATCAGCCCTTGCAGAAGCATTTGAAATTCAAAAAGACCGCTTCAAATATGTAGAGTTGGGACGAAACAAGACATTGATGATGATCTTCTTTAATTCCAGCCTCCGTACCCGCCTCAGCACACAGAAAGCTGCTCTTAATCTGGGAATGAATGTAATGGTGCTGGACATCAACCAAGGTGCATGGAAACTGGAAACAGAACGTGGCGTCATCATGGATGGTGACAAACCGGAACATCTGCTGGAAGCGATTCCTGTGATGGGTTGTTATTGTGACATCATCGGAGTACGTTCCTTTGCCCGTTTCGAAGATCGTGATTTTGACTATCAGGAGACTATTCTGAATCAATTTATCCAATATTCCGGACGTCCTGTCTTCTCGATGGAGGCAGCTACCCGCCACCCATTGCAGAGCTTTGCCGATTTAATCACCATTGAGGAATATAAAAAGACGGCACGTCCCAAAGTCGTAATGACTTGGGCGCCACATCCCCGTCCATTGCCACAGGCTGTTCCCAACTCCTTTGCAGAGTGGATGAATGCCACTGACTATGATTTCGTTATCACTCACCCGGAAGGATATGAGCTGGCACCTCAATTCGTAGGAAATGCCAAGGTAGAATATGATCAGATGAAGGCTTTCGAAGGAGCAGACTTTATATACGCCAAGAACTGGGCTGCCTATACAGGCGACAATTACGGCCAGATATTAAGCAAAGACCGTGAATGGACAGTCAGCGACCGACAGATGGCAGTAACCAACAATGCTTTCTTTATGCACTGCCTGCCTGTTCGCAGAAATATGATCGTTACGGATGATGTAATCGAAAGTCCCCAGTCTATCGTTATCCCCGAAGCTGCCAACCGTGAAATCTCGGCTACGGTGGTTTTGAAGAGATTGATTGAGGGATTGGAGTAAACGGAACATCTGTGAATGAAACCTTACTTTTATTCTCGCACCTATGAGAAAAGATTCTCATGCCTTTGAGAAATTTTTCTCATAGGTATGAGAATCTTTTCTCATTGTGGTGAGAACTTTTTCTCATAAGCATGAGAATACATTGAGAATATAGCAACATATATTTGATTGTATACTAGCACGATAACGATTGCATCCCTTCAGAATTTCATGTAGAGCGTAACCATTTATTCTAGAATAGACAGTAAAAAGCCGTACAACAACCTTAGTATTCTATCTCCTTTCCTGCCGCCTGCCAGGCATTGAATCCTTTACCAAGCTCCACAACCTTATATCCTTTTTCACTAAGGATCGCAGCAGCTTTCTTGCTCCGTTTACCGCTACGGCAATACAACGCAACCGGTTTGTTCTTTTGCAACAATGAATCCGCCATCGAGGCAAAAGAGTCATCCATCACATTTATATTGATCGTTTTTGCAATATGTCCTTCTGAATATTCAGCCAGTGTCCGAACATCCAGACGCTGCACTTCTTCATCCTGAATGATAGAATCGAAATCCTCTACATTCACCGTTTTAAAGTCTCCTTTCTGCTGACAGGAGAAAAGAGAAGAGAGAAATAAAAATAATCCCACGACTAATTGATTCATTTTAAACATATGTACTATCTTAATCAGTTCACGCCCGGAACATATTCAAATCCCGGATCACAATACTTGCTTGATTCTACCACCACACCACTTTTATCTGTGGTATGATACTTGAATTTTATCCTTATGGTTTGATGAGGATTTTCTTCATCCACATATTTCGTCAGAGGAACAGAAATGTAGGCACGGCGATTATAGTTCTCCTCATCCCCATTCGCATCATGAAACAGAGACAAGGTTACGACTGTCTCATCCCCTTCCGCCTCAACGCTCTCTTCTATCATACCAAACACGTGCTGTTTGCCACTATTGATATTGATCTTCACGTTCAGAATCATATTCAAATAGTCACGCCCCAGCCAAATGCTGGTCACATCTACCGGATCATACTTCAGTCCGCCTTCGAAAGCCGGATCGTCAGCCCCCTTTGGCTCCGGTGTCACCACCGACTGCAATGAGTATATGACAGCCGTAGCATCCTCCGGATTTACTTCATAGTTACTGATCACACGCCTAGCCGAGTTCGGAGAAATGGTTGATCCGGTACGGTCTTTCGCAACAGTCAACAGCTCTCCCTTGTCAGGAAGCAGACTCTGTATCAGACCATCCGCCCCAGCCTTCACTGTGACAAATTCCAACTTCACAGAAGGATAATAGTAATCATCATCCCCGCAGGCAGTCATCAGGAAAAGCATTCCCAAAAGCCAGAGTGTATGTAACTTTACTTTATTCATTGGCAAGCAGCTAAATAGTTCACCAACGGATTGGCATACATTAATAACAATTTTCCACGCAAAAAGTCTTCGTCTTTATTCGGAATCTTTATTTTGCCCAGTTGTTGCTCGATATAGGTAACGAATCGTTGTTTCTCTTCGGGAGTGTAATGACCGGCAAACTCGGATGTACCCTTCAGCAAGTCATAGGCAACGTAATTGCCCGAATAGATCCGATAGTTACTATGAATCCTCTGGTCGATGCAGGCAGATATGCTGGAGAACAGTTCCTGCTTCGGTAACGAACGGTCCAGCTGCGCCAACCTGTCATTGATACAGGGAGCCGTCTGAAAATGCACTTTCCCTTTGTATCCGAAAAGACCGGTCTGCATACTGATCAAATCGTCCTGAGTGGTTTTCTTATATCCTTCTATATCTCTTTTCAACTGAAACTCCTGCGCTTTCAGAAAGTCACAGGGGTCATATTCGTACGAAATGGCAAGAGGAGCGATGTTCATCTCCATCAAACGGTCGATCAAGTCACCTTCACCACCCATCGCCAGCATCTTCAGCACGCTGTCCTGAGTACGGTCGTTCGAGTCTTTGGCACGTCCTTCGCGCTGGGCAATCCAGATGGACTGCTTCTTCTCACTAATGGTATAATGCATATAACGGGACATCCGTGCCGAAGATTCCAGCATCTGCCGCATAGTCAGCGCCCGTTGTACAATAAACGACTTGTTGACACGCACCAGCTTCTTGATCCACGGATAAACCAGCAGATTGTCACCAATCGCTATCTCAACCGTATCCATCCCCTGATCGATCAGCAAGATAGAGAGGAAGCCCGAATCCAATATAATATCCCGATGATTGGAGAGATATGTATAAGCCTTGCTCTTATCCGGCACAGCCGTATGATCCAGAGTCAGCCCATCCGTATGGTCCGCCGCTATTTTCCATAAAATACCATAACAGAATGTTTCCTGAAAATCCAGCTTGCTCTTACAGGCACGTATTTTCTGCGCCAAAAGTTCAAAGGGGACGTTCGGTATCGCATCAGTAGCCGCCTTCTGAAAAGCAGGATCAGCAATCAGCTCCTCAAAGATTTGAGGAAGTTCCTCATCATTATAAGGACGAATCTCATCAAACTCTGTAGTATCCATAAGCTATGAAGTTTATAAATAAGTATTAGGTATTAAGTATTAGGCTGCGCTGTAAACCGCATGGAATTAATACTTATTACCTAATACTTAATACCTAAAATTTATTTTCTATTATATCAGTCATCACATCCTTTATATCCAGTCCGGCAGCACGCACTTGCTGGGGAATAAAGCTTGTAGTGGTCATCCCCGGAGTTGTATTCACTTCCAGCAGATTGATCTTTTCGCCGGCAGTCACAATATAATCCACACGGATGATACCGGAACAGCCCAATATGTCATAAATGGCCGAGGTCAGCATTTGCACGCGATTCGTCAGTTCGTCCGAGATGCGTGCAGGAGTAATCTCGTCTACCTGACCATTGTATTTTGCATCATAATCAAAGAACTCATTATGTGTCACCACTTCCGTAGGCGGGAAGATGACGGTCTTGTCTTTGGTTTTATAGCAGCCGCAGGTTAGCTCCGTTCCTTCCATGAATGCTTCTACGAGCACTTCCTGGGCTTCTTCAAAGGCCTTAACAATGGCCGGCTGTATTTGTTCTTTCGTCTTAACCTTTGTTACACCGAAGCTCGAACCGCCCAGACTCGGCTTGATGAAACAAGGCAAACCGATCTTTTCCATCACATCTTCGTCGGAAACCGATTGTCCCTGACGCAATAGCAACGATTCTGCAATACGCACTCCGAAGGCTTTCAGGTATTGGTTGCAGGTAAACTTGTCATAGGTGATCGCCGCAGCCAGCACCCCGCAACAAGAGTATGGTATGTGCATCATGTCAAAGTATCCCTGAAGACGGCCGTCTTCGCCCGGAGTACCGTGAATGGTAATATAGGCAAAGTCAAACCTGATCTTTTCCGTTCCCAGCATAAAGCTGAAATCATTGCGGTCTACCGGTGCTTTTGCACCATCCGGCAATTGTACTTCCCAACGGGTCCCCTGCATCTCGACAATGTACAGTGTGTACTTTTCCTTATCTATGAAGGAATATATTCCCTGTGCACTACGCAGGGATACATGAAATTCGGAGGTGTCACCTCCGGCTACGATAGCAATTGTGCGTTTCATTCTATTTCTCTGTTACTTATATAGCCTCGCCACTTCTCGATAAGCCGGGTCATGTCATCCGGAAGTTCGGAAGTAAAGTACATCTCTTCGCCTGTGACGGGATGTACGAACCCCAATGTCATGGCATGCAGAGCCTGCCGGGGACAAGTGTCAAAGCAATTATTTACAAATTGTTTGTATTTACTAAAGTGAGTACCTTTCAGAATTTCGTGACCGCCATAGCGTTCGTCATTGAAAAGTACATGCCCGATATGTTTCATGTGGACACGAATCTGATGAGTACGTCCGGTTTCGAGTATGCACTCTACCAGCGTGACATATCCCAGCCGTTCAAGCACCCGATAATGAGTGACCGCGTGCTTGCCCATCGACGGGTCGGACATAACCGCCATCTGCATCCGGTCTTTCGGATTACGGGCGATACTGCCTACAATCGTGCCTTCATCCTGTTCCACATTTCCCCAGACAAGGGCACGGTATCTGCGTTTGGTCGTCTTATTAAAGAATTGTATTCCGAGGTTGGTCTTGGCATCCGGCGTCTTGGCAATCACCAGCAGACCGGACGTATCTTTATCAATCCGGTGGACCAGGCCGACGTGCGGGTCATTGGCATCATATTCAGGAATATCTTTCATGTGCCATGCCAACGCATTGACAAGCGTACCGTGATAGTTTCCGTGTCCCGGATGTACTACCAGTCCCGCAGGCTTGTTCACTACCATTACATATGGATCTTCGTAAACGATATTAAGGGGGATATTTTCGGGAATAATCTCGTTCTCATAACGAGGACGGTCCATCATGACGGTAATGACATCGAGCGGCTTAACCTTGTAGCTGCTCTTCACCGGCTTACCGTTAGCCATGACGAATCCATCTTCGGCAGCCTTCTGAATACGGTTGCGCGAAGCATTGACAATACGTTCGAACAGATATTTGTCGACTCTGACCATCGCCTGTCCCTTGTCTACAACCACGCGGAAGTGTTCGTAAAGCTGGGATTCGTCACCGACAGGTTCTATATCATCCAAATCATTCTCCAGTTCATCCGGAAGTTCTTCCTCGATCATGTGAATCTGTTTCGTTATTTATCAATTAAAACCAACTATCATCCTGACTTGAAGGGGATTCTGAGGAAACAGGTTCATCTGCCCCTTCAACATTTTCCATGGAGTCGCTTTCCAACGGTTCGTTTTCTCCGTTTCCTACCATCAGTGTCAATGCAGCTCCCAAAGGTACTTTATCTCCCGCATTCAATGAGCGCCCCTGATATTTAATGCCGTACACCCAGTCCTTCTCACCGTTCATCAACTGAATCTCGGTCAGCTTGAATCCGGCAGCAAGCACTTTCGCCTGTGCCTGGCGCAGAGAACTGTTGTCCGCCACATCGGGAACAGCACGTAAAGGAATACTCAGTGTATTGATAGTCAGGTAAATGGTGCGGCCTTCTTTCACTTTTTGTCCGATTCCCGGGTTGACATCAAGTACAATGCCAGCTGCCATATTCTTCACATAATTAGAATCGGAAACGACACATACCAATCCGTGATTGCGGAACATTTTTGAAGCTTCATCCACAGTCATCCCTTTTACATCGGGCACAACCACCGCCTCACCGTGACGAGTATAAACATCCAGCCATTTCATCACGCCGAACACAATCAGCACCACTGCCACAATCATGACAAGGATATTCACCCAGAAATATTTATTTGTTTTAAAAGAAAAGAATTCTTTGATTGTCATACGCTTTGCTGTTAATCCGCGCCAAAGATACTACAAATTAGTTGAATTTCGGAATAGTGGGCAATGAAAATGTCCCTGCATAAATGCAAGGACACCTGTCATCACCACAATTGTTGCAACTATATTCCCCACTCCTATAGATTTCAACAACCTTATATTCTAGGATGCGGCTTCCGGATTCTCTGAGCACAACCGTCTGTCGCATATATTCCGTCTATGATCTGTGACAAAGAAAGCTAAAAAGTGACAAAGAGCATTCCATTAAACATTATTTAATACTCTATTTAACTACTGTGCCAAGAGTCCTGTACTTTTTATCATAAAAAGGAAGTTATAACCAACTTTAATGAAAATAGAAGCAAACAAAAAAGGCGGAGTTTAAAACTCCGCCTTTTTTGTTTCTGAGTGATGATTACCACTTCTGTCCGTTGTACTCATCAGAAACAGTCAGTTTCTTTCTGCCTTTCGCACGGCGAGCAGCTAATACTCTACGACCATTAGCCGATGCCATTCTCTCACGGA
>ERZ838118.276-NODE-276-length-72318-cov-9.284572_pt1 | contig 72318 bp, 75 predicted proteins | sample MGYA00519863_ERZ838118 | MGnify/ENA primary metagenome ERZ838118 (study PRJEB31850, sample SAMEA3708827) | human gut metagenome | biome: human gut; feature: human-associated habitat; material: faeces | place: China | collected 2014 ...
TAAAAAATATTTAAAAAATACATTATCTAATTATTGTTTTAATCAATATAAATATTCTATAGATTTAAAAGGAAATAGATATCTTTGTCATCATGATTTTTCTTCAAATACTATAGTAGAAAATATATTTAAAAAAACTATTCCTATAATTCCTATAGAATTTAAAGAACCTTTATTAAAATATAAATCTAAACAATGTCAAGAATGTAAAGCATATAAAATATGTTTTGGTGGTTGTTTTAGATCTAAAGATCCATTATTAGATTGTTATTTTAACAATAAAACATATAAATTTTTAAAAGAAATTCAACAGAATTATTATCAATATTTTAGTTATGGGTATTTAAATGAAATTTAAAATTACTTCTAAAGATTCTTTAGGAAATTATCAAATTAATTATTTTGATAATTTATCTTTAGATATCTTTGATAAAGATTTTAATTTAATTGATTTAAATTCAGATCCAAGGTTAATTAGTTTTAAAAATATAGAATATAAATATGAATCTTTATCAGGATTTAATCCTAAAAAACAAGAATTAGATCATTTAAAAATAAAATTAGGAGATCATTGTAATTATTCTTGTAAATACTGTAATACTCAAGAAAGAGCAATAATACATATAGAACAAGAAAAAATTCCTTTAGAAGAGTTTATAGAAAAACTTACTAAATTAAACTTAAATCCTAAAAAAATTACTATTTGGGGTGGAGAACCTTTAGTTTATATAAAAACTTGGAAAAAACTTCAACCGTATTTGAATAAAATATACTCTAATGCTAAGTTTTTTACTATTACTAATGGTTCTCTAATAAATTTAAATATAGCTAAATGGTTAGTAGAAAATAATATTTATATTACTATTTCACATGATGGCCCATCATTTAAAATTTATAGAAATAAAGAAGATCCATTAGATAATCCAAAAGTAATTGAAGGAATTCAATATTATATCGATAATATTAAAAATTATATTTTAAATTTTAATATAGTTATTACTCCTGAAAATTGTGATTTAACTAAATTTATAGGATTTTTTGAAAATAAACTTAAAAGAACAAATATTAAATATAAATTTGAATCTTTAGTTAGATTATCTAAAAATTCTTATAGTATAGTTACTCCTTTTTCTAAAAAAGATTTAAATATTCTTTATAAAAACTTTTTATATTGGGGTACTACAGAAGATAATAATCATCCTTTCTTTAGATTAAGAAATAATGTATCTAATATAATAGCTAAATTAGTAAATAAACCTAATTTTCAATATAAAAAATATAATTGTAATAATTACAAATCAGATACTTTAAATATTGATTTAAATTGTAATATACTAGCTTGTCATGCTTGGAATAATAAATCAGCAGGGTATGGTAAATTAGAAGAATATTCTAAAAATATTCCTAATTTCTTAAAATATTGGACAGATAAAGATTATTGTAATAAATGTCCTGTAGTATTTATATGTAATGGTGGATGTCCTATATCTTCATTAGAAGAGCATAAGTATGGTTGTATAAATCTTAAAATACAATCTTTTGGTTATATGTTGGCAGCTTGGAAACTTATATTTAATACGATCATTATTAAGGTAGAACCATATGAAGTTTAAGATTACTTCTAAAAAATCAGATGGAACTTTATTAGTTCATACTTATGACAATATTACTCAAGATATTTTTACAGAAGAGGATATACCTGTTTTCTTGGATCAAGATCCAAGATTAAAAGATTTTATTGAAAATAAATCAAAAAATAAAGATTCTTTATATAAATCTACTGATAATATTAGTTTAAGAATTACATTAGGATTTAATTGTAATTTTAATTGTAAATATTGTTTAGAAAACTATACTGCAAAATCAATAGTTAAACCTATTTTTATAGTTAAAGAATCTTCTTTAAAAGAAAAAGTAGATAATTTAATTAATAAATTAAAAAATAATTTAACTAAAGTAAATAGTATAACTTTTTGGGGTGGAGAACCATTAGTCTATTTAAAGACTATTAAATTATTAGTTCCTAAATTAAAAGAATTATATCCTGATGTTAGATTTTCAACTATTTCTAATGGTTCATTAATTACTAAAGAAGTAGCTCAATATTTATTAGATAATGAGATAGGATTAACGGTATCTCATGATGGACCTACATTTTCTAACTATAGAGATGATCTTAATCCTTTAGAAGATCCAAAAGTATTAGAAGGACTTAAATATTATAAAGAACAAGCTAAAGAAAAAGGTTTATTCTTTGGATTTAATATTGTAGTTACTCCAGATAATTCAGATTTATCTAAACTTCATTCTTATTTTGCACAATACTTTGGGGATGATGTAGATATTAACTTTGAAGGTATAGTTAAATTATCTGATTTCTCTAAAAATATAGTAAAAAAATTTGATTCTAATACTAAAAAAATATTATTAAATAATCTTATTGCCTTTGGTTCTACAGTAGATGGAAATCATCCATACCATTCTATTAGAGATTATGTATCTAAATTAATTTCTAAATTAGTAAATAAACAATTATATAAAAATAGTTGTTTTATTAATAATAAAAATTTTATAGCAGTAGATATGCAAGGAAATCTACTTATTTGTCATGGTTCTGATCAATCTTATGGAACTCTTGATACTATTAAAACAAGTAAATTTCCTAATGAATATCTTCATTTTTGGAAAGATAGAAAGAAATGTAAAGAATGTCCTATGCTTGTATCCTGCTTAGGAGATTGCATAATGGCTTCTAAAGAAGATAATGAACTATCTTGCGAGAATTATTTAATATGGCATTCTGGACTGTTTTTAGCAGCTTGGAAGCTATTATTTGATAGTATTATTACTCGTATAGAGTCTATTAAGGAGGAATAAATGATTACTTTACAATCAGGTGAAATAGATAAAATTATTGTTACACAGCCTACTAATACTAGTAATAACAATTCGTAACAATTTATCTTTATAGATACTTTCCCTATAAGTATAAATACTACATTATAGGAGCTGTTAAGGAGAAACCCTTAACAGCTTTTTCCATTAAATAAAATATAAAGGTTTAATTATGGCAACTTGTGAACACTCTAGTGGTGTAGCTAAAGCTGGCTTAACCACTGGCATTATCGGTACATCTTTAGCAGGATTGTGGGCTTTAGGCGCAGGTAACGGTAACGGATTACTTGGTGGTCTGTTCGGCGGTAACTGTAATAATGGAGTTATAGCTGCTCAAGGTGCTTATCAAGCTGCACTTTCTGCTAAAGATGCCGAAATTGGTCAATTAAAAGCTGAAAGATATGCTGATCATGTAGGTACAGGTGTTTATGCTGCTTTGGCTCAACAGTAGAAAGAACAGAATATAGAGCTTGTTACTACACGTGAACGTTTAGCACGTAATGAAACACAGTTCCAGTGTTTAGCTGAAGGATTTAATAATCTTCGTTCTAATGTGTCTGATCTTAATAGAGAAGTTGCTGATATGCGTGTTCGTGAACAACGTACTGCTGATGCTATTGATTGCTTGGCTAAATCTACTAATGATCAGTTTGCTAATGTTTATCGCACAATAGATTCTAAGGTACAGCTTGAAGCTGAACGTAGAGAATGCGGAGATCATAGAATCTTTGAATACGTTAATTGCAATTACGTTAAGGCTCAAAAGAAGATTTCTAAGGATGATATCTGTCCTGAAGTTATGCCTCGTTATAACTCTTGGACAGCTCCTACGAGTGAAGCTCCTGCTACACAGCCTGTAACTGGTTCTATTAAAGTAACTAGATAAGGATTGATCTATGTCTATGATTAGTTTTAACAATACTAAAGCAATTCTGGCTAATTTTATAGATGAAAGAATTATGCCTGCTATTCCTGAAGATAGAAGCTTTATTAGATGGGGATTAGGCGGAGCTTCAGTATTAGTTCTAACTAGAGTAGATGATATGGCTCAGAAGTATGCTCCTATTCTTAAAGAATTCGGACTTATGAATGAGTCTAATCTATTAGATACTGAAAAAGTAAAACTATTCATAGACACTGCTTTTCAAAAGCAGTCAGAAGTTAAGATTAATTTAATGGGAATACCTTTTAAATTTGATGCTTCTGATGGACAAGCTTTATTAGAAATCATGAAAAGATATAAGGAGTAGAACCATGTTAGAAAAGAATACTAATGCTTCTTGGCTCCAAGTAGAAATGTCTGAATCCATGACACTTCTTCGTAAGAAACTAGAAGAAATGAATGACATGGATGTAGATGATTTAGATAGCGAAGATATTTGTGATATAAAAAATATATACAAATCACTCTACTACATCTTAGCAATTCATAAGAGTATAGAAGCAAAATAAAAGTTTAAATCTTATTAAACTTCAAAGGGATACTTAGTATCCCTTTTTTATTAAAATCTATTAAAATAGTAATAAACTATTTTAATGGAAAAATTATGATTTGGAGAGATCCTGAATTTTGGAATAATCTATCTCAGATTGCTCCAATATTATTAATTTTAATATCTGCTTTAGCTGGTGGAGCTAGTTCATTTTTCAAAGAAAATAAACCATTTAATTTCTTTGAATATCTTTATGAAGTATTTTCCGGCATAGTTGCTGGATATATTACTTATCTTATTCTCCATTCTTTTAAATTAAAGTATGGAATTTGTGTTGCTGGATCAGCAATAGCAGCTAATTTCGGAACCAAAATTCTAATTATTTTTTATCAAATCTTTATTGTTAGGCTCAATGAGCTGGTTAAATTTAATAAAGAAGATAGAAAGGGTAACTGATTATGCTAAATTTAAACATATCTTATAAACAGTTTATTAACGGATGTATTAAAGCTACCCTTATGTTAGCTTATATGGCTGTAGGATATTCAATAGGATTCTCACAAAATTATGATGAGATCCAAAATAATAAAGATAAGATTACTTGGCTCCAACAAGAAATATTTGATCAGCAAAAAGAAATTGATGCTTTTAAAGCTTATGTAGTTAAAGCTGAAAATTTAGAATATCAAATGAATGATCTTATTAAACGTATAACATCTTTAGAAACATTAATTAAAAGTAGAAAACAATGAATAATAAAATAGTTTTTTATGATCCTAATTTAGCAGCTCAATTTATAGAACTTTATGAAGGATATAGATCTAATGCATATAAATGTTCTGCTGGAGTTTATACTATTGGTATAGGCCATACCAAAGGAGTTAAACAAGGAGATAAAATAACAAGACAAAAAGCTTATGAGTTATTTTCACAAGATTTAATTAATACACATAATGATTTAATAAATCTTGTTAAAGTACCTATAAATGAAAAACAATTTATAGCTTTAATGTCTTTTGTATATAATTTCGGAATGTCTAAATGTAGAACTTATTCTATATTTGATGATATTAATAAAGGAGACTTTATTACTGCTGCTAGAAAATTTACAGATTATCGTTCTCCTGGATCTTCTTCTGAAAAAGGATTAACTAAGAGAAGATTAGCAGAACAACGATTATTTGTATCTAATATGAACTTAGATCCATGAACAATATAGTTTTATTAATTATTATTCTAGTATCTACATTTGCAGGAGGTTATCTCTTTGGTTCTAAAGTAGAAGAATATAACCATGCTATAGATAAAGTTCAAGCAGTAAGTCAAACTCTTAAACAAGAAAGAGCAAAACAAGATGCTAAAGATAAAGAACTTGCTGAAGCAAACAAGCTTATTAGTAATCTTAGGACTCTTAATGAGCGGGTGCAGCGCTCCTCAAATAAACCTTCAAAAGACTTACAATCGTGCGAACGAGAGCGTTTACGACTTCGAGAACTTACGAAAAGATGCAGTTCAGTTGTTACACGATATATCGAAGGAACTGACAAATTAATTATTGAAAGAAAATATTATGACTACTATTATTAAACCTGAAGTTGCAGGAATTCATTTAGCAGATAATTTATTAGATAAATTTAAATCTATTGATTCTGCTATTGGTTCTTTAGATAAATCTAATAAAGATAATACCAAAACAGATACAGAACAATCTACAAAAATTACAGCTAATGAAACTAAAATAGCTGAAAATCTTGCAAAGATTCAAACTAATATTACCAATATTGCTTCTAATCTTTCTAAAATTGAAGGCAATACTACAGAAATTACAGCTATCAAAGCACAGTTACAAACATTAACTTCTTCTGTTAATGAACTTACTACTACTGTTGGTTCTTTAGCTACTGTATATCTTAAAATTTCTGATGCTTCTACTACTTATTTAAGTAAAGAAGATGCAGCTTCTACATATGCATTGGCTACTGCTTTAAGTACATTATCTTCTTCTGTAGATACTATTAATACTTCTTTAGAAACAATTAATACTTCTATTACAGACTTAACAACTAGAGTAACTGCTTTAGAAACTCCATCTACACCTGGAGAAGGTTAATTTATAATAATTCAAATATAAGTGCAGGTTGTTATGGAAGATATACAGTTACCTATTCAAGAAAACAATCAGAAATTAACTGATTGGAAAAATGAGCCTACTATTATGACCTTAAAAGCAGATTTAGAATCTGCTAAACCAAGTCATGATGCTCAAATGTCTAAAATTCAACATTGGACAGATTTATTAAATGTTGAAGGTAAATGTAAACCTAAAGTTAGACAGGGACAGTCTTCTGTACAACCTAAACTTATAAGAAGACAGGCTGAATGGAGATATTCAGCCTTATCTGAACCATTTTTAAACCAATATAAACTGTTTACAGTATCTCCTAAAACATTTGAAGATGAGGGAGCTGCTAAACAGAATGAATTATTATTAAATTGGCAATTTAATACCAAACTTAATAAAATTAAATTAATAGATGATTATATTCGTTCTACAGTTGATGAAGGAACGAGTATTATTAAGCTTGGTTGGAATAGAGTTACTAAAGAAGAAACTCAACAAGTACCTGTATTTGAGTATTTTCCTATAGAAAATGAAAATACAATGCAGCAGCTTCAAGAAGCTATACTATTAAAACAATCTAATATTAGAGCTTATGAAGAACAAATAAGTGATGAATTAAAAGCTGCTGTAGATTATTTTGAAGAAACAGGTCAACCTACTACAGCTACTATTATTAATTATGAAGATACTCAAGTAGAACAAGTATTAGAAAATGATCCTGTAGTAGAAATTCTTAATCCTATTAATGTATATATAGATCCGTCTTGCAACGGAGATATTAATAAAGCTTTATTTGTTATTCATAGTTTTGAAACTAATAAAGCAGAATTAAAGAAATATGGTAATAGGTATAAGAATTTAGATAAAGTTAATTGGGAAAATTCAGATCCTATTACTGATACGGATCATGCTACAAATATTCCTGATACATTTAATTTTAAAGATCTATCTAGAAAGAAAGTAGTAGCTTATGAATATTGGGGATACTATGATATTCATAAAGATGGTTCTTTGGTTCCATTTGTAGCTACTTGGATCGGAGATACTTTAATCCGAATGGAATTAAATCCATTCCCTGATGAAAAACTTCCTTTTGTTCTGGTTCAATATTTACCTGTTAAACGAGATTTATATGGTGAACCTGATGCATGCCTATTAGAAGACAATCAACGCATTCTGGGAGCAGTTACTCGAGGCATGATAGATCTATTAGGTAGATCTGCAAATGCTCAACAGGGCTTTGCTAAAGGGATGCTGGATGCATTAAATAGAAAGAGATTTGATGCAGGAGATACTTATGAATTTAATCCTTCTATAAATCCTGCTGGAGGCGGATATATAGAACATAAATATCCTGAAATACCTCAGTCTGCTATCTTAATGTCTCAAATGCAGAACCAAGAAGCAGAAGCATTAACTGGTATTAAAGCATTCTCAGGTGGATTAGCTGGAGATGCTTATAACAGTAAAGTAGCTACTGCTATTAGGGGAGTTTTAGATGCTGCTTCTAGAAGAGAGATGTCTATTCTTAGAAGATTAGCTAAAGGAATGGTAGAAATCGGAAATAAAATTATTGCAATGAATGCAGAATTTCTTTCCGAAGAAGAAGTTATTAGAGTTACTAATAGACAATATGTTTCTGTTAGAAGAGAAGATTTAAAAGGTAACTTTGATCTTGAAGTAGATATTGCTACTGCTGATGTAGATAATGAAAAAGCTCAGGATATGGGCTTTATGCTACAAACTATAGGCCCAAATATGGGTTCTGATATTACTTTAATGATTTTAGCTGAAATAGCTGATCTTAAACGTATGCCAGCATTAGCTGAGAAATTAAGAACTTATCATCCTCAGCCTGATCCGATGGAACAACAAGCTAAAGAACTTGAATTAGCTAAACTTCAGGCAGAAGTACAGAAATTACAAGCTGAGGTACAAAAGATTCAAGCTGAAGCTGGATTACAAGGTGCTAAAGCACAAATTGAATCTGTTAATGCACAAACATCTGCTTATAAAACTCAGGCTGATATGGATAAAGCAGCAGCAGAAGCAGATCTTAAACGTGCTCAGGCTGATAATGAACGTCTTGCATATGAACTTAATGCTAATGGTATTTCTCATTTGCAGGATATGGAAAAGATGCGTGCTCAAGCTCAAGGTAATCAAAATCTTGAGATTACTAAGGCACTGCTTAAATCCCGTAAACCAGATGAAACTAGACCAGATGTTGAAGCTGCTATCGGGTATAACGCTATATCAGAAGATATAGCAAATTACAATCGCCTTTAATTAACTTTAAGGACTAATCATGAGTGAAGTCACTGAACTTGAAAATCAAAAAGATCAGTATAAAGAATTAATTGCTACACGAGATGCAATTAAACGTTTGGAATCTAATCCTGATTTTAAAAAAGTAATTATTGATCAATACTGTATTAAAGAATGTGCTCGTTATATTGGAGTAGCAGGAGATCCTGCTGTTTCTAAAGAAGATAGAGATTTAGCTCTTGAAATGGGTAAAGCAGGACAGCATTTAAAACGTTGGCTCAATGTTTCTATTCGTATGGGTGATCATGCTGAGAATGAATTACCTGAATTAGAAAATGCTATTACTGAAGCACAATCTCAATCAGGAGAATAATATATGGCAGAAGAAAAAAATGTCTTAGGAATGTCTGATGAAGATTTTCTGAAAGAAAATCCTCCTGAAGTAAAAGAAGAAGATTCTACAGAAGATACTTCTAATGAAGAAGATAAAACTAAAGAAGAATCTTCTGAAGAAACTACACAAGAATCTGAAGAATCAAAAGAAGATAATAAAACTGAGGAAGAAGATCATGATAAAGAAGATGATCAGTCACAATCCACAGAAAATGAAGAAGAAAATAATTCAGATAATACAGAAACACAGGATACAGATACTAAGACTACAGAACCAGAGAAAAAATCAATTAAATCTTCTGGTTCAATAGATAAATCTAAAGAAACTATAGAATCTACTGGTTCTATAGATTATGAAGCTTTTTATAAGAAAGTCATGGCTCCATTTAAAGCAAATGGAAAAATGATTACTTTAAGAAGTCCTGAAGAAGCAATTCAACTAATGCAGCAAGGTGCAAACTTTACAAAAAAGATGCAGGCTATTGCACCTCATAGAAAATTGCTTATAATGTTAGAAAATAATGGTCTTTTGGATGAATCTAAGATTAATTATTTAATTGACTTAGATAAAAAGAATCCAGAAGCTATTAAAAAATTAGTTAAAGATGCTGGTATAGATCCTATAGATATAGATACTCAGGCTGAAAATAAATATCAGCCTAGTAATTATAGAGTCTCAGATGATGAAGCAAATTTCATTAACATTCTTGATGATCTTAAACAGAATCAAGAAGGTTTAGAAACACTTCGAGTCATTAATGCATGGGATGCTACTTCTAAAGAAGCTATATTTAAAGATCCTAGTATCATGCAGACTATTCATACTCAACGGGAAAACGGAGTATTCCAAAAGATTTCCGAAGAGATTGAAAGACAGAAAATTTTAGGGAATATTAATGTTAATGTTCCTTTCTTGGTTGCTTACAAACAGGTTGGAGATTTATTAGTAAAGCAAAATCAAGGAAAATTACAGAGACAGCCTTTAGATGTACGAAAAGCAGTACCTAAGAGTCCAGTAACCAATTCCGATAAAGTTAAAGCTGCTGCTCCTACTCGTAGTAACAAGAATAAAGTTGAAAAATTTATAAATCCGTTATCTATGAGTGATGACGATTTCTTAAAACAATTTGAAAATCGTTTATAAGGTAAATTATGTTAAATTACAATGCTCCTGCTGATGGTCAAAAGTCTTCTATTGACGCATCCAGCAATTCTGATCAGCTTAATACTTTTTATTGGCTCAAAAAGTCTTTAATTGATGCACGTAAAGATCAGTACTTTATGCCTCTTGCTTCTGTTGAAAATATGCCGAAGCATTATGGTAAAACAATGAAGTGCTATCACTATCTGCCTTTACTTGATGATCGTAATGTTAATGATCAGGGTATTGATGCTTCCGGAGCTACCATTACTAATGGTAACTTGTATGGTTCTTCTCGTGATATCGGAACCATTACATCTAAGCTTCCTGTTCTTACAGAACATGGCGGTAGAGTTAATAGAGTTGGTTTCTCTCGTGTTCTTATTGAAGGTTCTATTCATAAATTCGGTTTCTTCTATGAATTTACGAAAGAAGCTCTCGATTTTGATACAGATGATCAGCTTAAAGAACATCTCTCTCGTGAATTAATTAACGGTGCTACACAGCTTACTGAAGCTGTATTGCAGAAAGATCTTCTTTCTTCTGCTGGTACTGTTCTTTATTGTGGTTCTGCTACATCTAATGCAACTATAGATGCTACATCTACTCTTGATTATGAAACCATAATGAAGCTTGATCTTATTCTTACGGATAATAGAACTCCTATGAAGACTAAGGTTATTACTGGTTCTCGTTTGATTGATACTAAGACAATTCCTGCTTCTCGTGTTGCTTATGTAGGTATTGATTTGGTTCCTGCTCTTAAGAAAATGACTGATTTCTTCGGAAATAAGGCATTTATTGAAGTTCAACACTATGCTGATGCAGGTAATGTATTAAATGGTGAAATTGGTTCTATCGATAATTTCCGTATTGTACGTGTTCCTGAAATGCTTCATTGGGCTGGCGCTGGTGCTACTGCTACAGATGCTAAGTATCATTCTACTAATGGTAAGTATGATATTTACCCGTTCTTCGTGGTCGGTGATGACAGCTTCTCTACTATCGGCTTCCAAACGGATGGTAAGACTGTAAAATTCTCTGTTCTTACTAAGATGCCTGGGCGTGAAACTGCTGATCGTAATGAACCTTACGGTGAAATCGGTTTCAGCTCTATTAAATGGTATTATGGATTCTTGATTAAGCGTCCTGAACGTCTTGGTCTTATTAAGTGTGTTGCTCCCGTTTAATATTTAATGAGGTAAATTATGGCTTGTAAAAAACGTGGTAGCGGTAAGAAGAAATAATCTTCTTTAATATTGGAACCAAAGGATATTATTCCTTGGTTCCAAATTATTTTATATATATATATATAAGGATTTTTATGTCAGAAGTAATTAATCAGCCTGAAATTAATGCTCCTTCTACTGTAGTTGCTAATGAATTGGAATTACTTAAAGCAAGAGCAGATAAATTAGGAATTAAATATTCTCCTAATATTGGTATTGAAACTCTTAAAGAAAGAATTAATGCTGTATTGGCTCCTGAAAAAGAACCAGTAGTAGTAAATTCTGAAGATGAAGAACGTAATAGAGTTAGAAATGATGCTTTAAAACTTATTCGTTGTCAGATTGTTAATCTGAATCCGAATAAAAAAGCTTGGGAAGGTGAAATCATTACCGTATGGAATAAATATACAGGTACTGTACGTAAGTTTGTTCCTTTCGGTGAAAAAACTGTTGAAGGTTATCACGTTCCTCAGATTATTTATAATGTTCTTAAAGAACGTAAATATCTCTCTATTTCTACAAAACGTGATCCAAAAACAGGAGAACTTACGGTTAAAACTCAATGGGTTCCTGAGTTTTCTTTAACAGTTTTACCTCAATTAACCAAAGAGCAGTTAGCTGAATTAGCTGCTGCACAGAAGGCTTCTGGTTCAATTCCTGTTTCTGATGGTTTTACTGATTAAATTTAATATCATGTAAAATAAGCCTTACATATGTAAGGCTTTTATTTTTTAATATTATGGCAAATACATTTAAAAGTGATGATACAGCTTTAGATTTATTGCAAAGTATCACAGGTAAATTAGATTTTACAGTTCCCAATATTGATTTTGATGATCCATATTTTCAATTAACACCTGATTTATTAAAACTTCTTCATGATCCAGTAGATAAATTAACTGTAGATACTATTACAGTACGTCAAATAGATGGTTCAGGTATATTTGACGGATTTATGAAGACATTCTCTGTACATCTTATAGATGAATATAAGAATAAAAGACTTACAGGTGCAGAATATGCTAAAGCTTATACAGCATTAGCTGGATTAGCTATGCAATGTGCTGTTCAATTTGCATTAGGTAAAGATAAAGCATTCTGGGATGCTATTAATAGTCAAATTGGGGCCATAAATGCTAATGTAAATAATGCTATGGCTAAAGTACAATTAGCTATTGCACAAGTTCAAGCTCATCAAAATAGAGCTAATTATGCATTAACAGTTGAAAAACTTGCTACTGAAGATGCTCAATATGCCTTAGTTAAAGAAAATTATGAAGCTACTAGAGCACAAACATTAGATACTAGATCAGATAATCAGAAAGTTGTTGGTTCTATTGGTAAGCAAAAAGATCTTTATACAAAACAAATTTGGGCTTATGAAAGAGATGCTGAATGTAAAGCAGCTCAAATCTTTAGTAATGCTTGGATTACACAGAAAGGTATTGATGAAGGTTTATTAGCTCCTGCTAATCTTCAAAATGCTGCTGTTAATGATGTTTTATCTGTTATGCGTAGAAATGTAGGACTTCAATAATGGGATTATTTGGCTCCAAAACTAAGATATATGTATCTTCTGTTGTATATAACATGGCAGGAGATGATTATGAGAAGTTTTTACCTTCTACTTTAGTTTCTGGAGCTATTCAAAATGTACCAAACATGGGTACATTTATGATAAATAATCTTTTTTCTGGTTCTGGTATAAGATTAAGAAGATTTTATACTTGGGCATTAAGATCAGGATATACAAATCATATTGGATTAGGTACTTCTACTTTTTATCCTGATATTCCTATTAGAAAAGAAGATTTATATCCTATATTAGCGTCTTTAGTTAATCTACAAGAGAACCAAACATTAGATATATTAGAAGCTTCTATTGATTGGTATGATATTACTTATATAGCTGATATGTGGGTCTATAACAATAGACCTGATATGATTAATGATCCATATTCAGTAGAAGAATTTATTACTATTACTGGTTCTCATAGAGAAAAAAGAAAAGGAGAAGACGGATATTATTGGGTAACTATATTAGATAAAAGATCTGATATAAAAATAACTTTTTCTTCTGGTTCTACTGTTGTAATAACAAGTACTCAATATCCTAAAGATAAAAGATACTTAATTCTTTCTTATAAAGTAGATACTTATCAAAAAGATCCAACAACAGGAATAAATAATATTATTGCTACTAAGCAATATTATGAATATTATGCTGAAGGTACAGGAAAACCTTATTATGATTCTTTTTTTAAGAAAGCTAATCCTATAGAGAAAACATATTTTCCTTATATACCTTTAAGACAAGATAAACAATTCTATTCAGATAGTTTTCATCCTGATACTTATAATTGGATTAAAAAAGCATATAAAAAAGTAACAGGATCTCAAAATAATAGTAATTTTAATAAGTTAATTAAAAATCTTAAAGATAATAAAGAATTAAATGATATTCAATATGCATATATTCAATTTGGTTCTTCAATTAATTCTAAAAATATGGAGAATAAAAAATATATCTATGAATATTTTTATAATCTTTATTTAAATGAAAACTTATCTAATAATTCTACTGGTTCTTCTAATTCATCTTTAATATCAATAGTTAAATCTACAAGAAATAAAACTATAGAAATTAAATCTGATTATGGTATTGCTTCTTACAATACTAGAATTAATTATAAAATATCAGATTTTAAAATTAAAAATGGAAAAATATTTCCAGGAGCCAAAAAGAATAAATATTCTATAGAACGTGCTAGAGAATCTTATGAATCAGAAGAATGGATAGAAGATGGTGGAGATAGTGGTACAGGTCATTGGGTTACTGTAACTAACTATGAAAATATTGTTTATATGCGTAAACAAATCTCTGATAATAGATATGAAGAAATTAGATTTACTAAATTAACATATGACAATATTATTTATTCAGGTAAAGCAGTATCTTATGATGCATATAATGAATTAGGTGAAGAAGACGAGTCTGGATTTATTATTCCTCTTGAATATAATTCATTTAAAGAAATAGGACTAATAAATTCAACAGATTTTGCTACTCATTGTAATTACATTGTATTTAATGCATATGTAAAGAAAAAAGTACGCTGGTATCAAAGAGGAATATTTAAAGTATTTGTAGTTATTGTTGCTATAACTTTATCTTGGAATGGATTAGGTGAATTAATAGCAGGTATGTATTATTCTGCTATGTTTACAGCAGGAATGATTACATCCGCAGCAGGAGCAGTAGCAGCCACAACAATAGCTTATTCTTTAGCAGCTATTACAGTAGCTTTAGGAAGCATGATGTTTAATAAATTCGTTATGCCAATGATATTTAAAGCATTTACAGCAATATTTGGAGAAGTAGCAGGTAAGATTTTAGCTACTGTTGCTGTATTAGTTGCTTCCTATATGATAGGAAAAGGAGATATAGATCTTAATGGCTGTTGGGGAGAACTATGCAGTTGTGCAAATATTTTAAAATTAGGTATATCTGCTTTAAATAGTTATTCTGATTATATAAATTCTTCTGCTCAAAAATGGATGAATGCTGGTACTAAATTAATGAATGAATATTCAAGTACTATGCAGGATATTTCTGATAGAACCAAAGAATTAATGGGAAAGAATAGTCTTATAGGCATGAGTTATGTAAATGCTCTCTATAAGGATTTTATGGGATTCTCAGGAGAATCTCCAGATTCATTCTTAAATAGAACATCTACTATTATTTCTACAGATATGTCTTTAGATTTAATACATAACTATCCTACATATACTCTAGCTTTACCATTAACAGGTGTAAGTAGATAATTTATAATTAAATTTATTAATATAAGAAGCAATAACCTATTATTTGGATTGCTTCAATTCTCTAAATAAAAGGTTATATATGGCTGAACAAGTTTATATTGATGATGCTGGTAATGTAATTCCTGTTAAAGCTTTAGCAAATTTATCTGGTACTAATACAGGAATGGGTTCTGACTTCTCTGCTTTTAATCAATTAGCTGGTAATAATCCTCTTGGTTCTTCTACTGGTTCATGGTGGGATGGTTTTAGCGGAGGATTAAAAAATACATTTTTAAATTCTGATGGTTCTTGGAATCTTCAAAATATAGGAGCTGGTATTCAAGGTCTTGGTTCTTTAACTAGTGCTTTTGGTAATTTATATATGGGAAATAAAGCACTTAAATTTGCTAAAGATCAATTTAATTTCCAAAAAGATTTAGCTAATACTAATTTAAATAATTCTATTAGATCTTATAACACTAAATTAGGAGATATTGCTAATACTCGTAGTGTTATGGAAACTGGTTCTACTGGTAAGTATGATAATTGGTATAACGATAATAAACTTACTCGTTAATAGGAGATTCTAATGGCTTCTTCGTTTTTTCAATTAGGATACCATCCTACTAGTTCTCCTACTTTAGATGTAAGTGGAAATCTTGGAATAGCTCTTAGAGGTTTTGATAGATTAGGTAATAATTTAGAAACTTTTGGAGCCAATTTAGCTAAAACAGATCAAGATAATGCTGATCGTATATTAGCTGAACGAATGAATCAGTATAAAACTGAAGCTGATTTAATGAATGCTATTCAAAGTGGAAAACTTTACGATGGTATTTCAGGAAGAGTATCAGCTAAAGTATCTCAACAAGCATTGCAAGATAGATTTACAATGCTTCAAAAAGATATTGATAGACGAGATTATGAAAATAATCTTGAATATGATAAAAATGGAGATATCAAAAATCTTTATCTTTTGGCTCAAACAACAGGTAATCAAGCTTATGCACAAAAAGCTAATGCTTTAGCTAGAGAAAGAGCTTTAAATTCTGCTATATCTAAAAAACTTCATGAAGATATTAATCCTACTAGAAATGCTTTAACACAAGCAGGAAGATTAGGATTTGAACGACGTAAATATGATGATCTTTTAAGAGATGAAAGAGAAATAGAAGATCTTAAAAGATTTTATATTGATCATGCTTCAAATGCAGGCGAACAATTTGATTATCAAAAAGCTAGAGATGCTGCTATAGCTTATGCTAAAGAAAAAGGATATAGCAATCTTACTCAAAATAAATTTGATGATTGGACTGCTTTTAAGACAGGAGAAGGTAAAAATTATTATGGAACTTCTCGTGTTTTACAAGATATGATGTCTTCTCAAAATGAAGCTTCTCCTGAAGAGAAGATGCTTGGCTCTCCTGATAGATTACCGTTTTATGATGATACAGGACGAATTACAAATAAAGAACAAGAAAATGTAGATAAAATTCTTGCAGATTTAAATATGAGAAATGCGTCTGCATTAAATGTTTATTCTACTAATTTTGGTTCAGTAAATCCTCAAAAATTATATTCTTCTATGCAACATTATCAAAAAATGGATGATAATAGTGCTATTGAGGAATATATGAAAAAGAATCATATTCCTACTGAAGATTTTGGGGAAGTTAAAAAAGCTGTATTAGAATTAAATGCAGAAGGTTTTTCTATTCCTCAACGTCTTGCTATAGCAGATAATGGAGGAAATATTGAAGTAGGTACAACTAGAGGATTTTTAGGTAGTAAATATAATATAAAACTTCCAAAAGAAGTTGCAGATAATTTAAGAGAAATTAATAAAAATCCAGAAAGAAGACAAGCATTTCTTGCTCAAATAGAAAATATTAATTCTATTCTTGCTAATACTGCTGAAGCAGAATCTTTACAAAAACAAAGACAAGAAGCTTATAAGAATTTTATAGAAGCTAAAAAAGCAAAAGATAAAAGAGATACTGCTGAAACAAGGAAAGCATATAAAGATGCTAAACAATATTATGAAAATTTAAATAAATATTTAAGAAGAGCAGTAAAAGATACAAATACAGCTAATGATCAAATGAAAGCTATAAAATCTAAGATAGATATGCAAATAACTACTGATCAATTAAATCAAAATTCTTTTGATGCAGATTATTTTCTTGGTTTAAAAGATAAACCTACAAAATTTTCTCGTGGAGATTAAATAAATGTTGCCTAAATTAAATGAACAACAAGTATTAGAAGAAAAAGCTCAATTAGAAAAAGAAAGAGCAGATTTAATCTCTAAACAAGCTTTATTAGATCAAATAACTAAAACAGATTTTTATTCATTAGCTGCTGGTACTAGAAATGATAATAAAGAAGCAGAAAATGCTATTAGAACTGATTTTGAAAAAGATTATTTAAGCGGAATGCCTAGATCTGATTTAGTTCAGAAATATGGTGAATCTGCTGTATCTGCTTTTCAAATTGGATTAGGTCAAGGTGAAAATCAATATATTAATGATAAATATCGTAATAGATATTTAAGTCAATTCTTATCTGATACAGTTAATTTAGCAGGTAATACTATTGCTTCTAGTGCATTAAATTTAGGTGCATTAGGTGCTCAAGCATTAGGTCCTTCTATTGGTAAACAAGCTTCTGAAAGAGTTAAACATTTCTCTGATTCTTTTGAAGAAACATATACTGATGCTTCCAGAGGTCATGAAAGAGCTAAATTAGCTTTAGATGAACGTACTGAAAGATATAATAAATTAAAAGAACAAGAACAATTACGAAAGAACCAAGAACTTTATAATCAAGAAGTAAAAGATGATGGAGAAACTTTAGCTTCTTTAAATAAATTTGGTAGAGATACTTTAGCTGGAGCTACTAGAATAGCTAAAGATGCTTCTAATACAATAAAAAATATAGTTGATGATCCAAATATATTATGGTCTAGAGGTGTTTCTGCTGGAGCTTCTGTAGGAGCTTCTATTGGTATTTCCAGATTAGTAGATAAAGGAATAAATTCTTTATCTAAATTCATGGCTCCTAAAGTAGCTTCTACATATAACAAAGAATTAATAGCAGAAGCACAAGAAATTAATAAAGCTTTAAATGCTGGAAAAAATGCAGGATTAACTAAACAGCAAATCCTTAGTAATGTTCTTTCAGAAGAAACAGGCAGAACATTAGTAGGCGGATATAAAGAAAAAGCTCTTAAATTTGGTGAAGAAGCTTTTGGTTTAGCTAAAGAATTAAGAAAGAATCCTAAACTTATTGATAAGATTTTAGAAACTCCTTCTAATACTAGTGGTATGAGCTGGATGCTTACTTCTGGTTTAATGGAAGGCAGTGGCTCTGGTATTGATATTCAGAACCAAATAAATGAAGCTTCTTTTGAAACTTTAGAAAAGAATTCTAATAAGTTTGTTGAATTAAGAAATCAATATCTTAAAGAAGGAGATTCTTTAGATACAGCTAATAATAAAGCTAGGAGTCAAATAGCTTATACAGCAGGACTTAAAGTAGCTAGAGATGTAGGTATATTAGCTGCTGGAGCAGGCTATTTCTCACGTGGATTAGAGAAGCTTAATAAAGGTGTTACACGTAATGAAGCTCTTAGTAATATAGCTGGTGAAACTGCTGAAGAAGGTTTAACAGGTTTAGGAACCATCTTTGAAAATAGAGAAATAAAGAAATCTATTGATAAGAATAAAGATATCTTAGAAGGTGTAGGTAAGAATGTAGGCGAATCTATGGTTGGAGCAGTTTTAGGTACTGCTGCAATACAATCTCCATTCTTAGCTTCTAAAGGTGTTCAAAAAACTACTCAAGATATTTCTACAGCTAAAAATAAAGTTATAGAAGCTTATAAATCTTCTGCTATACCTGAAAAAATAAAATCTAAATTAAATAATAAAGATGCTAATCAAGAATTAGCAAATGTATCTAAAACTTTATTTAATAACTTAAGTAATAAAGAAACTGTAGATACTCTTAATAATGATTTTAAAGAAGCTATTGTAAATAATGAAGTTTTAGGCTCTTTATCTAAAGATTCTAAAGAAATATCTAAGGCAGTAGAATCTCTTACTATTCCTGAAGAAGATGTTAAATCTGAAGGATATAGTTCTAATAATGCTATTGTTGAATATCAAAATGCTGTTTCTGAATTAGCATCTTTATTAAAAGATGATCCAGAGGGTGAACATAATAAAACTAAATCTGCTGCATTAAAAGTTATTGATCTTCATAATAGATTAGAAAATTTTGATAATTTAGATCAAATTAATGAAGCTATATCTAAATTACCAGATGATGATCCAAATAAAGAAAAATTACTTAAAGCATCTGAAGCTATTCATACTTTAACTAATAATGATGCTTTACAAAGTGTATATAATTATTCTAATTCTGTATTAACTAATATTACTGGTTCTTTACAAGAAAACTTTGATGTTTTATCTAAAAAGAAAGATGTAGATCAGAATACATTAAATAATTTAAAATCTTCTTTAGATACATTATTAAAATATAAACCTTATAATTTATCTGAAAAAACAGTTAATACTATTCTTCAAAATCAAGATAAATTAGGTTTAACTGCTAAACAAAAAGAAGATCTTAATAAATTAAATACATTACAAGGTATTAAGAATACTCTTAATACTTCTTTATCAGATAATACATTATCTGCTATAGATATTGAAACATCTAGATCTAAGAATTGGCAGACTAATAAACAAGAATTTATTCCTACTATTCTTAATAACTTAGCTAATAAAAATATTACACAAGCTAAGAACCAAATAAAGAAATTAGGTGCCTGGATTAATTCTGGTTTAAATAAATTAGAAGCTATTAATAATGCTTCTGATAGATCTGATATTAAATTTAGATCTTATGATCCAATAAATAATAAATTTATTGATGTTATTAATAAAGGATTTAATAAATCTGATTCTAAAGATCAGAATAGGATTAATTCTATTGGTTCCTTAGTAGCAGATGCTGCTTTAGCTTATAACACATTAGCTTCTTTATATCCTGAATTAGGAGTATCTTCTATTGATATTTCTAATATAAATAATGTCTTATTTGATAAGAATATTTATCAAAAATATCAGAAATCTTTAGGAAATATTAATACTAAGATTCAAGAAAGTAATAAACCTAAAGAAGTTAAGATAGATTTTGCTAAAAAGATTAAAAGAAAAGTTAAACCTAAAAATATTATTAAAAAAGAAGAAGATAATGATTCTGATGAAACATCTGGTCAATATGAAATAGATGATTCAGAAGAACAAGCATTAAGAGAACAAACTAAAGAAAATAGATTAGTTACTTTTGATAGTAATGGAAAACCTGTTTTAACTAAACCTGAATCTTCTTATACAGAAGAAGAAAAAATAGTAGTTAATACTAAAACTAGAGCTAATGAAAAATTCGGTTTAAATAGTTTAAATCCATTTACTAGAAAATTATTTGATAGAGTATTTAAGAAAAAAGTTAAAGGTATTACTTTAGGTTTAGATAATGTAGCTAAGGATATATTTAATATTTTAGCTAATAGAAAATTATATGATGCAATTACTACAGCAAATGGTCATACCAATTTCTTACATAAACCTAATTATACTCAGCAACAATTAATTACTTATAAATCTGTTTTTAATGATTTTTATAATAATATTAAAGAACGTATTTCTAAAGAATTAGAATTACGATTATTAGATTTTATTGATAAAGATTCTTTAAGTGATAACTATAATAAAATTAGTAAAGAAGAACTTAAAGCTAAATATAAAAACTTAACAGATAAAATTAAAGATGTAGATAAATCTATATTAAGTTCTTTATACAATATTCTTCTTGATCCAGAAAATGCTACAGATAAAGATTTAGAAAATGTTTTATCTAATAATAAAACACGTTTATTTGCTTTGGTTCAAGTAGATGAAGATGGTAATTTTTTAATTAATCCTCATATTTTAGATACTGTAGCTTTATCTACTTTTGAGTATCTTATTAGTAGTCCATCTCAGAATATGATTTCTGATGATGATTTACAAGAAAAATATTCTGGATTAGATAATGAAGGACTAAATGAATTAATTAATTCTAAATTCCAAAGACAAATTCTTACTGATATTTCTAGAGATGTTAGAGATAATTTAGGATTATCTAAAACATTAGATGCAAAAGATACTGAATCTAATTTATTAATTGATTCTGTAGTTTCTGAAGTATTTAATGTTTTATCTAAAGATATTTATAAAAATAATCAAGGAACCAAAGTAAATAAATGGGATAAATTAAATCCTAATTTTTGGCTCTTTGAAAAGTCAAGAATAACTAAATATAAAGATGGTAATCTTAATGGATATATAGAAGTTATTCATACTAATAAAGATCATCCTATTTTTAAACTAATTAAGAATAAAAATAATGGTTTTAAGACCATGAATTATGTAGTTTCAAATATTCTTTCTGAATCAAGAAAGGATAATGAATTTTACATGAATGATCCTATACCTGTTGATAAATCTCAACTTCATACTAATACTCCTATAACAAATAATGAAAAGAAAACTATTCAAGGAGCCAATGAAGTTAAATATTATAAAGATTCTTTTAAAGAAAATTTATTATTAAATCTTGGTCTTAAATCTTTACTTAATTTATTTAGTATATCTATTGAAACTGATGAACTTCCAGGAGATAAAAGTAAAGGTGATTTTAACGATCAAGATTTAGAATCCATTCTTGGTTATAACGCTCAATTACAAAGAGAATTAGAAACTATTGAATATGAAAAAGATGTATTTAATAGTATAGCTAAAGAATTAGGTTTAACTTATGATGAAATTTATCGTAAATATAATCATGGTATAACTGCTGTAGGTCGTTTACAACAAAAAGGATCTTCTACTCCTCAAGGTAGTAAGATTCTTCGTATGATTAATAAACCTACTAAAGCTATTATTGATTTAACTAATAATCAATATAGAAAATATCTTGATTTAGCTATAGCTCAAGGTATTGGATTTAAAATTCATAATAAATCTTATCAAGAAACTCAAGAATTTTTAGATAAAATTAGAAATGCTAAAGAATATAAAGAACTTTCTGATCTTTTATTTAAATATCAAACAGAGCTTCCAACTAAAGATATTAAATCTAAGAGCCAAGAAAATGAAGCATCTTCTATAGTAACTTTATATTCTGATTTAATGAAATCTATAGGAGAAGTTGTAACTCCTACAGGATTTGATGCTATAGCTGAATTAGTTCGTTTGGATCATGCTTTAGTAGAAAATAATCAAGAAAATTTAAAGAATTATTTAACCTATGCTTATATAGAAGCTGATGGTATTACTAATGGATTCATTATGAGTTTAATAATGAATACATTAGGTAATTTTACTCCTGAATGGGAAGATTTAATTGCTAAAGGTGGTATAGCTTTCCAAGGAGAAGCTTTATCTAAGCATGATGTAATGGAAAGAATACAAAGTTCAAAGGATGACGTATATACTTCTGTTGCTAAAGAAACTAAAAATAATATTCTTAAGATGATTAAGAATATTAAAAATGCTAATAACAAAAATGATGATAAACGTAATTTTAATATTCTTGTAAATAGTGTTATTAATGTATTAGATGCTTTTGAATTTGGAGTTAATTTTGAAAAAGAAACAGATTCTGAAGGTAATACTGTAGTTTCTGATAAAAAAATATCTATTTCTCGTGCTGCTGTTAAAGACGTAGTAACACAATCTTTATACTTTGCTCAAAAAGAAACTACAGCAAGAAATATAGTAAAATTATTAGAAAATAATTTATATTCTAAACTTTCTACAGCTATTCAAAATTTAGATAAATCTGGCATCCATAAAAAAGAATATTCTAGACAAGAATTAGCTGATGCATTCTTTTCTTCAGAAAATAAAGAACAAAATTTACAAAATTTTAATAATTTATGTATTAATTTAAATAATTTATTTAATAATACTTTTTATATTGATGAAAAATCAAATAAAGTAAGTATATTTAATCATGGAAATGTTGATTTTTATGATTTAATAAAAACTCCTGACTCTATAAAGAAATTCTCTATAAAGAAAACTAATTTTGAGAAAAATCTTGTAAATAATGTAGCTAATGTCTATACACAAAATGTTTTAGATGCTACTCATAAAGCATACAGTCAAGAAACTATGGATTCTTTATATTCTGTAGTTCATGCTGCATCTATGATGACAGGAATGTATAGAGGAGCTTTAATTAGAGATTATTCTTCTAAATTTAATGAAGTTGGTTCTAGTGGTTTATCTACAAGAGATATAGATGAAGTAACTAATAAAAATCAAAAATTTAGAGCCAAAGTTTCTAATAATAAAAAGAATTTCATATTAGAAAAACAAGATTATCAAGATGATAATACTTTACGATCTCCTGCATATGCATCAGATATGTCTGGAAATCATACTATAGGAAATAAAATTATTCTTCCTAAAGATGGTGGAGTTAAACCTATTCCTCAATTAAATATGGGATTAGGTGATGCCACTATGGTTGATCAAGTTATGCAAATGTTCCAGGATGTATTACCGATTTTTGACGGTATTCACATGGCCATTGATAAAATTGATGAACAAGCTCCTAAGATTAATGAAGCTGCTATGGAAGCTCTAAATAATAATCTATTTAGAATGATGGAAAATAGATATAGAGATTTCTTAAGAGCTTTTACTGAAGAAGAATTTTTATCTGCTATTCATGCTATAGAAAACTTACCAGATAATCATATATCTGGTAATGCAAGTAATTTTAGAACCAAAGAATTAAATAATTTCTTATATTCTGGTATTACTAATACAAAAGTTATAGATGATATTATTGCAGATAAATCTTTAACAAAAGAACAACAATATAAAAAGATTTATGAGTACAAAGTAGAAACAATTAAAGATCTTTTAGAAGAATTTAAAAATAATGCTGATAGTGTTGAAGCCAGATCTTATGCTATCTTAAATACTGATTTCTCTTCTGACCAAATGGCTGGTTCTGAAAATCCTTATTTCCATAAAGGAAATGAACCATTAAAACAAATAACTGAAACTATAGATGGTAAAGAAGTTACTAGAGATGAAACTTCTTTAGAAAGACTTCAAAGACTTTATACAAAGAGATTTGATCAATTACAAGGACAATCTGTAGGTGATGTAAATCCAGGTGATATTAAACCTGTTAGATTCTCTGATCTTAAGAACGAATTATCTAAAGCACTAGGCGGTAATATTCTTTATCAAACCTTAGAAAGAAATGGAGCTATTGGTAATACTCGTTTGGTTCAAGCTAAGACTATGGGTGCTTTAATTACTGTAGCTAATAGACTAGGTGTAGATACATCTACTATTACTAGAGATAATAAAACTAAAGCATTTTATGATCCAAGTACAGATACTATGTTTGTACTTAATAATGATTTTGCTGATAAGAAGATAAATCTTATGCATGAACTTATTCATGCTGTAACTTATAAATTAGCTTATCAATATCAAACAGATAAATCTAAATTATCTGATGCTCAAGTTAAAGCTTTTGATAATATCTTAGAATTAATGAATGATTTTATTAATCATCAACTTGATGCTAAAGATTTTAGATTATCTCCTGAAGCTTTATATAAATATTATGATGTTCAAAATAAAGTAAGTAATTTACTTGGTTCTGGTAATGTAGCTCAAGCCTTAAATGAATTTATGGCTTATGGTTTATCTGATCCGGCAGTAAAAGAAGCATTTAAGATAACTAAGACAGAAACATCCAGTAAGGTATCTAGCAAAACTATGAATATAGTTATGTCTATGGTTCCTCAGTTTGTTACTAATTCTTTTAAGAAGATGTTTAAGTTATTGAAAGAATTTTTATTCGGAACAGATAAGATTTCATTAAATACTTCTTACTTTAGTCAATTACAAGCTAATACAGCTATTATTATTAATAAACAATTTAATAGTAATACTACAGGTTTAACTTCTATAGAATCTCCTATCTTATTTAGAACAGATCCAATAGAAGAAAATGATAGATTAGCTAATTTAAGAGAATCTCTTGTAACTCAATTACAAACTAAAGTTGATTTAAATAAAGTAGGAGATTTCAAACTAAATAATGCTAAAGACTTTATAGCATTGAACCAAGGTAAATTAGCTACTACATCTTTAACTATATATGCTGCATTCCCTGAATGGAATGCTCAACAAAGAGAAATGTTTAATATGTTAGCTGCTACTATGGTTACAGCTCATGGTATTAATCAAAAATCTCTTGCTTTAATTAAAGATTTTCAATCTTTGGTTCAAAAGAAATTATCTTATGAAGATCTTTATTCTAAAGTAGAAGATCCTAATGGATTAGCTGCTAAATATGATGTACTTATGGGTATTAATAAAGATATACCTAAAGAAATGCATTTAGCTGCTTTTATGGGTATTCTTGCTGTTGATCCTGAATTAAGAGAAATTGTAGGAAATCTTGATAATAAGATTGAAGCTAAATCTAAAGGTAATTTTGATACTAAGCTTCAAACTTATTTTAAGAATCTTTTCTATACCATGACTCAAGCTTCAGCAGGTACTCTCAATGAGAACTCTGTTACTGATGCTTTAGATAAATTAGCCAATCATCTTATTGTTGAAGCTAAAACTCCGTTTACTTTAGATGCTGATACAACAGCTAAAGCAAATGAGATTACGAACCAAGTAATGAACACAGTTGTAGAAAAGGCTCAGGAAGGCTTATATAAAGCTGCTGACAGAGCTACAACTAAACTTGGTAAGAACATAGCTACCATAGGAGGATCTGTTATAGAACCTCTTAAAAATGGTCATGGTGAGGCTTTCTTTGATACCTTAAATGTTCAGATCCATAAACTTAAATGGGTTCCTCAATCTGTTAAAGATATGATTTCTGACTTAGTAGGTTTAACTAATAGAAATGCAGATGCATATAATCTTATTAAACCTATTAGATATATGGTTCAAAGAACACGTAATGAGTTTATTAATAATTTTCCTGTTATTCTTAGAAATAAATTTAAGAATAAACCTAGTAAAAAGGAAATGAGAACTCTTACTAAAGTTCTTGGTTCTGTTGATTTATCTGCATTTGGTATTGAAGCTGATAAAAATCTTGATTTAATTGATAATCATAGTTATAGAAAAGCAGTAAAAGCTAAACTTCTTAAGACTATTAAAGAAAATTCTACTGATATTGCTATGTTTAATTTATATCAGCAGAAATGTGAAGAATTAGCTACATTTATGGTTACTGGAAGAAATGAAAGTAATCTTTTATTAAGAAATGCAGAAGCTATAGCTCATCTTAGAGGATATAACTATAACTTAGAAGTTAAACCAGAATTAATTACTGCTTTGGATCAATTAACTTCTATATATGCTATAGAAAAATCTAATGCTTCTGAAAAAGCAGTATTATCTAAATATATTGCTTCTGATTTTGATGCAATAGTTCATATTACTTCTGCTTTATATAACATTGCTCAAGAAGAAAAACAGAAAGCACAAGGTAATGCTAAGTGGAATTATCAGAAAGGATATTTACCTGCTATTAAGAAATCTTCTGGTTCTATAGTTATAGCTGATTCTACAAAAGAAGCTTATTTATTGAGCCATGGATATAAAAAAGTAGCTAAATATAATACAAATGCTGCTGAAAATAATAAAAATATTAATTATTACTATAGCAGCTTAACTCCTTCTCAGTTTAATGAAGGTATTATTCAAATTGTTAATCAAACTGCTGGTGGAGTAGATATATCTTCTGGATTCTCTACAGGATATACAGGAGGATTAATAACTAAACCTGAAGATGTTAAGAGAATTACTAGATTTATTCAAAGAGATATAGTTAATAAAAATATTCCTCATACTGAGAAATATGTACCTGTATTTAATGAAGATGGAGATATTGTTGCTTATGAAAGGTCTGTAGATCCAACTGTTATTAATAATTACGGTAAATTTAATAAAGATATTACCGATATGATTGGAAGACAGTTAGGTCGTCAAGCAGAAGAAAGAATAGCTAAAGAAATTAATAAGAAATCTATTGATGTTCTTCATGATATGCATAACAAAGCTGATTCCTTTACAAGAAATAGTTTTGTTAATGTATTTGAATTAGCTAAAACAGATCCAACAATAAAATCTACATTAGGATTATTAACTCCTGAAATTAAAGAATATATCTTTGATTCTTTCGGAGATAATAAGTTCTATGTACCTATAGATTTAGTAGAAGATGTTATTGGTTCTAAGATGGCTTCTGTTACTGATATCTATACAGGTACTACAAGACATAATTCAGAAGTACAAAAAGCTATAAAAATAGCTTTAGTAGCTACTTTAGGAAATAACGGATATAGATGGCTTAAAACTATAGAACAATGGGATATGGCAATGATGAGTTATGCCAGAAATACTATTGTTGTTAAATCTGTTGTGGTTCCTGCTATAAATGCTATAAGTAATGTAATACAGCTTATGATTGCAGGTGTTCCTCTTACAGCTATTATTAAAGGTATTCCTCAAAAGACAGCAGAGCTTGAACATTATTTTGATACTCAAAGAGAAATAATGAAGTTACAAGCTGATATTTTTGCTACAACTGATGAATATCAAAAGGGATTATTAGAAGCTCATATAGAGACGTTACGGAACTCTTATCAGGGTATGCAGACAATCAGACCTTTAATTGAACAAGGTGAAATGTCAACAGTTGCTGATTTAGGTATTAAGCCGGATGAAGTGGAAATTTCTGATGGACAGTTAGGTCAATGGTTTGAAGAGAAATTAGGTGAATTACCTGAACCATTAAATACTTTATCAAGAACCTTAGCAGTAACTAAAGATACTACTTTATATCAAGCTCTTGAAAAGTCTGTACAGTATGGAGACTTTGTTGCTAAATCTATTCTTTATGATGATTTAATCAACAGAAGAGGATGGACTAGAGAAGCTGCTATGAGACGAATTAAAGAAGAATTCGTTGACTATGATAAATTTAAAGGAAGACAAAGACAATATCTTGAATCTATTGGTTTAATGTGGTTCTATGATTACAAGATTCGATCTGTTAAAGTAGCTGCTTCTTTATTAAAATATAATCCTTTCGGAGCATTAATCGGATCTATGATTCCTGCTTTTGTACCGTTTAATGCAATAGGATTATCAGGAGTTGGTACTGCTGTTACTGATAACTTAATTAGTAAAGCTTGGGAAGGAGGATTAGGAAATACTATAGGATTTGATATGTTCTTTAGATCATTAACTATGAATCCATTTGTAGCTTTGTTTAGACATTTAGTTAATTAATAAAAAAGCCCTTACATTTGTAAGGGCTTTATTTTATTTACTACAAATATAGAAAGCATTTAATGGCTTTCCTTGAATAAGTAATCTACTAGTTTTAGGATAGAATGTTAATCTACAAGAATTATCATCTTTATAATCAATTCTATAAGCAATTAGATTGCTTAATTTATCTTCTTTAAGAAACTTAACTGAAATATGATCTTTCTTAGAAAGTTCTTTTAAATATTCAGTTAAATTAACATTTTCTATTACTTTAGTATAGTTTCCATTATCTTTTGGATCATTTTCAAAGCAAGTATTTTTAATAAGATGATTTGCTAAGTCATATCCTGCTAATGGATTCTTACCTTGGTTATAAATAATAGAAGTTGTACCATCTATAAGATATTTAATATCTACTGTTGTAGGAGGTAATTCTTGAGAAGACCAAAATACTACTCTAATACCAGCTTTACCTTGATCTTTATATTCATAAGTAGAAGCTGCTTGTTCAAGATAAGTAGTTAATTTATCAAAAATCTTATCTCTATTAAGACAAAGTTTTAATGTATCAGACATAATAAAAAAATCCTTATCTTTTAAAGATAAGGATATAAATAATGTTGTAAGTGGGAAGTCTCAATTTTACTTGTAGAGACTAACCAAGTGCTTATTTAACGGAGATTAACAAGCAACTACTTAAACTCAACTTCTTCCCAAGATTCTATCATAACTGCATCATCACTGTAGATCCAACGATCGTTATAATCTTCGAGAACAAATTCATCATCATTATATGGACTTTTTACAGCTTTAAAGATTCCAGGATGTTCAATTTCATCTATAAATTTAATGATGAAATATTTACCAATTTTACATTGATCTTTAAAAGAAAACTTCTTTTTATTAGATAGTTCGATATGAATTGTCATGATTAGGTATCCTATTAAATCCGTCTTTCCAAATATAATTTAATCTAAGTTTATTTTTACTTTTGGTTCTATAGATAAGATTTAAATTTAATAATCTTTGTTCTATACGTACACAAGTTTCTCTAGGAAATTGTTTTCTTATATTTTTAGCTACATAATTGAATTCTTCATCACAAATATCATAAGCTAATATAAGATAACATTTATCTGAGTAATGAATCTCAGGAATACTCATTACAAATTTAGTATATACATCCATTATCTTTCATAGGGAGTAAATAATAGTTTAAGTTTCTTAAGACCATTAGTTTTTCTGGTTCCTACTTCTTGTAAATATCCTTTATTTACTAATGATCTTTCTACTCTGGTTCTTGTAGATGTAGGTAATGTATTTACTGCTTTACCATTAAATTCAAAATCTTGATTGCATTCAGGATATGCAGATATTAAATATACTTTTTCACTATTGGATAGTCCTTTCATAGAAAGAACACTCCAAGTAAATTTATCACTCATTTTCATTGTTAATCTCCTTAGAATATTTTAGTTTGAGAAGAACCAGAAGCATAAGATTGTAGACATTCCTTTAACAACTACTGAAACAAACTTCTATTTGCTAATTTCTTAGTGATTCTTCTCAAATTAAAAGATTCTATAAAGATTGGCAGGGTATCGTGGACTCGAACCACGGATAGCTAGGATCAAAACCTAGTGCCTTACCAACTTGGCTAATACCCTTTATGAAAATCCCCAGCTTACATATACAAGGTAACTGGGGGACGACTATAGCTGCTTCTGGAGTAGAAGCTATTCTTTGCATTTTTTCACATACCTAGGAGGAAATGGACGTTTTAACTATCATGACCCTAATGTATATTAGTTGCTATAGATTCTTTTCCTAACAAAGGAAAATTCTAAATGAAAGTATCTGTATATATTATATGTTGTTTTGGTTCCAGAGACGAGACTTGAACTCGTAAGGATTTCTCCGAAGGATTTTAAGTCCTTTGTGTTTACCAATTTCACCACTCTGGATTAATTAATTTCTAATTCTTTTGGTTCATCTTCATCAGTATCATAAATCATATTTACAATACCTTCATAAAAATCTTCAATACTTATTTCTTCTGGTTTAAAGATAGTAATATTAGTATCACCTTTCATAAAAAAGGTAATACCAGTTTTAGTTTTATTAATAGTAAAAAAGTCAATATTATCAATATTAATTCCTGTATCAGGAAAGAATAGAAATTCAGCCATTTGTTTTTTCCTTGGAGTTATTTAATCTATAAAGTAATAAATCAAATGCTTTATTTAATGCTTCTAAATTTTTGCATTTAAATTCTATACGATCATGATTAGTTAAATAAACATAGATATTTAAAGTAATTTCATCTATATCTACATAATTAACATGATTACTATTAATAATACTTTTATGAAATTTAAAGAACATTATTTACCTAAATATAAAAACTAAATTAATTCGTATATGTAGGTGAACCAGACTCTTAACAGGAACTTTGTCTGGTTCGATTTGAAAGTTTACCTAGTAAAACTAGATTCTCCTGAAAGGACTGACCTCCTCTTTATCATCGATTCAGTTATCCCCGCAGAGCTATTGGCATAATAGCTTACTACTCGTATTATTTAAGTTTAAAGTCGCAAAAATACTGAAAAAGGACTAGCCATATCCGAAGGCTAAAACGGCTATGTGTATCGCTACATAACAATCTGCGCCCTACATATAATTTACCATCATTACAGAGATAGAGTAGGTCTTTCCCTATAGTCAGAGGTCTATTTCCTATCTGTCAACTGGCCCTATACCCAGTAGTCAAGGGTCTTTGCCTCTTGTCAAGAGTCTCTGCTTCTTGTCAGGCTCTCTTTCACCTTGTCAATGGTCTATTTCACATCGTCAATCGTTTTGAGGCTTACGATCTACCTATAAGTACCCAGGTACATACTTACAAAGAAGTATCTCATATGGGTCTTATTCTGGAGCAGACAGAGAGAATCGAACTCTCATCACAAGATTGGAAGTCTAGGGTTCTACCTTTGAACTATGCCTGCAATAATTAGGTGCTAGTCTTTCCTAGCAGTCAACAGGAATATATTCACCTGTGCTAGCAGCTTCTTTAAGGGCATCTGCTATTCCACACTTACGTAATATTAAACTACTAGTGGTTAATAATGGAGTCTATTATATGGTCGCTCCGCTACCCAAATAAGCAATATCCGTACTAGTTAATTTCTAATAACTGAAATCACATTCAGAATATCGCTATTAAAGTTATAAAAGTTTATATGTGACGGCAATATATAAGCATAATGCACTGGAATATAAATATTCTTGGATGTAATTGATATACTGTCCGGTCAACATTCTAACTTTTATAACAAACTTGGTGTTCCCTGTTGGACTTGAACCAACGACCAATCGATTATGAGTCGATTGCTCTAACCAACTGAGCTAAGAGAACATATATTTATTCAGTTCTCTGGTTCTAAATTACTCATTTAAAGCCTAGGTCTATTCCACATTTAAGAACCAAAGAACTGAATAAATAACTCTATAGAATAGACATAAGTAATGCATTATTAATCAATAAGACTATAGAGTTATTTATTTAAATAGCCTTACATTAAAGGAATGAGCTATGAAAACATGAAAACATAAGTCAATAAAAATGTAAGGCTATTTAAAAGAAGGTCTGATTATACAAACCTTCAAAAAAACCACAAAAAGAAATTGATTATTCTGCTTGAGGCATATTAGCCGAAGGTTTAACTAAACGAACTAATTCTTTATGAAATTTACGAAGTTTCTTCAAGCATTCTTCAATACGATCATAAGAAATAATAACTTGTTCAGAAGTAATAGTATCCATTTCTTCAGGAGTAGGAACTGCTTCAAGAATCTGAGAATATACATCAAAGATTTCGTTCTTGATCATTTTTTCAGTAGCACGCATTATATTTTCCTCAGTATTTAAAAAGATCCCTCTAGCCTGCCAATTAATTGGACTTATGGCTAGAGGAAAACTTGATTAATTATGCTTAGTCGGCAACTTGTAATTTAACTGAGCAATTAATCAATAACTGGACTATATCATAAATTAATCGTTAGTAGGATGTTTTAAATTACCAAATAAAGATTTTCTTTCAGTATTTTGTTCTGATTTAATCTTTTCTTCTACTGTTTCTTCAACTTCTTCAGACTTAGTAATTTTTACAGCAGGATTATATTCATCTACTGTATATTCTTCAGAAGTCTTTGATTCTTTTTGAATATTATTTAAATCAATTTCTGCTGTAATACCAGAAGAACCTCTGGTAGCTACAAGATTTACATTAAATTCAAAATTAGAAGGAACATTAAGTCCTACATTATTAGTTACATAATATTTAATAGCATCAACAATTTCTTTTTCAACAAGTTTAATTTGCATTGGGTTTTCCTCTAATTCAATAATTACTTCTACACGTGGATTATCTTTATCTATAGAACCAAACTTATAAATTACTTCTTTAATGACTGTATAGTTATCATCTTCCCATTTACCTATTTCAGTCATTGCATCACAAAAGAATTTATCTGCAATACTGCATATATTACTAATATCCTGTAAATGTTTTGTTTTAGGATAAAGAATATAAGTTAATTTACAGGATGTTATATAAGGAATTGGTTCTAATTGAGTAGCAATTATTTCTTTAAATACTATTTTTGCTTTATTAAGTACTTGATAATGTGCATTTCTATAAGTATTTAAATTTATAGAAAAATAAGTATTTTTAGATAATTGAACTCTTAAAGGTAAATTTATTTTATACATTTATAAGAGGGCATAAAGCCCTCATTATATTATTTCTTATTACCAAATAAACTCTTTCTAGGTGCTGCACTAGATTGAGATTTAAGAGGTGAGCCTTCAGTACCATTATTAGTGCTCTTACTGGCTCCTTTACTATTATCAACTTCTATATCATGATATTTATCATTCCATTTATCAACAAATGTAGCATCACGATCATCTCGTGCTTCTGCTACTGTAAGTTTCAATTCAGGATGATAAATCTTAACAATTCTATTCTTATTAAATGTTTCACCTGTAGGCACATATTCATTACCTTCAAGTTTAGTCTTATCAACTTTTTCATTAAGAATACAGAGACCTACTTTCTTACCAATAAGATCCATATCAGTTTCTAAGCTTGTAGGAACTTCTTTCTTTACATCTGGATCATAGACCATATGTACTTTTTCTTCCCATTCCTGCTCACTTAGAGGCTTTTCTGTACCAATTAAACAAAGATCATCAATAAGAGTAAATCCAGGAAGAGGAACTTTCTTTGTTGGATCTTGTTTATTCAAGAAATAATTTTTACCTTCTTTATTGGTAATATAAATTGTTTCTGTATAAGGTTTTCCTTCAATATCAGCAAGAACTGTTACTCCCCATGCTCCTGATTTAGCTTGAGAAGTGTACATTGCTTTGATAGTTGCAATATAACATCCTGAAGGAAATACATTACGACCTCCTAGAAAATCTGTAGATTGTTCAAGATCGTCTGTTGTAAGATTATTAAAAAGTTTTGCCATTTAATTATTCTCCATAAAATTTATTTAAATGATCTAATAAAAGTTGACAATCATTATCAATAAATGTTTGTTCTTTACTAAACATACCCATAGGGGATCTAATTCTTTCTCCTAAAGTCTTTTTAGTTAATCTGGTTTGAAATACATATTTAAAACCAAGTAATTCTTCATCTTCAGAAATATGAAGAAGATTCTTATCATATTCTTCTAAATCTTTAATAGCTATTTTCTTTGCAGCTACAATAGTAGAAAAATCATTTATGTTCCTATTAGGTCGTTAATCTAATAGCGGATAATTAATCCAGCTTATAGTTTCCTATAAGATCAGACTATATCTTCATCCGTTCTGGATGCGTCCCGTTTCCATTCACTTGAATGTACTCTTATAAAAAGATAGTCGTTGAGGGTTTTCAAATGCATTTTGGTTTATCTATGCCATGATTTATATGAAAACCTAATTCTTGTTCCCATTGTTTTCTCATAGCTACAGCTTCTTCAAAGGTTTTAAATGTTTTTGATTTACGAACATTTAATTGTTTATTTTGAATTTCTGCTAACCAAGTACCACGTTTAGTTTTTTGAACACCAATAACTCCAGAAGTATTATCTTTTCTTTTTGATAAATTAAGAGTATTTTCTGCATGAGATACTTCTCTTAAATTATTCCAAGCATTATTTGATTCATTATGATCTATATGATCAATATCTCCAATAGGCCATTTTCCTGTTTGCATGAACCAAATTAATCTATGTTCAATATAAACTTCACCAAATAAATGAATTATTCGATTATCTCTACCATTTACTTGAGTTCCTGCTCTATTTCCAATAACAATTTTATTACTTGGTTTTCTTATCCAAGTAAGCCATCCTGTTATTGGATCATAATTAAGATATAACTTAATTAATTCTGGTATTAAATAATCTTTTGGTACTAGCATTTTATCTTCCCTGCTGATTAACATACTGTAGTTTATACTTATTTTACTACAGTTATAGTCTTCCAGCAAAAGAGACGTGATTTCTTTATTATTCCTAATAAAGTGCCCATTTATGTCTAGGCTTCAACTCCGTTATTTCTAGCAGCACCTTTAATAGGTACTGCTGTCTTCATTTCCATACTCTTCTCATCAAGAGTATCTAAGACATGAGCTGTAAAAATAACAGGTTTATTAAATCTAACTACATATTCCTGCATTAATTTTTTAAAGAATTGATTATATTCTCCCCATGCTTTCATAGTATTTGAAGCTGTAAGAACATACTGTGTTTCATACATATCCATTAAGAAGGTTAAAGAATCTACTACAATTCCTTCTACATTTGGATCTGAAGCACCTACCTCAAAAGCTTCAAATACTTGTCTTGGATCATCAACTCTAAAAGATTGAAAATTATTTTTAAAAGGTAATCTTTTACCAGCTTCAGTATTTAAATAAAACCATTTATCTTGATTCCTAATATTTCTTAAGCTGGCTGATTTACCAGTAGCAGAATATCCGCATACTAAAATTAATTGATCATTTACTTCATTACTCATAAAATTTCCTTTAAAAGAACCAAGAAAATAATTAACTATTCTTATTCAGAATCTTTTGACCTACTGTTTTAAAGATTGTTGATTCAAGTTCTTTTTCAGAGAGTGGATTACTGAGTTTAGAATTAAAAGCTTTAACCTTGGATTCAACATCTGTGACGGACATATTAGAATCGACAAGAGCAAGAGCAAACTTAAGTAATTGATTATTCCTGTTTCCTGTACCAATTCGTTGAGCAAACCATCTTTCCAAATTGTCCATTGATTCAATTTTGGAAAATTCTTTTTGATATTGTTCATTTTTACTTGTCTTTGGTATAAAAGGTAAAACATCAAATAGTTTTCCTTCTGTATTGTAAAAATAAGATCCTTTATCAAAAGTTTCCCATTTCTTACTTCTTTGGTTCACAGACTCATCTACTTCAAATGGTAACCAAGATCGAATATTATTCATAAATTCTTTATATTCATCCGAATCTAACCGTAATTCATAGTTAGTAGGAAGAATCATTCTGAATCTATTAGATTCTTCTGTATGTCTCTTAGTTGTATATATAAGATATTTATATTCTTTAAGTAATTCTTGAGCTGTATTTAAAGAAATAGTTCCATCAACATCTAAAACAATCATATTAAATCCGGGAATTACATTTTCTTCATTTCTATGATTATTCTTTACATGATGATTGATCCAATGCATTCCAGATGATTGAGTTAAATTCGTTAATTGATCAAATGGAGCATAATCATTGTTATAGTTATAAGCAAAATGATCTGAATAACTAATAATTAATTTATCAAGATCAGTGGCTTTAAGAGACTCTCCTTTAAAGAATTCAATATTATCTACATATGATTTCTTAATAAGAATATTCTGCTTATAGCCCCATGCTTGAGCCATAGTCATCATTTCATTTCTAGCTGTTACACCAGACTTATAAAAAGGTAATGCTTCATTTAAATCAGCATGAGTTACTTCTATTCCTACATTAGCAATATATTTTGCTAATTTCATATAAGATTTCTCTCTTGTAAGAATAGATCTAAATGCTTGTCCTGACTCTTCTACAAGCAGTATAGCTTGTAGTAAATGATTCATATCTACTTCTATTGCTTCATCAACAAAAGCTAATGCTCCTGCTAATTTAAGAGCTTTAAAGTATCTATGAGATAATTCTGCTTTTTCAATTTCTTGATGTTCAGCTAATTGATCTGCTGCTTTTTCACAATTAATTTTATATTCTAATAATTTAATTGCTACTTCATCTTTCATATCCATAGTCCATTGGAATTTACTTGGATCTGCAAGACGAGCAAATTTACTAGCCCATTTATCAATAATCTGTTTATTCTTTGGTTGAATCAATGACTGAAATATTTGTTCAGGTGTCATTGAATGATATGCTTTTTTATCGGTATGCCCAATTCCAAATATACATCTTCTGGCATACCCGATTTCAAGAAAAGAATAGAACTCATTCTCTGTAGTGCTCCCGTCAAAGAGCTTAACAGGAGTACCAAAAAGAAGCATATTAGCAGGAGTCTTCCCATCTAAGTCATCTCCTCTAATATTATCGTTAGTATTTTTTGTTAATTTAAGTTTTGTATATCCTTGATCAAATAATTCAAGATAAGTATTTAATACTTCTGTTGAACTAATAAGATTAGAACCAATTTCATCAATCTGTAAATTAATAGAACCACAAGTTGCTAATAATAACTTTTGTCGTAATTGTTTTACAGCAGGTGTAGTTCCGCTATCAAATGTAAAAGGATATTTACCTAAATTTTCATATTCTTTTTCAAGTTTTGTATACTCCTTTTCTGGATCTCCATCAGGATTTTTTAATGCTCTATCATCAGCTAATTTATGGAGATTAGCTTCTGCAATAATAGGCATCGTATCTTCAATAAATCTACGTTTAAATCCTTTAATAAGTTCATTCTCCATAATTCCTACAGAGAATCCTTTACCCATACCAGAAGCAGCTAATGCAATTACATAAAGATTAATAGGTATTTCACCTCTATCTTTAGTAAGTACACAAGCTCTCATACAAGAAGCCATTTTTGCTAAAAAATAGGCTACTTCTGCTTTAAAGAATCCTTTATCATTATTTTGTGTTTTAGCACATAATAAATCTACTAATTCTTCAATAGCTTCATGATGTTTTACATTAGTTAGATCAATCATTTGGAAAATATTCTCTTCTTTGTTTGCATATGTTATATGCACGACAATACATACAACGTTTTACTTCACCAGGAACAACAATAACTATTCCTTTATTTCTTTTAGCTAATTTATATTCATTAGCTTCTTCAAGTGAAGTAAAATTCTTTGTACTTCTACCAGATGTTTTAGTAGGATCAGCATAATATTTATATTTTGGTTCTGCTCTCCAAAGATCTTCATCTGTACATCTAGGTAACTTTTCTTCAGGAAAATCTTTATAGATTTTTATTTGTTTTACTTTATCTTCTACAAATTTTTGAGTTTCTTCTAAAGAAAGTAATGGAATATCTTTACAAACTAATCTATTTAAAGGATATTTTTCATTTTGTGCTGCTGCTGATTTTTGCCAATCAGTAAATATATAATTAATTCTAATAAAATCTTCTTTAATAATATCTTTATTAATTAATTTATAAAGTGATCCTTGAAGACAATAATCTTTATCTCTTCCACCATAAATCCATGTATAAACTGAAGTAGATTTATTATCATGTAATATTCCATCAGCTACCATATCAAATTTACCACCAATAGTATAATCATCTACTTTGATAGTATTTCTTTGTTCAATATAGATAGGAATATCAGTATTTTTTAAATCTTCTTTCTTAGGATTAATTTTAATTTTATTAATTAATTCATCAGAATAACCAAGAGATTTAAGATTCTTTTTATAATTAAATTTCCAAGCTTTCTCTATTCCAGAATGAATACAAGTACCTAATGCAGCATTAATTAAATCACTTACATCAGTATCTTCATCAGTTACTCTCATTCCAAGAATAATTTGTTTAATTGGTTTAATTAATTGAGTAACAGAAATATAATTCTCTTGGTTCACGTAATCATAATCATCATCAACTGCCCATACAGCTAAAGTTAATGGAATATCTTCTTTATTAGTAATCATATTATTTAGAGAAAGAAATACCCTAGAATAAATCTAGGGTACATTAATTAATTATTTAGATTCTTTTTCAACAGGAAGATTATTAAATTCTTCATCTGTCATAAATCCAAGGTTAGAAATTGCATATAAAGTTACACCTACAATTTCTGCTTGTTGAGAAATTAATTTCTTAAAATTAATCTGTAATACTTCTTGAGCTTTAGCAATACCAGTTACAGGAATAGTTTTTTCTTTTCCTTTAATAATTCCATTCAATCTAACAGATTGAATATAATCTTTTTCTTTTTCTGGTTCTTTATAAAGAACTTCTCCAGATACTAAGAACCAAAAAGATCTTTCTTTAGTCATTTAATGTCTCCATATAGTTATTTACTATATCAATTAATTGATTTTCATCACATTTATTAGGTATTGATAATTCATGTGCCCAATCAGGATAAAAAATAGAAAATTCACCACCTAATTTAACTACATCATGATAGATAGCTGGATCATCTTGCCATTGTACTGCTTTAACTAAGTTTTTATTAGCCCAAGTTACAACTTCAGGGTCATCCCTAATAAGGAAATATTGAGCATCATGGATCATTGCTACAGGCAAAATATCATATTTATATTTACTGGATCGAACCAAAGAATTAAACTCTATTCCTGCTCTGTTGTTAAGTAAACACCAAGATTGACCTAGAGCATTACCTGCTGTTCTACCTTCTGCCTCAGCTTCATATGGAGTCTTAGAAGTACCTTTTACAACTTGTTTAAGCAAAGGAGTTCTAAGTCTTAATCCAAATGCACAAGTAACATATCCATCTTTAGAAGCTTGATCCAGATGAGCTTTAACCCATTCATCACTTACTTTATAAAGTTCATGATATTTAGCTTCAATTTTCTTGGCTCGTTCTTCTGAAAATCCAAATTTAGACATAAGAGTTCTATAAGTACCAGCATAAGTTAATGCAAATGTTGGACCTTTAGATTCTTGTCTTAAATGTTTATATTTAGATTTAATACTATTGATACTTTCTAAAGTATCTTCAATGTCAGGCATTTCTTCTCTGAAATAAAAAAATGCTCTAAGACAATGACCGTCATATCCTTCAGAATAAACTTTTAATTTATTTGGATCTTTAGTAGTTAAAGCAGAAATACGATCTTCAAGAGAAGCAAAATCAAGACCACAGAATAACCAGCCGGTAGGAGCTTTAAAGCATTTTTTAATAAGTTTGGCATATTTAGTTCCAGTCGCAGGTAATTGTTGTAAGTTTGGTTCACTGCTGCTTAATCTTCCAGATACTGTACCACCTAAATTAAAATTACCGAATAATCTATATCCGTTTTCTACATCAACTGCTTTTTCAAATGCCGGAATAAAACTGGAAATAATTTTATTAACAGCAGCATAGTCAACAAGGCTTTGAAGAAAATTTTTAATATCTTCATTGTCAGTTTTAAAAATTAATTCAGCTAATGTATCTTTATCAACGGAAGGTAATTTAGATTTAGTAAGATTAATTATAGGAAGTTTTAAATCAGTATATAAAAGTCTTTGTAATTGTTTACCTGAGTTAGGATTAAAATGTAAATCACAATCTTCTATAGTTACTTTTTTCTTTTTAAGAGTTTTATTCTTAACTTCTACCCAATGATTTCTTAGACTATATTCAAAGTCTTTAACAAACTTAGAAGACATAATCTTAGATAAGCTATCTTTAATATCATTATTTAAAATTACTTTAATTTCTTCTACTTTATTTCTATCAATAGGCATACCTACTAACTGCATTTGAATAATATCTTTAGTAGTAGGTTTAAATAGATTTTCATAAATATCTAATTGCTGATCATCTATCATTTTCTGATAATACTTGTTATATACATACCAAGTTGATAATCCGTCAATTAAATTATATTTAAGAACATCATTTAAATTTCTTTTAGTTATATCTCCAATTTCTTCAATAGCATAATTACCTGAAAATTCTTGAGCTTGATATTTCAATCCTAAATGATTACCTGCACAAGAATTAGTAGCTAAATATGTAATGAGTTTAGTATCTTCCCAATTTTTTAACATAATATCTAAACCATACAGCATACCTTCTGTATCATTTAGATTTTTCATAAAAAGTTGATAAATTAAGATATAAACATCAAAAGAAATATTATGAAATATAAGTTTATTTTTAAAATTAATAAAGAAATCTTTTAATAATTCTCTTACTTGTTTAGAATAATTTTTTTCATTTCCATCATAATAATCTATAGAAAATGCTATTCCTTCATGTTGATTCCAACAAAAAGTAATAGTTCCTAATCCGGAATCATAATGTTTTAAAGAAAAAGTTTCTATATCACAAGTTAAAGGTTTATTTTCTTTAATAAATTTATCTAACCAATATTTAATTGATTTAATTGTTTTAGGATAATTACAAGAATGAATAATATTGGTTCCTGGATCTTTATAAGAACCAGTAAAAGAATCTTTTAAAGATTTAATTACATAATTAATCTTTTCTTTTACTATATCAGGATTAAAAAATACAGCTTTATAGTTAGGAATATAAAATACTTGGAAATCTCCATAAGGAGATTTCATTGCATATCCTAAATATAAATCTACTTTTAATACTTTAGCTAATACTTTAAAATATTCTTGATCAGAAACAATTACATATTTAGTTTTATATTCTTTTAAAATAGGAATAATTTCTTCTTCTAAATATTGTTTAATAATTGCAGCAGGAGTTTTCTTTTTTCCTGGTTCATAATATAAATCTAAAGTAAGAATATTATCTTTATTTAAATCTTTAAAATAATATTCTTCTAAATCTTTTTTATTTATACTTTGAACCAAGAAAACAATAGGAAATTCTTCTTTATCAGAATATTTTAAATAACGCATTTTAATTTCCTAATAATTTAAATAAAAGATAATAATTAATTAAATTAATAATATCTTTATCTTCTTCTTTAGTTGGTTTTGTTCTATCTAATCTAACAAATACTTCATTAGTTTTATTTTCTCTTAATAAATTAATAAAACTATCTGGAAGTATATTTCTTAAATATTGAGGACTATTATTATGATTTATAAAATTTCTAGTTAGCCATTGAATTATCTTTTGTTCATCAAAAGAAAATTTTTCATAATCTTGATTTAATTGACTTCCTTCTTTTTCTAAATCTTTATGAAGATATGGTAATGAGATTCTATAATATTGTCTCATATCAAGATATAATTCATCGTCATAGACGAATAATTTATCTTTATAATAAAAACCTAAATTAAAATAACTATCATATTCATACTTAGGTACAGGTGTATCAAGATAATAAAGTCTTTTACTTAATAAAGCTAATTCTTTTATTTGGTTCTTATGAATCTTTCTATAAGATTTAACTATAAGATTAACCCAATCTTTAGTAAACTCCATTTTTAAATAATCTTTTTCATTATTTATTAAAGAACTAAGCATTTATACCTCCGAATTTTTCTTTTAAAGAACCATATAAAACAATTCTTTTACTGGCTCTGGTAAATGCTACATATAATAGTCTTGCTGCCATATCAGGTATTCTGCAAGTAGAAAGATCACTTAAATCAATATATACAGTTTCATAAGTAGAACCTTGAGCTTTATGAACTGTACTTGCATCTTTAGGTCTAAGATCTAAGAATGTATCTTTAACATAGAAGTAATGTACCCAATCTTTTTGTTTTGCAAAATATTTCATTAAACTATATATTTCTTGAATATTTACAGGTAACCATACATTAAATATATGACCTGTACTTAAAGATAATATTTTTGCTGCATAACAAGGAAGATTAATATTTTTTGCAATAAATACACTAGTAATTTTGTAATTATCTCCAATATTTAAAATTTTAATTTCATCTTCTACAGGTAAAACTACTTGTTTACAATTAATATCTGTAATTTTTACAGCATTATTATTTACATAATATTCATTTATTTCATAGATACGATTATTTCTTAAATCTTCTTGAATATATCCGTTATAGTCAATAACTTTACTATTTCTATAACATAAAATCTTTTTATCTAAAGTAGGATCTTTAAATTCTTTACTTATTTCTTTTTCCATTTCTTCATCATTGAGTAAATCAATTACTCCTGGAACCAAAGAAATAGGTTTAAATACCCCAGTTTCAACAGTTTCTCTTAATTGAGTACATACATTCATAAGAGCTTGCTGTTTACTATTTCTCATTGGTTCCGTAAGTTCAAAGAATGGAAAATCTTTCTTAAATACAGGAGATAATGGTTCTGCTACAGGAGCTAACTGACAATGATCTCCTACATATACAATCTTACAATTATTGGTTCCTTCATGAATGAATTTAAATAATTCACTATCAATCATGGAACATTCATCAATAAAAATAATGGAATCATGAATTACATTCCATTTTTTACCTTTCTTTAATTTAGTTTTTCCTGATTCATAATCATCTATTACATTTACACCAAGAAGACTATGAATTGTAGATGTTTCTCTTTTTGTATTGGTTCCTAATACTTCAGCAGCTTTATTTGTAGTTGCTGTCATATATACATTGTAATATTTAGGTTGAATTCCTAATAATTTACAAGTATCTAAATATCTTGGAATAATCTTATCAATAAGATATCCCATTAGATAAGTTTTACCTGTACCACCTGCTCCGCTGATAACAAGCTCATTCTTATCTTTTTCCATTAAGAATTTAAAAAAGCCCTGAGCAGCCTCTTCTTGACCTTTATTTAAAGTCATAACATCAGACATAATTATTCCTATAAAAATCAATTAGAGGCTCACTAGGAGCCTCTATCATCTATTATTCAATCTCTCCGATATATTTTCTAAAGTAGTTAGCTCTAGAATTACCAAACAAAGCATTAAGAGATTTCTTAGCTTTTTTCTTATAATTTAAAATCTGTTGGATTTCATCTTGTGTAAGTTCTCCTGTATCCAATAATTTAATCATAAGTTTTTCAATATCTTTCTTTTTAAGACTGTCAACAATCTCTTTAACATTATTGACAATACTAGATTTCTTTTCTTTAGAAATCTTTCCAGATTTAATTTCTTTTTTAGATTTCTTCTTTGGTTCAGGATTCTTTTGTTGAACAGGTGTAACTGTAAATTCCTGAGTTCTACCTTTAATTTCAACTACTTCTTTAGGTAATGGAACAGGAAGATTGATCCAGAAAGAAATCTCATCATTAGATAATTTTCCTTCTTTATTATCAAGTACAGTAAGAATTTGATATTTACATACTCGAATCTTAGCTGTATCGGATTCAGGAACAGAGATAATATCTTCTGGTCGAACTAGAACTAAAGCTAATATATCTCCTCTGAAATCTTTAAGATAATCATAAGAAGCTACATGAAGACCATATGAACAATCTACAGCTCTATTAGGATCTACTGCTTTAATATCCATTTTTACAACAGATTCTACTTTCTGCTGAATTTTTCCTGTATGACAATCTACAAAGATATTTTTAGAATCTTTAGAGTAATTTAAATACTTATATCCGAGGATATTACCTTCTGCTGTAATAGGCAAATCGGAATGTTCCATGAAATCAATACATGATTCAACAGAAAATTCTCTTTCTTTATTTACTTTCTTAAGTTTTTCAGTAAATAATTTAAGACCTTCAATATTCTCTGATCTAATTGCTTCTGTTATTACATGTTCTACCTTTTCAGTTTTTACATTCTTAGGTAATTCAATACCATAATGTGTTAATAGATCTTGAATAGATTCATCTGAAACAAATGCATTATCATCACATTCAAAGAAATTATTCTTATGAATCTCAGGAACAACAATGTTAATTAAAAAGTTATTATTAACACTTGTTGAAGGAATATTAATAATTTTTCCTGTATCTGTGATTAATGTAGAATTGTTTGAACATAATACAATATTAATAATTCTCATTTTCTTCTATTCCTTAATAGTCTATTATAAATAGCTTGTATATCTGCATGGCTTAATACTAATTTAAAATCTAAATCAGGTATTCTATATACATCTAATTTAGATAAATAAATTCTAGTAAGAAATCTCTTAAATTCTTTAGAGAATTCAAGTTTTCTTAGTTTATTATCAATATAATTGCAACATATAATGACTTCTTTAGGTGACATCTTTTTAAGATGCTGATTAATATCATAGTTATGATGTCTTACTTCATCTAATCCTTTATAGTTAATAAAATGTTGTAAAGCAACAAAATATTTATTCGTATAACTATTTTTTGCTTTTACATAATCAGTAAAGTATTTTGGTTCTGTAATTAATTCATAAAGAAATTCTGCTTTTTCTTTAATTTCCTTTGTAATATTCTTCTTACAAAAATCTTTAATATATTCTTCAAGAGTTGGAATACCTCTTCTTTGGAACATTTCTACTTCAGATTTATGATTAGATACTACACAAGTAATTTCATTTCTAAATACATCTCCAAAATACTCACTATTGATATGATCACTATTTTTATAGAAATATTGACCTAAAACAGTAGCATATTTATTAACATAACCATTACTAGGTCTGTTATCAAAGTAGCAATTAATATCTTCTAATGCTACATTTTTATCTGTAGTACAAAAATCCCCATTAATTACTTGTCTTTCTTTGGTTCTTTTAATTCTTTTTTCTGGTTCGGATTCATTAGGAATATAAGTAACATTAAATCCTAATTTCTTATAATAGTTTTCTTTTGCTTCTCTATCTTTATTCTTTACAGGAATAAGATATGCAGTAACAATAGAACCTCTATCAATAAGAAAGTTAGTAATCTTATTAGTTAAATATATTGTGTTATTAAAATAAAAATAACTAAATTTTTTATTTTTATCTAATAATCTAATGTTTTTATCATAAGGATTATCTGAACTATTAAAAAGAATATATGCTTTCTTTAAATCTTTTCCAAAAATTTTAAAGAATTCACGTCTATATTTATGATTATAAGAACCATAAACATAAGCTTTCATTGCTTTATTAATACAAGATGGAAACTTTTTAAAGAAATATTTAATATCAAGTCTGGAACCATATCTAGCTTTATCAACATACATTGAATAAAGAGTAACAATATCTTCTTTAGTTAATTGTTTATATTCATAATATTTATAAAAATAAATATATTGTCTATTGTAGATATAGCTTTCTAATTTAGACCAAGACATTAATCTATAGAGATCTTTTCTACTAAATACTTCAATACATTTAAGTAAACTTTTCTTTTTATTAGTTTTAATTAAAGTATCTAATCTTTTGAAGAAACCAAATAATGTATCTACTGTCTTTTCATCATAGACAAGTCCTTCTCTTGAAGGAGCAATACTTAATGTACTAGGTTTTGCTTCAAAGATAACACTAATATCTCCTAAATCAAATTTATTAGTATCTCTATTAGGAAGAACTTTTTTAGCATCTATAGGATAAACAACATTACCATATCGAACCATAAGATATGGATCACTTGCATTTCTTTCAAAGATAGTAAATTCTTCTTCTATAGGTAATTCAATATCTTCATTATCATTAGCTAAGATACCTCCTAATTTAATAGTATCTTCAATAAGGTCATTAACTCTATTTTCACTATATTCATCTGTATAAGGAATAGTTACTGTAATTCCATTTGGTTCATTAGTAGATACTTTGACAATAGTTCTAATAGAAGGTAATCCGTTATTATCAGGATCATTTCTAAGACATGAATAGATACCTTTAACACCATTATAAATATCTTGTACAGTGAAAGATTCAGCAATAGCAAAAGGAGCTTTACATCCTAATCCGAATCCTCCTGTTTGGGTATCATCTAAAATCTTCGTAGATCCACCAAAAACACCGTATACGGTAGGAATATCCTCATGAGGTATTCCTATACCAAAATCTTGAACAACGATGTTATCGCCATCATATGTGGCTTTAATAGGGATATTAGTTTTACCTGCTTTGATATGAGAATCCCAAGCATTACAGATAGTTTCTCTAATAACTGCTCGTACAGGATCAGAATAAAGATTCTTAGAAAGAATATCAAAGAATTCTTTAGAATTTGAAAGAGTAAAACTATTAATCTTTTGAGTAGAACCAACTACATAAGAGTCATTAATTTGAGTAGAACTAACTTGCATCTTCAATCCTCTTTAACAATTCTTCCCTTTGGATCTTTAATTCAATAATATTTAATTCTCTTTTAAGAGAATTAATTGATTTTGAATCATTTTCTCTTTTTGGTTCTAATGTATTTTCAATAGAAATATCTTTTTTTGAATTAGAGATAATTTTATTAGATGTTTTATCTTTTTCAATCATCTTTTGAATATCTTCATACATATAGATATCGTAATCAGATTTTGGATAATCAATTGTTAATTCTTTATCTACTTGTTCAGATAAATAATATCCAATAACTTTTTTCTTTTTATTTATAAAACTAATAATAGATAAAGTAACCTTAAGTTGTTTATTTTTATAAATACGAATAAAATATTTACTACATCCTGTACTAATATCACAAACTTTAGCTACTCTTAGCTGTAATGCTTTAGCTATAATTGATCTATCAATAATTTCTTGTGGTTTCATGTTAATCTCCGTAAAAAAATAAACCCTTGGTAAGAACCAAGGGTTTAAAGTTATTTAAATACTTCTACGTATTTACGATGTTGACACCATCCTACAAAATTACCATGATATTCAGGATTAGCCCAATTTCCATCATAATCTTTATAATCTGCTATTGCTACATGTTCCATAGGACTTAAATGCTTTCCTTTTCTTAATTTTTCATAAAGAACTAAGTCCTTTTCAATATCTGTAGTACCATCATAAAGTTTATAAGAACATCTTGCACATCTTGCAGAAGAAATCTTCATTAAAGTATTAATAGGATACTTAGATTTTTCTTCTTCTGTTACATAAGGCAAATGTACTCCATTTTCTTTAACAAGTTTAGGAATACTTTGTTCTAATCCTTTTTTCATTAAAGCAGCTAAATCTTGAATATGAGGTTCAGCATCAGATGCAAGTCTTAAAGTAAAAAAGTTATCCCATTCTGTAGAAGTTACTACTTCTTTAGTATTAAGAAATGGTTCTAAGTATCTATTAAGAACTTGTTTATGCAGATGATATTCTTGTTCTAAAAATTCAATAGCAGTAACTGTCATATGAGCAAGCATTGCTAAAGAATCATAAATATCTTCTTTCTTATTGAAATCTGTAATTTCCTTGGTTCCTACCATTCCAGGTTCATTAAGAGTTAAATGCCTGGGAAGAACAGGATTAATTCTTACTTCATCTAAATTTTTCTTAATAGGTTTAGCTCTAGAGCTTTCAACTGTTCTTGAAAATACTCTATGTCTTAACATTTCAGCATGAATAAATCTAGGATAGATTAATTCAAATGTAGTAATGCGTTTACCTTCTTTAGAAATAGAGTCTGCTATAACTTTAACTTGCATTCTGTTTTATCCTGTCTTTACAAACTTCTTGAGAGAAATATTTACGTTCTTCTACTTCACCTTTTTTACCAATATTAAAGCTATCAATGGGTCGGTGATATCCCATTACACGGGTCCATATTTCACATTTGGTTCTTTCTGAATCCTTGAGTTCGATACCGTCTATATTCATAATTATTTCCTTAAAAAAAGAGAGAAGGGAAAACCCTTCTCTATCAAATTTAATCATGAACCTTAGAAATAACCATAAGGAATAACCATGTAACAATCATACCAATCAGACCATATAAAACATTGTCAAAGATAATTCCTAAATACAATGCTGCTATCGGTATGATTAATTTGTAGTAAGCTGCTGTCAGCATTACTACAATTATAAATATTATGAAATGGCTCATATAACCTCCTAATCTTTTTGAAAATTTGATTAGGATTTATATAGAACCAAGAAAAAGAATTACAATTTGGAAGAATTATTATTCTTTAAATAATTTAAATTCTTTATATGCAACTACATATTTATTACCTTCTAAAGTAAATTTTTTATTCTCTGGATCCCAATAATCAACTATATATTTAAAATTATTAGTTTCAGGATATTTTTTAAAAACTAAATAAAAATTAAATACATTTGGAGGTAATACTTCAGAGAATTTATTCCAATCTTCAGGATTATATTCAATTACTTTTTTAAAATATTTTTTATCAATATTAAAAGTAATATTATTAAAAATATTTAAAAGATTTTCTTTATTAAAGATAATAATATCAGTATTATCATCAAATTGTCTATCAAGAGTATATTCTATATCTTCTTCTGTAAGAAATTTACTTAAAAGATTAGCAACTCTTTCATTAGTAATTTTATATCTCATTTAAAATTATTCTTTATAAGAACTCTATCTAAATCTGTAATAACATCAGATAGAACTTTGTTAATAGGTCTATTAGCATTTATAGTACAGAATCTACTTGGATCTTCTCTAATAGCTTGTATATATCCTACTTGGATATTTTGATAAAACTCATATGATTGACAGTCATATTTATCATATTCTTTAGAATATCTATTAGAAATTCTAAACATTGCTTCAGATACAGGAATATCTAAATAATATGTTCTTTCAGGATAAATAGGATAATCTAATAATTTATACATTGCTTTAATTACATTAGGAGATATTCCATTACCTCCAAATTGATAAGCAATAGTAGAATCAATAAATCTATCACAAAGAACAATAATATTTTCTTTTAAAGCAGGAAATATAACTTGCTCTATATGCTGAACTCTATCAGCCATAAATAAAGCTAATTCAGCTTTAGGTAAATAATTTCCTGATTTAATTAAATTTCTAATATCTTTATCAAATGGTTCATAAGTAATAAGAGTATTTAAATTTTTAGATTTAAGATACTCTCCTACATGTTTAATTAAAGTAGTTTTACCAGAACCATCAATACCTTCAAATGTAATCAGCATATATTAAAACAATCAAAAGTTATTTCATACATAGTTTCTAAACTATGTATATGTTCTTTTTTATGAATAAATAAACAAATATAAAAACTATTTAAATCTTCATTATTATTTAGTTTTTCTGTAAAAGTTCTTTCATAATATTTAATTCTATCTTCTAACTCTGTTATATTTAAATAACAAGGTTTATATTGATTTATTAAATATTCTTTTATAGAATCTTTAAACTTAATTTCTATAGGTTTATCAAATAAATCTAACATAACTTATTTTTCCCAAATAGCTTCTTGAGGTTCTTTACCTTGGTTCTGATATTTACCGTTATAAGCTGTAGGTGTTTTAATTTCATTAAAGAGAATCTGAGCAATACCTGAACCAAAAGGAATCTTTACATCTTTACGTCTTTGGAAGTTAAGTTCGAGTGTTAACCCCCCCTTCCATCCAGGCTCGAGCACAGTGTTCTGTACTGCTACACCTTCTCTAGCCCATGTAGATTTATCATGAACTACACCTACAAGATTATTAGGCATATTGATCATTTCAATAGTAGAAGCAAGAGTAAAGGTATCATGAATAACTTTCTTTTCTTGGCTCACTGGATCATAGATATGAATCTCAGGAAATCCACTATTCCAAAAGAATTGAATTTCTTGAGCAATACGAACATCATATCCTGCTTCAGTTAATCCAAAAGATACTCCATTACTTACTTGTTTAGAATCAAACATAGGAAATAACGGAGCAATTAATAATAAATCTTGTTTATTTATAATCATCTAAATATTCCATACAAACATTTAATAAAATATTTTTATATAAAGGATGTGCTTCTTGTATAAGATAGTGAAGTTGGTTCTTTTCATCTTTAAAGATTGTATAACAATATGAATCGTTTTTATCAGTAATATGTGCAATAAAATTATTACCAATAATAAACATATTTAATTTAAATATTAAGTTATAGTCTCCAAAATCATTTTCTTCATAAATATTAATTAATTTATATTTCCAACCATTAGATTTAATCTCATCTTTAACAAATCTTATGAGAAATTTATTTGAAAATTTATAATTCATAGCTATTTATTAATAAAAATACATTTACCATAATCAGGTTGAATTTTACTATCAATAATGATCCAAATAATAGGAATCTTTGGATCTTCCATAGGTTCACAATAAAGATCACTAAATATTACACCACAAGTAGGTTTATTTTTAATGATCCAATCATGTACGCATTCTAAGGAAGTTCCTCCTCTTCCTACTACATTAAGTTTATTAAATTTATCATCTTCAGTTAATACATCTATTTTTTGAATATCTGTATCAAATTGAATAAGAGTAAGTTTCTTAGGTCTCATTATTTCCTGAATATATTTAACTTCAGAATTAAACTTTTGTAACTGAGAATCATCAATAGAACCTGATACATCTAAAAAGAAAGCAAGATGTTCTAATCTGCCTTCATCTTGAACCAATGAAGGTAAATAGATATCTTGATATCTTCTATTAGGTCTTTTCCAAGAATATATTTCTTCATCTAAATCTTTAAGATGATTTTGAAGAATAGTTTGCCAAGGTACAATAGATTTAAAAAAATTATTAAAAAATTGTTGTAAATTTCCAGGAATAGAACCAGCTTTATCAGATATCTTAGCCATTTCCATAGCATTAGATACTATATTTACAATCTTTTGTTCTTGATTAATTCCATTACCTTGATTTGGATCTCCAAATTCTTGAATATCATTTCCTAATTTATCTTTACTATTACTTCCTTGGTTCTTTTCTTTATCATCTAAAAGATTATAATAAATTTCTTCTTCTGAGGTATCATAAGAATATTTATTACTATGAACACACCATTTAGGAATGAAATCATTATTAAATTTAAGCTGATTATTAATAACTAAATCACAAGCTATATTCCATAGTTCATGATCTTTATTTTCTCCTCTAACTTTATGTAATCTAGCTGTATGCCATACTTCATGTAAGATTACAAATTTTCTTTCTTCAAAAGATAATTCTTTAAAAAAATTAGGATTGATTTTAATAATCAATCCATTAGTTATTGCTGTTTCAATCTTATCATCCCATTTAAATTCCATAGAACACATAATAGGAGCTAAGAATGCAGCATTTGAATTATAGAATATAGCAGATTTAGCTTTATCCAATAATCTATTCATTATCATCTCCAAATATATATTGAGATAATTCTGCAAAATCATTAATAATATTAGGATTATTTTTAATACTTGGTTCTTTAATTAAAATAGATCTATAGAATAAAATTCTAAAACTTACATCAAATCTTTTAACATATTTAAGAATATTTGTAATGTTATTATTATCAAATTTATCTAATAACATTGAAATAGTAGCCCATCTAATATTAAGATCATCAGGTAAATTACAATTTTCCGGATCTTTAATAATATCTTCTAATTTAATTAGATGATCATAAATCTTAGCCCATTGAACAAATTCAATAGCTACTCCTGTAGAAATAGTACCTACTAAAAGATTTAATAAAGGATCTAAATTTTTTTCATCTTTAATAATATTATTAACAAATTCCCATGTTCTTGGACAACAGAATGTTTTATCTTCATGTTCTGGATCAAAATCCATTAGTTTATTGTTATACATATTCAAGAATCCAATAATTCTTGAATCATAGTTTTTAGGAATAGCAATATTTTTATACCAATCATTAAAATTCACATCCATTTCAATATGAATAACTCTAGATTGCATTGCTGTAGATAGATTATTAACAATAGCTCTATCAGTTCCTAAATTACCTGCTGCAATAATAAAACAATTATTATGAAGCTTATAATTTCCTACCATTCTATCTAAGATAAGTTTATAACTTGCAGCTTGTACAGCTTTATTAGCAGAATTAAATTCATCAAGGAATAGCAGCCAAGCATCTTTTCCTTTAGGAAGTGGTGTATCTTCTATAGGAAATATATCAAATGGAGAAAATGTAGCTCTTCCTTCTTCAAAATGAGGTAATCCGTTTAAATCACAGGGATCACAAGTAGAAAGTCTTAAATCAATTAATTTAAGGTTATATTCTTTAGCAATTTGTTTAACAATAGAAGATTTACCAATTCCAGGAGAAGACTGAATAAAAGGAACCAGACCGCATTTCATACAATGAATTACATATTTCTTGGTTTGATCTGGTGTACACTTATAGATATTATTTACAGTTTTCATTCTATATTTTCCTATATTTTGAAAAAAAATAAGCCAAGAAAAGGAATTGTTATCCTCTTCTTGGCTTTTTGTTTAGCTTAATGCATATTCTGATTGAAGTATTTCATTAGAAATATCATCTAATTTATTTAAAGTTAAATTAGAATTATTAGTAATTTGTCTTAGACAATATTCTAATAAATTAGATTTAGAGATTTCATACAATAATTGTATATAAAGTCTTCTAATTTCATTTCCATGATTAGGAAGACATCTAAAACAATCATGAATGAATATAACTTCAAATGGTTCTGCTGAAAATGTTCTTAAAAGATTAGTTATCACAGCATAACCATTATTTTTTAAAATATAATAAACAGATGTAGGATAAATATAATCAATTATCCTTGCAGATAACATACCTGTTTGTTCATAAAGATTCCATAATGTTATAAGCATTTGAGTATCTTCATTATTTTCATCAAATAATGTTTCTGCTTCATCTCTTCTATTATAGTAATGGAGTACTATTGACCAAACTTTATTTAATTTATTTGGTTCATACATAGATCTTCTAGCTATTTCTCTAACTATATAACCATCAATACTATGTACTAAGTTTGCTCCAATAGATCTACCTTCTTTTTGAGGTCTTTGTACTTCTTTAGTTATTTCTATTGGTTCATTTAACCAATTAACTATTTCTTTTACTTTACCTGTTACTTTTACATTAGCATGAAAGTTATCAGGTAAAATCCAATGGTATGAATCAACTTTATCATTCCATACTTCTAAGAATACTTTATTAGCTTCCCAGACATATGGTAATTCTTCTTCCATTGTTTCTAAGAATTTAGAATATAGTTCTCCTTCCCCAAATACTTCTCTTGGTACTGCTTGTGACCCATACGCACTTGTCATAATTGCTTTTTTAACCATTTCTCTTTCAATTTTAGCTTTATCTCCTACTTTCTTACACATAATGTTATATACATTTGTATAGATATCTTCTCTATTTCCTGTATTTATAACATTACATTTAGAAGCTGCTTTTCTATCATGTAATAAACAAGATAAAATTTGAATACCTGATGCTGTAGCATCTAAAGAAATAGGATAATGTACTTGTTCTTTATTTTGAGCTTGTCTTAATGCTTTAACAGAAGCATAGTATAGAGCTGGTTCTTCTGCTTCTTTAAGATGAGATTCCAACTCATCCATATGATCTCTAGTCCATTGGATTCTTTCTCTCCATGACTTTTTATCTAAGCCATAGTTATTAGCTATATCTATAAGTAAATATACTAATCCTGTAAACTCTTGCATAATAATCTCCGTTGTGTATAATGCTATATGTTCAATAGAAGGAGTCGTACTTTTGGCTTGAGTATGACAAAAAGAAAGACCTATAGAAATAAATTCTATAGGTCTTATCTTTTATTCAATAATATGTTGAATTGGTTCTTTAAATTTCTGACTATTCTTTAAAGATGAGTATTGAGAGAATAACATTGTCTTAATCATCATAGGAATATGTTTATTCATAATATATTTATTAAATCTTTGATCTAATTCATCTTCAGAATATTTCTTGTAGTTTCTCTTAAACCAAATATCTACAAGTTTTCTTTCTTTTAATTGCAATTCAATTTCTTTATTAAATTTATTTCTTCTATATTTATTTAAAGAAATAACAATAATGATTACAGAAATTGCAATAACAAATAATACAATTCCAATTACTTGAAGTTCAGTCATTTATATATTCTCCTTTAGAAAAGTTAATGACAGCTTTATTCCAACCATTACCTTGATCATTGATATGATATCCTCGAGTATAAGTTCTACCTCTTTTATCATAAGAATGAGTAAGGTATATTGTATCTGTAAATTGTTTAAGAAATTCCATAACAAATAGAGTTATATCATTATATTTCTTAAACTGTTTCTTTCTATTTTGATATTCTTCAAATGTTTCATCTGATTTCTTATGATCTAAATTTCTCCATTTATTTTTAATAAAGGTTGCTGTATCTATATCAATAGATAAAGGTATTTTATTTAATCTATTTAAATGATCTAAACATACATCTTCTTCTGTATGATTATTATTTAATATTACAGATGATTTTGAAGTTAGATATCCTGTATCTTTATTGGTTCTAAGTTTTAAAGGTTGTATTACCATAGGTAATGGAAATTGATATCTATCTATTTCTGTTTGAGTATCTTGAGATATAAGATATTTTGTAATAAATACAGAATCAAAATCCATTAGATCTACTTCTATCATTTTTTCTAATACAGCAGCTACATCTTGAATATCTTCATAGAAGTTTCTCATTAAACCTATCATTGTTTGTACATTAGCTCTTCTCATTAAAGATAAATGAGTTAAAGCTGTAATACAAAACTCTAAAGGAAGATTATTTGTATTAATAATATTGATTATTTCTGGTTCTTGTTTTAATTCTCTTTTTAATCTAGGAATTAATTGATTATTTGAATATCTCTTTTCTATTTCATATTGAGCTTGTACTAATTCTTCTGAGTTCATAACTATATCCTTAATAAAAAAATAAGAACCAAGAAAAAGAAATTAAATTCTTTAACTTGGTTCTTTAATTTAAAGTTAGAAAACCCAATCTAAGAAGGAATTTGTTATTTCTTCTACTTGGTTCTTCCAATATTCTTTTCTCTTTTGATTGATTTCTTTATCTAATCTTTTGAGAGTCTGTTTACGTGAAGATTTCGTATTTTTATTAGTTTTTACTTGTTTTGTGTTTTCGGTCATGATGTTACTCCATTGACTATATTTTTATTAAAAAAATAAGGAGATTACTTTCGTAATCTCCTTTTTGTTAGTGATTTACTTTAATTTATTTTACTAAGGAATCTTTTCTTGCGAAAGGATTATCTTTATTCATAGACAGTTTATCTTTGCCTGTTTTACGGAAGATAAATACCTTTAAATTCAATTCTCTAGTTTCTCCAGGTTGGAGTTCAGAAGCAAGTTCTAAAATGTCCATACGCAATTTATTTCTTGCGCAATTGAGCTGATTAACCCAACCTTCACTTGCTGTGACATTTAATTCCGGCATTTTTTCAATGTCAGTATCGAATGGGAAAGAAACAATCACTTGTTGTTCAGGTGTTGTTTCAGTTTCAGGAACCAATGCTTCATATCCACATTTGATCCAAAAATCACCTGTTTCACGCTTAACATTGTTATTTTCAGTTGTATTTTTAACGATAGAACGAGTAAATGCCATTTTTAATCTCCAATTAAATTAATAAATGAGAGAAATTATTGACTATCAATATTATTCTCTCAGAAGCGTAGCGAATTTGATTAATTTCTAATCAATTTCCTACCTAAGAAGACTATATTTAATATATTCTTCTCAAAAGCGTAGCGAATATGATGACTATCCTATTAATATCTATTTACAATTTCCTATTAATATCTCTTGACAATTTCTAATTTAATGACTATACTGCAATTCCCCTCCGAAGGAATGATACTAATTCCTTATATAATATATATATACATTCTTTGAAATGACTATATATTAATGACTATCTATATAAGACTATCTAATTAATATATGGATTAATATCTTATGAATTATTAATTAGGTACTAATTAATATAAATAATATTTATTACTGGTTCCTCATAAAGAAGAACCGGTTTATAAATATTATTTAATTAAAGAAGAGATAGATTGTAATGTAGGTATTACTACTTCTTTCTTTTCTGCTTTGGTTCTATTACATAATCTAATATTTGCAGTTAATTGATAGAATCCTTGTGGTTCTATATCTTTAAATAGATCTACAGCTTGTTCTGCAAGCTGATCATTGAGTTTAGCTAACATCTCTTGATGAGATGAAGGATACATAGCTTTCTTTTCAACTGCATCGTTATATCTCTCCATAGATTTACCTTGCTGTTGAATAGCATAAATGCAGTTTGGAAAATGTACCCATAGAAGCTCTGAAATAGCTTCCTGAGAAAGGTTAGAGATATCAGATACAATCTCATTATCCTTATAGAGAAAGCCTACCTCAATGATAAAACAAGGCTCTGCTGAGGATTCTTTCTTACTTGGTTCTACAGAGACAGCAGAAGCCACAGAAACAGATTCTTCAGCTTGAACAAGAGGTTTAGCATCTGTGAAATCAGGTTTTGCAGAAGAAACTTTGTAGTTAGCAAAGGGATTGGATTTAACAAACTTACGTGTCATGATAGACTCCTTAGTAAATGGATTCATCAATACCCTGAATCCTTGGGCTTAATATTCATTTACAGATCCACTATTTCTAATGGATCTGTAAGGAATACTAATATCCTAAGTCTCTTTCTATCTCAGATAATCTATTATCTAACCAATATTCATAATCAACATACTTCATGTTTTCTAAATCTGTTATGTAATTCTGAATATTGAAATACTTTGAACATTCATTAGCTTTTAATACAATTTCCAATGTGTTCTTTGAAATATAAATTCCTGTTTCAGCAAGTATTCTTGCATTTGCTTCTTTTGCAGCCTTTTTGTACATCTTTTTGAGATGTTTGTTCACAATTCCAATTGTGATTCTGTTTGCAGCATTGCAATGAGCTTTGATTGCATCCAATGTTGTTTCTTTATCAAGTGTTGTTACAAACACAATTCTATGAATTTGTTCACAAACTTTATGATTAAAGCAATAAGTCTTTATCATAATTAATCTCCGTTATGACTATGAGTTAATGACTATTGTTTAATAGTCTTGGTTCTATGTATGCAGTTATATATCCACTGCATAAGGATTTCAGATTTAGGTTTAATCTTTTGACGTTTATCTCATGATGTCATAGATCCAGAGTCATATAACAATTAATATGACTACTAGAACTAGGACATATCCATAGAGATATGGATTCATTCATCTCCTTTTCTGGAGATTTATTTCTCCAGATAATCAGTTAGACATCCAATGATGCCAAGAATACATAGAATTGCAGTTGCTAACAAAGCAAAGAATAAGTCTTCCATAATATTTCTCCGTTAATAAGTATTCTCCAATAGAACACTTACTCTTACTCACTGGATGAACCAATGAGTAAGATAAGTAATCTATTTAGTTACTTTGTTGCTTTCTCTAAAGCTTTTACTAAAGCTTCCATTTGATTAGCAAGATCAATAGATCCATTTGGATCATATTTCTTGATAAAACGAGCATTTTTATCCTGTTCTTTTATCTGAGCTTGAGCAATTTCTCTTGCTGTTTCAGAGATACGAACAGTTCTTAATGCTTCATGTTTTGCAACCTGAAGTTTGATGTATTCATCACTTGCATTTGCTAATGCTTGAGAACCATTAGAGACACAATCAACAACAGTTGATAATGTTTCAACAGATGTATTGAGCATAGCAACAGAAGTAGCAAACAGAGAACGTAAACCAGCCATGATAGACTCCTAATGTATAAGTAATGGCTACACCCTACTACCGAACGGTAGAAGGACAGCCAATAGCGTAGCAGGGGGGGGGAGTGGTTCACAACGAAGTGGTCGTGAGCCACGACCCCAACACCTCTCTATAGAATGTAAAAATAATATGTATCTAGTCTTTATACTTTTATAGGCTATGAGTATATATGTATCTAGGGGTTATTTTTTCATACTATAAATTACTTATAATATAATTTATAGAAAATGGAGATTATTTATGAAATTAACCTTAGATAATGTTAAAAAAGCTGTACCAGCTAAGTTAAAAGATAGTATTGAACAATCTTTTGTAGATAAACTTAATAACTTAGCTAATGATCCGATAGTAGCTGATCAAATAAGAAATAACTTTATTAGTTATGCTCATGTAATTAATGATGGTAAATTTAGTATTGAAGAGTATTTATCTGCTGTAAAGTATGTAAGCTTTAAGTTAATGAATTTAACTAATGTAGATAGTTATGCTAGAACATTTCCTCAAAGATATGCAGGATTATTAGCTAAAGGAACCAGTCAGAAAGATATAGCTAGTTATGTTTCTGCATACAATAGAGGAAAGTTAGTTAATTTAATATTAGAGCAGACTCTTGTTCCTTCTTGGGTCTTAAATCAAGATATTTATCAAAAAGCTATAAATACTCAAGCTGAATTAATGAATAATGCTAAAAGTGAAAGAGTTAAATGTATGGCTGCTGATAGTATTTTGAAAGCATTAGCTAAACCTGAAGCTGCTGGGCCTTTAGTTAATATTGATATGAAAGAAACTTCTGGTATTAATGAATTAAAGCAAGCTTTAGTTGAATTAGCTGCGAACCAAAAGAAATCAATAGAAAAAGGTATATTAACTCCTAAAAATATTGTAGAAGCTGAAATAATAAATGAACAATAAATTAATAACTAAAGATGTAGATAAATGGTTAGATGAAGTAGATTATTCTTTAATAAATTCTACTGAATATGTACCAAGTTCTTTTGCATTACAGTATATAAATTTTATTAAATTAGTTAATTCTAATAATCCTGAGGCTAATAAGAGTCCTGCTATGCATTTAACTATGCTGGATAAAATAGTAGGTAAATCTGAATACTTAGCTAATCTTTGCTTTCGTGGTTCTGCTAAAACTACTTTGTTTATGGAGTATTTAACTCTATATCTTGCTGTATTTCATGAAATTCCAGGATTTGGTGAAGTAGAAGGAATGATATATGTAGCAGATAGTATGGAAAACGGAGCCAAAAACGCAAGAAAGAATATAGAAACTCGATATGAAAATTCAGAGTTTTTACAGCATTGGGTTCCTGAAGCTAAATTTACAGATACTTATTTAGAATTTACTAATAAATCAGGTCAAAGATTAGGTGTTAAATTGTATGGTGCTACAACTGGTGTACGTGGTACTAAGATATTTGCTAAAAGACCTGTATTAGCTGTGTTAGATGACTTATTAACTGATGAATCAGCTAAATCTAAGACAGTTATGAATTTGATTGAGGATATTGTTTATAAAGGTATTAACCATGCCTTAGATCCAACAAGAAGAAAAGTTATATTCTGCGGTACTCCTTTTGATAAGAATGATATTTTAATTAAAGCTGTTGAATCTGGTGCTTGGGAAGTAAACGTATATCCTGTATGTGAAAAATTTCCTTGTAAACCTGAAGAATTTAGGGGAGCTTGGGAAGATAGATTTAGTTATGACTTTGTAAAGAAGCAATATGATATGGCTGTAAAGACAGGAACTACTGCTGCTTTCTATCAAGAATTGATGCTGAGAATTAGTTCTGATGATGAAAGATTAGTACAGGATGATGAAATAAGATGGTATCAAAGAAAATCTCTATTACAAAATAAACATAATTTTAATTTCTATATAACTACTGATTTTGCTACATCTGCTAAACAGACTGCTGACTTTTCTGTTATTTCTGTATGGGCTTATAACGCTAACGGAGATTGGTTTTGGGTAGATGGTGTCTGTGAAAAACAGACAATGGATAAGAACGTTAATGATTTATTTAGATTGGTTCTTGAATATAAACCTCAAGAAGTAGGTATAGAAATTACAGGTCAGCAAGGAGGTTTTATTCCTTGGCTCCAACAAGAAATGATGACAAGGAATATATGGTTTAATTTCTCAAGAATGAAAGGCAGTAAACAGCCTGGAATTAGACCTACAGCAGATAAATTATCCAGATTTAATATGGTTGTTCCTTGGTTCAAAGCAGGTAAATTTTATTTCCCACAAGAATTAAAGATGTCAACTATAATGGGAATATTTATCCAGCAAATTAAGTTAGCTACTAAATCTGGATTAAAAGGTCATGATGACTGTTTAGATACAATTTCAATGCTTGGATATTTAAATCCTTGGAAACCTTCAGAAACTATGATTCTAAATGCTCAAGGAGAATCAATTTATGAAGATGATGACTTTAATAAGGAAGAATATTCAGCATTATCTTCTTATATTGTTTAATTATGCCTGTATTCATTGATCCAAATACATCATTAAACTTTGAACAGAGAGTTTTATATCCAGATAAATATCCTGTTATTCAAAATGATGATGGAAGCATAGCTACTCATAAAATGGCTTGGACTACTGTAGGAGATAAATTTATAGCTTTTCCTACAATAATACAAACTCCTGATGGTGGTTTATATCAATTTCAAGATCCAAGTAAAGCTATCTTATATGCTTTAAAAAATAAAGAATTTAGAGAATTTAATAAAGCAGAAGATGCAGAAGCATATGCTAATAATGGATATAAAGCATTCTGGGGCAAAGGAAAATAAAAATGAATTTAACAGAATACTTAAGAAAGCTATCTTATGCTGAATTATCTAATTTAGAAGTAGGTAATGATGGTAATGGTTCAATTCCTCCTAATGATGTTCCTCAAATAGTAAATTATATTAATGAAGGATTATTAAGACTTTATAGTAGATTTATCTTAAAGACTAATACTTTAATTATAGAATGTAATGAATATAGAACTAGATATCATTTAAGTTCTAAACATTCTTGGTTAAATGCTACTGAAGAAGATAAAAAAGATCCAGAATTCTCAGATAAATTTATTAGAGATGATCCAGAACATCCATATACAGATGATTTAATTAAAATATTAACTGTATATGATACTTATCATCATAAAGTTCCTTTAAATAATCATACAGATTTTAGAAGTGTATTTACTCCTGTATTTGATATATTAGAAATACCTCAACCTTTAACAGGATTAGCTTATTCTGTTGTATATCAAGCAAAACATCCTCTTTTAGATTTTGAAAGAGATCCATTACAAGAAATAAATTTACCTGATACTTTATATGAAGCATTAGGAGCTTATATTGCTTATAAGTATTATGGAAATTTAAATACTCAAGAAGCTATTACTAATTCTCAGAAATATTTTTCTATTTATAATCAAGTAATACAAGATACTATAGATCAAGATTTAGTTTCTTCTTCTTATTCTGAAACTAATTCTAAATTCCATAAAAGAGGTTGGATATAATGACTGAATATAGAGAGTGTGAAATACCTGAACAGAATGTTACTGTTCCTGAAGAAATATTAGAAGTTGATCCAACAAGTTTATTTATTGGAGAAAAAGTAGTTATTTGGAAGAAATCTAATTCAGTAACTATTAAAGTTTCTAATAAAGGTGAAGAAGTATTATTCTTTAAATCTATTAAATTATCAGGTGATGTACAAGCTGATTTAACTTCTGTACCTCAAGGTATTAAAGCAGGAAGTAATATTACATTTCCTGCATGGATGGTTCCTAAATCTATAGGTACTTGTTCAGGATCAATTACTATAGAAACAATTAGAAATTCTAAGAAAGTAATTGATCTATTTATAGAAGGATTACCTGTTGTAGATAAAGAAGATGAAGATAATCCTGAAAATCCTGATGAACCAAGTGAATCTACAGGATTTAAATTTTTTATAGAATCTACTTTTGAAGATAATTCTATTTTATCTCCTAAATCTACTAAAACTAAAACAAATATAGTTTTATCTCCTAAAGGAGAAGCTTCTATTACAGGATCTAAATATGGATCAGAATTTAGAGGAAAATATACAGTAGATTTACAGTTTAATAATAATAGAGAATCAGAAGTAGCATCAGGTGAGTATTCAGGTATTGTATCTGGTAAAGGAAATACATCATCTGGTAATTATTCTTTTATTGGTTCTGGTTCTTCTAATATATTAGGCGGTTTATATTCTTCAATTATTACAGGCAATGAAAATAGTGATTCAGGTTCTTATAATTTCATTGCTACAGGTGAAGGTAATATTATTGAAGGAACCAATAATGTAATTATTCAAGGTAATAGAAGTGCTATAAATGGTACATATTCTATTATTGGTTCTACTTATCAATCTGTTGTTAATGGTAATTTCTCTTTTATAGGATCTGGTACTAATAATCAAGTATTAAATGATTATTCTTCTATTATTACAGGTCAGAATAATACAATAGATAATACATATTCTTTTATTGGTTCAGGTAATACTTGTTCTATTAGTTCTTCTAATAAATCTTCTATTATTTCAGGAGAATCTAATAGTATTACTAGATCTGAAAATACATTTATAGGCTCAGGTACTTCATTAGATATATCTGATTCTAATAATTCATTTATTGGTTCAGGAAATATAAATACTTTATTTAATTCTAATGAATCCAATATTATTTCTGGTTCTAATAATACAATTAGAAATTCTGATAATTCTTCTATATTATCTGGCTCTAGTAATACTATTTCATTAATCTCTAATGGAATTATATTATCTGGTACAGCTAATACTTTAACAGGTCTTACAGAAAGTGAATTATCTTATCAAACTATTGTAAATGGAGATCATAATACAATAGAACAATCAGAATATAGTATTATTTTATCTGGTTCTTCTAATGAAATTAAAAAGAATACTTATTCTATTGTATTTGGGGATACTAATAAGATAACTTCAATAGAACCAAAGAAATATAATATTTCTATAGGAAATCATAATCAGATAACTGATTCTAATTATTCTTCTATTATTGGTTCTTCTGAAAGTATTATAAATACTTCAGAAAATAGTATTATTTCTTCTGGTTCTATAAATCAAATAGAAGATAGCAAATATTCTTCTATATCTTCTGGATATGGTAATACTTTAATTGGTAATTATTCTCATATAGCTTCTGGAACCAGAAATAAAAATAAAGGTGAATTTTCTTCTATCTTAGGTGGATATAGAAATACCGTCACAGGCTTGAATAGCACGGCTATAGCAGGTAATTATGGACATGACTTAGGATTACCTAATCATGTATTTATTGCTTCTAAGGATGGTTCTAATTGGCTTGATACGTCTATAGAAGGAGATGATGAACCTAAATCAATAGCTGATAGAACTAATAATAATCCTTTGGTTCAAACAGGTATTGCAGTATTACAGTCAATGGTTGATCCAACTAAAGGAAATTATGAAAATACTACAGATCTTAAGAAGTATTTATATGCGTATTCGTCTAAATATCTTAAAGATGGTATCTGGACAGATCTTAGAACTAATACCAATCTTAATAGTTCTATTATCATCCCTGATTTTTCTTGTTTATTTTATGAATTGGAAGTATCCTTAATCAATTTCACTACTAAACAAGCTGTGAAAATACTTTGTAAACATGGTATTATATTAAATACAAGTACAGAAATAAGTATTGTGAAAACACATTCAACAGAATGTATAAGTAACAGTGAGAACTTGAATAATTGCGATATAACTGTAGAAATTGATAATGATAAATCTATGGTTAGATTCCTCCTTCCGAAGGAATTAAAAGATTTCAAGGGAGGAGCAGTTCTTAAATATACTATTGCAACTCAAGATTCCATTGATTTTTTGGAATAATTAGAGATGCATACAATCAATCCTTTTGATAATTGTCCTCCAAGCGGAGTTGTAGATAGACTGATTGGACGTTCTTATCACGTCGTTAAAACAGTCTATCTAAACTTACCTATTCTTAAAGATCTTCATGATTCTCCAGCATTAGATTTTGTAATGAATCATTATGAAGATATTAAGTTAATTAATCAAAACTATGAAAATATTGCAGCTATTGGCTCCAATATGGATAAAGTTTTGGAAATACCAACTTGGTTGGATAAAATTAATGATCTTGGTAAAGAAAAGATTAATGATATTAATACTCTTACAGATGCTTCTTTAAAGAGTATTAGAGATTTAGTAAAAACTCAATTAGATGAGTCTTTAGCTGAAATTCAAAAAGAAGCAGGTAAAGCTGCATTCAGTTATAGATATTTAAATAAAGATCCTTTACCTTTTGAAGAAATTTCTATTTCTTATATAACTCCTAATGTAAGTATTAAAGTAGGTGATCATGTTGTAACACCTAAAGGAGATATATATGAAATTGTTGAATTAGTTACTAATGAAGTTATTAAAGTAGGTACTTTAGTTACTTCTATTAAAGGTCCAAAAGGTGATATAGGTCTTCCTGGAACTGGTTTAGAACTTCAAGGCGTATATTCTTCTTTAGAAGAATTTATTAATGCAGGTTTAGTTGGAAAACCTGGAGATGCTTATCAAATTTATGATGATAAGAGTGGATTCCAAACTATTATGGTTTGGAATGATAATACTAAAGAATGGCAAGATGCAGGTGCTATTCAAGGTATGCCAGGTATGTCTGCTAATGAAATTCTTATGGATCCGGATCCGGAAAAATGGTTCTTGCAGATTTATGGACAATCTACAGGAGATATTATTGGTTCCTTGGAATTAAAAGGCGGAGTTACTTTATCGCCTGATCCAACAACTACATTTGAAAATACAATGAAATTCTTTGAGGAATTATAATGAGTGATAATATAAATGTAAGTCCATTATCTGCACAAATTAATAATTTAGCAGTACGTATTGCTAAAGAATGCAAACTTATTTATACAAAGCTTGGAGATACAACTCAGCTTAATACAGATAATGCAGAATCTTTAGTAAAAGCTATTAATAGTCTTAAAGTTAATTTTGATAATGCAATGTTAGCTATAAATGCTAATTCTGCTGATATAGATGCAGCAGAAACAGCAATAACTGCATTACAAGAAAGACTTAATTCTATTATTAATGATACAACAGCATCTACAAATACTGTTTATTCATCTTCTAAAGTAGCCAGTGAAATTACAAAAGCAAAGCAAGAAGTTAAAGATGATTTGCTTGGAGGAGCTGGTACTGCTTATGATACTTTAAATGAATTAGCAGAATTAATTGAAAGTAATCAAGATTCTATTACAGCATTACAAAATTTAGCTGCTGGTCATGTTAAATATGATAGTGCTCAGGAATTAACTGATGCACAGAAAAAACAAGCCAGAGATAATATTAATGCTTTGGCTCAAGATGAAATTGATTTCTCAGCTATGGAAACAGCTATTGCTGGTAATGCAACTGCAATAGAAAACTTAAAAGCAAAAATTGGAGATTTAAATACTAATTTTGTTACTACGTTTGAAGCAGAATTAAATAATACAACGGAGTAATCAAATGATAGATCATCCGAAAAGTTTAACAGAACAACTTCTCAATTTAGCAGAAAGAATTGCTATTGAGATGCGTGTTTTGTTAAATACAATTAATACTAAATTAAATAAAGATAAATGGGATGAATTAAAAGCATTAGCTTTTAAAGATTCTGTAGATTTTTCTACAGACTCTAATCCATTAGATTATGATCCAGTTGAATTTTTTAATGAAATCTATGAGGGAGAAGAATAATGAGTGATACTTCAACCTTAATTATTAAATTAAATGCTGGATTTGTAAGAGTAGCTAAACAATTTAAATTATTAGCTAAAGTTGCTTCTACAGGTAACTATAATGATTTAACTAATAAACCTAATTTATCTGCTTCTGGTATTTCTGGTTCTTATAATGATTTAACAGATAAGCCTGAAATAGCTACTCAGGAAGAAGCTCAAACAGGTACTAATAATACATCTTTAATGACTCCTTTAAGAGTTAAAGAAGCTATTGAATCATTATCTTCTACACCTGAACCTGTTACATTTAATACTTTATCTGCTTGGACAGAAGATCCAGTAGAAGTATTTGAATCTTTTTATAATCCTACTGTTACTCCTGATCCAGAACCAGAAGAACCAGTAGAAACACAAAGTATAGAACTACCTGAAGTAGGAATAACAGGAATTTAATTATGATTGAGAATCCTTCTAATTTTGCAGATCAATTTAAAAATTTCATTGAACATATTGCTGGTTTAATGAAAACTTATTACTCTAAATCAGGTGGTGCTATAACGGGTAATGTAGCAGTTACAGGAGATATTACTTGTACTGGTACAATACAAGGAGCTACGATTACAAGTACATCTGATAGATCCAAGAAAGAAGATTTTGAATGCGTATCTGATGAATATGATATTTCTTCCTTGGTTCCATATAGATATACTTTACTTTCTGATGGTAAGAAACATTTAGGTTTAATAGCTCAGGAAGTACAGTTATATGTACCAGAAGCTGTTATAGAGCATTATGATGAAAAAGGTAAGAAATTCCTTTCTATTGATTATAATGCTCTTACATCTATCTTATTAGATAAGATAAACAAGCAAGAAAGAGAAATAAATACTCTTAAGAAATTAATTATTAAGGAATAAATTTATGCTTTTTATCCATGATAATAAAATAGATAGCACAAATGGTATATTTAATATAGAAGATACTACTAATAATCCTATTAAGTTATATAGTAATAAGATTATTAATACTGATAACTATATTATTAGTGATAGTTATGTATTTAAAAAGAATACAGCTATTCCTTTTCTTTATTTTGCTTTAAGAAATAGTAATCCAGCTACTAATGGAAATATACATTTTAGTCTTAATTCCAAAGATTGGATAGAAGGAACCAATAATAACATTACTGGATACTATACATTTCCTTCTTATATAGATTCTTTAATTAAAGTAACAAAATTAAGAGATTGTGTATTAAAAGGTAGTTGGGTACAGTCTAGAGTTGCTTATTCAGGTGATATTGGAACAGCAGAATTAAACCAATGGATTTCTACTCATGATTTTACTATTGAAAGATATAATTTAAGTAATCTGGCTCCAATACTTGTAATGGATTATGCAGGACCAAATACAGATAATAGTGTATTTATATTTGGTAATGTAAATAATGATAAAAATATAATTAATTTAATTATAGCTTCTACTAATTATGTTTTTATAACTCTTTATATACAGTTCAATTAGGAAATGTTATGAGCACCTTACCAATAAAAGTAAATGATCAAAGTGTTCTTACATTTGATTTAGATCAACAAGAAATTATTCTTAATTATCAGAATAATTTAAAAGCAAGTGAATTAAATAATCAAGATACTGCTGGATTATGCAATTCTGTACAATGTTATAACTGTAATCAGAAACAATGCAATCAAGTTAGATGCAGTAATGTACAATGCTCACAAGTACAGTGTAATCAAATACATTGTCATCAAGTTCATTGTTCAGATTGCACAACTATACAATGTAATGTAACTACTAATTGTACTTATAATTCAAGATGTAATTGTAATTGTGACTGTAATGATAATTAATTATGTTTAAAATTTATTTAAAATCTAAACAATACTATTTATATAATAGTAATTTAGGTATTTTTTATAATAAAAATAAAAAAATAATAGAACCACTATCCTTATCTGATATTGGAAGATATACTGTACAAAATCCTACTACATTATATTCAAACTATACTTCTAAAGATTATTTAAAAATTCATACTCAAGTAATTAATAATATTAATTATGAATCTAAACATAAACCTCAATTAAAAGAGGTTAAATTATTAGATATAACTTTAGGAATGAATTGTAATTATAAATGTAAATATTGTCTTCAAAATGAACATAGAGATGATATTAAATTTATTCCTGAAGAGTTTTTAAATATTTTAAAAAATTCTAATTTAAATTTTAAATCTATAGAAAATGTACGTATATGGGGAGGAGAACCTCTTGTATATTGGAAAAGATTTAAAAAATTAATTAAATTATTAAGAGAAGATCTACAATACACTAAAGTAATACATACTGTTTCTAATGGTTCTTTATTTAATTTAGAAAAAGCTAATTATTGTATTGATAATAATATCCATATTGCATTTAGTCATGATGGGCCGGCACAAACAATATTAAGAGATCCAGTAGATTATTTAGATGATTTAAATATTAGATCTTCTATTAAATATTTAATGCAAAAAGGATTAGCTCATATTATTTTAGTTCTTAATCCATATAATTATGATATTAAAGAAACTATTAAATTCTTAGAGAAAAAATTATATATAGGATTTCCTATTAAATTATCTACAGTATTTAAAGCTGATTCTAGATCTAAAGATATCTTAAAAGATTATGGAAAAAATGGCTTAGAAACACTTAAAAATAATCTTCTATGGGGTTTAAATCTTAAACCTGATGATCTGTATTATTCTTATTTTATTGATTTAAGAAGAATAAGAAATACAACTATAAGACATATTATTTATAAACTTCCTTTTGCTTCATTTAAGGCTAAATGTCCTTCTTATAATTCTATAGAAAGATTATCTATAGATACTGAAGGTAGATTACTTACTTGTTATGCAGATAATCCATTAAATGGATTAAATTATGGAAATATTAAAGATATCTCTACTTGTGGATGGAGTTTAAAATCTATACATGATAGAGAAATATGTAAACATTGCCCATATATTATGGCTTGTATGGGAGGATGTCCTTTACTTAATGAAGAGGATCATAAAATAAGGTGTTTATCCCAATTACCATTTAATCAAGCTTTATTTGAATCTGCTTTTAAAGAAGTATTTGGTAAAGAAATTATTAAAATAGAGGAAATTTAAATGTCTTTAAGACCCATTAGATTAGTTCATACTAAGAACCAAACATATAAATATATATCTGTTACAGCAGATGAATCAAAAATGATGGTTCGAGTATTAACTCCTGTACCTAAAGATGCAGGTAATCCTGAAGTATCTAGTTCTGATATTCTTACTACTAATTCTATTAGAAATAGATATATTGATTTAAATGGTCAATTATATTATGTTAATGCAGAAGGTTGTTTTGATAAAAATTCAAGAATAGGAAAACTTTGGTGGAAACCTTGTGCAAATATTCAATTTATAGTTAATCCTTTATTAGTTAATCAAGGAATTGTAGAAGTTATATCTAAAAGAGATTGCTGTACTCATTCTTATGAAAGATCTACTGAATGGTTATCTCGTATTGGATATCAAGGTATAGCACAGATATATTGTAGATCTGTTAACGATTCTGTAACAGAAGCTGCTAAATCTTTTGCTGTTGATGAAGAAGGACAGTGTTTTACTAACTTTGATTTATCTAATATAGTAGAAATGTCTTGTGAAGAACTTCATAAAAATAAGGATGCTTCTAAATTCTTGGTTCTTTCATTTAAATTAAATCTTCCTAAAGAATTAGAACCAAATAAAGAATATGAATGTTCTTTTGAAGTATATAAAGATTTAGGACAATCTTTAGAAAAAGACACTGACAGTAATTGGTTTGAAGTAAAATCATTAGCAGGATATATACCTCAACGTAAAATATATGTTAAAGATGGTATAGGTAAATTTAAATTTAAGAGTTTAGATTTGGTTCCAGGAGACAAAGTTGATATTCAACTTTTAGATCAAACAGGATATATCTGCACTCAAGAAACTATTGAGGTTGTGAATGAGTATTCAAATAAAGAATGATCATATAAATGGAACTGATTCATTTAATATTTTAGATTTTAATATTACAGAAACAGGTATAGAAGAGATTTTTACTGGCTCTAATTGTGTTCCTGTAAGACAAACTAAAAGTACATATCTTATTCAAGATTGTACTACTATAGATTGCACTACAATTCAATGTACTACTGTTCAATGTACTACTGTTAACTGTACAACAATTAATTGTGTAACTATACAATGTAACCAAGTACAATGCATTAATTGTACTGAGTGTACATATTGTTCACAATGTTCACATTGTAATTGTGATTGTAATGATAATGATTAGGAAATAAAATGAATAAAAATATTTATATAAAGTATAGTAATGATATTAAATTTTTACTTAATCTATTTTTTAAAGATAAAGAAGTTTTAATTAGATATCTTTCTTTATATTTAGAAAATGATAAAGAAATTACTTCATTAACTAAATTAAATACAGAAGAAGATTTAATTGATCAATGTTTTGAATTTAATGATAATAAATATGTTGTATATAAACAATTATCTGTAAAACTTCCAGATTATTTATTAAAACCATATAATGAAGTATCTTTAATATTTTCTGATTTTTATGCATCTTTTATTAATCAAAATGCTAAAACATATATAAGTAAAGATTCTTATAAATCTTTTCATTCTTTTTTAAAAACTCAAGGATCTTTTATTATAGGTAGATGGTTTATTTTACCAAATACTACTTTATTATCCGCTCCAAAAATAATATGTCCTATTAAAAATATAATAACTAATTTAAATTTTGATCAAGAAATAGATGGTACATCTGAAGAATCTTATGATTCTATTGGTAATTTTATTACCAATTTTAAAAATTATTGGATTCCTTCTATTCAGTTAACTTGTGATGACACAATTCAATCTAACCAGTATATTACTTTTTCTATTAAAGCCTTTCATAAAGATAATCAAGTATGTTTGGATGAAGTTAATTATTATATTGAACCAATTCAAGGATATACTCCAAATAAGGAAATTAAAATGATTAATGGAGAAGGTGTTGGTAAAATTTACGCATTAGGTTTAAATTCAGGTGATAAACTTAGATTTAAAATTAATAGTAAATATTGGACAGATTTAGCTGAAAAGATTTTAACGGTTGTTTAAATGAAAGAATGTACAGAAGATACAATATTTAATATTATTATTGGTTCTGCTTGTAATTGGAAATGTCCATATTGTTTACAAGAAGATGAATCACATTTTAATAAAAATAATGATATTAAATACTTCTGTACAAATTTTTTAAAATTTTTAGAAGATAATTATAAAAATAAACCTATAAATAGATTTACTATTTGGGGTGGAGAACCATTTCTTTATTTTAAAGAAATAAAATATTTAATAGATTCTTTAAAAGATATACCTACTTTAAGAAAACCTAGAATAACAACTAATGGTTCTCTTTTAACTAAAGAACATATTAAATATATTAATGATAATGATTTATTTATAAATCTTTCATATCATTGCGGACAACTTCAAGAAGATAAATGGAAATTAGCTCTTCAAATTAAAAATCTACATATTACTTCTTTGGTTCATCATCAAGAATTATCTTGGGATAATTATTTTAATAAATGGCAATATTTATATAATAAATTTGGTAGATGTTTAAATTGGTATATTTATCCAATTCTTTATGTTAATAATATGCCTAAAGAATACATATTTACTAAAGAAGATATTGATATTTATTTTAGTAATTTATATTCTTATTTAAAAAAATTAGATAATGTATTTTTTTATAATGCATTAAATGCACTTATATTTGAATATGCTTAAAAATATTTAAAAAGTACATTAT
>ERZ838118.287-NODE-287-length-71194-cov-7.427670_pt1 | contig 71194 bp, 89 predicted proteins | sample MGYA00519863_ERZ838118 | MGnify/ENA primary metagenome ERZ838118 (study PRJEB31850, sample SAMEA3708827) | human gut metagenome | biome: human gut; feature: human-associated habitat; material: faeces | place: China | collected 2014 ...
TTTTTTGCACCTGCCACATCATTTTCCGGGGAATCCCCAATAAAATAGGCATCCTCTGCGGTCAGATGCATTCGATTCTCTGCATAGGTAAAAATTTCTTTCTGTGGCTTGTTAATTCCAATCTCTCCGGAAACAAATACATGTTCCTCTGGAATCCATCGTTGTAAATCTAACGCACGCACCTTGTCCCACTGGTGTTCATTGGGACCATTCGTAATAACGCCAAGCTGTACGTTTTCCTTCTCACTTAATGCCTGCAACATCGCCTGTATCTGTTCTGACACTTCAATTTTCCCCTGATATTCCTCATAATACTTCTGGAAAGTCAATGCCTGTTCATCACTGATCGCTATGTCAAAATCTGCCAGTGCTTTCTGTACCCGGTAAATATACATTTCTTCCATGGTGATTTTTCCCGTACAGGAATCTTCAAACACCTCATCGCTGTACACTCTGCTTCTGGCAAACAGTTTATGAATGTCGATATCGTTCCGCTCAGGATACAACCGGTAAAAAGTCCTGGCAAAAGGCTGCACCTGATCGTATAATGTATCATCCACATCAAATAAAAATGCTTTCATATCTGCTGTCCTTCCTGCATTTCTTAAGCTAATTTCGGATATTTTTAGCTATTGATAATCATTTCTTTGTGTTTTTTCAACTTCCTTTGTTTCTGAAAAATTTGATTTCACAATGCCGCACATTTTTCCAATTCCGCGCAGCACATGTCCATTTGCCAGATCCAATACTCCGGGAATCAAACCGCCACGAATTCCACCGCAGATCATCATGGTACGCATCGGGCTTCCCATAGAAGAAGCCAGCATCATCCGATACTGCGCCTCGTTTTCATCGGTAATTGTTCCACCCAGAGAACGCCGGATAAACCAATCTGCTGCTTTATAGAATACGCGCATAAACCGCACATCTTTCTGCATTTCTTCCACAGAATCTTCCATAGTGTAGGTTCCTTTATGGTGAGATTTTCTCTGCATAACTGCCTGTATCACCTCATCTGATAATTGTTTTGGCAAATGTTCTGTCGTTTGATCTGGTATTTTTTCAGAAATCATCATTTTATTAAACTCTGATTGCTTTATGTTATCCGCACAATCGTCGTTCTTATCAAAATCCACCGTTCCAGCATGTATCGTCTCAGACAGGCGAATATCTCTGCTGGATGTCCCAAGCTCTATGGTATAGCGTCCTCTCGGACTCTTCCACCCGTCAGCATATACACAAAAATCACGATCTGTCAATAAAAATTGTACCCGTTTTGTTTCTCCCGGCATCAAATAAACTTTGGAAAATCCTTTTAATTCCCGCACCGGGCGGTGAATTTCAGGAGTTTTTGCAGATACATATAACTGCACGATTTCCTTACCCGGAAGCGCCCCGGTATTTGTAATATCACAGGAAACGACATATTCTTCTTTTAAATCTTTTGTCTGTTTTCCAATATCCTTTTGCAATCGTTTTATCTTTTCTATCTGATTGTTTTTCTGTAATTGTCTGATCTGTTCTGATGGTTCCGGCTCTTGTATTTTCAGATTAGAATAAGCAAATGTTGTATACGATAATCCATAACCAAAACACCATCTCACCGGTAACTGTATTTTGTCATAATACCGATATCCAACATAAATACCTTCCCGATAAATAGCATCCTTTTCTTTGCCATAAAAAGCTGCTGTGGCACAATCCTCATAATTTATCGGCCAGCTCTCTGCCAGTTTTCCACTCGGATTGACCTTTCCATACAAAATATTTGCTATCGCCTGTGCACCTGCCTGTCCGGATAATCCTGCATACAAAATACCTTTTACTTTGCCTGCCCATGGGCATTCCACCACGCCACCGCTCATCAAAATCACAATAGTATTTGCATTTTCTTCAGTCACTGCATTGATCAGGCGTAAATGACCTTCCGGCAGTTTCAGAGATCCCCGGTCAAATCCTTCCGATTCATACCGCTCCGGCAATCCGACGCATAAAACAACTTTTTCGCACTGACGCGCTGCCACTTTTGCTTTCTCTAAAAGTTTCTCTGTTGTATTTCCATATGCATCACAACCTTCTGCGAAAACCGTATGCGGCAGCACATCAACAAGCTGCTGCAATTTTGTTGGATTAATATGACTGCTTCCGGCTCCCTGATAACGCAGATTTTGAGCCATATTTCCTATCAGAGCAACAGTATTTTTTGCTACGTTTGATGTATTTGTTTCATTTTTTATACATGCATCAGAATCAATTGTTTTTACCATATTTTCAATAGGCATATCAGCATCGGCTATTTCTTCCATATTTATCATAGATACATTCGAATCGTCATCAATTTGTTGCAATGGCAAAATCTGATCCTCATTCTTCAGCAATACAATGCCTTCCTCTGCCACCTGTCTGGCAATGTCATGATGCACTTCTGCATCATATTTTGAAGATGCCATTTTCTCCGCTGGAGCTTCTCTTTCAGTTATCATCTGATCATATCCAACTCCAGTTGTTTTTCTATCATAAACCAGTCTATTAGCAACACATTTTTGCATAAGATTTAACACGCGAAGGGCACTCGCATCCACTGATTTTTCCGAAAGAATTCCACTTTTTACTGCCTGCTCTGTCTCACGTTCCATATAGGCACTGCCACCTGGCATATTCAGGTCACAACCTGCCTGAAACGCTTGGATCCGGTCATTCATCGCGCCCCAGTCCGTTATAACCAATCCGTCAAATCCCCACTCCCGACGCAAAATATCCGTCAATAGTCGTTTATCATCACTACAATGCACGCCATTGATTTTGTTATACGCACACATAACGGTCGACGGATGCCCTTCTTTTACGGCAAGTTCAAAAGCATAAAGGTAAATCTCACGCAACGTACGCTCATCCACAATGCTATCCGACGAAAAACGTTTCCATTCCTGTGAATTGCAGGCAAAATGCTTTAGGGATAAAGCAATGCCTGCCCCTTCCATCTCCCTAATCCATCCTGCTGCCAGTTTTCCTGCCAGATAAGGATCTTCGCTGAAATATTCAAAATTTCTGCCACACAGCGGATTACGCTTGATATTCACTCCCGGTCCCAGAACAATATCCACACCATAAGCAAGTGCTTCTTCCGCAATCGTCTGTCCCATGATCTCCATCAATTCAGGATTCCACGTACATGCCGTTGTTACTGCTGTCGGAAAGCAGGTCGCCTCTCTGGAATTATGTACGCCAAGCATGTCCGCCTTTCCCTCCTGTTTGCGCAGTCCATGCGGTCCGTCACACATCATCAATGCCTCGATGCCATACTGTTTCATCGCTTTTGTGTGCCAGAAATCCTGACCGGAACAAAGTGCAATTTTCTCTTTTAATGTCATTTTTTGCAGGATTGTTTTGTTGTCCATTGCCTTTTGCCTCCTAAAACTACCATTTACTATAAACGGACTGCGGATTATCGTCAATAGAACACATTCCAATATCGTTAAGATCAGCGCTGATCTTATTTAAAACAAATTATCTAAAAACAGATTTTATGCAATCTTCTTTCCTGTAATTTTCATCAGATATTTTACCTTTGTTTTCTATCTTTCCCAGACAACTCTCCATTACAAAGTTTTTCAAAAAATACAGACATACACAACTATGAAAAATATGTCAAATATGAAAAAACAGTCAGTTGACATCTCCATCAACTGACTGCTCATTTTCAGGATTTCTCCGCATTAATTTTTTTCAAAATATCTTCTCTATAGGTTTGTTCACAGCTAAGTTTCTTTTCATTTAATGATTACCGCAGTTATGTTCTCCACAGGAATGTCCCTCTCCATGATGAGAACACATGATATCCGGATTATAATCCAGTTTTCCTGCCAGATATGCGCTCACTGCACTGTCTGCCAGACCGGATACACCACCATACAATTTAATTCCAACATTTGCCAGTGCAGTCTGAGCACCTGCCCCAATGCCGCCACAGATCAGTACTTCCACCTGTTGGTTCGTTAAAAATCCTGCCAGCGCGCCATGTCCCTGTCCATTTGTTGGAACTACTTCTGATGCGATGATCTTTCCATCCTCTACCTCATAAATTTTAAACTGTTCCGAATGTCCAAAATGCTGAAATACCATTCCGTTTTCATATGTTACTGCAATTTTCATAAGTTTTATACCTTCCCTTCTTTGAATCACTTGAAACTTATTATACACTATTTCTGCCAATTTGACAAAATATTCAAGTCGAACGTACGTGAGACTTGGTGCGTGATTCTGGTCAGCGCAAGCTGACATCTTCTTTTCAGAATCACTGCACTCTACACTTCGTTTCGGTCGGCGCAAAACCATTGTCTCCCAGACAATGTGCGCCCTCGCGGAGCATTTATCTCAGTCGGAGATTGAACTCCCACTGAGAAATACTTGTTACTACTCACCACTTGCAGAAGTGGGAGTCTCATCTCAGACTGAGATGAACACCATACATTTCCAACAATTCTGTCACTTCCGTTTTTCCACCATGTTCCAACAGCATAAAAGGCTCATTCTCCAGTTCATGAATATCAATACGCTCCTTTGCTGCCAGCGGATGTCCCTGTTCAAAAAAATGCGCTTTTTAACATCGGGAAACCAATAGAGAAAAAGCATTTTTTATAACGCCGTTCCTTTTTTCGGTACATAAAACTGCTCCATATCCGCATGTTCCAGTTTCAACAAACTGACTTTTCTGGCAATACCACCCGCATACCCGGTCAAGCTCCCATCCACTCCAACCACTCTGTGACATGGCACGATAATAGAAATCGGATTATGACCAACTGCACCGCCAACGGCCTGCGCTGACATTCTGCTAAGTCCACGCTGTTGCGCGATACATGTCGCGATTTCTCCATAAGTCATGGTTTTTCCATACGGAATAGACAGTAAAATTTTCCACACTTCCTGCCGGAATTCTGATCCACAGGCAAAAGAAACTGGTGGCAGAAAATCCGGTTCTTTTCCTTGAAAATAAATGTCTAACCAACGGTCTGCTGCTTCAAATACCGGCAACATTTTTTTTTCATGCTCTTTTGATAAAGTCACAGCAAAATATTTCTGACCGTCAAACCACAAACCAGTCAGTGCTTTGCCGTCACTTGCCATGGTGATGCCTCCCAACGGAGATTTATAATGATGTATGTATTCCATGTTTCTACCTCGTATCCTTTTCATCTTTCTTCTACAATACAGTTATTCTTTTTTACTTTAATGTAATTCCGAATGACATTTTTATTTCGCTTTCTTCTTATCTGCCGTCTTACTTTTTACCGTTTTTGGCGCATAATCCTTCATACCCGGAATCGCACCACCTGACACCGCCCACAGATACAAGCTCGCTACGCTGCAATACGGTGAAAAACGTCTGCGATACTTCTCAAACAACTTCTTATCAATTTTTCTGTGATGATACACCATACGAAGTCCCCGCAAAATCGCCAGATCACCATAGCTAAACACATTCAGTCTCTGCATGCAAAATAGCAGAATCATCTCCGCCGTCCACACACCGATTCCTTTTAATGACGATAACGCCTCAATCGCCTCCTGATCTGACATCTGCCATACTGCATCCAGATCAAATTCCCCACTTTTTATTTTTTCTGCAAAATCCGTCAGATATTCCGCTTTTCGAAACGTCATTCCATACGCCTGCAATTTCGGGATTCCTGCTTCCAGAATCGTTTCCGCATTCATGACACCAAGATCGTCCTGCATCCGCTGCCAGATCGTTGCCTGAGCTTTCATGGAAATCTGCTGACCGATAATGTGGTGTACCACAGAAGAAAAAAGATCCGTGTCCACGGTTCTCTCGATCATTCCAAGTGTATCTATCACTTCTTCCAGCTTTTTGTCCTTTTGTTTCAGATATTCTATTTCTGTTTCTCCATATTCAAAATACATGTATTTTCTCCGTTCTGTGATTTATCTGATTTTTATTTTCATTTTACTATGTAGTCTGAATCATCATTCGGCTCTATCGTCGATATCATCTTCTAAACAGCATTCCACGGAAATTCGGAATTGTCAAGTAACAGATAACAATATATAATCATATCTGATATCTAGTTCATCTCAGTCTGAGTTGAGACTCCCACTTCTGCAAGTGGTGAGTAGTAACAAGTATTTCTCAGTGGGAGTTCAATCTCCGACTGAGATAAATGCTCCGCGAGGGCGCACATTGTCTGGGAGACAATGGTTTTGCGCCGACCGAAACGAAGTGTAGAGTGCAGTGATTCTGAAAAGAAGATGTCAGCTTGCGCTGACCAGAATCACGCACCAAGTCTCACGTGCGTTCGACTTGAAAGTCAGCATTTGTCACGAATCAATTACACAAACATGTTGACTCGTTTGTACTCATTATATTCTATAGTACATATAATTTACTTTAACAAAAACAGGCACTCATAGACTATGCATATTTTTCATGTTTTTATGTGATATCGATATGCAATTTTTCAATTATTTATAGTATGATTCGAAATTTAAATTATCAGATTACAAAAGAATCCGACAGCATCCTTCAATTTTTAAAGGAACACGGCTACTCTTCTAACTTAATCGTACATTTGAAAAAAACACCGGAAAGTATTTTAAAAAACGGCATCTGGAGTTACGTAAACGAACCACTTCACATCGGTGACACCCTTCACATCCACATAGAAGAAAACGAAGGTTCCGACAATATCGTGCCAAACGAAATTCCTCTCTCCATTTTATATGAAGATGAGGATATTCTGGTCATTGACAAACCGGCAAATATGCCGATTCATCCTTCCATCAATCATTATGAGCAAACACTGGCGAATGGCGTGCTGTGGTATTATACCGCACAGCAGATTCCCTACACATTTCGCTGTATCACACGACTGGATCGGGACACCACCGGTGTCACACTTCTGGCTAAACACATGCTTTCCGCTTCTGTCCTTTCAAAAGCAATGCAGCAAAAACAGATTCAGAAAGAGTATCTGGCACTTTGCGACGGTGTTACTCCAGAAGAAGGAACGATTGATGCACCAATCTGCCGTGCCGCAGATTCTGTCATTGAGCGGTGCGTGGATTTTGAAAATGGTGATTCTGCCGTGACTCACTTTATCCGGGAATGGACCAACGGACAGATTTCTCTGGTTCGTGTCAGACCGGAAACCGGGCGCACCCATCAGATTCGGGTACACATGAAACACATCGGGCATCCGCTTCTTGGAGATTTTCTGTATCATCCGGAAGATCATTCCATGTACCGTCAGGCACTGCACTGTGCATCCCTGACCTTTACACACCCAATCATGGGTGAAAAATTAACCATAAACGCAAAACTGCCGGAAGATATGCAGCAGCTTCTATCTCAGTCATAAAACTTCGATTGAGATAGAACTTACCCATACCTTCCGGCAACTTTTATATAACACCTTATTTTTTGCTTTTTCATTCACACTTTCTTGCTTTTCAGCTGAGAAATATCCCTTATATTTAATCAAACTTCTGGTCTTACTTTTTATTATGCAATACTTCTCTGCGAATATAATCAAAAGTCGCATCCTCGCCCTCATCTGCCAGCATATACAACAATTTTTCCAGCAATTCCCGTACTTCTGGATGCATAATATGACGATCTTTTCCATGCAGATAATACTCCAACGCACTGCGATCCGTATATTTTTCCTTCTGATAATTTTTCGAAGCAGACATACGGTCAATAAACATTTCCACCACATACTTGTCCGGCATACGCATTCCTACCATCGCCGGCTCCGGCGGCACACCATAATCAATCCAGTATTCCATGTGGTGCTTATTTCGCCCTTTGTGATGAAGCCATGCGGAAGAATATCCCTTGTCCTTTCGCTCTGCATTATTCGGACTGACATCTCCCTGATAATATTTGCAGCCAACCAGAAACTCCGACGGCATATATTTTGACAGATCATGCAACAGGCCCTGCTTGTACAGACCTACCCGAAAACAGCCTTTCATGACCAGCATTTTATGATGATTGATTGTCTTTAAATGTTTCCAGAATCTCAAAAAAATATGCCTCCCGTTTTAATTTCCAAATCGAAGGATTTTCAACTTACGCGAACTAAAATCACATGTAGAATTTCACATACATCCTTCTTCCATAGCCATACAAATATCATACTTAAAATGTGATAAACACAAATGCAGTACTCATCTGTATCAGATGCAAAATAAACAAATGCACCGGATAAAACGCGTAAAACACGTATTTTGCCGATGGACCTTTCTGACCATTATACAAAAAGATTGGCAAAAAGGCAATCACACCCGGCAGTTCCACACTTCCGAAAAACAGCAGCGAAATGATGATAAATGCCACTGCCTGAGCGATCACATTCTCATGCAGCATCCAGATAAAATAAATCAATAAGATGCCACCAGCACCGTAATCTGTCTGCAATGCCTGTGCCACGCAGGCACAAACTGCTACTACAACAAACTGCCACACCATCGGAATCGGTTGCCCTTCGATCCAAACTTCCTGTAGCATCTTGCCTTTATGTCCCTTCACATAAGATGCTCCATTCTGAATCAGATCCAGCATCACCAAACCAATCGTCAGCGTCCAAAATACATTTTGAGAATGGATATCTACGATTTCATTTGAAAAAGCCAGATCGAATGGGATTTCCGAAATCAGTGCAAACAAAAACATCCGCAATTCATATTTTCGAATCTTGCTGGTATGAATACTTCCCTCAACAAGTAAAAACACAAACAATGGAAATGAAATCCTTCCAATATAACGAAATATCATGTTCATTGGAAACAGCACCGCGCCCACATGGTCAATGACCATTGTTATAATGGCAATCATTTTCAGTGCAAAACTGTTGATGCATTTATATTTTTTATTCATAAACACGTCCTCTTAACTTTCTGTAATTTCCACCAAATTATCTTATCATAGATTTATCTATATGTAACCTGATTTTTTATTACACTATCAGATTCAGAAGCGTTTTTACAATTTCCTCATGCTATTTGCACATAACCCAATTATTTATGCACCCCATATGCTGTTTATTCTACGATGACTTGCGTAGGACTCGTATTTGTTATAAGATAATAGAAGTTCTATCACCATTTTTATTATGGAAATTTTATTGATAGCACGGCAACTTATTTTTCGAAATAATCCGGAGGATTTTATATATATGAATATTGCAATTATCACTGGCGCTTCCAGTGGTCTTGGACGTGAATTTGCTTTGCAGATTTGTCAAAACTATGCTTCTGAAATTGATGAAATCTGGCTTCTTGCCAGACGAAAAGAATCTCTGCTCGCTCTGGCACAGGAAATTTCTGCCACAGGGATCTGTGTCGGTGCCGCTATGCCGATGGACATTACAGATGACGAACAGATGAAAGATTTTCAGGATAAACTGGACATCGAAGCTCCTACTGTCAAATATCTGGTCAATGCTGCCGGTCTTGCCAAAATTGGCGGACCATTTACGTTGCAACCGGAAGAATTAACCCATATGATTGATCTGAATTGTAAAGCAGCCGTTCATATGACAGCAATTTGTATGCCACATTTTGACAAGGGTTCCAGAATTTTACAAATTTGTTCCACTGCCGGTTTTCAACCAATGCAGGGACTCAATGTATACGCTGCATCGAAAGCATTTCTACTCCGCTACAGTCAGGCGCTTCGCTGGGAATTGATAGGAAAACAGATTTATGTGACAGCCGTCTGCCCATACTGGATCAAAGATACCGAATTTATCGGTGTTGCAAAAGATACCGACAATCCAAAAGCAGCCCGTGCCGTACACCATTTTCCACTGGCTTCCAGGACAAAATCTGTGGTACGTCTTGCTTTGCTGGATAATAAACTCGGACTTTGGGTATCCACTCCGGGACCGGTCTGTTTTGTGCATCGATTGTTCTGTAAAATCATGCCGCCTGTCGTAGCTATGGGTTGGTGGGAACTACTTCGACGCGTTTAAGTTTCGTTTTGGGCGGCACGTAGTGCAAGGTGGCGCAAAAATTTACTAACTTCACTTCGTAAATTAAGACCTCCTGCAATTTTCTCTCAAGGAGCGATTGGTAGCGACTGAGATAAAATTGCAGGAGGTCCTATTATAACCTAACGTAGTAAATTTGTAAGTCACCTTAGAATTTTCGGAACCGTTCGTACCGCTCTTCGGCAAGTTTTTCCGGTTCTTTTCCAAGATTTTCCGCCAGAAAACCACGAATCCGATTTTTCATATCTTTACTGAGTTCCACCAAATTCGCTTCACTCGCCGGCATCGGCTCGTCAATAACATCATCTACGATTCCCATTTCCAACAGATCTTTTGCCGTTACTTTCATCAGATCTGCTGCTTCCGGTGCACGTTTTCCATCTTTCCAGAGAATAGACGCAAATCCTTCCGGTGAAAGAATCGTATAAGTCGCATTTTCCATCATCCAGACTTTGTTTCCGACAGCCAGTGCCAACGCACCGCCGCTGCCACCTTCACCGATGACGATACTGAGTACCGGCACTTTCAATGCCGCCATCTCATACAGGTTTCTGGCAATCGCCTCACCCTGTCCATGTTCCTCGGCTTCCAGCCCCGGAAATGCACCCGGTGTATCGATAAAATTGATAATCGGACGGTGGAATTTTTCCGCCTGTTTCATCAGACGTAAAGCCTTGCGGTATCCTTCCGGAGACGGCATACCAAAGTTTCTTGTAATATTTTCTTTGGTAGTACGTCCTTTCTGCTGCCCGATGACAGTAACCGGACATCCATCCAGATAAGCAATACCGCCTACAGTTGCTCCGTCATCATCCACATGACGGTCTCCATGAAATTCCTCAAAATCACTGAAAATCTCATGAATATAATCTAACGCAGTAAGTCGCTCGGAAGCTCTCGCTGCCATCACACGATCCCATGCGGTCATTTTTCCTTTTTTCTTTTTCTGCGCATGCATGATATACGCAGGCTCTACTGCATCCACCATATCCACAGATGCCTTCTGTGTATGCATATGCAGCAGACGTGCTAAGGTATCTTTCATGTCCTCACGGCGGATAATTCCGTCAATCAGACCATGCTCTACCAGAAATTCTGCGCGCTGAAAGCCTTCCGGCAGTTTCTGTCCGATAGTCTGCTCAATGACACGGGGACCGGCAAATCCTACCAGCGCACCCGGCTCTGCCAGAATAATATCACCTAACATGGCAAAACTTGCTGTCACACCACCGGTGGTCGGATCGGTAAGCACAGAAATATATAACAGTCCTGCATCGGAATGTTTCTTTAGCGCTGCGGATGTTTTTGCCATCTGCATCAGGGAGACCATTCCTTCCTGCATACGGGCACCGCCGGAACAGCAGAAAATGATAACCGGAAGTTTCATTTCTGTCGCTTTTTCCACCGCGCGGGTGATTTTTTCACCTACCACATATCCCATACTTCCCATGAGAAAACGGGCATCACAAACTGCGATCACTGTTTTCTCGCCTTTGATGGTGCATACCCCAGTTGTCACAGCTTCATCAATATGAAGTTTTTCCTTTAATCCGTCCAATTTTTCCGGATAACCCGGATACTCCAGGGGATTTGCTGTCTGAAGACCGGTATCCCACTCTTCAAAGGACTGCTTGTCTGCAACCATGCGCAGTCTGCGCTTTGTGGAAAGACGGAAATATTTGCCGCACTTATAACAGGAATAGTGATTGTGTACCACATCTTCTTTGTAAAGTAATTCCCCGCATGCGTCACATTTGATCCACATGCCCTCCGGGATATCCTGCTCTTTTCGCGGAACTGTAATATAGTTTGTTTTCTTAAACTTTAACACTATGCTTCACCTTTATTCTCAAAATACTGCTCGATAAAACCGGTTGTAATATTTCCGGACTGGAACACCGGATGTGTAATAATATCGTACTGATAATCCAGGTTTGTGGTAATTCCATCAATGTTGACTTCACCCAGTGCACTGCGCATTTTATCGATAGCTGTCTGTCTGTCTTTTCCGTATACAATGATTTTTGCGATCATGGAATCGTAGTTTGGCGGAATCGTGTAACCGGTGTAAATGGCGGAATCAATGCGGACACCGTTTCCTCCCGGCAAATGCAGATACTCGATTTTTCCCGGACAAGGCATAAAATTCTTTGCCGGATTCTCTGCATTGATACGACACTCAATGGCATGACCGGTGATGTAGATATCTTTCTGTCTCCACTGAAGCTTCTCTCCTGCTGCAATAAAAATCTGCTCTTTGATCAGATCCAGACCTGTGACAAGCTCTGTTACCGGATGCTCTACCTGAATTCGTGTATTCATTTCCATGAAATAGAATTTTTTGTTTTTATCTAATAAAAATTCGATGGTTCCGGCGCTCTCATATTTTGCTGCCTTTGCTGCTCGAACAGCTACCTCACCCATCTGGGCACGGAGTTTGTCGTCCAGTGCTGCGGATGGAGATTCCTCCACCATCTTCTGATGACGGCGCTGAATGGAACAATCACGCTCACCCAGAGAAATGACATTCCCGAATTTGTCTGCCAGAATCTGGAACTCAATATGGCGCGGATCCTCGATATATTTTTCAATGTACATGGTGTCATCAGCAAAACCATTGACGGATTCTGTCTGTGCCACCTCAAAATTTTCTGTAAAATCCTCGGCACTGCGGGAAATACGCATGCCTTTTCCGCCGCCGCCGCTGGCTGCCTTGATCATAACCGGAAAACCGATCTGTTCTGCCAGTTTCAGACCATAATCAGCGGTATAAACTGCTTCTTTTGTGCCCGGAACAACCGGAACTTTTGCGTTGATCATAGTGTTTCTTGCTTCCTGCTTATTTCCCATCCGACGGATGACTTCCGCGGAAGGTCCGATGAAAGCAATGTGACACTGCTCACACATCTGTGCAAATTTTGCATTTTCAGACAAAAATCCAAATCCCGGATGGATGGCTTCTGCTTTGGATGCAATGGCTGCGCTCAAAATCCGTTCCATATTCAGATAACTGTCTGCCGGTGCTGCTTTTCCGATACAGATGGCTTCGTCTGCCAGCTGGGTATGCAGCGCATCTTTATCTGCAGTTGAATAGACTGCCACAGAAGTGATACCAAGTTCTCTACAGGCGCGGATGATACGCACTGCGATCTCACCTCTGTTTGCAATTAATATTTTCTGAAACATGTTCTCTCTCCTAACCAATGGCAAAGGTCAACTCTGCGATAACCGCTATTTTTCCGTCTACGGTTGCTTTTGCGGAAGCCACACCGATCGGTCCTTTCTGCTTGATCATGGTTGTTTCCAGCATCAGAACGTCTCCCGGAACAACTTTACGTTTGAACTTTGCAGAATTGATGGCTCCAAAATAAGCGGTTTTTCCTTTGAATTCATCACATCCAAGGATTGCTACGGCACCAACCTGTGCCAGTGCTTCCACGATCAGCACACCTGGCATCACCGGTTCTGCCGGGAAATGTCCTGCAAAATACGGCTCATTGTAGCTGACACATTTTTTTCCTACCGCGCGTTTGCCCGGCTCTAATTCTTCAATCGTATCGATCAGCAGAAACGGCTGACGATGCGGAATGATTTCCATGATTTCTTTTGTTGTTAAAACTGACATCCCAGACCTCCTACTCAATGACAAACATTGGCTGATCAAATTCTACCAGATCGCCATTTTTTACCAAAATTGCTTTTACGGTTCCGTCATACTCGGACTCAATCTCGTTCATCAGCTTCATTGCTTCCACGATTCCAAGTACCTGACCTTTTTTCACGGTATCGCCCACCTGCACATACGGTGCTGCATCCGGAGCACTTGCAGAATAAAAGGTTCCAACCAGAGGACTTTTTACGGTATTTCCGCCGATTTCCTCTGCTGCATCTGAATCTTTTGCTGTCGGTGCTGCTGCCGGAATCTGTGCCGGTGCTGCAACGGCTGCCGGTGCGATCATCTCCACCGGTGCAGACGCTACGATTTTCTTCTCAGGATGTTTTTTTATTTTTACGGAAACGCCATTTTCTTCATAACAGAAATCTGTCAGACCTGCCTCGGAAACAGCGTTCATTAATTCGATTAACTGGCTAACTTCCATCTTTTTTCCTTTCCATCTATACAGCAGATATGGGATATATTATTGATTTTGAACCAATAACGAATCCCATTCTGCTAACATATTCTTTCTTACTCTGTATATTTTTTGATCAGTAAACTTGCGTTGTGTCCACCGAATGCCAGAGAGTTTGTCAGGGCGTACTCAAAATCCATATCCACGCCATGTTCCTGTACATAATCCAGATCCAGTTCTTCGTCCGGATGCTCAAGACCTACGGTCTGATGTATATAACCATTGTTCATCTGAAGAACACATGCAATAAATTCAACTGCTCCGGCTGCTCCAAGCAGATGTCCGATCATGGATTTTGTGGAGTTTACTTTGATATCATATGCATGATTACCAAAGGCTGCTTTGATGGCTCTTGTCTCAAATAAATCATTGTGATGTGTGCTTGTTCCGTGTGCATTGATGTATGTGATCTCTTCCGGCGCTACATTTGCGTCTTTCAGGGCAAATAACATTGCATTTTTTGCACCTTCTCCGTCTTCTGCCGGGGATGTGATATGGTATGCATCACTGGTTGCGCCGTATCCAACTACTTCTGCAAGGATTTTTGCACCTCTTGCTTTTGCATGCTCTAACTCTTCCAGAACAACAACGCCTGCTCCGTCACCAATGACAAATCCATCGCGGTCTTTGTCAAACGGAATGGAACAACGCTCCGGGTTGTTGGATGTGGAAAGTGCGGTCAGTGCAGTAAATCCGCCAACACCGATCGGAGTAATGGCATTTTCAGTACCACCTGCCAGCATGACATCCGCCTCACCGTACTGGATGGAACGGTATGCTTCACCGATGGAATGTGTGCCTGTCGCACAGGCTGTTACCACGTTAATACTTTTTCCTTTTAAACCAAGCTGAATGGTTACGTTTCCGGTTGCCATGTTTGTGATCATCAACGGAACCAGAAGCGGGTTGATTCTGGAAGGTCCTTTTTCCAGAAGTTTTTTGTGCTCACGCTCGATGGACTGTAAGCTTCCGACACCGGAACCGATGGCACAACCCACGCGGTACGGATCTTCTTTTGACATATCCAGACCTGCATCTTCGAATGCTTCTTTTGCTGCTGCTACTGCATACTGCGCAAATGGCTCCATTCTTCTTGCTGCTTTTTTATCCATGCGGTCTGCTGCAACAAAACCTTTGACCTCTGCTGCAACTTTTACCTTAAAATCTGTGGTATCAAAATAGGTGATCTCGCCGAAACCTGTTTTTCCGGCTTTCAGACCTTCCCAGTATTCTTTTACGTTTAAACCGATGGGATTGACGGTTCCCATTCCAGTAACTACTACTCGTCTCATCTATGTGTCTCCTTTTAATGGTTATTTTCTTTGTTTACATCGCCATGCCGCCATCCACACAGATCACCTGACCTGTGATATAGGACGCTTTTTCAGATGCCAGAAACGCAACAACATTTGCGATTTCTTCTGTTTTTCCATAACGACCAAACGGAATCTGCGCTTTTCCTGCTTCTTTTGCCGCATCTGTCATCTGATCCATCATTTCTGTCTCGATAAATCCCGGTGCAACTGCATTCACGCGGATGCCGCGGCTTGCAATCTCTCTTGCCATGGATTTTGTCATTCCGATAACACCTGCTTTGGAAGCACAGTAGTTCATCTGACCCGGATTTCCAAGTACTCCGGATACAGAAGAAATATTGATGATGCTTCCGCTTTTCTGTTTCAGCATATATCTTGCAACGTGACGCATAGTGTTGAAACTTCCTTTCAGGTTTGTATCAATGACTGCGTCAAACTCTTCTTCTTTCATCTTCATCAGAAGATTGTCTTTTGTAATTCCGGCATTGTTTACCAGAACATCAATGTGACCGAATTTTTTGTAAATGGATTTGATCATTTCTTCCACAGCCGCAAAATCTGCCACACTGCACTGCCAGGTCTCTGCCTGACCGCCAGCTGCTGTGATCGTCTCTACCACTGCCTCTGCCGCTTCTTTTGATCCATTATAATTTACAATGACATAAGCACCTTCCTGTGCCAGTGTCATAGCAATCTGTCTGCCGATTCCGCGGCTTGCGCCGGTAACGATCGCAACTTTATCTGTTAATAATTTTTCCATACTGCCTCCTGCACTTAAGCAATTTTCGATATTTCTCACTACCTGTAAAACTCACTGCTTATAAAAGTGGAAGTTTTATCTACTGAGCTAACTCACTCAATACACTATCAAGATCCGTTACCTTATCGACGTGATAAGCCGGAACGGTTTTATCTATACGTTTCATAAATCCACAAAGGGATTTTTTTGGTCCAATTTCAATAAATGCCTCTACACCGTCTGCGATCATGCGCTCTACGCTCTGCTGCCAGCGGACGGATGAGGAAATCTGTTTTTTCAGCAATTCCTTTACCTGTGACGGGTCTGTCACATAATCAGCAGTTACATTTGTAATATAAGGAACTGCAATTTCATGAATTTCTACATGTTCTAACTCTGCCGCAAGTTTTTCTCCTGCCGGCAATAACATGGCGGAGTGGAACGGACCGCTGACATTCAGTGGTGTGCACCGTTTCGCACCTGCTTCTTTTAAGGCTGTTGCTGCCGCATCTACCGCCTGCTGCTCACCTGTGATTACAATCTGTCCCGGACAGTTGTAGTTTGCGATGGATACGATTCCTTCGGTCTCCTCGCAGATTTTTTCAATGACTGCGGTATCAGCGCCAAGCACAGCTGTCATCGCTCCACCTGTCGGAACCGCTTCCTGCATATATTCTCCGCGTTTTGCAACCACGCGGAATGCATCTTCCGGTGTCATCACCCCGGATGCAACCAGAGCTGCGTACTCACCAAGGCTTAAACCTGCATTTACCACAGATTCCAGTCCTTTTTCACGCAGTACACTCCAGATGGCAAGCTCATCTGCAAGCATTGCAATCTGGGTGTATTTTGTGATATTGATATTTTCGTTTTCTTCGAAAAGAAGCTCCTTCATAGGGATACCGCTTACTTTTTCTGCCAGATCGATCATTTCTTTTGCACATGGGAAAGTCTCATAAAAATCTTTTCCCATGCCAACGTACTGAGACCCCTGACCGGGAAAAATAAACGCTATTTTCTTCATTTCATTTGCTCCTTTTCGCTTATCATTTCAACAGTTTTTCAGGAAAAACAGTTTTTGTTCTGTTCTTCCTGAATCAACTTTTCTTATTAACAGTGCAGTAATTTTTCTGCCTGCTCCATAATTTCATCTACAATTTCCTTACAGCTCTGCTCTTTTTTGATTAGACCTGCAATCTGTCCTGCCATAACGGTTCCGTTTTTGACATCCCCGTCAATGACTGCATTTCGAAGAGATCCGACGGTCAGACGCTCTAATTCTTCAAATCCGGCTCCCTCTTTCTCCAGACGCAGATACTCTCTGGACATCTGATTTCTCAGACAGCGGATCGGGTGTCCGTTGCTTCGGCCGGTTACTTCAGAATCAATGTCTTTCGCCTTGATGATCTTCTGTTTGTAATTCTCATGACAGATACACTCGGTAGCCACACAGAATCTGGTACCGATCTGTACTGCTTCTGCACCAAGCATCATTGCCGCTGCAAATCCTCTGCCGTCTGCAATACCACCGGCTGCGATCACCGGGATATCAACTGCATCTACAACCTGCGGAACCAGTGTCATAGTTGTGGCAGCTCCGATATGTCCACCGGACTCGGCACCTTCTGCAACTACCGCGTCCGCACCTGCTTTTTGCATCATCTTTGCCAGCGCCACACTTGCGACAACCGGAACAACTTTGATTCCGGCAGCTTTCCACATTTCCATGTATTTGCCAGGGTTTCCGGCACCGGTTGTCACAACTTTGATACCTTCCTCCACAACAACATGTGCCACTTCCTCTGCATATGGACTCAGCAACATGATATTTACACCAAATGGCTTATCTGTCAGTTTTTTTGCTTCGCGGATCTGTGTCCGAACCACATCGCCCGGCGCACTTGCCGCTCCGATCAGTCCCAGACCACCTGCATTGGAAACTGCTGCCGCCAGATGATAATCTGCTACCCAGGCCATGCCGCCCTGAATGATCGGATATTCAATTCCAAAAAGTTCTGTAATTCTTGTCTTCATTTAAATTTATTCCTCTACACCATGTGCTTTCAGATAATCAATGATTGCTCCAACTGTTGTAAGGCTCTCAAGTTCCTCAGACGGGATCTCGATACCGTATTCTTCTTCCAGAGCCATAACCAGCTCGAATAAATCTAAGGAATCTGCATCCAGATCCTCTTTGAAGTTAGACTCCAGTGTAATTTTATCCTCATCTACAGATAACTGATCAGCGATCATTTCTTTCATTTTCTCTAACATAATTTTATTCTTCCTTTCAAATAATTTTTATTTCAAATATTTTGATATTCAAAGTATATTAGATTTCTTTTCCTTTGTCAACAAAAAATTTTGAAAAAGAATTGACTTTTGTTCTACGAATTTTTATACTTGTAGTATTCTATGGGGTAAATTCCTATATAGAGAATATATAGAAAAAGATGAGGGCAATTAAAATGAGCAATACGAATAACACAAATAATGAAGAAGAAATCTTCGATCCGCAGGAAATGTTTGTTACTCTGGATCTGGATGATGGTTCCCAGCTGGAATGTCAGATTTTGACAATTTTTGATGTAGATAATCAGAATTACATTGCACTGGTTCCGGTGGATAATGATGAGGAAGTGATCTTCTACCGCTACTTTGAGGATGAGGAAGGTAATCCGTCTCTGGAGAATATTGACAGTGATGATGAGTTTGATGCTGTCAGTGACCGGTTTGATGAGTTACTGGATGAGGAAGAATTTGATCAGATGTAATTTGCATTCAAAACAAAAATTTATGAAAAGGGAGAGTCAAATTTATCTCGCTCACTAACAATCGTTCGCTGAGAAAAATTTGACTCTCCCTTCTTTTACTTTTGTGAATTTTATTCTTCTGTGACTGGTTTTTAGGTTATGAAAAGCCAGCGGTTAATATAATTTTATCTCAGTCGAGAAGACTCCCACTTCTGCAAGTGGTGAGTAATAACAAGTCTTTCTCAGTGGGAGTACAATCTCCGACTGAGATAAACGCTCCGCGGGGATGTGCAGTGATTCTGAGAAGAATATGTCAGCTTTCGCTGACCAGAATCACGCACCAAGTCTCACGTGCGTTCGACTTGAATGCCACTATTTATAAAGCGGAGGGCATTTTTATCTAGTACATTTTTGCTTTTATGATACACAAGATAATATCTTTTTATTGGTCTTCTATCGTTTAATTCTGGCAGATTCGCACTCTGTCAGGAACCGTGACGGATCCATGTCTTTATTTCGAATCTGATGCGACCAGAGCAGATACAACCGGTTCTTCGCCCGCGTCATTCCGACGTAAAACATTCTGCGTTCTTCTTCCAAATCTGCATCCAGCACTGCTTTTTTATTTGGCATGACTTTTTCGTTTACGTCTACCAGAAATACCGTATCGTATTCCAATCCTTTGGATGAATGTAATGTGCTTAAGTTTACTCCATCTGTCGCTTTGTAGCTTTTTGCCTGTTCCTCCAGTTCTTCCCGCAGCTGTTCGATATGCTCAAACCAGGTGTCAAAGGTATCAAATCCTCTGGCATTTTCCTGCAATTCATCCAGCACGTCTGTCAGATCTTCGAATGGAATCCGGCGCACATCCGCATATTCCCGCAGATAATTTTCATACGCCACACCTTTGCGAATATAGTTGATGGCAGAAAACGGGCGCATTCCCGCGATCACCTTCAGATCCATCTGCAATTTTTCCAAACGTTGCACCATCCACCCCTGATCCTCATAAAATTCTTCCCACACATCAAAAGCAACTTCCTCATAGGGCAGACTTTCTCTGGAAAGATACCGTTTCGGACGGTTCATGATCTTCAGAAAATTGCCGCGGCTGCGGTCACCTCTGGCAATGTCTATGTACGCAAACAAATCCCGCGTGATCCAGTGATCGTAAATATTCGGGATCCTGTCTTTTGCCGTAAACGGAATACTGTAATCCAGCATCATTTCCATCAGAAAGCGTGGCTGCATATTGGTACGGAACAGCACTGCCATATCTTTGTACTCCATTCCTTCCCGGTGCAGACGCAAAATTTCCTGTATCACATACAAATTTTGTTCCCGCTGTGTCTGAAATTCCTGTTTTACCACCGGAATCCCCGTTTCTGCTGCCGGTGTAATCTGTTTTTCAAATCGTTTTTCATTAAAGGAAATCAGATTTCCCGCCTGCTTGACGATCTCCGCTCCGGAACGATAATTGGTATCCAGTATTATTTTTCCGGCATTTGGATAATCCTTTGTAAAATTCAGCATAATCTCCGGCTTTGCCCCACGAAATCGGTAAATGGACTGATCATCATCACCGACGATAAACAGATTATCCTGCGGTGCCGCCAGCATTCGGATAATGTCATACTGAATCTGATTGATATCCTGAAACTCATCGATCAGAATATACTGATATTTCCGCTGCCATGCCGCCAGAATATCCGGACGCTGCACCAGCAGTTCCTTACAATATACCAACATGTCATCAAAATCAATGAGCCGGTTCTGATGTAAAAAGGATTCATAAGCTTCGAATATTTTTCGAAAGACATCCTGTCCACAGCAGGATGAATAGTAATGTGCCAGATTTACCGATGTGTTTTTCACCAGACTGATTTCAGAGAACAGACTGGAAATAAATTCATTCTCATCATCATATTCCAGACGCAGTCGGTGAATATATTCCTTCATAAACTGCAATCGCTGCTCTTCTTTTACAATGTTATCTGCCGTATAGCCATAGGCATGTTTTAAAATCATAAAATAGACCGCATGAAAAGTCCCGAAAGATACCGATACTCTCCTGCCGCCCATTAATTTTTCAAACCGCTGTCTCATCTCCGTGGCTGCCGCTTTCGTAAACGTAATGACCAGAATGGAGGATGGCGGTATATGGTATTGTTCGATCAGATGCTGCACCCGGCGGGTGATGACCAGAGTCTTTCCAGACCCCGGTCCCGCCAGCACAAGCTCAGGTCCGTTTTTGTGCCTGATCGCATTGATCTGACTTGTGTCAATCTTCATAAATTATTTTAATTCTATCTCCCGTAATTGTTTCGGAGGCAGTTTTTTTGTAGAATCCTTAACAATCTGCTGTACTTCCTTCTTCGCATTCGGTACCGGAATCAGCGTACCAGCTCCGGCTACACATCCGCCCGGGCATCCCATGCCTTCGATCAGATATCCGTTCTTCCGACCAGCTTTTGCAAGCATCAGTACTTTTTTACACTCATCCAAACCTTCGACATGCTCAATCAGCACTTCTACATCCGGATAATACTCATGGATACAGTTTTCGATTGCCTGAGACACACCTCCGGCTACCGCATAACCACGACCAGCTCCAGTTGCATCATGCAGATGTCCCTGACTCTCAATCGTCTTCGGATCAATGCCACGCGCCTCAAACATGGCATCCAGTTCTTCAAATGTAATAACAAAATCCACATCACTGCGGACTGTTTTTCTCATAGCTTCCAGTTTCTTTGCCGCACACGGTCCGATAAATACAACCTTTGCATTCGGATGTTCTTTCTTGATACTGCGGGCAGTTGCCACCATCGGTGTCAGCTCCTTGGATACACTGTCAATGATCTCCGGGAACTGTTTTTTCGCCAGCATGGACCATGCCGGGCAGCAGGATGTCAGCAGGAATGGCTTTTCTCCTGTTTTTACATGGTAAACATAATCATGTGCCTCTGTCACAGCTCCGATATCCGCACCAAGTGCTACCTCATATACCTGTGAAAATCCTAATTTCAGCAGTGCTGCATAAATTTTATCCGGTGTCGCCTCTTTGCCAAACTGTCCTGCATAAGCCGGTGCGATCTCCGCAACAACTTCTCCACCGTTTTTCATACAACGAATCAGCTGGAAAATCTGGGATTTATCTGCGATGGCACCAAACGGACAGCTTACCATACACATACCGCAGGATAAGCATTTATCCTGATTGATAATAGCTCTGCCATATTCATCAGATTCAATTGCCTTAATACCGCAGGCAACGGAACAAGGACGCACCTTTTTACCGATTGCATCATACGGACAGGCGCTTTTACATTTTCCACATTTGACACATTTTGACTTATCAATATGTGCCTGTCCATCCACATGTGTGATCGCATCCCGCGGACATACTTCCATGCAGGAATGTGCCAGACATCCACGGCAGAGGTTACTTACCTCATATACATTATCCTCACATGCGTTACATGCAGACGGAATTACCTGCATCAAAGGTGGCTCATAATACATCTCATCCACGGTTGCTTCATCCAATCCGCTTGTAATATGAACCGGTTTATTCTGTGGTCGAAGAGATAATCCAAGTGCCAGTCTGGTACGTTCGGAACTTACTGCACGCTCTCTGTAAACACTGTCTCTGAAACGCGGATTCTCATCCGGAGATAACTTGTATGGAATTGCCTCCAAATCATCATTGATATTTTCAGACTCATACGCAATACGCGCAACCTCAACAAAAACATCTTTCCTTAAATCCGAAACCTGTGTGTGTAATCCTCTCATATAAACTAATCACCCTTTCCTATGGTCTCTCCTATCCCTGCCATTAGTTTAAAGCCTAACCCCTGCCCGGTCAATAGAAAACACCTGGGGTACTTAACAAAAAACAATCAGTTACCATTTGCACACTATCCCCCGCCTTTTCATATGATAAAACAAACCTTAGAACAGGAAAGGACATCATATTTTGAACTGTAATTGCAATTCTATGAACTCTGATCGTCCGTATATGACGGATTTTAAACGTCCCGACTGTGAGAACCAGACCATTGCCATGGCCTACGTTCCCTGGCAGCAGTTCCGGAATCTGTATGATCTGGACCGCGCCCTTCAGGTCGGTACTATTTTTGCCGAATTAGATAAACCGTTTACCGGGAAAGGAGGTATGTGTCGTGAACGCAGCATGTAATGTAGAAAAACAGCGGCTGATGAACGCCATTTACCAGTGTGGATTCGCCATCAGCGATATTACCCTCTTTCTGGATACCCATCCAAAAGATCCGGATGCGCTGGATTATTTTCAGCATATGAAACACAAATATAACCATTTTGTGGCAGAATATGAAACAAAATTCGGTCCCCTTACCCAGACCGGAGAACAAAGGCAGAATTATTGGCAGTGGGCCGTGTCACCGTGGCCATGGGAAAGGGGGTACTACTAATTTATGTGGAATTATGAAAAAAGATTACAGTATCCGGTTTGTATCACGAAATCCAATCCGGCGATCGCGAAGATTATCATCTCCCAGTTTGGCGGACCGGACGGAGAACTCTCCGCTTCCATGCGGTATCTGTCCCAGAGATATGCGATGCCTTACCGGGAAGTAGCAGGGTTATTGACCGACATTGGAACAGAAGAATTTGCTTTGACATGATGGTAGTGATTTTTCTTTTTAATAGGAAGCGTTTATGCTCTAACAACCTGTCCTTTTACAATCTTGCAGGTCACTTCTCCGGAATAGTCAAAATCAACTTTTCCATTCTTTACATACCAGGCACCGTTTTTGTTGCCGGCAATTCCGGTAAAGTTAAAGTCGACTTTTCCTTCGGACAACTTCCACCAGCCGTTTTCGTTGCTCTCTACGCTGTTGCAGTTAAAATCAACTTTTCCGTTTACGATGCGCCACCAGCCGTTCTGATTCTTGGCGATTCCGGTATATGTAAAATCTACCTTGCCATTACGGACATACCACCAGCCATTTTTATTCTGTGCTACAGTGGTCACGTTTGTGGCAATCTTTCCATTCTCGTAATAATACCAGTTGCCATCTGCTGCCTTTTCATCAGCCACACGGCCGTTGAGATTTGATGGTGCTTCCTGCAGCTGTTTGTTCATGATTGCATAGGCAATCGATTTTGCAATCGCCTTGTAGCCCACTTTCTGGTAGAGGTTGTAATCGTCTCTGTCGTCTACAAAGCAAATTTCCAATAAAAGTGCCGGTGCATTGGTTTTGTTCAGAACCTTGAGATTATTGGAAACTTTTGTACCACGGTCTGTAAAACCGAGATTTCTCATATTTGTACGGATCCGTTCTGCAAGCTCCGGCTTTCCTTTGTTCATACCACATACCCAGACCTCGAATCCACCGATACGACCGTCTCCCGGATAATCATTTCTTCCGGAATTGAGGTGGATGGAAAATACAAAGGATACGCTGTGAGAGTTACTTTTTGCAATAATCTTGTTTAATACGTCATTCTGGCTTGTTCCGTTGTCTACAGTATCGTTATATACGGTATAGCCATGTTCTCTTAAAATGTTGATCAGCTCTACTGTGATCAGGCGGTTCTCTTTTGATTCGTCCAGGAGCCCTACTGCTCCGCAGGCGGTTTTTCCTGCCGGATTGTGTCCGGCATGAATGCTAAATGCTGTCATTATTGTCATCCTCCTCATCTACACTGGCAATGTTTTCTGTCTGTTTTTTGATATTTTTTACAATCGGCATCAGAAATTTTGGTACACTTACTCCTATATCAATCATATTTTCCAAGATGCTGATCAGTTCATTACATATGATCCAAATAGCTACAAAGCAGGCAACCAAGAATGTGATTGGAACATGAAATCCAAGTGCTCCGGATGCGTATTTTAATAACTGATCAACGATCGCTCCGACCACGACAAGAAGCCACATGGTTACTTTTTTCTGGATTCCCCGGATGCTCTTATATGAGCTGATTCCACCATCCGGACGATATTTGGCTGCCATTAAGCCTGTGGCATAATCAATGATGTTGCATGCCACCATGAGAAGTACTGGAATATATAATACTCCGAGAATTGACGACAGAAACGCCATGATTCCTGTCACTACTGCCTTTAATGCATTTACATTGTTCATAAGCTGTTTTCCTTTCCTTTTTGCTTATAAAAAGAGCCGGCACCGAAGTGTCGACTCTGATTATCTTTATTCTGCTGCCTGATCTGGACCTGCTATATCCACCACTGGTTCTGCCGGTATATCAACCGGTTCTGATTTATTTCTTGGTCTCGGCATTGGCTCCGGAACTGGTGGTGCTACCGGTTCCTGCTGTGATTCTTTGATTTTATTCTCAATAAATCTGAGACAATCTGCCATCACCTTTGTACTCTCCCCTTTCGTCTCAATGTCTTTCATTGTGTTATATAAAAGCTGTAAATCCTGTGTTTGAATCATTGTTTTCTCCTTTCATTTAGTTCGCCAACCACGAACCTGTTACATATAACTGGAAATTGGAACGTCTGTCTGTGCTGCTATTGTAAATAGCATAATTATTATAGGCACTGTTCCATGTTGAAATAGCGTATACTGATGGAACCCCATTTGTGTCGAAATTACCGGTGACTGGATAAAAAGCATGATTGCTTATATTATAACAAAATCCACTGAATACACCGTTTCCCTTAACTGGTCGCCATGTAGATGGCAGGTTAAATATGATGGACGATGCTCCCACTCCCCAACCATTTACTGTAACAATTTTATTTCTTTTCTGGAAACAACCACCGTCAATTGTGGCTGCGACATCTGTTGGCAATACTCGATGATTTACTTTCGAACCATTCATTACTGGAACCCAAGTGTCAGTAGTGTTGGCGGTGCCGAATGTTGACCAGTCGTAACCGTGTTGACTTTTGAAAGTATCCCAGTTTGTGCCATTAAGAACGATTGTTTCGGCAGACATATCAATGTTGGTATCTGAATAAATTTTAACTAAATCTGGATCTACATGTATAAATGATGTACCAAGACGGAGTTCTCCTGACGCTTCACTTCTTCTGTAGCTTTCGCTCCTCAGTTCACATTGAGCATGGGCCGGTCCGCCTTCTAGTGAGCCGCCTATAGTTGCTATATAAGCTTTATCATAATAGCTTCCTCCAGCACCTCCATCTTCTGCATCATAGTATTGTTGAATGATGGCATTCTCGCCATCCAATGTAAATGTGGTCGAAGTTAATCCCAAATCTCCGTTCGATACATGCGTCAGGTCGGTAGAACCTAAATATACTTTTTTCGCTTGCATACTTCCTGCGAACACACCATCTGCACCATCAATTGTTCCCCTGAAGATACTATCACCTTCGATTGTTAAATGCGTTGCCGTTATTTTTTGTGCGAAGAGATCGTCCACATCTATTTTTTCAGCAGTTACCGCGTTAGCTGCTAATTGTTTTGTGCCGACAGTCTCTGCATAGATTTTACTACCTTCGATGTAAGTAGTATCATTTTTGCAAGCCCATTGTGCCGCTAACGACATGGCCGAATCAGCGGTCATAACCCATGCAGAACCGTTGTACACAAACTGAACCGTCGACTTTGCTACCCAATAATATATTCTTGATAGCGCGGCGCCAAATGCATAAATTGGTTTTGCACCGGTGGAGTTTACATTCAGCGTTGGGCTTGTAGCGGTATTTGATTCGTTAAACGTTACAGAAACCGTAGCACCGACGTATAAAGAAAATGATGTAGATGGCGTAATGGTTGCAGTTTTGGGCGCTATATCGGACGCGGTTAGGCATTTAGCAAATAACTGTTTTCCGTCTTTTCCAGTATCACCTTTTTCTCCGGTCTTGGCTATTGCAAATGAAAACTTCTTATTGATAATTAAACCGTCAACTGATATCGGAACGGTTGCTTCACATGCCGCTTCAATAACTGCAGTTGTTTTGAACGTAATTGTTGGAGATAAAGAATTGTTATTTGCCACTGAAGCTGATATACCTGTCGGGCACACAATGTCTTCGGATGAGACGCTTATCTTACAAGGCACATCACCACAATATGCAACAATATCAGTCGAGCATGCAGAGCCAGTAGGTGCACCTTCGGAATTACCTTGGAATGTATAGGCTTCGCTTGTCAGCATTACTGAATATGCATCTGTCACATCAATTAACGTTGCCTGTGCAGAGCCTTTAATTGCCATGATTACCCCTCCAAATTGCATGTGTATACAGCAACACTATCAACATCATCCGCCGAAATTGTCAGGGTTTTAGATGTTGCTACTGCTGCGTTGCTTCCCGCTTTATACCATTTGATGGATCCTAGAGACCCACAAACGCCAGCATCAGTAATACTCTGTTCTACTCCGCCCTTAAATACATGCGCGGTCAGGACAGTTGAACCATTATTGTTTTTGAACGTTGTTCCGTTACTTGCTGTGACTGTTACCACAATAGCATCCTTTCCAGCGGCTCCTTGCGCTCCTGTTGCACCATGAGTACCAATAATAGCAGGGGTTGTCTTTTCTGTTGTATTATCGGTATATGTGATCAACTGGTAGCACCAAATATATTTATTTGTCACTGTTGTTGCTGTCGGTGTTGTAGCCCAACCGGACGTATCTGTCTTGACTCCTGTTCCTGCCGAAGTTGTGAGATAATAATTCGTTACAGATTTAATGCCTTTGCCTGTTGCGCCGGTATTACCTGTCGCACCGTGTGTTCCAATAATAACAGGGGTTGTTGCGGTAGGATTTCCGCTTGAGTATGTAATGGACTGATAGCACCAAAGATATTTCTTAGTGGTGTCTGTCGTTTGCATTGTAGTAGTCCAACCAGATGTCGCGGTTGTAACTCCTGTTGCTGCTGATGTTGCCAAATAGTAGTTTGTAACACCGGTGATGCTTCTACCAGCTTCTCCTTTTGCTCCCGTAGCGCCTGTCTTTGCTACTGCAAAAGAAAATTTCTTATTAATTGTGATACCGTCGACAGTCACTGGAATGGTTGCCTCACAGGACGAGGTGATAACTGCTGTTGTCGTAAATGTGATTGTCGGCGATGCTGTTCCACTATCGGTAACTGCCGCTGTGATGCCAGTAGGGCAAATGATAGATTTCGCATCTACAACTACTACAGGACACTGATTCTGTCCGCAATATGCGACTGCCTGCGTTGCACATTTCTGACCGGCTGATGCACCAGATGTTGTGCCAGGAAATGTATAAGCCTCTGATGTTAATATAATACTATAAGCGTCAGTTACATCAATGATAGTTGCCTGACCGGTTGCTCTAATTGCCATTTTGATTTTTCTCCTTTTCTTCTACGATCAAGTCACAAGCGTATACACCTTTTGTGTCTATATCGTTTGGACTGATTTTAAATTTGAAACCGCCTTCCGCGATCCGTTGATCTTCTGGAGCAAGCGTTAAATAATCATCAGAATCATTTAACTGATATCTCCATTGTAAAAAAGCACCCTCGCCAAATACTAATGCTAATGTTTCGCTATCAGTAATTCGCTGTGTGCCGCGTATAATTGTTACAGATAATATTGTTGATACATTCGTATTCTTGAAAACGTTTCCTTTTGACGATGTAACATACAATGAAGTGGTAACCTCGTCTGCTATTTCATCCATACGATCTTGCATGCTGCTAATCACATCTTCGATGTTTCTTCCAGAGCTAAATGTTATGCTATTTGCAGATATTGCAAGTTTCCAAGAACCATCAGTGTCTTTGAAATACATAATGTAATTCTGGCCATCGCCGAATGACACTTGTCCGTCTTTTCCAAGATAGATACCGCGCGTCCCATTTGTCGCCGATGCCTTTGCTCCGGAATACAATGCTGAATCAGTTATACTAAATCCAGCAATAGTCGCATCAAATGCCACCAAATCATTCACAGAAATCTTTTCGGCGGTAATAGACTTTGCTTGTATAAGGCTTCCTTTTAAAGAATTATAATCTGTCTGCTCTTTTTCAACAGTTGATCCGTCAGTGTTTAGCTTATAATAAAGACCATCGTCGCCTTTGATTACCAATTTATCCGCCACAATTGTGTTTCCCTCAATGAGGTCTCCCTTAATTGTAACGCCAACCAGTTCACCAGTGATTGTCTGATCTCCAACCGTAACATCCTTGATCAGACCGGACTGCGCATAGAAATACTCCATGGCAGCCTTACCAATGTTTGTAAAGTCAATATTGGCATAGCGGAAATCTGCATCTGTAGCACTCAGCTTGTTGGCTTTCAGATCTACGATATCTGCAGTCTGAGCTTTCAATGTTTCTGTGGTGGTATCTTTGAATGATGCGTAATCGCCGCTGATGTTGGTGATCGTGGCATCGGTGGCTTTCAGACTCTCAATGGTCGCATAGGTCAGATTGGCATCTTCTGCACTGAGTTTTTCTGCATCTAGTTTTTTAATGCTTGCGTCCTGGGCAGTCAGTTTTCCGTCAATCTCTGCATCTTTGGCTACTAAGCTGTTGATAGATGCTTCATTGGCCGTCAGTTTGCTGTTGATGGTGGCGTTATTGGTTTCAAGCGTAGCAATTCGTGCAACCTGTGCTTCAAGTTCTTCGGTACTTACTTTGCCGGCTACTACATTCTCCAGATTCGACACTTTATTTGTTACATTGGTAACATTTTTATTTGTCTCTTCCAGATTATCTTTTGTAGCATATTTATTATCTGCAGCTCCAACTGCAGCCTCAAGCATATATACTCTTTCCAGAATCTCCGGATCTAACTCCGACTGCAACTCTCTGACATTTCCAACTGTGGTCTTGTTGTTGGATGGATCTGTAAAGCTGATGGACTGTTCCACAACCCTGACACTCAAATACAATTCTGGATTGTATTCTTCATCACAAACCACTACCGTATCTCCAATTCCAAGATCAAAATAACCTTTGACATCATAGCTTACCTGTGGAACACAATCTTTTTTTAACTGTGCCAGTGCCTGACCATATAGCATATTTACATTTTCTGTTTCATAGCTCCAATTCCTCAAAATGTAGCCATCATTACGTTTTCCCATGATATTAGACGGAAAGCGATCACGGGCTTGCACGGCACGTATAATCCCATCATGATCAAGCAGTACATATTCCTGCTCACCATTTTCATCAACTTCAATTTTGGACATTCCTACCAATGTGAGTCCATCTTTTCCAATCGGCTTGATGGATGTATACAGTTCTGTCACATCTGATGTTTTTGTGATACCTTCCACCTCTACACCATACCGTAAAATCTTATCTACACGGTTTGCACCGATTCCCTGATACTGTTCAGAATGTTCTCTATAAACGTTCAAAATTAGGGAATTCAGAGAATAATCCATATTTAATTGCGGTAATATCTCAATCTCCGCGCTAAATACATTGGCCAATGAAAAAAGACGTGCCAAGATTGTGTTCGTTCCCGTCCACTCATGTTTAATAGATTTATCCGATACCTCATTAATGCCAAGCGTCAATGTTTTTTCATAATCAAACGCATCTATATATTCTGCAAATGTCATTGCCTTTGCCGCCGTATATTCACTGGAATATTCATTAAGGAGTTCAAATATTAATGCAAATGCTTCTACCTCAACCACATCTTCATCCCGTACACTGCTTACAATATTGAAATAATAATCCCGCATCTTATAACGGAAGGATATTTTATTGCCAACGATCAGATAGATAGAATCTTCATGTGTTGCATCTGCTTTAAATGAAAATGTATTCGTCGATCCGCTAAGATATCTATGCAATTCATCATCCCAGTAATGCAGACCATCCACTGCCTCATTATCCATAAAGGCGCAGACCTTATCCATATTACTTAAGATTGCAATTCTTACATTCTCCATTTATAAGTACGCCTCCCTAATCTTTGCTGTAATCGTCGGTGCTGGATTCGAAAAATTAGAATAATAAAACTCCACCTTGGTTTCCCCTGGCGGAGCTTTAAAATATTTTGATCCCACAGCTTCATCATTCAAACTCGGGATTCCGTTGATATACATTTTCGCGGACGGACCATCTACCGTTAAAACTTCTCCGGCTTTATAACGGTTCGGAATGTCATGCAAATAAGTCACACTGTCTGTCCGGAACGACAAATCAATAAATCCGGCATAATGTATCGCATGATCCAAGGAATATGTATTATTCGGCGGATATCCAAGCCACATAGTAATTGAAGCTGCTTTCTTGGCGGCCAATTCCGATATGCGATACTGGTATTTATTTCCAGCGAAGTAAAATTCAAACAGTTCTCCTGTTTTTTGAATATACATATACCCACCGCCATTATTTTTATGGTACTCATTTGCCTGACCTCGATTAAAATTCAGATTACCTTTTACACTGTTTCCGGTAATTAATTTCAGATTCGTTGTCAGATTTCCACCAGATTTTCGACACAAATTCATGGATGCCAAAAGTTTTCCATCTGTATCTCCGATATTAAACTGTAAACATCCAATCTCTGATGCATACTGAAGTTCCCACATAATCTTTGCCGTGGCTTTGAAACTTACACTTCCAGTATCTCCATCACGCTTTGCCGGCAATGTAATCTGACCACATGGTCCGTGCCAGTTATTCCCACTTCCATAGTTGGCAGCCAACATCGGATAAAAAACTTGATTTTTCCCATCATGATAATCCTGCCATGTAAAATTACCTGTTCTTTGAAAAGCTGAATCCGTCAACACACCTGTTCCCTTGGCAATTTGCTTTATGATCTTATCCCCACCTGAAAGATTTAGAAGCGTTTCTGATTTGTTTCTAATCTCCTGATCTACTTCCCCGGGATTTCCGTACTGGAGCGCTCCATATTCGCTCACAATTCCGATATACCCATTTTCGTGGTTGTGTATAATTTCATAGCTTATTGCTGCCGGAAGAACTCCATCATTAACCACTGTTGTTTCCAATGCCCCAGTTGTCGTATTCTTGATAGTCGTAAAAACTTTTTCTTCAAGCGAATACTTAAACGGATCTGCGCAATAAAAATCAATTTCACCAGTCACGCAATTTGTTCCGGTGGAAACTGCCGTATTTCCAACTTTGGTTCCAACAAAGTACTTATCTAGTTCATCTGCAAAGATAAGCTGTGCCTGTTCTACATTCAGTACACGGTTTAATTTGTTATAAGCCTCACGGAATTCTTTTTCAGACGATGTGCAAAGCTGATATCCAACTGTAATTGTTCTTGCCGGATATCTCTTTCCGCGATAATCTGCGCCATCCTTATTTCCAATTACCTGTGTCGCAATCTCACATTCCAAAAGCTCTCTGCCGCTTGTGTACAATGTCAGATAACCAGGGATCAGATCCTCAATATATTTACCATTGATTTTTAACGACTCTGCACCTAAATTAGTATCAATAGCCTGTTCGGTTGTGTCTGTAAATTCATACATTATCGATACCCCCGCATATATTTGTTTAACTTGTTACGTTTCTCCAGTTCTTCCTGCGTATAAGTTGCAGTAGCTTTCGCTGCCTCTCGTCCATCAATAACAACTGGGATTTCAAAATAATATCTGGCATTAATATCACCGGCATAAGAATATGACGTATCCACCTGAAACGCTCCGGCAGATGCTGCCATCCTGTCAATATATCCGGTTGGAATTGCTTCCTGTGCCACACGCTTGGCAGCTTCACGAACCTGACGGATCTTATTCAACATACCCTCAGCCATGCCCTCCGTGGTAAACTCACCGCTCTTCTCCGTTACTCTTGATGGAGAATGGATTTTTAATGCATCATTGATTGTCTTTGATACCGTGTTTGCCAGACGATTTGCCGCTGCAATTGCCTTTCCAGAACCATTATTAATTCCATTCGCCAAACCTAGCGCCGCATTATAACCACTGGTTTTAAATTTACTTTCCAGACTTTTCACTGTTCGTTCCATTGCATTTACATTACTGGTAACCTGTGACTTTGCAGAATTCATTCCACGCGTCACAGCTGTTGAAAATGCTGTACTTCCCTGATTTGCAGTTGACTGCATGGCATTAAATCCCGTTTTTGTAACATTCGCCATTGCTGTCATTCCAGTCTGCGTAATGGTTCTATTTCTCTGCATTGCCGTACTGGTAGCTGTATTTACTTTCTGAAATGCTGACGTATAAATCTGTGGTAGTGTTGAAATAGAACGTTTTGCAGCATCCGCAGATGTCTTGCCGAAATTGCTTATTATTTTGGTCATTGTAGAATCTAACATTTTCTGTTTAGATTCAATTCCAATTATAAATCCATCAATAGTATCTTGTCCCAATCCCTTATATACTCTGGATGGGGAACCTGTTTCTAATCCCTTCGCAGTCGAATCCGCTGTAGTTGCTGCAAGGCCTGCGCCAGCAAGTGCAGGTTTCGGGCTATTAGATATCTCATCAGAAAATGAATCTACAACATTTGTTCCAAGTTCACTAAACATGGTAAAATCTGCTTCATCCAACGCCTGCGCCATTGTCCCAAGCACACCAGACTCTCCCTTGATATAATCCCGAAGTGTTGCTTTATCAGTATCTGATAACTGCATGGAATCTATAAAAGTATGACCGATAGAATCATATGCCTGTTCCCACTGATCCTGTGCCGCCAGAACTTCATCCACACCGCTATTCATCATGTCACGCAATAGTGGTAATGCTTCCGGACCAGTGGCACCGATTGCATTCAGATAACTTTCACTGACGCCTGCATTGATTGCCTGCGAATACAAATCTGCAAATTCCTGTGTTTTCGCAATGGTATCTGCCTGATTCTTCTGAACGCTGGACCATGTGGTATCGTTATCTTCCTCAATTTTGTCATTCAACGAACCAAGACTGTCCGTCATTGTCTGATAAGCATCCGAAATCCTGTCAACAGTGGCTTGTTGAGCGTCTGAAAGACTATCCAGACTAATTTTTTGCTGTTGTGCGTTGTCTGATGTTGCCTGCGATGCTGCCGCCTGAGATGAAGCAACAATTTCACTGTATTTCTGTTCCTCAGCTTCCAGCTCTTCCAGTTTTCCTTTTAGCTCAGTCTGTTTTTCTCCCATCTCTTTCATGGTCTTGTCATATTCGGCATATGCTTCTCCATTTGAAAGAGCTTCTTGCTTTTTCTTCTCGGCTTCAGTCGTTGCATTGACCGCATCCTGCAAATCTGCTTCCACCTGTGCCTGATCTTTCAGGACATTGGTTAGATTCTCTGCCGCTACAGAGGCTTCATCAAGTTTCGCATAGGCATCTGCTTTCTCCTGCAATGCTTCACTGGTCATATTCAGCTGATCTCTTTCTTCGCTGTAAGCAAGATTCAATCCATCTACAGAACCGTTTAAAGTTTCCACCAAGCCTTGTAACTTTGCTTTATCTTCCGCAGTTTTGCGCTCTTTTTTAGAAAGTTCCACAATCTGATCAATCAACTTTTTATTGGCAGATACAGTTGCTTTGATATCATCCAGTTCCTCTTTCCGGCTGTCTTTATTGGAATCAACCGCTTCTGTATGCTCATCAATAGCATCAACCAGTTCTTCACGGTGTTTCTTCTCCTCCTGCATTTTCTTATCCAGTTTGCTTATAATCTTCACAAGAGCAACAATTCCAGCTATGCACACTGTGATTGCAGCGACAACCGTACCGATTGGATTGGCTTCCATAGCTGCATTCCAGATTAACTGTGCTGCTGTGGCAAGACCAATTTCACCGGAAAGCACACCTACTGCTGCTGTTTTTACAGCAATCGCCACATTGCTTACTTCTGCCGCTCTGGCACCAGCTGTCTCAGCTGCTGTATTCGCTTCCTGTGCAATCGTCTCTGCATTGACAGACATAGCTGCCGCTTTATTTGCCTGCGCCTGGTATTGTGCCGCAATAGCCGCTTTTCTTTCTGCGTCTTCACTTGCCTTAGTTGCTGCCGCATTCGTAGATTCCGCTATTGACTTTAATTTTGCAGCTTCTGCACTGAGTTCCGTTGAAGTTGAAGAAGCCGCACTAGCTTTCGCCTGCGCTATATCTGCTTTTTCCTGTGCCTTAGCTGCTTTTGTCGCAAGTGTCTTAGCTGCTGTCTGTGCTTCCTCTGCCTTTTTCTGTGCAACACTGGCTTTGGTGCTTAATTCATGTGCACGTGTAGCCGCAATTGTGGCTGCTTCCTGTGATTTCACAGCTGCTGTCTGGAGATCCATAACACTCCGCATTGCCTGCAGTCGTTCTTTTCCCTCTTTCCAGACGGTATTTAATCGCTTAACCTTGTCATCAATAGCGATTGCCGCTTTGTATGCCACAAAACCGCCCGTTGCCGTTCCAAGTACAGGAATCAGTGTATCCAGATTGTTGGTCACCAGCTTTACTCCAGGAGCCGCAATCTTCACGAACTTGCCAACTGCTTCACTTGCCACGGTAAATGCAGTATTCACACCAGTCTTTGTGGTCTCCAACTGTTGCTGGAAATTCGGCAGACCAGCTTCGGTCAAACTGTTGTCTGCGGAACGGATCACTTTCTCCATTCCACGAACCACTGCTGTATTCAGATTCTGGAAAGATGTTCCAATACCGGCACTGGCTGTTCTCGCACGTTCTGCAAATCCATTTACACCGCTGTCCAATTCAATCAGCTTATTATTGAACTGGGTAAATGTAATTTGTCCACTCTGTAATGCTGCATACAAATCATTCTGTGCCGATTCACCGGCATATCCAAATGCCTCTGCCACATCATATAATGCTGGTCCCATCGTCTCCTGCAGAGTTCTCCAGGATTGGAGATCAACAGAACCTTTGGAAAGCATCTGAACATACTGTGTCAGACCTCGTTCCGCGTCTGCCGTAGCTGCACCAGATGCCAGGAACGCATCATTTAATGCAATGGATGTTTTTGTTGCTCCATCCAGATCTCTGGTCAGAACCGCAATTCCCTGCGTAGAAGATACGATGCTATCCAATGAAGTCGGCAATCCGTCAATTCCGGTTGATAACTGATCCATGGACTTCTGTGCATCTTTCGCAGAAAATCCAATCTGCTGCATAACTTTCGGATACTGGTTTAAGGTATCAAATCGTTTGATTGCTCCATCCACGGAAGATTTCACCTTATTCACAGCCATATCCACCACTTTAAAAGCACCTGCGCCTTTGGCAACATCCATCAGGCTTCTCTTCGACTGTGTTGCTCCGGAATCAATCTGATCCAGTGACTTTGCCGCTGCATTCATTTTTGTGGTAAATCCCTGGTCTGCTACACTTAAGACCGCCTGTACACTATAGCTTTCCATCCTTTTTCCTCCTTTCCTTCTGCATTCTTGCCGCCTGCATCAGACGTTTGCCAATTCCATGGCACTTTACCGGTTTTCCAGTCATCGCTTCTTCCACTTTTTCATCGTAATCAAAAAACTGGCTAAAATTTTTATACACCGGAACTCTCTTTCTGCCCTGCTTTTTCATGGCCTGCACATCCCAGCTCTGCCATGCCAACAAATGCAGCATATATTCATGATCTACCTGCTGCAGTCTGTGTGATTTCATTCGCACGCAGTATTCATACATTGTCATGCGATCAATCTCAGTAAAATCATGCATTCCAAGATAGCGCAGACTGTTCAGGACAATATTGTCGTAAGTTTCCAGTGAAGATGTTATTTCTTGTTCGCCACATCCATCAGTTTCTGCATCTGTGCCATCTTCGCCTTCGTTGCGTTGTGCTTTTTTAACTCATCAATCACCTCTTCATACAGAGCATCGATGTCGTCCACCTGATCAATGTACGCATCCACTTCTTTCAACGTCGGACGTTTCTTTTCTGCACAGGTTCCCTCATACAGAAATTCAGCTAATGTTACTGCATCGTTATCCAGAAGCATCGGTACCTTTGTTTCCAGACCGGTTCCAAACTTAACACCAGACTGGCTTGTTACAAAATATTTTTCATCCAGTTTTCTTACAAATCCAATCCCGAAATGAATCTCATAATCGTTTCCATTGATATTTAAAACCATGTGATTTTCCTCCTCATTCAAAAAAGAGAGCAGCCTACGCCGCTCTCCCTATATCAACTTTTACGCTCCAGTTTTCTGAGTATCTGCAAACACATACTCCGCCGCTTCCTGCTGCTCTGCAGTCACGGTTACATCTCCGCGTTTTCCCGCGCCATTCAGACCAAAGGTCAGTGATAATTCCACAAAATCATCTGCAGGAGATGTCTTCTCAAAACTGGTCAGATATCCCTGGAAATACATGCCTTTGAACTTATTAGATCCAGAAGAAGCTTCCGCAAGATTTGCTTCCCATACTTCCATCAGTTCATCATTGTCCATTGCATCTTCCAGTTCATCGATCAGTTCATCCCCTTTGGCAAGGATGGATGATACGGTGATCTCTGTCTCCGTAGTACCCGGTGTACGGATTGGTCCATCCTTTGTCATGGTAGAATCCGCATCTTTACTCTTGGTTCTTCCGTTTTCCGTTGTAAATGCAATCGTTTTTGCATCATTGCTTGCAGCTTTTGATTTGATGCGGAACAAGTACACGATTTTTTTACCCTGTACGGCTTCCGCAAATAACTGCAGTCCCTGTAATTCTCTTACTCTCATTTTGTTCCTCCTAACTAAACCAGAATTCCACTTCCAATATTCCATGCAGAAGTGGCTGTTTTGTCGTTGTATCCGGCACAATCCTCTGTGTCACTTCTTTCAGCATCCAGGAATAATGTGCGGTATGTTCCAGCTTTTTACAAATACTGGTTATTTCAGACAGCAACCCCGATACCGTTCCACGCTGTCTTGGATTGCTGTGCCAGACATTGATTATCTGCTGGCAGCTCCCAATCCGGTTTGATTTTGTCTTTTTTGTATTCTGTTCACTATCTCCCAGATATACAAACGGATATGGTGTTCCTTCCGGCGGCAGAAATGTATCATACACACCGGTATCCGTATCCTTATACTTTTTTCTCAGTTCAACCAATAGTGCACTGAATAATTCCTGCTGTGGATCCATCTTATTCCTCACTTCATAAGTCTGCTCAAATCACTTTTGAACTGTTCCTTCTGCGCATAATAAGCAGGGCGCATAAATGGCTGTGCATTCATGAACCGTGTGCCCCACTCCACATACGGTGCATATTCTGCCGTTGCTTCGCTTTCTGCAGTCAACACACCATCACGAAGCACCAATGAAATGCTACGTTTCAATGTACCGGTATCCACCGGAGCATTGCGCTGTGCCTTAGCCTGCAGCTCCGCACCGTTCATCTTTACAACACGTTTCACCGCTTCCAGCTTGCCATTCTGCTGCAGTTTCTTAACGCATCTGTTCCTGTTACTGTCAGTTTCATGTCTGCACCTCACTTACGATCAAACACTGCTTTACCCGCAGATTCCTTACAGAATCTACCTGATACAGCTTATCTCGAATCCGAATATGATCATACGGATCCTGATATCGATTCTGTAGATGGATAGTCAGACTTCCCTGCTGGATTTTTCCATACACCAGAGTCATTGTCTGTGTTCCTGTATCCATGACAGATGCATAGCGCAATGTTTCCTCTATGGTATCGGCTTCATAATTGCCAGTTTCTGCATCGTATTCTCCTGGTGTGATCTTCCGGAAATAAATCGGTGTATCGTATCTCACAGGAATTTCACCCGCCCTTTCGTAACCTCTTTCTGACTGTCCAGATATGCCTGTATATCATCCATATACCCGGCAAAATCATTTGAAGACCAGGACTGACTTTCTCCCTCTACGGTATGGGAAGAAAGCCCCTCTGATCCGATTTTATTGAATCGAATAACTGAAACATCCAAAATAATGTAACTCATTTCCTCTGGTGGTTCTAAACCGCCAAGCAGAAACTTTAACCGCCTCTTTGTGGCATCCAGAATCAAGTTCAGCTTTTTATCCTGAGACGTATCGTTCTCCTGTATTCCAAGCAACATTTTCAGATTTTCCAGCATATCCCCACCTCATTACTTTCCGGCAGTTTCTTCCACTTTTTCAATCAGCGGAACTCCCTGTTTGTTTTTCTCTCCGGCAAGCTCCTCAAGTCTTGCATTTGTCACTTTTACACCTTTCCGGGGAAATGTATCCCCCGGATGGTATTCATGATCCGCATCATGCAGATCTGTAAAATATTTGATTACTTTATACATTGGCAGCCTCCTACGCTCCTGCATTTACAGTAACGGTAACATCTCCGGAACGAACAGCCTTATAGTTCTGATCACACTCAACCAAAGTAATGTGATGAGCTGCTGTTGACGCAATCTCGGATTCACCATCCCATTTAGACCAGCCTTTCACATCCATGCCATAAGTCACAGAAGTTGCCGCTGTTGCATCTTTGTACTTCCAGCAGTTTTTCGGAGACATAAGCTGCTCTTTTACGGTAAGTTTCGTTTTACCTGTCTCTGAACCTGCTGCAGATGTCACATTGAGAGTTCCAAGTGTCTGTGTATCAGATCCACCAACAGAAATATAGGAAATCGCATCCAAATATTCACAGAACAGGCGCAGACCCATAATAGCGAACATGTCCGAAATAGCTCTTTCATAAGTACCCTGTACATGGAATCCGATGAATCCGGTTGTGGAATCTGTGGTATACTGCAGACCAGCTTTTACAAACTCAGAATCGCCCGGATCAACATAATATACAATCATGTTGTTGAGTGGAGTTGCAATAACCACACCTTCCGGAATCTGCGATGTCATAAACACAACATCTGCTCCCATGAAGTTTTTCATGTATTTAAAACCAAACGCTGTCTGTACGGTGATATCTGCCGCGCCAAGATACTTATACACATCAAGAGTGTTTACCCATACAGCGACACCGGTTGCTGTACGTTTCATTTCCTGGAACTTATTTACAACCTTTCCGATTGCCATCGCAAAAGCCATCTGCCATGTAGATTCATGGCCAACAAGGGAACCCGCTTTTAACTGTGCATAGAATCTATCGGATACTACATTGGTCAGATCAGATTTAAATTCCTCATCTGTGGACTGTACCGCCGCATCATAGCCTCTCTCTGCGATCGCTTCAAGAGAAACACTTTTACGGTATTTCTCGATTTTAATGGTATCGAAGTTCTGCTCCTCTACCGTGTACTGAGATAACGGGATCTCATCACCTTCCGGAACGTCACCAGACTGTAAGGTACCTTTTACTTTCTTTGTCTTTAATACGGATCCGTTCTCTTTGCGAATCATTCTGGTGATTCCCAGAATATCCAGTAATGCCTGCAGATTCTTACCAAAAGATGTGACAAAGTCAATTTCTCTAGCTCTTACCTGAATCTGGTCCTGTCCTGTTAAACCTGCTGGTGCCGCAAACACCTGCAGTCCTGATTTTTCAATATTATGCATTCTCTGTATCTCCTTTACTGAAATAACTCCATATTCTCTGCAATCAAACGCTGTCTCTCCGCAGGATTTGTGATTGCCAGAATCTGATCTTTTGTCATGTTTCCTTTTCCACCACTTCCTGCCTTTGGTGGATTTCCTTTCAGTGCATCTTTCACTGCCGCCTGCACTGCTGCCTTGTACATCTTCGCAAAGGCCTCAACGGCTGTTTTGGTATCCTCTGCATTTTCAGATACCAGATGTCCCAGAAGTTCATCCGGGATATTGATTTCTTCGTCAGCCAGCATCTTCCGCGCTGTCTTTGCCATCTCTGTGATTGCATTCTGACGTTTCAGATCAGCCAGTTCCTTTTCCAGTTTCTTATTCTGGTACTGTGCCTTTTCCTCTTTTGTCATCTTAGCCAGTTTTTCCGCTTCTGACAGCTGGTCGTTGGTCAGCGCCTCCCACTTCTCCTGTGCTTTGGTCACTGCTGTGTTGACTGCTTTCTGTACTCTGCGGTCAAACTCTGCCTGATTTCCCTCACCCTTTAAGAAATCATCAAAAGATAATGCGCCGTTATCTCCAGAACCTGTGCCAGCTCCACCACCGTCTCCATCTCCGGATCCGCTGCCATCTCCACCACCGTCTGCAAATAACTGCAGGTTGCTCATTGGAACTCTCCAATGCATATTCATAAATTTCATAAGTTACCTCTTTCTGCTCCAACCCATTCACTTAAGCCCAGGTCATTGCGTCGAACCATAGTTTTACGACATTCCGGTCACATCAGTTACACAATCCGAATATTTTCCGGAAATTCATTAACAATCAACTGAATGCCAATGAAAAAGGAATCTACCAGAGTTTTTGACTTTTCTGATAAATTCCCATATTTTATATCAACCCATCCGGGACTGATATCGTATTTTATTTCATCTTCTGTCAGATCCTCCACAGATTTGATCAGTGTCTGTGCCAATGCCGTTGCGCCGGCGCAAACAATATCATATCCAAATGCCGCATATCCCGCATGCCCTGATATTGTCACACCATCGTCACGGACGTTCACTTCAATCAAATGCACCACCTCCTGTCGTTCCGGTCATTCCCTGCCGGTGGGAGATATTCTGGATCACCGCCTTTCTACTTTGGATTGGTTTTCTTGCGTCCTTTTGACTTTTCTACCGGTGCCGTTTCTTCCGGAGTTTTCTCTGCATCTTCTTCCGGAGTTTTCTCTGGAACTTCCTCTGCTACTTCTTCCGCAGTTTCTTCTACATATTCTTCTGCCACTTTTGCTCTGATCAGAACCTTTGCACGCTCCTCATCGCGTTCGATGATAGTGCCGGCGGCAATATCAATATCTTCTTTTCTGTCATGATAGGTTGTTGTTACTTTTAATTTCATGTTTCTATTCCTCCTTACTCAAGATTGATACCTTCCTGTAATGCTCTGGTTTCCAGGACTCTCAGATACTCGCCCATGTAACGCTTCTGTTCCATAAGCAGAGCTTTCGGGCATGTTGGTGTGAATTCCAGCTTACCAGCATCCCACTTCACCAGCATTTTGTGCAGGCCATCGTGTCGGATCTTGGTCTGCTGGTACTCAGCTTTGAATCTTTCCTTGTAGTCAGAACTCTGCATAAGTTCAATGGTGTCTTTTAATTCCATGTTGTTCTCCTCTCTACGCTACAATACTTTTGATTCCGTAAGCAATCGCACAATCATGTTCGATGATGCATCCACGGGCATCGTTCCAGCCCGGAGCAAAATAGGCCACGTCTGCATCTGCCAGAAGCTCCAGTGATTTTCCAAGAAACCACAGTGGTTTTGCACCGACTGGTGCGCTCTGAAAAAAGGAATCAATCACTTCTACCGGTTCTCCTACCAGTTCAGATGCTGCTTCGACTGCTTTGGCACGTTCTGCCTTGATTTCCTCGTCAGTCTTGCCACGCATCGGCTGGCTGATAAATAATTTTTTCATGTCTACCTCCTACTCCTCTGTATGGCATGTATTGGTTAATTTACCGTATACATCTTCGTACAGCTCCTGTTTGTCACCGTTGTAGGTGTACTCCGCATAGATACCATCTCCACTGATTGTGGTAGATGCTAAACACTTGTAATTCTGGAGTGTTTTACAGGACCAAACCACAAATACATTGCTTCGGTCAATCTGCACCTCCGGTCTGTTCTTGTGGTACCATTCAACAAGTTTCTTCTGTGCAATACTCTCAAAGTGCGCCATTCCTGTGATAATCATGTTTTACCTCTTTCTTTCTTAAAAATGCGTATAAAAATACCACTAACCATTTCTGATCAGTGGTATCTATAACTTATTCTTTGCTTCTTCTGACAAGCGCTTGAAAATTTCCTTGCATTTCTGATTAAATTCTTCTTTTTCTTCCTCTGTACGTTCCTTGGGATGAAGAAATGCTTCTTTTTTCTCAGGTGACATATTTTTCTTTTCCTCTTCAGAAAAATGTATATACTCCAAGTCAGTCCGCAATAAGAAACATTCATGAGGAGATAATTCATTTTTCCTACGCTGTTGCTCATCCTCTGAAAGCAACAACCACTCTCGTGCTGTTAATGCCATTATTTCAATTCCTCCAAAAGTATGTAAAATCTTCCATCCTCTTTGATTTTGTTAATTACCTTAAATTTTGTCATGTATGGATAAAGCACTTCATTTTCCATATCATTTAGCCCTCTAAGGTCTTTCCCATTTTTCGCATTTTGGATATAAATCTGTACCTGTGCATCCTCATTATATACATCTCTTTTGGTCGTTGACAAGTATTGTTTTGGAATATACTCTTTTCCTACCTCAAATTCATCAAAGTATTTCTGTGCATCCTCTTCAAACAAAAATGTTACGGAACGATTTAAATTTCCTTTATAACTTGGTAGTTTTTCAAGTGCCGCATCCAGATTCTTGATCCATTCTCTTTCAATATCTGTCAATTCTGAATTGGCGTTTCTTCGCAACTTATCATTGAGTGAATATGAATCCGGACTTATATATCGTACAACTGCTGCCTTTTCATTTAACGTAAGTCTGCTTTTCTGTTCTTCCAGCCACTTATCAAATGCCGATCTATCCATGTAAGCACTTGTAGAGCATCGGCAATGCGGATGCATCGGCGGTGCATTATCTCCCGGCATCATATCTTTTACCAGAAAATGTTTCTGATCCAGCGCACGGCAGGCACCGCAGGCAGTTCCAAGTGCATGAAACTGATATTCTTCATAATCATTTCTTTCAAACGACAGCTTTTGTGCTTCCGTCTGCACTCTGGCTAACTCCGTGATCATTAATCTTTCTGCATTGTATTGACTGACACCAAACCGTTTTTTCAAATGGGTAGCAAGTTTCCTTGGATGCTGACCTCTGATCAATCCTGTCTGCAACAAGTTCGCCAATTCTGCTTTCAACATGTCCTGATGCATCCAGACACGGTCCGAAAATGTAACATTCTGAAATGATGCATTTACAAGCGCATCTGCTGCTTTTGCATTATCCTGAATCGTTACTCCAAGTATTCCAGCCTGCCGCTGAAACTCATCCATTGCCCGCTTTGTAAGCGTTTCATCAAAAAACTGCTGAAGTTCATCAAATCCAGATACCATTTCCAGACCAATGTTTGCTTTCAGCAGTTCCAAACGGTTTATTTTCATTGTAGCATTGTACAGGCGCATCTCCTCATTTGCCTGCTTGGAAAAATCTTTCTCTTTCACATACTTTGCAGCTTTTCGTGCATATTCTTCAATATCAAGCTGAGACACTTTCTTTTTTGCTTCTGCCAGAGTAATTCCCTCTTTTCTGGCATACTTCACATAAAAGCCGTTGATTTCTTTCGTAATCTCATCCTGCATGTTCCGGAAGATTTCCTGAATACGTTTCTGATATTCCTTTTCCTCAGTAATGTTATGCTTTCGCTGAGCCGCTTCCCTCTTTTTCCAGTACTCCTGTGATGTCACCTGCTGCACCTCCGAACAATCCTCTCATAACAGCATCATCCTGATTCTTTTTCTGTTCTTCCTCAAGCTTATCTATCTCCGCCTGCACATTATCCACAATAGACAATGTACCAAGCTGAGTTTCCTGTGATACAATTCCATCCAGATTACCGGCAATCTCCGTCTCTTCCAACACATTCGCCGGAATATTCGGTGTGAATTTGTAATGTAACTTCACCCAGTCTTCATTTTTCATACCGGAAACTGGATTTGAAAAGATCAGACGATAGCGTCGGTTCATTCCAGAAGTAAACTTTCGCTCTTTTGTCTTTTCAAGATTGTGCATCGCCTGTAACTTGTATTTCATGGCAATTCCGGAACTTGTCCCAAAATTTTCATCTGAAATATTGGCAACCATGCTGATATGAAAAATCAGTTTTTCCAGTCGATCAATCAGATGCTCCTGTGTCGTATCACCATCTGGCTTCTGCAAAAAATCCACATTCAACTTGTCAGCCTCTCCATCAAAATTGATGATCCTGTCATCGCGGATAGACTTTACATCATCCTTATCAAGATACGCTCCCAGAACTTTCAAATAGGCATCCGCAAAATAATCCACATCATTGGCTTTCTCACTGATTGCCTTATTGTATGCATTGATCATGGTCAGTACTGGTTCGAAGATTCCTATCCGCTCCCGGTTTTCCACATACTCTGTCGCTGGCACTCCCTCAAACCCATGCTTCTTTTCATCCTCATCCCACACAAGTTTTCCTTTTATGGTAAACCATCGTACATTCTCATCATCTGATAGACTTCCATGCAATACCTGATCATCATCGATATACAGTCTCACGAAATACCGTTCGCGCTGCAATACCGAATCATCATAGATCATAAATCCATCCATGGGTGAGAGATATGTAATTCCAACGTTTCCGATTGGATCCACATAATACATTTCATATCCATTTCCAAATATGCTGCATAATTTTGACAATTCCGCGTTGTTATCATCCTGATCATTGTACTGGTCAAGAAATTCCACATATTTTTTTATATCTTCTGCTTCTCCATCTACTGAAATCTTGATAGGATTTCCTAGGAAGAATCCGTTCATCGTATCGACAATGTATTTTGCAAAATTGACAGCAATTCGGTTGTCCGGCTTCCACGCAGGTTTTTCCTTTTCGTGAAAAATCGGATAATCTGTCATATATGCATCCCAAAGCTTCTGCAACCGGAATGCGCATTCTGCATCGTGTTTTCGGATAAATTCCATCAATTTATCATCTGTCAGCGTTTTTTCTGCTGCCAATCTATATATCACGCTATATGCCTCCTTTTACCTTTCGATTCAACCGTGGACGTTCGCCCAGAATTGTATATACAAAATATCTCACTGCATCCATGGCATGATCATACTGTTTCACCGGCTTGTCCTCACCGTGTTCTGCTGCCTTTGCATCCCAAATATAAGAAGCAAATTCTTTGATCGTGTCCTGACAAATGTTTGAAAATACTATTTTCAGCAAGTTCAGTTTTGTTGCTACCAGACGGATACCATCTGCCACATCATTCTTGGCTTTTATTACCCTGTAGCCGCGTTTTGTTAATTCAGCAATAAATGATGCTGCTGCCGGATCTACGATCACAGCATTGATATCTGTCCCAGACAGCCAGCTTTCCAGATCATCTGCGTATTCTGCATCGGTCTTCTGCTGACCTTCTTCACGTCCGGAATAGTAATATTCCCGTGTGCAGTACCAGATGCCATCTGTTCCCTGATTCCAAAGCAAAAACACCGTTGCATTTTGGGTACCGTAATCACAGCTGACATATCTGTTGCCATCAAGTAATAAATCACTGAATGTTTCCGGATCTGCCACATGACGTTCTTCACTGAACATGTCATAGATGATGCCCTCAGCCATCGCCCACAGTCCAAGAATATAACGTCTGTAAAATACCCCGGTGTACATGCTACGGTATCTGGCTTTCACCTTTTCTGACAGGCTCAAGTTGTCATCCATTGTAAAATGCAGATACAATAGATGCTTTTCTTTACGTTTATCTATCCAGTTCTGTTTGAACCAGTGATATGGACCATCTGGATTGCAGTTGAACCAATACTTGGATCCATCCACAGAGCATCGACCAGTCGCCTGATTCACAAATGACTCCGGCATCAATGCCACTTCATCAAAAAAGACCCCAGCCAGAGTAATTCCCTGGATGAGATCCTGTGATCGTTCATCTTTTCCACCAAATATATAAAAATAATTTTCTACGCTGCCCCTTGAGATAACCACCAGATTGTCTGCCCGGTGATCCGTTACCCGGTATCCTCTGGAACGAAGCATCAATTTCAACCAGAATAGTACGTTTCTTCGGAACGAACCAATTGTCTTGCCGCACATAGCAAAATTCTGACCGTTAAAGCTGCACATCGCCCACAATACAAATGACAACGACATGCTCACTGTTTTACCGGATCTGATTGCGCCATCTGCTATAATTCCGTCATAGTCCTTTACCGGCGAATCCTCCGTCCACCAGTTCAGTACTTTGCGTTGCTTCTTGGAAAATGGTTGGAATTTGAAAAACTGTTTAATCTTCCGCATCTGACCAATCCTCTTCTGCTGTTCCCTTTAATGCCTCAAGGAATCCATCATCTACCACTTCTGTATCATCATCAAGCTGAGCTTTTGCTTTGAGCAGTTCGGTCTTTGCAGTAATCTGTTCAACTCTTGCTTTCTGCTCCTCGGTTGCCATATCCCAATTTTTATGCAATAGATCCTCGTAACGGTTAATCATTCCCTCCAACGTTTTTTGCGCCCTGGCCTGCGCGGATAAAAAATTGGCTTGCTTATCCCATGCCTGCTGTATTTCCCATTTTTCAGAACATACATTTCCTTCGCTTTCTGCTATCTTTGTTGTTGTCACATCATTCCGATCATGCACATACATAATCTGCTGTGCCCTGATAATGGCAGCATAAGCAATCTGGATCTGGTCCCAGAGGACATCCAATGGATTTTCTGGCATCTCCTGAATAATGGATAGTGTTTCTTCCGGAAGATACTTTGAAAAGAATCCGTGCTTCTCTGCCTTTTTATTTCCCGGCGGACCACCTTTTCCATTTTTGTTACCAGGCTGCCCGCCTTTCTTTCTATTCGAACGCTCGCTTTTCTTATCCGAACGTTCGCTATCCCATTTATGAGTACACTTCCATCGCCGAACCGTCCCTTCCGGTAAATTTAGTTGACTTGCAATCTCAACTAATTTCACACCTTCCAGATACATGACTTTTGCCTTTTCGATTCGCGGATCTGGTGCTCTTGCCATGTACCTTCACCTCTCATTCGTCGGTTTTGTTGCATAAAGAAAAGCACCCCGTAAAGGGTGCCAATAACTATTTTTCCCTATATCTAACCAAGCCAAGTGTTGCAAAATATAATATCGATTTCAATGTCAATCTATAAGTGCATACTTCAACCTCATTCCCTACCCTACCATCATAATGAATAATCAATTCTGATTTCATATATGCTTCATTCTCAAAAGTAATCTTTACTTGTGGCATTCCCTCTGGTATAGCCAAGTCAAGCATAAGGCCTTCTCCTGGTGTCAAAATTTTTATTAATTCTGTCGTTTTCTTATTCTCTGCTATGATTCTACGCCATTTAATCACCAACCCTTCATATATTTTAATATGATATAAATTATGTTTTGATTTTATCAACAAAACGTCTTCATTCACTCCTATGGTTTGCAAGCAATATATTTTTAAATCCTTATAATCTTTTTTTCGTGGATGCCAAATAAATGTTTCTACAGACTTCCTTTTTGCATCAAAAATTAATGTTACTACAATGACAATATATATTGCCAGGGCTATTTTTCCCTTCAATGGCATTCCTACTATATATTGCCAGCATACGTTTACTAGTTTTAAAACTATTTGCATAACATTATGCCATAAGTTTTCTTTCAAAATCACTTACTAATCTCCTAATATTATCTTCTTTTCCTTTACTTAACTAATCCCATAATACTTGTAATTGTAGATATGGTTGCATAATATATTCCAACCATTGCCAATACAGTTGCAACTACACCACTTATAATTGCAATTGTATTAGAATGTCGATATTTTTTCTCCTCCTCCATTTTTACATTAATGGTTTCCTTTAAAGTATCCATTTTCTCATTTTGAGAATTTATCATCTCTTCTATTCGGCTTATTTTTGCTTCCATTCGATGCTCAGAATCGTCAATCCTTTTTTCCGTTCGTTGCTCACGTTCACGCATTTCTTCACGCAAAGCCATTTGGTCTTTATCCACTTTTTCAATATAAGTTTTTAATAAATCATCCATTTTTTGATCCTTTACTACTTTTTGAATTACGCTTTGACTCCTTGATAACCCACTTTTATGATCACGATAAGTGTTCATATTATAAATTTCACAATTACTACTATTCATTTTATGCACCTCACGATTTCATATGTGTAAGTACATCTATGATATAGTCAATTTCTCTGTCATTTGCAGAAAAATCAAATGTTTCCCCATCTTTCCGAATAAATCGAATAGTTTTCTTATCTCCATAGGTTTGTTTTTTAGCAATTTTATCTATTCCAGAAAGTTCTGAATCACCTTCAAATAAACCTTCGAACAATGGTGAAAGTGTAATAAAAAATCCTTCCATCTCATTTTTAAAATCTTCAGCTAACCGTTTACCAACTTCTTCAGACATTCCTTCCAATAAATTTCCATTTACATATTTTTCATCTTCTAATGTATTTTCCGGATCCCATTCCATTTGATCTGACAAACGAACACAATATTTCCATAATCCCTCCGTCAGTTCATCCAAATTGTACCCTAAAATCTTTTCACATACATTAGATAATTCTACTGTACAATATGGGTAATCCTTTCTTTGCTGAAACATCGAAATAACTTGTAATGCTTTTAAAAATATATTTTTATCCTCTTTATATTTTTCAAATAACCTCCAACAATAATCATACATATTGGTTCCATTTTCAAATGCCATGCGTTTTTCCTCCCTTGTAGATAAATAAACCTATTTTTATAATATTCCATTTCGAACTATTATGCAAATGAAAAAGACATCCGTTTCCGAATGCCTTTTAAGTAGGTTTATTCTCATAGGGGAGAAATCGAGCCGCCGGTTTCCGCCTTTGGCTCAAGTATTATTATAACTGTGCATTTTGTGAATTGTGTGAATCTTTCAAATACCGGTCAACTATTTTGCTTATACTGCTCCGATCCAGATGTACACTCTTGGCAACCTGCTCCTGGGTCACCGGCTTTCTGCCATCGATAAACAGTTTCCGGAAGATGCGGTGTGCCAGACTGTCCAGTATCGCATCCACGAACTGCTCTACTTCCTTACACTCCTGCTCCAGAGCTTTCTTCCGCTTCAGATCACGGTCCTGCAATCGCTTGTACTTCTCCTGATCGAACCCAACTACACACTGTGGCATCGGATAACCTTTACTGTAATCAAATATTACATCGTTCCCGATCATCGTATCTGACTTCCAACGGTTCTGCAAAGTATAATCCAGTTCCAGTATCTCCGCCTTATTGCTCCGGTGCGCTTTCAATCTTTCCTTTGTCATCTTCTCCAACGGCATCGCCTCCCTTATTCTCCTGCAGCTCTGCCCTGCTGCCGCTTATCTGTATCTCACCTCTTAGCTGCTGCTATCTAAGATATGACAGGCTCCATTCTGGATTGCCACCCATGGATGCCAGGTAATCAAGTAATGTCACGATAGTTCAACTCTTTGTTCAACTGTTTAGTTGGTGTATCAGTTGATGTATTAGTTGATGTATCTGGCGGTTCCGGCAAAGGCATCCAATGCGTAACTTTCCAGAATGTCCTGCTGCCTTTTAATTCCCAGTATCCTAGCTTTTTATAGAATTTTGCAAATGTTACATGTTTTAAATCCTGTTCTTTGCAACATACTATGTAAGTGCCGGATGATTCCGGTACTCTATCATCGGCAGAAATCCACCACTCTGTATCATAAGCTGTCGGCTGTTCATCTATAATCGATACAATACCGCAATACACTTCTTTCAACTCATCAACGCACAGGTCATATGATTCCTCTGTCTTTTTATGCAGTTCCCAAATTTTTGAGATCAAAGCATCGGCATCAATTAATCTCATTTCACATCACTCCAATCTAATTTCTGCCCGCACCATTTGCAATACGGCATATCCCACACCTTTAAAAGTTTTATGGTTGCAATATCACCAAACAGTCCTTTGCAGTTGGGACAGGAGGCCTGACCGTTCCAGTCCTCTATTTTTCTCGCCACATCTCTGGAATCCCCATCCACAAACCGCCGAATCTCCGCTACTTCCTGCTGCAACTGTTCGTCAGTCTTTTTCATGATTCACATACCCCATCCTTCCTACAATTCCAGTGTTCTTTAGATAATTGTAATAATCCTGCGCCACTTCTTCGTTGACGTTAAACTTTTTTCTGATTCTTCCAATGGTTACACGTTTCTGGTTCTTCGCCCAGTTCTCTAATTTTACAGATTTGATAATCATTTGTTCCTCCACTTTTCTACCATGTTCCAGTGCCCTTTCATTGCTTCTGGAATTGTTGCATATCGTCTGGCATCCAGATCGCTCCAGTTCTTCACCTCTCCATCTTCTGCGCACCGAAATACCATTGTTTCTAAACCGTGATCTGCTGTATCGCAGGTGTCTATCAGCACATATCCTTTTGATGTTTCTACTATTGTTCTCATTTCTGCTCCTCTCTCCTGTATACTTCCGGCAGTGGCATCCAGGCATTAACAAATATTCCAAACGATACATAGCTTGTATCATCATCTCCCGGATAAAATGCTCCGGATCCATCACTGTCTGTTTCATATCTTCCGATATCCGGAAGTGTAAAATTTTCAAACGACACCAGCACATATTCTCCCGGATCCGGAAGTCTGTCATTGATATCTATCCAATTATTCATGCTCTCACCAGTTCCCCGCTTTTCATCATCTCTGTCAATTCATTCATGGTAAATGATTCGATATAGCTTGTACGTTCCCCAAAACAATTTACGAAATGCAGCCGGAATCTGACGAACCGTTCATGTTTCGGGATATGTTCAACCACTGCCTTTACCCATTTCTTTTCCTTTAATTCTCTCGTTACGTGCTTATAAATTTTATATTTTTCTCCAACTTTAAACATTGCTCTTACTCCTATCCAAGCGCAATCCTGATACCTGTTTCTTCCGCTAAGATCTGTCTGATATCTTCCTGGCTTACCCAACCGCCATTCAGGTACTCATTGATTAACGCTGCACATTCTTCCAGAAACTTACGCACTTTCGTTCCGCTCATCTTCTCTCTGGTGATCAACTCCGTGCAGATCATCGCATAAGTTGTGGATAATGCATCTGTGATTGTGATCAGTTTTACCTTGAGATCTCTTGGATTCTTCGGATATTCCATCTTTGCCAGATTCATCCGACACTTCTGAGAGAACTTTTTCGCTTCTGCTTCAACATCTGCGCCGACTTTTGCCTGCACCAGAATCGAGAACTCGCGAACATTCAACTTTTTCTCATAGTGTTCTTTCAGGTACTCGTTAAAAATTCCCTGCACCCTTTCCAATCGTTTCCGACCAAATCCGAATTTATCATGCAGCGTCCATAATCCGATCTCCAGAACATGCTGCATCATTGTTACTGCATATCCGGCAACATGTTTGTCATAAGCATCTCGGCGCACCGCTGCATCTATCTCACTTTGCATCCAACCATACTTTGGTTTATTTTTTTTCTTTCTCACTAGTTTGTTGCTCATTTCTTTTCTCCTCTGCCATTGCATTGATTACCGGCACATAGGTGATCGCCATATTTTCAGCGAACTGCTGCAGCAGGGAATTGCCTTTGTATTTTTCCACCAATGCGCTCATCTGCTTGGTATACTGTCGCATATCCCCAGACCGCCGGTAATCTTTATAATTCTTCCATGCCGTATTCATGACATCCTGTATTTTTTCATGCATAATATTTGCTCCTACTTAAACGGGCACTCGTCTGACTCATCAATATCAGCACTGTAAAATCCATCTGATTTATCCCAGCCATACTGATAATCCAGATCATCACCATCTCCATATATCCTTTTCGACCGTTCATCATAATCCAGAATGATTCCATCCAGATTAATCTTTCCGAACAGTCTGTTTTTCGCCACGATCAGCTTGCGCTGATCCGCACTCATGCTTTTTCCAATCTCATCACTGTTCCCGCGATTGTAACCCAGTGTCAAACCTGCCAGATTCGTAATATCTCCGGAGCCGCTGACCTCATCATTAATATCCGTCGAATATCCGTTCTTTCTCTGATGCGCCACCAGCAGGATCAGACAGTCGTACTGAATCGCAAGTTTCGCTAAGTTTCGGACAAATTGCCCCTGTTGCTCGTACCGGTCACTGCCACGCTGCTCATCGATGTACATAGCGGTCATCAGGTTATCGATCAGGACCACGCGTACTCCATACTGCTGGATAGAGCGCTCAATACTTTTCAGGAGATCTTCCTTTTCGTCTGTTTCAATAATCCGGTTGTCGTAGATAAATGCTTTTTCCTGATACCATGCATTGATCAATTCCTGATTTGCATTTGTGATAAAACGGTTTACCGTTCCGTATTCTGTCCGGTTTTCCACGATGTGGTGTCTGCCTGCTACCTGAAAATCAAACCAACTCTTATACAGATAATTTGGCAGCTCTCCGGAATAGGTAAAAGCGGTATATCCCTGATCAATCACGTTCGCAATGATCTGGCTGGCCAGCGTAGATTTACCTTCACCGCGTTTTCCTGCAATGACACATACCATACCAAACGGGAGCCCTCCGTAAAGCATCCGATCCAGTTCGCTGATTCCACTTTTTACTTTCTCCAGCTCATAAATATTTACATTTTCCACCTCTGCCAGTGGCAGCACACGGTTGACCGGAAGATATACGGCATTTTCCACAGCATGTCTGATGCATTCTGTACCGTATTTCTGGAGCATTTCATTTGCATCCTTACAATTCCTGTAATCAACTTCCCTAACGTGCTTTATCCGGCAAGGAAAACGTCTGGCGACCTCTTCCAGCAGTGTGATATGGTTCTTTTCGAAATCTCCAAAGACTATGATCTCCTCGAACTTGCTCACCCAGTTGTAACAATACGGTACCCAGGTAAATCCTTTTGCTCCGGTTGGAACAGATACCGCATTCTCAATTCCTGCTGTTGCAACGCTTAAACTGTCAAGCTGCCCCTCTGTCAAGATCAGCCGGTCAAATTTGTCATTGCACTGCTTCATTCCAAACAGGATTGGGCGACAGTCCTTTTCACACCACTCTTTATTTTTGTCTTTCGCCTTGTCAAAATCTGTCTTCCGATACTTGATGAATCTCAGCTTTCCTGTTTCATCATAAAATGGGAATGCCAGGATATTCTGCTGTTTCTCCAAGGTTGTGATCTCATACCGTTCTGCAACCGCTGCGCTGATGCCGCGTGATTCCAGATAAGCAACTGCCGGCTCTTTCGGCTTGATTGGTTCCGCCGGTGTCTTAAAGCTCCGATATTGCTTCTTTGGACGATAGTATTCATCCACTTCATTTCCAAGACTGAAATCAAAATCCCTGGATAATGTCAGCATATTGCCGGTAACTCCGCATCCGGCTCTCAGGCACTTAAACTGTCCGGTATTAAGGTTGATGGAAAATGTATCTTTATCATGCCCTCTGCCTTTACAATATGGGCACTCCGCAAAGCGAAGCTCATCACCTATCTGTCTTGTCCTTGCTCCATACCAGCGTGCAAATCTCATTGCATCGCCTGGATTAAATTCATACATTCCCATTTCCAATACCTCGTGTCAGTTCATCTAATTTCTGGTTCAGATTATCAATCATCCGCATGTAGATATGCCAGAGTTTTTCATCCATACAATCAGCCTGTAATTCTTCCAGTACGGCAATCTGTGCTTTAATTCCAACAATCTCCTGCTCATGATTCATCATTCTTCTCCCGTTGGGCCTTCCACGCCTCCCATTTGCGAAGCGATTCTTCCGGATCTTCCCACTCATCATCGTCTTCCGGAGGATCAGGCGGCGCAGGTGCGGGAGCACTATTATTTATTCTTTTCTTCTCTTTTCTTTTCTTAGCGTCATTAACTGGGTTATTGACGTCATTTACTGGGTTTCTTCCGTCATTAACTGCGTTTTGGGTGACTTTAACTAGAGAGTACTCTTTCTTCACTTCAATTCCTTTTCGTTTTGCCACTGCTCTTAAATATCTTTCCTGTATTCCTCTGGATGTGAGGATGTGATATTTATCGAAAAGTTCCTGTGAAAAAATACCTACTCTGATACAAGCCTGTACAACTTCCTTTATTGTCCCGATCCCGCTGCTCAAACCCATTTTAGACTTGTGCAGAGGGATCAGTTCATCTGACCATTCGCAATAGTAACCAAGCTCCCTGTAAATAAGCTGGTAAAGCTTAACGGCTATTGCAAACCCTTTATCTCCAAATTCAGCTTCTATCATTCCAAATTTGTCATCCAAGTAGCAATCAAGTTCGAAGTAATCCAGTCCTTTTTTATAAGGTCTTGGCATTTTTGTCCTCTTCTAGGATCCTGATGATCTCTTTTCCTGTTTCTTTCTTGCTACAAAATTCAAACCGGACATTGTATCTGTCCCGAATGGTGCAAAGACTCTTGTAAAGCTGCTTCCCATCAACCGCACGCTCTGAGATTACCGTCTTAGCCTTCTGGCCGTTAATGGTCCGCCAAATAATCCTGTGCTTTCTTGGGTTTTCCCAGAAATAGACATCTTCCAAACAATTGATATCAGTGCCATGTTCCACCAATATAACCACCTGTATTCCTGCCTGCATCGCCCGGATCAGCTCCGCCTTGAATCTTTCATGCTGCTGCGTGACGTTACCACACAACTCCTGCAAATCTTTCTTCCGGTCAATCACCAGTCTCGGATTATCCAAAGACTGGTAGTCACCAACATACAGCTTTGACCGGAAATACTGTATGTTTTCTATTTTGTCAAATTGCTTCTGAACCCGTTCCCATTCTTTTTTATGTTCTCGGGTATCTACCTGAATCTGCAAGCCAGATCACCGCCTTAATTGAATGGCAGTTCTTCATCAATTCCTGCTGGAATATTCATAAAACCGTCGCCAACCGGGGTAGCTCCTGCAGCATATCCGCTCATGTGGTTTTTGTACGCCTGTGTTTCATTCTTTTCCGGAATAACTGCAGTTGCCACCTTGTCCAAAGAAACAAACCAGCGCATCACACGTTTTGTCATTTCTCTGCCATTGTAGTAATCCATCTGCTCACCGAACACACCGCCGATTTTTTTTCCTTTAAACTGTGCGCCAAAGTTATCGCCCCATTTAGTAGCAAATCCTGTATTGGAATGTTCAACGCAGGTCGTAAATGTTTTGAATGAACGGCTGCAGTTACCGTCAGCATCCTCCGTTAAAATGTACTGTGTGGCCTGATTCGGCCATTTCTTATCCGGTCTGATATCGTTCTTGAACTGCTCCATGAAGTATCCAGGCTGCACATCATCCGGTGCAAAATCAAAACAAACAACGATCATGGGTTTTCCTGTTTTGGAAGTTGTCTCGGTCACCTGCTTGATGACCAATTTATGTCCGCCCAACTCCACCGGAATATATTCGCCCTGGGCCTGTGTGTTATCGTAATCATTTGGTTTCTGCATCTTCTTTCTTACCTCCAAGCTCGTAATATTCTCTGATTGCTTTTTCAACCAGTAAAATGTCATTATCAATCGTCAGATCAGCAAACATGCCGATTGGGGACTTACTTACTGCTCCGTCTGCCGCCTGTGTCACAAACAGATGATTATTGCCCTCTGCAATACAGCGGAGTACTACAGTGAACATCCCTTCGATACAAACCTTTTCATCCAGCAGTTTGCCGATTGTCTTCGGTTTGATTTCCCCCAGATCATTGGATTCCTCATGCATCATCACATACACGATTTTGTTTTCTGGAACTTTCTCAGAAATAAACTGAATCAGATTCCAGAAATGATCCCCAATCTGGTTGTACAAGGTAAACACTCCATTTCCGCCACCGGCTGAACTGTGTCCATTCATAAACATATTTGTGATCAGATACCCGGCATCATCTATGACAATGTTATTTGCCTTTGATGCAATCAGGCACTTCATGACCTGCTGATAATTATCTGTGTTCCATCCATTGATTTTTCCCTTGAATGGAAGTGGCTTATTTAATACCCTGATCAGATTCCAATCAGGGTTATCTACGCAGTTCCGTAGGCTTGTACTTTTGCCTGTTCCGGATCTGCCAATGATTAATACTGGAATTGCCATAACATCCTCCTATCTGATCCGCAGCGACTCGCCCTGCTGCAGGTGCGCCCAAGATACTTCATTGTCTTTCAGGAATTTCTTAATTGCTGTCTTATCCAGCTTCGGATCCTGTGGAATGTAATATTCTTTTGGAATATCCTCCTCATTGTCGATCACAACCGCCGGAGGATTCTTCTGGATGCTAAAGCCAAACAGCTCCGTCTTGAATTTTGTTTTTCCGGTAAGCTGCATTGCGCGTTCCAGATTGTATTTGATGTCTTTGATGTTGTTGGAAATTCTCTTTTTGTGCTGTGACAGTCGTTCAATCTCTTTATCGATGGCTGCAACTGTTCCATCCAGTGAGTTCATTACCTTTGCATAGGCATCGGCTTTCTCCTCGAATTCCCAATCAACACCCTCCAATGTATCATTGATCATGTCCTGATCCAGCGATTCATCTTCTGCCATCTGGAGAAGCTCCAGATACTGGCCTGTGATTCCAAAAATATTCATAGTCCTTTTTCTCACTTTCTATTGTTCTATAGGCTTCGACCTGTCTGTTCAACTGTGTTACATGCTGCGTGTGATGCGCTGCATAGTCTCTGCCGTATAAATCCATTGCTGTATCCATATCTGCTCCCACTTCCACCGTCCTGCAGACGGACGCTTGTTGTGTATGTAAAATTTATTTGATGGAGAAATATTCTGACAAACGTATCTGTTTATGTGTCGTAGTAGTCAATGAGTTGCTGTAAACGTCCGACTACAGGACGGTGGAATATATTTAATTATTTTATTTGATTCGTGGATAAAATCCCATCTGACTGAAACGTATTCCAGCGCAGGTCACTTCTTTTAAATACACGTTTTTATCACACGTAATTTTTACTGGTCGCTTTAACACTGCTGCGATAATTTCAATTCCGCTTCTTACCATAATGATGCGGCTAAGTTGTAATCTGCCGTTGCCTTCATCAATGTGTCTCAGTCTGTATAACCCGGTAAGCATCTGGTTACACTGTTCTTCGATGTACTTTAATTTTGCTTTTTCCATTTACTTTTCACTCCTCGTCTGCTATACTCCAGACATAGGTTTTATTACCTATGTCATTAGTGATAGGGCGTGTACTTTCTCAGGGTGCCACGCTCTTTTAATTTGTTTAAAATCACTCCTGCTCCGGCAATTGCCAGGCCAACCGCTGCAATCCCTAAAGCCACACAACCTGCTTGTCCTTTTGCTTCAACTCCTGCTGCACCGACCAAAAACGTCAGTATTCCGCAAGCAGTCATTACAAATGCAATCTTATTTTTCATCTTTGGTATCCTCCAGATTCAATTCTTCGCTTGCCGCCACCATCATCATTCCAAAAGCAACAACTGCTCCTGCGATCAGTGCCAAGATTGCACCAACAAGTGTGTGTGGCTTCCGGAAATACAGAAACACAAATGCTACTGCTGCCACTATTGATATGATGATTCCGGCAATTTTAAGTTTGTTCATGGTTTTATCCTTCCTTTGCTTCTGGCATATTCTCCTGCTCAGCTTTCTCTTTCTTCACACGCTCTGCATGCTTCAGAAAGCGTTCCGCCGCCTTCATCAGTGCATTCTTGCGCTTCGCTCTCTCCTCTTCTGGAAGATCTGGGAAATGCACTCTGACTTTGCATCCATCAATGTTAAATGTCTCTACCTTGGAATATGTCATGCTCTCACCTTCCTCTCTTAGAAGATATGTACTTGTGGGTTGTCTGGTTACGTTTCACGATTGCTTTTTTCGTTTCTTTCTCCTATAATCGATACACAGGCTCCCGCCAGAGCTGAGTACAAATGAAAGGAGATTTTCATGAAATTAGATTTAACTGTCACAATTACTGCCATTCTTGGAATTGCTGCCATCATTTCACCAATAGCTACAGCGCTTATCAATAATCGCCATCAGCTCAAGCTCAAAAAACTTGAGTATCAGCAAAAAGAAAAAGAAAGTTCCTATTTCTATAAACGTGGAATCTATGAAGACTACCTAAAGTACACTAGTGAATGTATAACTTACGCCACTCAGGATGCTCTTCAAAAATATGGTGAAATTTACGGTCTGGCGCTGATTTATTTCCCCGAAGATCTTATTGAAGATATGGAAGAGTTAAATCGTATAATGCGAAATTCCTCCCCCGAAGAGCGTATGTCACTTTTTAATAAACTAGCTCCTAAGATACGTGCCATCTTACAAAACATGTAAACGCAACACATATAAATGCAACCCAGATAGGATATATCTTGTCTTCGGGTTGTATTTTTTTCATTACGGCAATGCCCGCAATCGCAATTCCGTAAAATATTACTAATAGAATTACAACTCCCATCGTTCTCCCCTCCTCTCTACACCTTTCCGTTTGTTGGATTTTCTTTTTCTGCATTTAATCACCTACATTTCACTGATTAATTCATCTACTGTAATATCGAAATAATCTGCTACTTTTTTAAGGTTCTCTACTGATGGACTGGAATTTTTCCAACCACGGATTGTTCCATTACCAATCACGCATTCTCGCTCCAGTTTTGCAATTGTTATATTATTTTTTCTGCAGAGATCACTTACCTTTTCGTAAAGCAAATTTACATCCTCCTTTTCTCTTATTAGATTTAGAGAAAAACATTGACAAACATTAGAGAATAATCTAAAATGTGAATTGTCAGAAACATTAGAGAATTATTCTTTAAACATTTAGGCTTTTCTCTAAATCATGCTTAGATTATATAGGGTATTCTCTATTTTGTCAATAATAATTTTAGGTTTTTCTCTAAATTTTTAGGAGGTACTCTATGAATAGCGTTGATAGGGTTAAAAAAATATGCAAAGAACGTAAAATTCCAATTTCCCGACTCGAGCGTGATCTTGGTTTTTCAAATGGATATATTGGCCAATTAAGAAAAGGCGTTTTTCCATCAGACCGTTTAACATTAATAGCTGATTATTTAAATGTATCTGTTGATTATCTAATGACTGGAACTGATGAAAACGGACTGACGGAAAAGGATAATCGTGACATTGCTAAAGATATGGAAGCTATCCGTTCCAAACTCATGAACGGTTCTGATGGTCCTCTCTCTTACGATGGTGAACCTATTCCGGAAGAAGATGCAGAACTGCTCCTTGGACAAATTGAACTGATGATGCGACGCCTGAAACCAATCAATAAAGAAAAATACAATCCAAATAAGAACAAAAAGTAGGTGAAAGGATTGAGAAAAGATATAAAGAAGTTGGTTCAATATTACATAAATAAATATCACACCAGAAATCCTTTTGAACTGGCAGAATATTTGAATGTAGAAGTAATGACCGGACCACTTGGCAGCCGTGCCGGATGCTACATGTTTTTGAAAAATCACAAATGTATCTTTCTAAATGAAGATCTGGAAGAGCATGAACGTACTCTCGTCATGGCACATGAGCTGGCTCATTCGATACTGCATCGAAAACAGAATTGTTATTTTATCCGGAACCAAACTTTGCTTCTTACTTCAAAATTTGAGATTGAAGCAAATACATTTGCCGCGGAGTTGCTCATTCCAGATGATTTTATCATTGATAATCCGGGATTGACCGCCGGACAGATTGCACGGCTTGCCGGATATAATGCAGCAATAATGAAATTTAAGAAACCGTAATTTTTTTATACTAATGTTACTACCAATTACAATATATGGTGATTTACCATACCATTATAAATATTTTTATAAAAGGAGAAGATTAATATGAGAGAAGATGTAAGTCGCGCACTGCAAGAATTCAAAATCAAAACTTTTGGAAACAAAAAGACTTTAGAAAAATCAGAATCTTTGCTTTCTGATGACGAAACTGTTTTATTTGTAACACCTACAAATATATCAACAATCATTCTTTCCACACAACAACAGTTATTAACACTTCCTGGTATTGTATATTTAACAGATAAGCGCTTTATTTTTATGCGGAATACCAAAACACCCAACAATGATTTTTTGCCATTAGAAAAAGTAACTCATATTGATTTCAAAGCAGACGGATTACAACCTGGTGCTATAATTGTTGGCGATGATGCAAAAATGTTTTCATTTATTGTATCCTATAAATTCGATGCCGTTGCAAAAGTATTGGAAACATTCAATTCTGCTTGTGACAAAATTTTGAAAGAAATTACTACTGATCCAGAAATAGAAAATAACTCATCCGAGCCAGAGCCTCTTATTCTTAATCCGGATTATTCAATCACATCTGCTGCTGATGAAATCAGAAAATATAAATCTCTTTTAGATGATGGTATTATCACGCAGGAAGAATTTGAAGCAAAAAAGAAGCAATTGCTGAACTTGTAAAAATCACTTACAATTTCCCCTGCTCCCTGTGAGCGGGGGAACAATAAAACCTTGCAAATAACTCTATTTGTGTTTATTTTGTAAAATTTCTGTTAATTTTTAACGATATGTATTGATTTTTCAACTTATTGCATATATTATAATACATGTAGCAGAGGTTACATGTTAATAGTGCTCTAGGTTGTACGTCTCTCAGTATATGGGAATGACCGAACCCTAGAGCTTTTTTAGTATCTGGAGGATTACATATATGAGTTCACTACATTCACAGCAACATTTGAAAACAGCAATTTTGGTTGATGGCGGTTTTTACAGACGACGCGCACAAGCAGTCTTTGGTGATACCACAGCAGAAGAACGTGCCATAGAATTGGCAAACTACTGTAAACGTCACTTAAATTCTCATGGAGAAAACAATGATTTGTATAGAATCTTTTACTACGATTGTGCTCCATCCAATAAGCGTATCTATCACCCGTTTTTAAAACAACAGGTTGATTTAGGCAAAACAGACTTGTATGAATGGACTATACGCTTTTTTAACGAATTAAAAAAGAAAAGAAAATTTGCTATTCGATTAGGGAAATTAGCTGAAGAACAAGCTCATTATACTATTCGCCCGAAAACAGTAAAGAAGCTATGTAATGGAAGCATCCAGTTTTCAGATTTGCAAGAAAATGATTTCTGTCTTGAAATCGATCAAAAAGGTGTAGATATGAAAATAGGTTTAGATATTGCATCTATGGCATATAAGCATCAAGTAGATCAAATTGTTCTTATATCTGGAGATAGTGATTTTGTTTCTGCTGCCAAACTTGCACGAAGAGAAGGAATTGACTTTATTCTCGATCCATTAGGTGCTCCAATAAAACCAGATCTCTTCGAACACATTGACGGACTTCGTACATGCAATAAATCTTACACCACACATACTCATAAATAGAAAAAACCGGCTCCTGCAGCAACAGGAACCGGCAAGGAATAACATCCGAAAATGATACTCCCAATTAGCAAAAATATTGTATCATCTTCGGAACAGCTTCGCAAGCGGAACACCCGTTCCCCGCTGGCTGTTATTTTTATACCCTTTTTTACATATTTTTACTTAGGAGGATGATGACATGCAGGAAACAAACATCTCTATCAATGAAATTATCATGTATCTGCGCAAATCCCGATCAGATGATCCGTATATGACTGTGGAAGAAGTCCTTGCCCGGCATGAGCGGCAGCTCCAGGAATATGCTCTCTCCTCTTTCGGATCCACCATTCCGGAAGAACGGATTTTCCGGGAAGTTGTTTCCGGGGAAACTATTGCGGACCGTCCGGTTATGCAAAGCGTCATGAAATACCTTGAAAGCGGTCAGATCAAAGGTGTGCTGGTCATTGAGCCACAGCGTCTCTCCCGTGGTGATCTGGAGGACTGCGGACGCATTATCAATGTATTCCGGTACACAAATACTCTGGTCCTTACTCCACCGAAAACTTATGATCTCTCTGACGAATACGACCGGAAGTTTTTTGAAATGGAACTGACCAGGGGAAATGATTATCTGGAATATACCAAGAAGATTCTAAACCGTGGGCGGCTGGCATCCGTCAAGCAGGGAAACTACATCGGAAGCGTCGCTCCTTACGGATATCGCAAGATTAAAATTGGCAGTGGAAAAGATACCGCACACACGCTTGAAATCGTTCCTGAGCAGGCTAACGCTGTCAGAATGATGGCGCAACTCTACCTTGCAGGAAATGGATTCACACGGATAGCTGCGCATCTGGATTCTCTTGGAATCAAACCATTAAAATCTGATCACTGGTCTCCTGCTGCCATCAGTGATATTTTATCCAATCCGGTTTATATTGGAATGATACGCTGGAATCATTTTAAAACAATCAAAACAATGCAGAATGGCCAGATTGTAAAATCCCGCCCTACCAACCACGGAACAGACTACATACTGGTGCCAGGCAAGCATCCTGCCATTCTTGATCAGGAAACTTTTTATGCTATTGCGGAGCGCCGAGGAAAATCTCCAAAGGTAAAACGTGGTCATGAACTCCGTAACCCGTTTGCCGGACTGGTCTATTGTGGAACTGCCGGATGCGGACGCTCCATGACATTCAAACAGTTTACAAACTACCGGAGCAAAGTTCCCCGCCGATCAGAAAGCATGATCTGTTCAAATCAACGTATCTGCCATACCAAATCGGTACAATATAGTGCTTTTGTGGAACGTGTAAAAGAAATATTATCGAAAACTGTGGATGATTTTGAAATTAAATTACAGAATGATGATGGGAATATTGTCCGGATCCATGAGAATATCATCCGGAATCTGGAACAGGATCTATTGAAATTAAAGGATAAAGATCTGCGCCAGAAAGATGCTTACGAAGATGGGATTTATACAAAAGAAGAATATGCTTCCAGAAATGCCAAGCTGCAGGAACAGATCTGCGAAGTGCAGCTTTCCATCCAGCGGGCAAAAGATACCATGCCACCGGAAGTTGATTACCAGGAACGAGTTTCCCGATTTTCTGACTGCCTGTCTAAATTTGAAGATACGGATATTTCAGCATCGGAAATGAACTTACTCCTCAAATCCTGCATTGAAAAAATCATATATCACAATTCCAGTGAATCCAAGCCTGGTATCGGACGATTCGTTTCCAATCCCTTTGAACTGGATATCTACCTGCGCCTGTGATCTTGGGCGCAGGCATTATTTTCACTGTATTAAGGCTTTTTCTGCCTGTAATCTCCTACTTTTGTGCAAAAATAATCACTTCCATCATGTATGAGCGAATGAATTAGCTCATATGGAAATGATCTGCGCCATCGTCCGTCAGTTAACCCAGGATCTGACACCGGAAGAAATCCAGAAAAGTGGCTTTGACACCTACTACGTGGATCACACCCTTGGTCTCTGGCCGGTAGCTGCCGGCGGCATTCCGAACAATGCCTGCGAATATCAGTCAAAAGGTGATGCCATCACAGATCTTTTCGAAAATATGGCTGCGGAACAGAAAGCCCGCACCACCTACGACAATATTCTGCGCCTGGTCAAAGATCCGGAAGTATGTGATCCGATCCGTTTCCTGCGGGAACGCGAAATCGTTCATTTCCAGCGTTTCGGAGAAGGACTCCGCCTCGTGACCGACCGGTTGAATTCCAAGAACTTCTATGCGTTTAACCCGGATTTTGATGTAAAAGCATCCTGCTAAAAACAACAAATAATATGCGCATGCTCTGATTATTAAAATTATAATAATATTTTTTCGTAAATAAAACGCCTGTCAATGGGTACCTCTAACTACCCACGCAGGCGTTTTTCAACGATATAAATTTCTATCGTTATCAAACAATCGCACAGATCATTTCCATATGGTCTAATAAACCGAACCCCATCCCGCAAACTCAAATCCAAGTAGTTTCAAAACAATCGGCACAACCAAAATCAGTATTGCAAAGAACATCGTCTGAATATAATTTTTTCTCCAATACGAAATCAACAAAACCACAATCACAACTGCGATCATTGACGCCATTTGGGTCAAAAGCAATAACAATACGAAAAACCATACCGGAATTGCCAGCGGAAACTCCTGATAACATGGTATATCCGTAATCGCTGCTGTCAATTCATGCAACGGATAAACTGACGAAATATTCACAAACCGACATATCATTGGAAGCACTGACATAATCATTGCCGCCATCATGCAAACCACCATTTTTCTAACAATACTTTTCTTTCTTCCCTGTTTCGTTGCACACAACAAATACCATGAACCACTCTGGTATTCCATTGCCATCACATTTCCAAATGCGATCACCATACACAGTGAAAGCAGCAACAGATCAATCAGATAATCATCATTCATTCTTCCAAAGAAATACAGATAACCTGTGTCATAGATAAACTCACCACCGTCTTCCTGTATGTTCTCATACTGCTGCATCACCCGTTGAAATGAAGGATAGAAAAATGTTATCCCATACCAGTCTGCCTTCAACTGCTCTCCCATGCTTTCATCAATCTCACCGTCCGAAACCATCCCATCAATTTTCTCAATTTCAGAAAACGCCTGCGTATACCGCTCCTGTTCCGATAAAATCAACGCTTCTTTCTGCTCCGTCAGTCCCCCTTCTAACTGCATCATCAGATTCTGATAATACTGTTCCTGCACGGATGGACTATATTTCTGATTCAAAACGCGACCACCGATCACAAAACTAAATAACAAAAGAATCACAAGTGCCCGATTCATAATCATTATTTTATAACTCTCATAGCGGAGTAATGATGCATGCGGGTAAAACGGTCTTTGCTGTTTTGACTGTCTCTTGCTCAACTCAAAATTTGTTCCATGCAGAAAAAGCAAAATCAAAGCAGCAATTCCAAACACAGCAAGCATAATGATCACGCTCCATGAAACCAGTAATCGTGAAACCGGATATCCGCCAATATCGAAATTCAAATAGCTTCCATACAGATTTTCTGTTTTCATAAGCCCGATCAGATTGATATATTTAAACAGCGAACCTTTTCCAACCGCCGGAATCAGCAGATACAATAAGTAACTGCAGCCATAGAACAGCATCCCTGCCAGATAAGGCAAAAACATTTGATCCGTCAGGATACAAAGCGCCGTAAGAATCGCTCCCATGCTAAAAAGCACTGTACTCTTTGTCAAAACCGAACCTGCAATATACCCTAAAACGCTGATATTCAGATTGCTTTTCATATAAGCAGCTATCGATTGAATACTTGCTGTCACATCTTCAAAGCCAATCGTAACTTCCGAAAAAATCAAATTGCAGCCATAAAGCAATGCCGCAATTGCTATACAATGAATCAGCAACGCTGTCAGCTTGGCACAAATACTCTGAAACTGCCCTCTTTTCGTACTTCGTGTAATATAAAAAAGCTTTTTCTCTTTTTCTTCAAAAATCAAATTCCCGGCAAACAGAAATACCGACAGAATCAGAAATAGATCCGTCCATATATTTTCCATGGAAACCGAAAGTGCTTTTGACGGCATCCATCGAATATTTTGATCCGACAATGCCGCATAATCCTCTGCACTTTTTTCAATGTTTCTTGTGGAAAAATTATTTTTATCCTGATTACCAAAGATCGAAATACCACTTAAACTTGCCTTATTTCCCTGCACAGACTGCAAATATTCCTCATAACCTGCCGCTTTCTGCTGTTCATTATAAAGTTCATCAATAAGATTCTTTTCCTGCCAGATAGAATCCGTAAAATGCAAATAGCTGCCCGCTTGATATGTTTTATAATACTTTTCAAAAACTCCCGGATTCGCAGTCATCTCCTGTTCGGCAAGCGCCTTTCCGCTTTCTCCCTGCATTTTCTGCATATCCAAGACATTCTGAACTAAGCAGACACCATCCATCGTCTCTTTCAGATTGGAAATATAATCCCCTTTTTCGATTTCAGACATTTCCGCTATCTCATTTTGAAAAGACTTATAAGCAGAAAGCGGCACATTTTCACCATTCGAACAATTGACATACCACAAAAGAAACAGGTTTAAAATCAGCAACACACAAACGGACAATGCTAAACTTCGCTTACGCCATATTTTTGCAAGTTCATAATAAATCAGTCTGCACATGAGGTATCCTCCTCAAAAATTCGCATATACAATTCTTCCAGACCATTTACCCTGCCATATTTGCCGCAAAGGTGCTCCACCGTATCCTGATCTATGATTTTTCCAGACTTGATCAGTATGATTTCCTTTGCAATTGGTTCTATATCAGAGACAACGTGCGTGGATACCAAAATCACTTTATCTCCAGCAAGCGCTGCGATTCGTTCTCTGATCCGCACCCGCTCCTTGGGGTCAAGTCCTGCCGTCGGTTCATCCAACACAATAAGCTTCGGATCCCCTAATATGGCCTGCGCGATCAAAATACGCTGTTTCATGCCACCGGAATAAGTACCGATCGGACGGTTTGCAGCTTCCGGCATATTCACATAGGACAATACCCGCGCAATTTCTTCGGGCATTTCCTTTTTTGAAATGCCTTTTAATGTCGCCATATAAGCTAAAAATCGTTTTCCGGTGAAAGCATCATACAGCCCCTGCTGCTGCGGTGCATAACCAATAATACTTCGATACTGCGCACCAAGACTTTTGATCTCTTTTCCATCCCAAAGTACCTGCCCGCCATCCGGCTTCAGATTTCCCGTAACAATATTCATCAACGTAGATTTTCCCGCTCCGTTTGGACCAAGCAGCCCATAAATACCGGGAGCAAGCTCCAGCGACACATCATCCAGCGCCAGCTTCTCTTTGTATTTTTTTGTTATATTCGTAAGACAAAGCATACACTAACACCCCTTTCCAACCATCAGGATCGGCTCATACTTTGCATTTCCTGCATACAAATCTGACTTATCGATCAGTGCATATTTGTATTGCGTAATATCATAGGAATTATCGCCCAGTGGCGTGTATTCATAATCATAAATCACCAAAATCTGCGAACCCACCTCTGCCTTAAACTCCAGATTCCAGCCAAGTGCCTGATTTACAAGGGAAGAATGCTGCACTTCGCCGGTATCTGTGTTTACGAAATAATAAGTACGGTCATTTTCGTCATTCCAGGTATCGCAGCACAAAACATGGTCAAACGTATTCATAATGTAATTCTGCGCCAGCGTACATAGTACCTTTTCTTCCTTTGTCGTCAGATTAATAGTTTTTATCTCTCCAGTCTCAGAATTTGACACGTAAAGTGTTCCATCCATAACCGCGATACTATGTAATGTCGCATTGTCCATCCGATATTTTTCATCCAGCGTTTTTGTATTCAAATCCAGAGTAGCCACAACCTCACTGGAATTTTTATACATATTGTTCCAGTCATCATCACTTTTAGTGTAATCATCCGTTGTAAGCGCCTTTCCATAATCTGTTCCAGATAATACCAAGGCATTATCCATGCAACCAATAATTTTCCAGTTGATACCATCCTCAAAATTCAGTGAACAGATATCCTCCGCTTTTTGTGTGCTTTTGTTCCAAAACACAAGTTTTCTGTCGGTTGACGTTGTGACGCTGTTATTCCCTTCTCCCATCGTATTGGATAACTTTTTCGTCACAAAATAAAGTCCGGACTCATCTCCAAGTACAACATCTTCTACGGTCAGTCCGGCATCAAACGTAAACACTTTCTGCCGATTGGTACCGTCAAGATTCATTTCATACAACACTGCCTTTGCAGCTTCCGTCTCAACTGCGGCATCATCGGAACTAACCACCAAATCCTGCGTCACGGAACCTTCGTTATCACTTTCCTTGCTCAGCACATACACTTTATGCCCATAAACAAAAATACCACTTGCATAAAGTGGAAATTCATTCATCAGAAACACCGACGGACAATCCGCCGTATTGTGCTTACATCCCGCATTACTGCACAAATACACCTCCTGTTTGGTTGCAAAATCCATATACATCAGGTGTGTTCCCCACGTACCGTCTTCCAGTTCTGTGGCATCCTTCGTCAAATAATAATAGCCGTCCTTCGTGTAACAATTCGCCAAATGATCCGAATCATTCAAAATCTGCAAACCTTCTACTGCCTGCCCTTTTGATGATTGTTCTTGGGTCGACTGCTTTTTCATTATTCCTCCAGCCACTGCCTGTTCTTCCGATACAAAACTGCCACTACTTTCTTTTCCTGTATTTTCTCCCAGTGTTTGAACACCATTTCCACAGGCACATAATGAACCACCCAAAACAAGTGACATCAGCACCGCAAATATTTTCTTCATAAAAAAGTGTCTTCGACACGTCAACTCCCCTGCCCCTCAATCATGAGGGGTTAGGGCTTTCTTTTTCTTCCATTTTCCTTCATAATAGTTTTATGAATATACTTCAAAAGATTTTTACCGACTATTATGAAGAAATTAAATATACTCTTCATCCCAGAAATTCTGAGATGGAAAATATCGATAAGATGATTAACTGTGGCAATCCCGCTTTCGGCGGTGCTATGTACGGCTGCCCTCATTGTGGAAATCTTAAATTTGTACCTTTCCGATGTCACAGCCGGTTTTGTCCTACTTGCGGGAACAAATATTCCATGGAACGCTCTACCAGTATGTCCTTCAAACTGATTAACGTTCAACATCGCCACTGCGTTTTCACTATTGATGAAAACCTTCGAGATTTCTTTCTCAAAGACCGTTCTCTTCTTAACTGTCTTTTTCATTCTGTTACCAGTGTTGTTTCCCGGATGTTTTTCAAATTGAATAAGTCTAAAAATTTTACCCCCGGGTTCCTTATGGTTTTACATACATTTGGCCGTGATCTTAAATGGAATCCTCACATCCACTGCCTGATCTCCGAAGGTGGATACAGTGATGACGGATTCTGGCGTAATGTCAAACATTTCAACTACACTTATCTTCGTAATGCATTCCGCACTGCATTGCTTAATGAATTAGAATCCTGCTTAGGGTCTTCTTTTAAAAAGATAAAAGCAAAGTGCTATTCCAATCATAAGAGTGGTTTCTATGTCTATGCAAAACCTAACAAATGTGATCCTAAAAATGTAATCAAATATATCGGTCGTTATCTCGGACGTCCTGTTATTGCCACTTCCAGAATTGATAAATACGATGGTGAACTCGTTACCTTTCATTACAACCGGCATGAAGACGAAAAATATGTGGTAGAAACTATACCTGCCATGGACTTCATCAAACGGCTTATCCGCCACATACCAGAAAAACACTTCAAAATGATTCGATATGGCGGTCTCTACGCAAGACATCGGTCAATAGATTCAAAACTTCACAGAACAATACATAAATCAAAGCATCACTTCTATCGAAGCTTTAACCAATGGCGAACAGCTATCCTTTCTTCCTTTGGTTACGATCCTTTGCTGTGTTCTGAATGCAGCCATCAGATGGAGTTTCTGGAACTCTATTACAATCATCAACGCGTATCCCTTGAAGAACTTTACGAGAAAGCCATGTCCAAATCTCGTGGAAAGCGTTCTTCTGCATAATTCTTTTTTCTATTATCTGTGTTATAATCCTCCTGAAGGAGGGACACTGTCATGAAATCTAACATTGAGGAATTACGCAAAAAATATATAAATAATCCTCCAGAAGGATTAACATCTATGGACATTCGCAACATGAGCGAAGATGAACTTCTGGACCTAGACTATTTCTTAAATGAAGATGATCTGTTTAATGACGAGGCAGGTGTAGAAGGCTTTTATATCTTCTAAATCTGTATCGTTTTATCTGCATGCCCGCCTCAGTGCGGGCTATTTTCGTTCAAGAGGTCGGCAAAAATCGAACTTTCCTATAAAGCGAAAAAAAGGAGCTGAGATTTCTCTCAACTCCTTACTTTCATTACATATTTCGACAATTAGTCAACTGCGATGATCTCTTTTTTATTGTAAGAACCACAGGATTTGCATACTCTGTGTGGAACCATAAGTTCGCCACATTTGCTGCATTTTACTAAAGTCGGAGCAGACATTTTCCAGTTTGCTCTTCTTCTATCTCTTCTACCTTTGGAAGATTTATTTTTTGGACAAATAGACATTTCGTTACACCTCCAATTTATCTGAATCTAAGTGAATTGTTCTGAATCACACTCAATTGATTATACACAGAACATCATCCTTTGTCAACAGATTTTTTGTGTTTTGTGTAATAATTTTGCAGTTCACACGCGCCATTCGCAAAACGCCCTTCGGGCTTCTCCGTAGCTACTCTCCTATTTTTGCTCATAAAAAGGCGCTCCCTTCATCACTATGTATTCAGGTAATTTCTCATGCAAGCATGATCATTACCAGAATTCATGTGATGAGTGAACTGGAGCAATTATTTTACTAATGCTACTGTCTCTCTTGCGATTGCAAGTTCCTCGTTTGTCGGGATGACGCAAACTGTAACTTTGGAATCCGGAGTAGAGATTACGATATCATTGCCTCTCTTGCCATTTGCTTCCTCATCTACAGTAATTCCAAGGTATCCAAGGTATGCTAATACTTTAGAACGAACGATCGGAGCGTTCTCGCCGATACCTGCTGTAAATGCGATCACGTCTACACCATTCATTGCTGCTACGTAAG
>ERZ838118.290-NODE-290-length-70921-cov-5.580603_pt1 | contig 70921 bp, 91 predicted proteins | sample MGYA00519863_ERZ838118 | MGnify/ENA primary metagenome ERZ838118 (study PRJEB31850, sample SAMEA3708827) | human gut metagenome | biome: human gut; feature: human-associated habitat; material: faeces | place: China | collected 2014 ...
TATAGAGTGGACAATTACAAGATTGAAAAATTCAAGTGGTGTGTATGGAAGACAGCATTTATCCCACCGATCAAAGCTTTCTTTTTATTCTCTACAGCCGTTCCACAACCACTTTACATTTTTTCTTGCAAAAAGCAATTCCGTATGCAAGAATATCATTTCGTCCTTCATTTCTTAACCGTTCATCATACCTGCGTTCCCTAATCTGCCGCATTGCATTTTCGCAAGCTTTAGAAAGTCCCTGAAATGTTTGGGCATATTTTAGTTCTATTATGATTCCTGCATCTGGATCCTCTGTCTCGATCAGAATGTCTACCAGTCCATCTCCAGATTCTATGTTTGATTGAATCAGCCATTCAGATTCACATCGTAATAATCCTAAAACAATTCCATGATAAAAAATTTCTTTTTCTTCTTTTCTGGATTTCGTATCAAAGATGCTGATCGTATTTACAAGAATCTTCGTTAAGTCTTTTTCAACTGTATCGGCATCGCCTTCTTTGATTGCTTTTAAAAGCTGGTTTATTGGTTCTCTGTTATGCAAAACGCTGTCCTTAAACCATTCTTGAATCTGTAAAATATAAACTTCTCGGATTTCTTTATTCGGAATCACCAGACGATATACTCCTCGTTCTGATTTTCCTTGCTGTGTTAAATATCCTGTTGTAAATAAAATACTCCAAAGATTATCAATACTGTTATCAATCTCATCATAAGTCAATTCCATTCGAATTGATTTTTCTATCATATCACCCGCAATCAATCGTTCAATTTCATTTCTGGTTGTCTTATCAGCTTTATCAATAAATCTTTTTACAAGATCATTTCCACTTGTGTTGATCCAGTAGGATTGAGGCTCTGCATTCGGATCTTCCAGAAGGCAGTCTACATGATTGACAACATCCCATGGACAGTATACATCGGTATCTCCAAAATGATAACCATCATACCATTCTTTCGTTTCTTCTATATGATCTTTCAAATGATAATCAGCTAATAGCCTTTGAACTTCTTCATCAGTAAATCCAAATTGCTCATCAAAGCGTGAATCTGTAATAGATACGACTTTAAAATTATTAAGTCCTGTAAAAATACTTTCTTTTGAAACACGAAGACAGCCTGTTAATACTGCAAATTGCAAAGAATCATTTGTCTTAAGTGCCTCTCCAAACATTCCTCGGATCAATGTTGTCATTTCTTTGTAATATCCGTTCTGAAATGCCTTATCTAAAGGTACATCATACTCATCAATTAAAAGGATGGTTTTCTTCCCATAATGCTTATATAGCAATTCTGATAATATCTTTAGGGATGAGATCAATACTTCTTCATTCATCGAATACATTCCATCACTCAAAGAAATCATTGCATGATATATTTTTTTATCATCTTCTGTCAGTCGATCACTATCTGATAAAAAATGAAAACGATTAGCTTCCCTTCCAACTAGCTGCATCAATCGATATTTTGCATTTTCGAACGTAAGGCCTTCGACTCCTTTTAAAGAAAGAAATATGACTGGAAATTTTCCCATGTATTCTTCTTTTAGCTGCTGATTATCTGAAATATAAAGTCCATCAAATAATGTTTGATCGGTCCCAATCTCAAAGAAATACTTCAGCATACTCATATTCAATGTTTTTCCGAAACGGCGTGGTCTTGTAAATAGATTCACTTCTCCCCATCGTTCAAGAAGTTGTTCGATCAGCTTTGTTTTATCTACATAATAGAAATTTTCTTTTCGAATTTTTTCAAAATTATCAATTCCTATGGGCAGTTTCAGCTTCCTATCCATTTCTGTACACGCTCCTTTCCATTGCCTGTTATGTTGATTTTATCATTTGCATTTATAAATAGCAAGAAATCGATTATAATAGGAACTATCAAGGGACGATGGTTCCAGTTGTAGTATAAAGACAAAGATAACAGATACAAGGAGGAAGACATGAATGTAAGTTCAACGTTTAAATTAAACAATGGAAATGAAATACCAGTGATGGCACTCGGAAGTTGGGACAGCCGCGGGGACGAAGCATATCAGGCATGTCTTGATGCATTATCATCAGGCTATCGTCATATAGACACAGCAGCCTATTACGAGAATGAAGCGCTGGTTGGAGCAGCTGTCAGAGATTGCGAGATTCCAAGAGAGGAAATCTTTGTGACAAGTAAAATGTGGTACGAAGATATGGTAGAAGGAAAACAAGAAGCTGCATTTGAAAAGACATTAAAAGAGCTTGGACTTGAATATGTGGATATGTATTTATTACACTGGCCGATCAATGATGTCAAAGGTTCCTGGAAAGTTCTTGAGAAATATTATGAACAAGGACTGATCAAGAATATAGGAGTCAGCAATTTTCGTCCAAAACATTTAAAACAATTAGAAGTAACAGCTAACATTGCACCAGCGGTTGATCAGATTGAAATCTGCCCATTCCTTGTGCAGGAAGAGACCGTAAATTATTGCCAGGAACATGATATTGTTGTAGAAGCATGGGGACCTCTAGGCAAAGGAAAACAGCTTTCAGAACCAGAAATCGTAGCTATTGCTAAAAAATACAATAAAACACCTGCACAGATCATCTTACGCTGGCATTTGCAGAGAGGGATCGTAAGCCTTCCAAAATCTGTCCACAAAGAACGGATCATACAGAATGCGGATATCTTTGATTTTGAATTATCAAAGGAAGACATGCAGATCATGATGTCGATGGACTTGAGAGAATCAACAGGCAGGGGATATCCTGAACAATACGAGTATTGATTTATGATGCAAATATAAACAAAATAAGAACGAGAAAATCAAGTTATATGGAGATTTTCTCGTTCTTATTTATTTTTATAATTATCTAAACCTGAATTCTTCCAGCAATTTCATTCCCAACAGCATACCGTTTTGATCCAACGCCGATGATCATATAATCGCTGCTTTTACAAACAACTTGCAGTTTACTTCCCTGTTCAATCTTCAGTTCGCGGAGCTTTTCAACAGTTTCAGGTAAGCCTAATGCCCACTTGACAGTGCAAGTCGCTCCCTGCATGACTTTTGTTAATGGTTGCATGATAATCCCTCCTTCGAACTTATATGATGTATTTCTTTCTTATATTTTATTAGTCAAAAGTAAGGTTAGTCAATCGCAACATATAAAAACTGAAAACTTTCTCAATAAAAGTAAATTGAATATAAAATTATTCAGGAATGATCTCACCGCAGATTAGCTGAATGCTTTCCGTGACCATTCCAAGATAATTATCGTCGATCAAGGCAATGATCGTATCGCCAACATGAATTTCAGTGCTTCCTCGAGCAATGATCTCTTCATCACCACGATTTAAAGTAACGATCAAGCAATGTTCTGGCCATGGAATATCTTTTACAAGCTGTTTGGCTGCAATGGAACCAGTGCCAACGGCAAATCCACGAAGAACCTTATGATCAGCATCTTCGCTTTCTTTAAAGCCATTTTTAGCAAGAATTCGTCCTAGCAGACTTTCGTAAATTGGTTCACTCTTTAACAGATGTGCAACAAGATAGCTGATGATACAAACAACTGCCAGTGAAAGGAAGTGTTCAAATGTACCAGTCATCTCAGCGATCAGCAGGATACCTGTGATCGGTGCACGTACGATCGCTGTAAAGAATCCAGCCATGGAGATCGTAATAAAGTTCACTAAGTAATAAGAAGGAATTCCACTTGCCTGAATCACCAGTGTTCCATAGATCGCCCCAAGGTATGCACCGAGAATCAACAGTGGAAAGAAGATTCCACCAGGAGCCCCGGAACCAAAACAGAAGGCGGAGAAGAAAAACTTAGCAACTAATAATAATAACATCGTAGAGACAAGTAAAGTATGTCCTGTGATCAGAGAGATCATAGCATGTCCACCTGCTAAGATAGAAGGCAGCGTGTAACAAACGATCCCAGATACTACAAAAGGAAATACGATACGGTATTTTGCTGGGATTTTTTTCATTGCTCCAAATAAATCCTGTCCTTTCAACATGATAAAGTTATAAAAAGCACCACAAAGCCCAAGCAGGATTCCAAGAAGTATTAACATCCAATAATGTACAAGAGGAAGAGCAGCCTTTAAATGAAAATCAAAAACTGGAGATAATCCAAAGACATTTTTTGAAATAAAATCGGAAGTTACACATCCAGAGATGATGCAGACTAACATAGAGCTGTTAAAGTTCTTCTGTAATTCTTCCAGTGAAAACATCACACCTGCAAGCGGTGCATTAAAGGCAGCGGCAAGACCGGCACCTGCACCACAAGTCATCATATAGCGTTCTTTGGTTTGAGATTTTTTTGTAATCTTAGCAATACCCTTTGCAACCATGGCACCAAGCTGTACGGAAGGGCCTTCGCGTCCCAGAGATAAACCTCCAAGAATACATAAAGTTCCACCAATGATCTTAGAACAAAGAACACGGTGCCAGTTCTGATTTAAATAACCTTTCAGCTCTCCTTGAACCTGTGGGATACCACTTCCAGAAGCCATGCCTTCCCAAGACATGAGCCATCCAACGATCAGTCCCATAACGATCAAAACGATAAACCAGACAGCTATCCAGAAAGGCCTTGTTTTAGTAAATGCAATGATCGTAAATAATAGTTTTTCAGCGTTATTTAAAAGCAGGCGGTAAATGACAGAAATGCATCCGGCAAAGATTCCGACAAGCAGTCCGTCAAATACAAGTGAGACAGAAAATCCGTGGGGATTTTCCAGTAAGCTTTTCATTTGCTTCAAAATAATACCCTCCTTTTCTTTTCATATTCATATCGAATTTTATTTTACTACAAATTATGATATAATGGGAAAAGATTTTAAAAAGGAGGTCGAAAAATGCCGCCAATTACGAATGACTGGGCAGATTATTTAAAAGAAGAATACAAAAAGCCATATTATAGGAAATTATACCAAAAAGTTATGGATGAATATCACACTAAGCTGATCTTTCCACCAGCTGACGATATCTTTAATGCATTTCATTTTACTCCAGTAAAGGATGTAAAAGTTGTGATCTTAGGGCAGGATCCATATCATGGAGATGGACAGGCACATGGATTGTCATTTTCTGTAAAACCTGGAGTAGAAGCGCCCCCATCATTGGTTAATATTTATAAAGAATTGAACGAAGATCTTGGATGCTATATTCCGAATAATGGATATCTAAAGAAATGGGCAGACCAGGGTGTTATGATGTTAAACACAGTATTGACTGTACAGGCACATCGTGCGAATTCTCACAGAGGTATTGGATGGGAGGAGTTTACTGATGCGGCGATCAGAGTGTTGAATCAACAGGACCGTCCGATCGTATTTATGCTTTGGGGACGTCCAGCACAGAGTAAGAAAGCATTACTTGATAATCCGAATCATTTGATATTAGAAGCACCGCACCCAAGCCCGTTATCAGCATATAGAGGATTTTTCGGATGCCATCATTTTAGTCAGGCAAATGAATTTTTGAAAGAACATGGACTAGCGCCAATTGATTGGCAGATAGAGAATATTTAATGGAGAACAAGGGAAACAATGAGTAAGATAATATTTTTTGACATCGATGGAACATTATATGATTCTAGAATCGGAATTCCAGAATCAACAGTTAATGCATTGAATCGGTTGATCGCAAATGAGCACAAGATCGTTATGTGCACGGGAAGAAGCAAGGGAATGATTCCAGAAGAATATTTCCATATGGGATTTGATGGAGTGATCTTAGGGGCAGGAACTTATGTAGAGTATGAAGGCAAGATCCTGCATCAGGAACTGATGACACCAGAAGAAGTACAGACAGTGATCGACTGGGGAAAGAAACAGAAGATCGGAATCATCTTAGAAGGAGAAAAATATGGATATTATGATCCGGAGAACACAGATGATTATTATATTGCGATGAAGAATAAAACAGAAGCAGACTGTAAAACAACATTATATCCATTAAATGAAGCAGTGGATGTTCCAAAATGGACATACCATCATATGGAGCTTTCAAAGAAACCAGAGATCGAAGAGATCCTTGGACACAAATACAAAGGAACATATCATGAGCCTGTAAATTCAGTAGAATTTGTACCATTAGGTGTTAATAAGGCGAAGGGAATAGAAGTGATCCTTGATCATACAGGAATTTCAAGAGAAGATTCTTATGCATTTGGTGACAGTGCCAATGATATCGATATGATCAAATATGTAAAATATGGTGTTGCAATGGGTAATTCTGTACCAGAATTATTAGAAATCGCACCATATCAGACAGCAAGAGTTGATGAAGATGGAATTGAAAAAGGCTTGAAGAAATTTGGTCTGATCTAACATACAAAGGAGAGAAAATCATGAAAAAGATCATCAAGAAAATTACTGCAATGGCGGTCATGTCATTGTTTGCAGCGACACAACTTCAGACACCACAGGTGAATGTTCAGGCAGCAGATGGTGTTGCAACAGCAGAAAAAACAACGGCAAAACAGCCAAAGATCTATGGAAGATCAGGAATTGTTATTGATGCGAAATCAGGAAAGATTTTGTATGCAAAGAAGGTAGATGACCGTCATTATCCAGCAAGTATCACAAAGATCCTAACAACATTGGTTGCGATTGAGAATAACAAAGATTTATATGATGAAGTTACATTTTCAAGTTATGCAGTTAACAGCATTGAGCCAGGAAGTACACATATCGGAATTAAGGCAGGAGAGAAGATTCCATTGATCGATGTACTGAATGCGATCATGTTAGAATCTGCGAATGAGGCATGTAACGGAGCAGCAGAACATACAGCAGGAACTACAAAGAAATTCGTAGAACTGATGAATAAAAAAGTAAAAGAACTTGGATGTACAGGTTCTCATTTTGTAACAACCAACGGATTGCATGATGATGATCATTATGTAACAGCAAGAGATATGGCAAAGATTTCAAAAGCAGCACTTGAAAATGAAACATTCCGTTATGTTGCATGCAAACCTAATTATTATATTGCACCAACGAACAAAGATAAACATGGAAAAGAGCTTTGGAATCATCATAAGATGGTGAAACGAACAATGTTTAACTATGATGGTGTTGAAGGTGGTAAAACAGGATATACAACAAAAGCAGGAGGGACTCTTGTAACATTTGCCAAGAGAGGAGATCAAGAACTGATCGTAGTAGATCTTTGTGCACATGGATATGAGTTATATGAAGATACGATCAAGATGTTAAATTATGGATTTAACAATTATAAGACAATCGCACCATTTAAGACAATGAATACAGTACTGAAAGATGATACATATGGGTTCTTAAAAACAGGAAATGAATTATCTCCATATAAGATTCCATTAAAACATTTAAATGATGTGACAGTGATGTTAGAAAAAAACCAATCCGCTTCCAAACTTACATATAAATGTAAAGATAACAAATATATTATAAGTTACGATGGAAAACAGATTGGTTCTGTAAAACTTCATTAATTATAGTACAGATTAGTTAGTTGTACGTAAAATGATCAGATTAAGGGCTTCTGGTACGATAGAGATATCGACTGGGAGTCCTTCTTCTAATATTTCACCATCATAATCGATAGCGATCCCAGCAGTTTGTTCTGTTGGAAGAACGGATAATTCCTTCGTCTGAAAATATTCGATAGAAGGATGTTTAGGATGTTCTCCTTGGAATAATTTAAAGATCAGATCTGGTGCTTCTGTAAGAAGTGTCATTTTCTTGATGATCATAACATCTAAATATCCGTCAGAAACAGATGCAAGAGGGGCTGCGTCTGCAAAACCTCCGACACTCTTTGAGTTTGCAACCAAGAATAACATGATATCTTCAGTTCCGGAATATTCCTTACTGTTAAATGTTAAAGTCATATTTTGTGAAAGCTGTTTTGGAAATTCTTTTACACCTTCCAGATAATAGGCCATCTTACCAAGAACGGCTTTCTTATCTTTTGGTACTTTGTAAGCGATATCTGTCAGCATACCGGCAGCCAGAACATTGATGAAGTATTCGTTATTAACACGTCCAACATCAACCTTCTTTGTCTGGAAGTCTTTGATCATCTGACAGAAACCATCTGCAGTCTGAGGAAGTTTCATATATGTAGCAAAATCATTGACTGTTCCAGCGGAAATGATTGCCATAGGAATATTGCTTTCACTTAAGATCAGACCGTTCGTAACTTCATTTAATGTACCGTCACCACCAACAGATACAACAAAATCATAATCTCCTGGCTTTAATTCGGCAGCACGATTTTTCGCATCATCCTTGCCTTTTGTGTAAAAAACATCAACATGGGAACAAATCTGATCAAGGATCAGTGTTGCCATGATCTCTCGTAACATAGAATCAATATTTTGTTTACCGGATGATGGGTTGATAATAAATAAACCTTTCATTGAGATTCCTCCTTATAAACATAAAGTGCCGGAAACGAGGCATAAGTCTCCGGCACATGAAATGTTCCCGAGGTGATTCGAACACCCGACCTACCGCTTAGGAGGCGGTCGCTCTATCCAGCTGAGCTACGGAAACATACATAATTTATCGAAATCTATTTTACAGATTCTTAACGAAAATGTCAATTGAAAATAGAAAAGAAATACCAGTAAAGCTCAGACGGGTTGACTTTTTGCTGTTTTTTCTTTAAAGTTATTGTAATAAAGAAGAGGAAGAAAAGAAGAACGATGCTATATTATAGAAAGAATAAAGGAGAAGAATTATGATGGGAAAAGTTTTTATATTTTTGGCAGATGGATTTGAAGAAATTGAAGGTTTAACTGTAGTTGATATGTTGCGACGTGCGGAGATTCCAACAGTTACAGTTTCTATTGGAAGTTCTAAGAATATCATAGGTGCACATCGCATTGAAGTAGAAGCAGATATTATGTTTCATGAAGTATTAGAAGCGGAGGGCGCAATGTATGTACTTCCAGGAGGAATGCCAGGAACGCTTCATCTAAAAGATCATGAAGGACTTGGAAAATTACTTCAGAAAGCGTATAAGAATGAGAAGTATCTTGCAGCCATCTGTGCAGCACCAACAGTATTTGAAAAATACGGATTTCTAGAAGGAAGAAAGGCAACTTCATATCCAGCGATGGAAGAAGAATTAAAATCCGCAGATTATCAGATAGACAAAGTTGTAGTAGATGGAAAGATCATTACAAGTCGTGGAATGGGAACAGCGATTGATTTTGCAGCCAAATTAGTAGAAATCATCAAAGGAACAAAAGAGAAGGACGAATTACTGAAAAGTATCGTATACGGAGAATAATCATTTATGGACAAATCAGAGAAAATCAGCTGGTTTGAGCAGTTTAAGATCGCCTGCTTAAAACCAAGCCAGTACAAAAGACTTCTTGACCTTGCAAAAGGAAAAGTTATTTTATTTCTTGCAGCGATCACATTGATCATAACGATCCTTGGATATGGAATGGATATTGCTGGATTTACAGTTAGTGTTGGTGGATGGAAGAATTTTATTTTAAACAGACTGCCTGCATTTGAATTAAAAGATGGAACATTATCTGTTGATCAGGAGATGGATTTTGAGATCGGCGGTGTACATTTTGTGGCAGATACATCCAAGGATAAAGTATCAACTGAAGATTTAAGCAATACGTATCAGATGGAACTGGTATTTGCTAAGAATGAGATGGTGGTGAAGAATACAGCCGTTGGGAACATGATGAATACTTTTTCATTTAAGAACATGAAGAATGTTGAATTTAATAATCAGGCAATGGTATCTATGGTGCCGATGATTCGTATTTTTATCGTGATCATGTTCTTTACACAATGGATTGCAAATATTATTTCCTATTTAACGGTATGTATTTTTATTACAATGCTCACATATTTTAATCAGAGAACAAGAATGGACCGTAAGAATCGAGAAGATGTATCCTTTGGAAAGATCTTTAAGCTGTCTATTTATGCCAGAGTTATATTTGAGTTGGTGGAAACGATCGGTGTTACTGCCGGTTCTGCGATATTTACAGGAATGGCATGGATGTTTATTTCTTATTTTGGAAGTTATCAACTTTTACTCGCAGGATTTATGCGTCCGGAAGACCGTAAGAAACCAGACGAGATGCTGTAAAACAATCGGAATTGATCTCAAAACGTATACAAAGAGAAAGGCCTCGGACATTTGTCCGAGGCTTCTCTAATGTCATATGTAGTTTGGGTATTGTGCTGGGTCTTACTTTTAAGTTTCAAAACTAGTCATTATGATTCGTCTCATTCTAGTCTCGTTTCTAGTCGTCATTGTTCGTCTCATTCTAGTCAACATAGCAAGTCTGTGTTCAAGTCAATGATGTGTCCGTTACTCTTGTCTGCAAGATGCCAAAAACTTGTCAAAAACTAGTACGCGGTTATGTATAAAGTCTTAAGAAAGAATTTCGTATATCGATGGAGAAGACCCAAGGAATTACCATTGATATACAAAAAAAGGCGCTCCAATCCTATGATCGGAACGCCTTTGTTCTTGAACAATCTTAATTATACACATACTATAGAAAATGTCAATAAAATCATTTGTACATTTTTAAAAACATTAAAGATAAATAGTAAAAAGAGCAGATAGGGAAATCTGCTCTTTTTGAGGGGAGTATAAATAAATTAATAAGGGGTTATAATCGAAAATAAACATATCCTCGATAAGTTCATGATATATGATTGGTTGAAAAAAATCAAGTGATTTTTTTAAAAAAAGTAAAATAAAAGTAAAATAATTTTTTTTGTGTATATATGAAAGAGATTTCGCACAAAATAATGCTGTATTAAAAAGAAAGGAGAATGAACATGGCAAAAAATTGTTCGAATTCAAGTAACAAAAATCAGTCTTCCAATACAAGCAACAGCGGAGGATCTAACAGATCAAAGAACCAGAATAAAAACAAAAGTCAGAATAGTTCAACAAACAGCAGCAAAAATGCAAATGATGAGTACTAATTAGAAGAGAGGAATCCTTGTGAAATCGGCATAAGGATTCCTCTTTTCTATAGAAAATACTTGTTAGTTCCAAGAGTCTGTGATGTGCATATGCTAACAAAAAGAGGACTTTTATGGAATTTGAAAATATATCATTAAAAGAAGGGATCAAGCTTTCAAAAGATAAAAAGCATTATATTTTGATGGATGTCAGAGAGGAAGAACGGTACAAAGAAGGGCATTTAGAAAATGCGATCAGCTGTCCCTATGGAATCTTAAAAGAGTGTTATGAACAGATGGATGGGAAAAAGATCATTGTTTATTGTGATTTCGGCGGACAGAGTATGATGGCAGCCAGACACTTGAGGAAAGATGGATTTGAAGTTTATAATATCATCGGTGGTGTCTATTATTATATGAAAGAAAAAGAACAAAATAAGTCGGCGGCTCAGCATGTTACAAAAGTTGACAGTTGACGAAAAATAAGGAAAACGGTAGAATAGGAACAGAATAAAAATACAAAGGAGAATTGAGTGAAGACAGTTGAACTGATTGCACCATGCCATTTTGGGCTGGAAGCAGTATTAAAAAGAGAAATCCTGGACTTAGGATATGAAATTGTTAAAGTAGAAGACGGGCGAATAACATTTCGTACAGATTTAGATGGGATTGCCCGTGCGAATATATTTTTAAGAACAGCAGAAAGAATCTTATTAAAAATAGGTTCTTTTAAAGCATATACATTTGATGATCTGTTTGAAGGAACAAAGAAACTTCCGTGGGAAGATTATATTCCAGAGAATGGACGCTTCTGGGTAAAGAAGGCATCAACAGCGAAGAGTAAATTGTTTAGCGCACCGGATATCCAGTCAATTGTCAAGAAGGCTATGGTTGATCGTATGAAGTCTAAATACAAAGTATCATGGTTTAATGAAGATGGAGATGATTATCCGGTCCGCGTATTTATTTTAAAGGATCAGGTGACGATTAGTTTAGATACAACAGGTATACCGCTTCATAAGAGAGGATACCGTAAGTTGGTCAGTGAAGCACCAATCCGTGAGACACTGGCAGCAGCTCTTCTTATGCTCACACCATGGCATAAGGATCGAATCTTAGTCGATCCATTCTGCGGAAGTGGAACATTTTTGATCGAAGCGGCAATGATGGGGATGAATATGGCACCAGGAATGAATCGTTCTTTTGAATCTGAACATTGGAATAATTTCCTGCCAAAGAAAGCATGGTATGATGCTATTGATGAGGCAAATGATCTGGTTGATCATGATGTAGAGATGGATCTTCAGGGATATGACAAAGATCCAAGAATGTTAAAGATCGCAAGACAGAATGCTCAGGATGCAGAAGTTGATCACTTGATTCATTTTCAGCAAAGAGAAGTCAAAGATTTACGACATCCAAAGCCATATGGATTTATCATTGCAAACCCTCCATATGGAGAACGACTGGAAGATCAGGAGACTCTCCCACAGCTATATACAGAGATGAAAGAAGCATTTGACCGCTTGGATACATGGTCTAAGTATGTCATCACTTCTTATGAGGATACAGAAAAATATCTTGGAAAACCAACAAAGAAACGTAAAGTTTACAATGGAATGATCCGAGGAGAGTTTTACCAGTACCTTGGACCGAAACCGCCAAGAAGGAGAAAATAATGAAACAGAGATTAATCTTTGCCACGGGCAACGAACATAAGATGAAAGAGATCAGAGAGATCCTTGATGAATCCAAATACGAGATCATTTCTATGAAAGAAGCAGGAGTAGACATTGACATTGTAGAAGATGGAAAAACATTTGAAGAAAATGCGTTGATCAAAGCAAAAGCAGTGATGGAAGTCACAGGACAGTTAACACTTGCAGATGATTCAGGATTAGAAATTGATGCACTAAATGGAGAACCTGGAATCTATTCTTCCAGATATCTTGGAGAAGATACTTCTTATGTGAAGAAAAACAGTGTGATCCTTGAAAGATTAAAAGATGTACCAGAAGAGAAGAGAAGCGCGAGATTCGTTTGTGCGGTCGCAGCTGCATTTCCAGATGGACAAACGAAGGTAATTCGTGGTACTATGGAAGGGATTATAGGATATGAGATCAAAGGAGAGAATGGATTTGGATATGATCCGATCTTCTATTTACCACAATATGGGAAGTATAGTGCCGAACTGAGCAGTGATGAGAAGAATGCGATCAGTCACAGAGGCGAAGCACTGAGACGTATACGAGAAGTTTTGTAAATAAAACAAGGAGAAAGTTTATGAGGATATTGGTGATCAGTGATTCCCATGGACGCAATGATGATATCGAGGGAGTTTTAAAACAGGTAGGCGACATCGATATGATGATCCATTGCGGAGATGTGGAACGTGGAGATTCATACATACGAGAAATAGCGGACTGCCCAGTAGTTATGGTCGCAGGCAACAATGATTACTACTTAGATCTGCCAAGCGAAGAAGAAGTGAGAATTGGTGATTATAAAGTATTAGTGACTCATGGACATGGCTATTATGTAAACTCAGGTGTGGATTATTTAAGAGAACATGCTTTGGAATATGGATATGATGTTGTAATGTATGGACATACTCATGTGCCATATATTGAGATTGGGGATGATGTAACGATTTTGAATCCAGGAAGTATTTCCTATCCTCGTCAGGCAGGAAGGAAACCAACTTTCCTGATCATGGAGATTGACGAAGAAGGACAGGCACATTATGCCCATGGATATTACAAAGAACAGTTTGACGAATTAATGCTATAATATGAATGATGGAAGTATCGTAGGTGGTATTTCCATCTTTTTTCTGCGATAGGTTTGATTTGATAAGATAAGAAAGGGATGACAATGAAGAAAAAAGATATCATTGAAGGAAAGATCATAAAGACAGAGTTCCCAAATAAGGGAACATTTATCTGCGAAGATCAGAAAGTTACAGTCAAAGGTGTCATTGATGGGCAGACGATCAAAGGGCAGGTTACCAAAAAGAGAAAAAGTGGTTGTGTGGTAAGATTGTTAGATGTATTAGAGAAATCTCCATTAGAAGATGCAAAACCAGTCTGTCCACACTTTGGAATATGCGGTGGATGTTTTTATCAGACGGTATCTTATGAAAACCAGTTAAAGATCAAAGAGGGAATGGTACGTGATCTGTTAAAAGATTATGTCAATGATGATATATGGGAAGAAATCAAAGGAAGTCCTAAAGTGCATGGGTATCGCAATAAAATGGAATTCTCTTTTGGTGATGAGGTAAAAGACGGTCCATTAGCATTGGGAATGCACAAAAAGAACACATTCCATGATATTGTAAACATCACAGACTGCCAGATTGTAGACAATGATTACAATCTGATCGTAAAATGTGCATTAAATATCGCACAACAGATGGAGCTGCCATTCTATCATAAGATGCGTCATGAAGGATATTTCAGACATTTAGTTGTAAGAAGAGCAGAAAGTTCTGGAGATATTTTGGTAAATATTGTAACGACATCGCAGGTAGAAGCAGATCTTACCAAACTTCGAGATGCATTATTAGAATTACCATTGAGTGGAAAGATCATAGGGATTCTTCATACAACAAACGACAGCCTTGCAGATGTGGTACAGGCAGACAAAATAGATATTTTATATGGACAGGATTATTTCTATGAGGAAATTTTAGGATTAAAATTCAAGATTTCACCATTTTCATTCTTCCAGACAAACACATTAGGGGCAGAGGTACTTTATAAGACTGCCAGAGATTTTGTTGGGGAGACAAAAGATAAAGTGATCTTTGATCTGTATAGTGGAACTGGAACGATCGCACAGATGTTAGCACCAGTTGCTAAGAAAGTTGTTGGAGTCGAGATCGTTGAGGAAGCGGTAGAGGCAGCGAAAGTCAACGCAGAATTAAATGGATTGGATAATTGTGAATTTATTGCAGGAGATGTATTAAAGGTTGTGGATGAATTAGAAGATAAGCCAGACTTTATCGTACTTGACCCTCCTAGAGATGGAATCCATCCAAAAGCGATTCAGAAGATTATTGATTCATATAGGTGTGAAAGAATGCTTTATATCAGCTGCAAGCCAACCAGTCTCGCACGAGACCTCGAAATTCTTGCAGATGCAGGATACAAGGTAATTAAAGCAACAGCGGTCGATCAGTTCCCAAACACGGTCCATATAGAAACAATCTGTTTACTAGAACTTCAATAAGCAAAAGAGCTCGGACATTCTCCGGGCTCTTTTTAGCAGAATGTCCAGTGAATTTCAATATCTTCATTCAGAACAACAATCTTGTCGATCAGCAAGCGAATGATACTATTTGTATATTCAGGATCACCAGATTCAAGAGCAACCTGAAAAGCTGACGCGTAGCTCATGATCTTCAGATGATCCATGTTGATATCTGTTTTTGTTTGCGATTCTTTCATGGCAGCAGTTAAAGATTCACGCTCCTGCTTCAGAGCAGCAAGCCTTTCCTGAATCTGATCGAGCTCGATCGCACCAATCTGGTAAAGATTTAGAAGCTTATCGGTCTGGCGATTCAGCTCTTCGATGCGTTCCTGGAAAAGCTCGGTATCATCTGCCGGAGCTTCTGCTGAAGAATTTCTGATTACTTCAGAAATATAATCTTCATCTGCTGCCAGCTTTTTAATCTCATCAATGATAATTTGTTCAAGTTCTTCCTGCGTATATGGATGCAAGCGATTAGTGCAATGATCAGATTTGATCATAGATTTGCTTGTTCGGCTAACAGAATAGCAGACATAACGACGCAAAGGATATCCTCTCGCAATTCGTCTCGGATGCATTCTTGCACCGCAGTCCCCGCAATAAAGGAGACCGGTCAAAAGACTTCGTGATCTGCAGCTTTGCTTCTTGATCTTAGAATTATGAACAAGGATTGCATTTGCCATCTGGAAATCAATCTCTGAAATTAAAGGTTCGTGGATTCCGTCTCGCAGTATACCATTATCGTTTACTTTACCAATATAAACTGGGTTCTTTAAAGTACGGCGGATCATCGTATTGTTCCAGGTGCGGACTGTTGGGTATTTCTCTTCCATTTTGCGAGCAATTGCATTAATAGAAATCCCAGACAAGAAGAGTTTGAAAATCTCACGAACAATCGCAGCCTGATAGGGATCCACCTGAAGGTCGTTGCTTCCAGGAATGAAAGAATAACCAAGTGGCGGTCTTGATCCGTTATAGTGACCTTTTGCAAGACGGGCCTGACGTCCCATCATAGTACGTTCTTTAATATTTTCACGTTCCAACTGTGCAAAGGCTGCCAGAATTCCAACAATCGCACGTCCAAAGGAAGTCGAGGTATCAAAGGATTCCATCATAGAAATAAAATCGCATCCGTTCTCAAGAAAGACATCTTCGAGCATGATCAGCGTATCTTTTTGAGATCTTGACAGCCTGTCAAGCTTCCAAACGATGACACGACGTACCAAATGTTTCTGTACATCTTTTATTGTTTCTTTGATTCCAGGACGATCAAGAGAAGCTCCGGAAAAGCCTGCATCAATATGAACTTTATGAATTCGATGTCCCATCGCTGCACAATACTGCCGCAATCGGTGTTCCTGTTCAGCAACGGAATATCCCTCCAACGCCTGCTCGGTCGTAGATACACGGATGTATAGATCGACCAGATCGAGGGAGTCTATCGGTATTACTTTTTCTTTTTTCATAATTCCCTCTAAAAAAGGGTATAAAAAATAAGCCCTTGTGGACTTTGGAAAAATACGATATACTAAATGTGCAAGTTTAGTAATCGTTTCCAAGGGGACGATTTTGTCGCCTGATGTTGCAGCATCGGGCGATTTTTATTTTATTAAAAATTCATTTGCAATCTTATATGCATTTCTCTGTTTGTTTGGTTTTTTATTTAGGCTTAGATCAGAACCAACATATCCAGATAAAGATCGACGTAATGATTCATTATCTTTATATTCCTCAACAAAACGATCGTAATAATCAAGATAAGGCGAGTGTTCCAGATCATAGCTGTGACATTTTAAACGATTCTGGTGAATGCAAAAGATGAAAAATCTCAACTGCTCTTCTTTAGATAATTGGAACCATAGAGCGTTTAATGCTCTTTTTTCTCCAGAGAAAATGGATAAGCAAATATTGTGATCGGCTACCATTTTCGCAAGGCTCAGATCAACAGGTATCATATCATCCCGATCTTCTTCATGAACAGCTCTAGTAATCAGACAAGAAATATCTTCCTTAGTATAATCATCTGAAAGATTTATGCCGAGATCAATCGCATAATTTATTTGTCTTTCTGAAGGAAGCTCCTGCTCTTCAATTTCGCAAAACTGAATATCATACAAACCAGAAGAAGCAATCACAGCTTCTTGATCAGCTGGTTCAAGAGCAACCCTGCGAACTGTACGGAGCCGCTTTGTTTCAGGATGCCGTCCACGAATTTTATAAATATTCATTTCAGGGCATGTCTTTTTCTGAAGATCAATGCTATCAAAGTTAGGAGATTCATCCATTATCGATTCATCAGGTCGTCCAAATCCAAACAAACGTCCCAACAGACCCATTATATACCTCTTTTCCCATAACTTACTTGTATATTTATAATGCTTCAAAATTTATAATAAAACGCGTGTGCCCAGTCTCTCTGTCCTTTTGTAAAAGGGGGAGTTTGCATGAGCAAAAAATACGTATTCTTAAATAATAGAACAGATATTTACGCAATTTATTATAGGTGTATTAACACCGTTTACTATAATCTTGGATTTAAAAATAAAACACAGATTATAATACTTAATTAAATAAGGACCAGGAGGACTGGGTATACATTACCCAAGCCCGCCTTCTCTCTTATCCTCTTCGACTGGTGGATACATTTTCTCCAGCTCTTCAGGAGTGCTCGGCACACCATCATGGATATCACCAAAAGCAGAAGTTTCTGGTGATGCATTGCTGGATAATAAATCCTGCGCGAACTCTAAACTAAAATCAATTAAGAGCTCGCGCAATTTTTTATTTTTACAAAGTTTTTCAATAAAAACATAATCTTTATGTTTTAAATCAAATTTCTTCGCGAGCGCATCCAACTCTGTTGTTGGCTCTGGAGCATACATAGGGCCTGTTCCAAAACGAAGCCATTCATCCATAACGCCGAATTCTCTACATATAAATGCAAGAGATGAATCAGGCGGTTCATTTCTTCCGGATTCCCATTGTGCAACAGTGTTTCCTTTAACACCAATACGTGCTCCAAATTTTTCTTGAGTAAGATCTAATTCTCTTCTCAATTTTTTTATTCTTTTATTCATCTAGACCTCCTTTCTTTATAAAAAAGTATAGAATATTCCATCCATAAAGTCAATAGAAAAACTTCACAGAAACATAAAATATCACAGAAACACAAAAATATATTGACGTACTTGTTTTTGAGAAGTATAATATTCACAGAAACAAGAAAAAAAGAAAGGAGAAATGAAAAAATGTCCAACGCAATTACAACACAAAGCATTACAACCGAGACAACAAAAGCATTAATCCTTCTGGACTCAGATCCAAAGATGCAGAAAGCCCTGGAAACTTACCAGAAACTGCCGGAAAAGGATCAGAATATTTTATTGCTTTTGATGGACGCCTTCGCAGCAGGCGTAGAAGCTGCACAAACAAAAGATAACTAAATACCCAAAAGAGGGAAGCACGACCTCTCAAAAAACGTAGGTCTGGTGGAGCCGCTGCAGATAAGTCCACTCGGCGAGGCTGCCGACGCCTGCGGGGAATCGTCGACATTGGGGTGGAAAGCACAAACCCAAGTAAAAAAATCTTGGCTTGGAGGCAGATGAGAACACCAGAGAGAGAACATCCGGAGCGTGGGCTGGTGGGCGCGATTCAATACGGATGGTTGGCATGAAAAACCAACACTGCAGGCAACTGGCACACGGCTACCCCAAAGAATACTCAGGGAGTTGAACAGATACAGGTTCTTCCAACATTTGCTTTGGAGAACCTGTATCAGACAGCCGGACCCAAGAAGCCTAGGGAGTTAATAATTAAATCCTTAAGAGATAGAAAGAAGGGAAGATATATGGCAGTTAGACATGTAATGAGTGATGGAACAAGGAGAGACAGCATAGAAGGATACATCGTCCCTAAAGATTCACCAGTTTATGGAGTAATTAGAAAAGCATACGAAGAAGGAGTGATAAGCGCAGATGAAGCAACCAAAGAGATTGACAAGAGATCAAAAAGAGTTACTGGCAATAGCAGGAGAGAATCCGAAAGAATGGCTGTGTGAGATCCAGGATCAATACATCAGTGTATTTGTGAAAAAGAATGCACCTGAAGAAAAGATCACCCTGCACAGATAGGAGGTTAATAAGTGGAGACGAGAAGGAGCGTAAAGAGGAAAAGAACAACAACTACAAAAAAGAGAAAGACAGCAAGGAAAGATCACTGCGAATTGCTACTTGCAGCAGCAACAGGATGCGTGATGGCGCTGTCCTTCATTTTTATCAACAACTTATCAACAGGTTATCAACAACAAAATGTGGATAACTTAAAAACGATAAAAGCTGAAGAAAATGTGGATAAGGCAAGAGTGAAATATGAATCAGATCAACAAAAACAAGAGGAACGCTTTCAAAAAATCCTGAAGGAAGTCCAGAAAGAAGACGAAAAGCAGCAACAGGAACAAGCCAAACTGGCCATGGAGCAACTGCCAAGCAATGTCGATGAATTAGAGCAGGGAGCATTTGAAAGCGAAGATGATTATATCCTGGCAAAAATGGCAATGGCAGAGGCAGAAGATCAGGACACTGAAGGAAAAGCATTAGTGATCAGAGTCATCTTGAACAGAGTAGAAGATGAACATTTCCCAGATACGATCAAGGGAGTGGTCAGTCAGAAAAATGCATTTACACCGTACTGGAATGGCAGATACAAGAAGGTGAAGCCGGATGCAGATTGCTATAACGCATTGATTCTTGTAAAAAGGCATGACTGGGATAAAAGCCATGGAGCTACATACTTTGAAATGACATCAGGAAGCACATGGCATACAAGAAATCTGAAAAGGTTATTCAAACATGGATGCCACACTTTCTACAAAGAGAAATAGGCAACAACATAGCCGGAAGGCAGAGGCTGACCGGCCATGAAAATATAAAAGGGTTTAATAAAAGGAGAATGGAACTATGGGAAAAGCAAGAAGAACAAACAATCATGTAAACACGAACTGCGGAAAGATCTGTATCAAGATTCCTGCAAGAAAATTGATGCCAGTCAGCAATTCGCAGATCGTAAGAATCTCAGCTGAAGCATATAACGATCTGGTGGAGATTTATAACCAGTCAACCTTGTCAATGAGCGAGATCGCATCAGAGATCATCACGCAGGCAAGCAATGGCCGTTTGATTCAGTTGGAAAAAGAAGATTAACGGAAGGAAGTGACATAAGCGATGATGATCGCATTAGACAAAGGAAGGATACTGATCAAGGATGAGGATACGGTGCAGAGAGCCATTATAACATCCTGGGGAAAGATGAGAAGAGACCGTCGAACAAAGCTATTAGTCGGTGATTGTGATCTGGAGCTGATGAACAAACTGGCTGAGATCATAAATTTGCCGCCAAAGATCGAAAAGTTAAGGCAGAAACTCAATACGATCCAGAACAGGGTGGATGAAGAGAGGATCAAAGAAAATCCAGAAGCCCTATATCCGTATCCAGTAACAAAAAAATTATACCAGCATCAGGTCAGGGCGGCCAACATGGCCCTCTTAACGTTTGAAATGGTAGACGCAAAGAAAGGAGAAAAAGAATGATTATAGGATTTCTAAGCGGAGGATTCATAGGGCTTGTGGCTGGAATCTTTTTTATGTCGATGTGTCAGGCAGCCTCAGGAGCTGAAGAATTGACGAAAAAATTTGAAGATGGATATCAAGGAAAAATACCACGCCCTTATGAGCATGGCCACGGCGAGCTTTATCTGTGTCCAAACTGTTCATATCTGCTGCTTAATAGCACATCCAGAAACAACTGGTGTCCGAATTGCAAAACAAGGATCAACTGGAAAAAGGTCGATGAGTTGGGTGGTGAAGAGAAATGTGGAAGATAACAGTCATGTATCATGGCGGAAGCCAAAGTCAATTTATTGACAATAGAAAAGGAGAGATATCGATACAATTGGCAAAAAGTTTTTACAGAAAATATAAAAATACTGCAAAAAATATTACATACCAAGATTATCCAATCAAAGATCATGAGCCGATGTTATTAATAGACAAAATTCATGAACTGGAGGCGAAAGAAGATTGACAAGAGGTAGGAATTGGACTGTTGCTGAAAAAAACTACCTTCAGGACCAATGGGGAAACGTCTCAATCGTCACGTTGGCCAAAAAGCTCAACCGATCACAGGCGGCCGTAATGTTGAAAGCAAGTCGCATGGGACTGGGAGCACACCTGCAGAGCGACAGCCGTGTAACACTTAATGAACTCTTAGCAACGATCTACGGGTACGAAGTAGGTGGATACACAAAAAATAAACTGATTCAGGAAGGAATACCAGTCAAAAAGCATAAAGTCAAAAACAATTCGTTCATGGTCATAGATCTTGAAGACTTCTGGAAGTGGGTAGAAGAAGATAAAGATCGAATGGATTTCTCAAACTTTGAACCATATTCACTCGGAGCAGAGCCGGAGTGGGTATCAGCAAAAAGAAAAATCGACTACGACAAGAGACAGCGAATCGGACACCACAATCAACAGTGGACCAAACTGGAAGATCAGAAGCTCAAGAGAATGCTTGAATCGCAAAGATACAGCTATTCTGACATAGCAAAAGAATTAAAACATTCAGAAGGTGCAGTCAAACGAAGAATGCACGACTTGGGAATTAAACTCAAACCACCAAGAAGTCCAACAAAGATGTGGACAAAAGAAGAAGAGATGCGCTTATTGGACATGAAAGAAGCAGGATATGACTGGTCGCAGATCGGAGAAAAGCTAGATCGCACGGCACTAGCCTGCAGAGGAAAATATGAGCGCATGCAAAATCCCCTTTATATGAAAAGGTATTACCGAGATAAAAGGGGGAAATACGAATACAACGGAATCAAAGATTTATCGCCTGATCAGATAAGAAAGTCCATCCAGGAACAAAATGATCTGGCAGAATTTGAAACCGTAGAAGCAAAATGAGGTGGTAACAATGAGCAACATGATAATGCTCCAGAGAATCTGATGGTATTTAAAAATCAGTCGGAACATTTGAAATATCACAAAGAACATCCAGAAGAATCTGGAGTTTTCATATAGGAAGGAGATGATGAAATGGCAGCCGATATTAATAAAGGGTTTGGACTCTTATTTGAAATGGGCTGCGGTTGAGTAAAACTTTAACCGCACTGGCAATCGCAGGAGCCGGATACGAGATGGGATACATCGAAAAGGTTCTAATTATAGCACCAACGTCTGTCGTAGCTGTATGGCCGAAAGAATTTAAAGAATTTGCAGAATTTAAGTATACCTGCAAGACGCTTCTGGGAGCTAAGAAAGAAAGAATTAAGGCGCTGGATGACCTGATGCAGTTCCCGTTCAAGGCAATGAAAGTGGCCGTGATCAACTACGAATCAACGTGGAGAGACGGGATCAAAGAAAAGCTGCAGGAATTTGATGCAGACCTGATCATCTGTGATGAGAGTCAGAGAATCAAGACACACGATGCAGCGCAGAGCAAAGCAGTTCATGAACTGGGAGATCAGGCAAGATACAAGTTGATCTTATCCGGGACACCAGTCCAGAACAATGCGATCGACATCTTCAGCCAGTATCGTTTTTTAGATTCTTCAGTTTTTGGCAAGAACTTCTATGCATTCAAAAACAAATACGCGATCATGGGAGGATTTAACCGGAAGCAGATCATAGGATATAAGGACCTTGATGGGCTGATCAAGAAAGAACATTCGATCGCATTCAGGATCACAAAGGATGAAGCAATCGATCTCCCAGAGCAAACATTTGAGGTAAGAAAGATCGCATTTGATAAAAAGGACAGAGAGCTCTATGACAGGATCAAAAGAGACAGCTACGCAGATCTTGACGGCGGTGATCACATCACAGCCACAACAGTACTGACGAAGCTCTTAAGACTGCAGCAATTAACTGGAGGATTCCTGCTGCAAGACGATTCAGAAACGCCGGTCTTAGTAAATAAAGCAAAACTGAATGCGCTGGCAGATATCATCGAAGATTATGTTATCGGATCCGAAAAGAAGCTTGTTATATTCGCAAGATTTATTCCAGAGGTCAAAGCGATTATCGAAATGGTGGACAAGCTGCTGCCGAAAAACAAAAAACAGGTAGCAATCTACGGAGACATTAAAAAGGAGCTTCGAGGTGGACTGGTAAAGCAGTTCCAGGAAGATCCGGACACAATGGTCTTTGTTGGCCAGATTGATACTGCAGGAACAGGAATCACGCTGACTGCTGCAGATACATGTGTTTATTACAGTAAAAACTACAACTATGCTACATATTCACAGAGTTTGTCAAGGATTCATCGAATCGGCCAAAGAAACGTTTGTACTTATATCGATCTGGAAGTTGAAAAAACAGTCGATGAAATGATCAATAAAGCACTTAGTAAAAAAGAAGACATGGCCAAAACGGTCGTAGATAACTGGAGAAATTACTTTGATTGAGGAGAAAATTAATGAAATTAGATGAAATGTACAGCAAATCATTAAAAGAGCTTATAGATAGTGACTTGGAACTTGTTGATATGGATGTATATACCGACGATTACGGAACTGTCACAGGCGTCGACTTACAATATAAGCCTAAGGAGGAATAACTCTAAATGGGAGCACCAGCATGGACTACTGAAGAGATATCAGCCTTGGAAGAGATGACGGCTAAGTATCCACTACCAACTGTCGCAAGAAAGCTGAATCGTTCTGTGAGCGCTGTATTTTTAAAACAGCAACGGCTCGGTATTGGTGGACTTAGACAAAACTCTGATATGATCACGAGAAATACATTATCTAAGATCTTAGGAGTTGAAAACAGAACCATAAAGAGCTGGGAAGCCAAAGGTCTGAAAAGCATAAAGAAAAAGCCATATATCATGTATCGGCATCAGGACATTATCAACTATATGAAAGACCATCTGGAAGATTGGAATGCGGCCAGGATCACAGATGATTCACTTTTTATGAGATTTGACTGGTACCAGAAAAAGAAAAAACACGATGTGCCCACAAAGTATAACTGGACCGAGAGAGAAGAATCAAAGCTTAAGTTTTTAAGGCATGAAGGATATACGATCAGGGAGATCGCAGAAAAGATGAATCGCTCGGAATCGAGTATTAAATATAAATTATACAGGAGGAACTAATGAATGTAAAAGAAAAAATCAGAAAGAAGTTTGAAAAACTGCAAAATGCAGCACGATGGATGCTTAAAATTAAAAGTCCATCAAAATTTGTTGATGAGCAATCAGGAACAGATGTCGCAGAATGTATTCAAAAAATTAACGCATTATATCACAAGTCAAATTTGCAGAAAAACACAAACAACTGGAGAAAGATGCATGGAATCCCAATGAGAAGGAGAATGAAATAATGGAATTACTGGAAATGCTGAATGAATACCAGGCGTTGCTTGAAAAAAAAGATATTTTGGCCAAGCAAACAAAAGAGAACAATCAAGATATCAAAGTCATGATGGGAGATATCGCGCAGGAGATGATCGATGCAGATGTGCCAGAAATGGCCGTAGGTGATTACGTGTTCTCACTAAGAGATAAGACGGAATACAGCAAGAAATCCAATGCAGATCTCGCAGAGGCAGGACTCGATTACTTCGAGGTTTTAAGAGAACAAGGTCTTGGAGATCTGATTGTTGAACAGGTTAATGCAAGAACCTTAAATACTGCGATCAAGAACTTAGTGCAGGAAGAAGGAGAACTTCGACCAGAGCTAGAAGATATCCTGAATCAGTATGAGACATTCGAGGTAGCAAGAAGAAAAAAACGCAGCAGTTCATTAAAGAAAGCAAAAGGAGGAAACTAAAATGAGTAACTATGAACAGATGGAATTAAATATCACATTGGATGGAGAACGCGAGCTGAAAGAAAACGTTATGCTTTCCGTAGAGTTTGCATATGATCAGCTCAAAAGTTATGATCTGCCAAATGTTGCTAACAGATATGAAGGATACGGAATCGCGGCCAACATGTGGTCACAGCTGGCCGCAAAAGAAAAAGGCGTAAAAGACTCTATGAAACATTTTCTCGTAACATTAGATATCGGGGAGCAGGCAGCTATCGAAGCAGCCTCTTCTCTTTACAATTCAGTTACGGAGATTGTTTATACTGCGACAAACATGGCAGCACACGTCAACAAGGTTATGAACGATCTTTTCAAAGCTTATTCTGAAATCGAGGAAGAAACTCCGATCGAAAAGATGATCGAAGAAGGAAACGATGATGGATTTGTAGAAGCAGAGGAAAAAACGGAAGAAAATACAGAAGCGGAGGTGCAGGAAGATGGAGCAGAATAAAAAAGTCGATCCGAAAATCAAAGGAATCAAGTTCGTGATGGACAATGGTGAAGAAAAATATCAGAAAGGATCGTTTGTATTTGGATGCGCGATCAGTATTGAAGATTCACATTGCGAATCCTTTATGATTGGAGAATGCCCAGGAGGTGCAACTCAGATTGTTATCGACATGGCAGAAAGTAACGCACGTTTGATTAATGCGGCTGCTGAAGGAGACAAAGAAAAGTATACAAAAATGATGCAATCACTTATGGAAGTCATCGGATTCAAGATGTTCAATGGCGCAGATGCAAGACTTTAATATTAGGAGGATATAACAATGGCAAAAAACGAATTAACAACAGTAGAAAAATTCAATCTGGTAACAGGGATGGAAGAAATGGATGAGGAACTGAAGGCAGAACTGGAAGACGAACTCGGAGATCTGGATGAAGAGAATGGAATCATTTGCAGACAGATCAAGATCCCAAGTGGTGGAGGAAAAGCATTCGAGGTGGAATCTGATGATCCAGATGATCCGGAAGTCATGAAAGAAATCAGCGGCGTAATTATCTTTACACACCGTGCGAATGCTTACTGGGAACATAAATATGGAGAAGGAGAGGATGGAAACAACGAAGCTCCGACATGCAGCTCCATGGACGGAAAGGTTGGTGTCAGATTAGAAACTGGAGAAATGTGCAACTGTGACACATGTCCATATAACGAATATGGAGTAGATGGATCAGGGAAACCATGCAAGAATATCAGACGAATTTATATGCTGATCGATGGAATGCCAGGAGTTTACCTCTTAAGCGTTCCGCCAACAAGTATCAAAGACGTGAATCGTCAGCTTGCAAGAATCATGGGCCACAACAAAATTCCATACACTCGCATGGTCATGAAATTCAAGCTTGATGTCGCAACAAATAAATCCAATATTAAATACAGCAAGGTCGTTGTAGACAAAGAAGGAATTCTGTCGGCCGAAATGTTCAAAATTACGGCATCAATGAGAAAAGAACTGAAGGAGAAATATACAGAGATCGCAATCACAGGTAGCGATTACATGACTCCTCCTGGTACTGTAGAAAGAAACATGCATGATGTCATCGATGCAGATAATGCCGGATTTGTTCAGGCAGATGCAAAAGAAGAAGTGCCATTTAATTAAGTAAGATAGCCGGGAGAAATTCTCCCGGCGAAGGAGAGAAATATGAACGCAGAGGTTAATATTGACAATCTAATCGATTATAAAACTGAATACTCGCGCGTTATCAAAAAGGCACATATTACCGGAGATCAGATGACAGGCTGCTGCCCGTTCCATGAAGACCGAAGCTCCAGTTTTTCTGTCAATTTAAAGACAGGAATGTGGCACTGCTTCACAGAGGATATTGGCGGCAATTACCTCGATTTTTATGCTCGCATGAATGGCATCGATACAAAGGAAGCCTATAAACAGATTCTTGAACAAAATGGATATAGCGAAGAAGATCAGCAAGAGCAAGAGCGTAGGGCAAAATGCTACAGTGTCGCTCAATATGCATTTGAAAAAAGACTTCCTGAAGACTGGCTAAAAACAGACTGTAGAATTACGACAGAACGCGATCGAAAAACAAAGATCACATATATGAAGATTCCGTATATGAACGAAGATGGAAGAGAGCTAACCTTCAGAAAAAGATACGCTCACAAAGATTTCAGATGGAAGTACGGCGCAGGAAAGACTATGTGTCTTTATGGATTGTGGAAACTGCATCAGTTACGTCGTTCTCGTGGAAGGCGAGAGCGACAGCCAGTCTATGTGGATGATGTCAATCAGCTGTCTGGGAGTTCCAGGAGCTACGATGTTTAGACAGGACTGGGTAAAACATCTGCAAGATTTAAAGGTTTACATACACCAGGAGCAGGATCATGGCGGAGAAGTCATGATCAAAAAAGTAATTACGACGCTCAAAGATGCAGGATTCATGGGAGACGTTTATAAATTTACCTGTGGAAACATTCCTGAATGCAAGGATCCATCTGACGTGTATGTCAAATTCGGAAAAGATGATGGCGGTCAGAAGATCATGTCACTCATTAAAAACGCAGAAAAAGTCGATCTGGAAGAACCAGAAGTAATCCCAGAAGCAGTCAAAGGTGCACCTGTTAATCTAAGGCAGCCGGAAGGGTGGATTTATTCAGACAAGGGAATCAGCAAGATCAGCGAAAAGGACTACAGCCCCAAAATGGTCTGCAGAACGCCAATCATCCTGACACAACGCCTGAAGAGCCTGGAAACAGGCGAAGAAAAGATGGAGGTCGCATTCAAACGCGACGGAGTATGGCATAAAGGAATCTTCCCAAGATCTACGATATTTACAGCGCGAGGAATCACGATCCTGGCCGATATGGGATGCACGGTCACATCAGAAAATGCCAAACTGGTCGTAAGATTTCTATCAGCGTTAGAATCAGAAAACATCGATGTGATTCTAAGAGCGGACGCAACGTCCACGTTTGGATGGCAACCAGGGAAACGATTTATACCGGGACGAGAGCAAGGAATCGCGTTAGACATTGATCCAAGCCAAAAGGGAATGGCAATGGCTTATTGCAAGAATGGAGAAATGGAAGCATGGATCCGATTGATGCAGAAGCACCGTAGCCGTGACAAGTTCCGCTTCATATTAGCGTCAAGCTTTGCAGCACCGCTCCTGAGGATCCTGAAGCAAAGAATCTTTTTTGTTTATAACTGGGGCGGTAGTAAAGGCGGAAAGACTGCAGCATTAAAAGCAGCATTGTCAGCATGGGGTGATCCAGAACGATTGATGGTAAATTTCAACGCGACGCAGGTCGGACTGGAAAGGACGGCGAGCTTTTTCTGTGATCTACCGCTTGGAATCGATGAAAGACAGCTGGCAGGAAGAAACCAAGAGAGCTTAGAAAAGACAATCTATATGATTGCATCAGGAACCGGGAAGATCAGAGGAAGCAAAGGCGGAGGCCTTCAGACAACGCACCAGTGGCGAACGGTGGCGCTGGCAACAGGAGAGGAACCGTTATCGACGGAAACGTCCCAGACAGGTGTCAGCACACGTGTGCTCGAAATTTATGGCGGACCTTTTGACAATGAGAAGGAAGCAAGCGAGATGCATCAGCAGGCTGCAGATAACTGTGGCTGGGCAGGACCTGAATTTATAGAAAAGATTGTCGGGATCAGCGAAATGAGTATTTGTGAAAAATACGAGGAAATGCTCAAGTATGTCGGGCGCATTGCGGACGGAAAATCAGGAAGCCATGTGGCTGGGATCTCGGCCGTCGCATTGGCAGACGCCATGATCGATACGTGGTTTTTTTCAGAAAATCCGGATCAAAATGAGGAAAAAACGGGCCAAAACAATCTGCAAATTGAGAAAAAGCTAGAAATCCGTGACGATTCGTGGAAAAGAGCAAAGCAGATGGCTGCATCGATTCTTCAGGAACAAATGAACACAGATGTTGGAGATGTGAACGAAAATGCACTTCAATTCGTAGTGGACTGGGTTCTTCAGAATCGTATGTACTTTGGAGAAAAGGCAATCGGGACATGCCTCGGAACGTTCTCGGAATCTGGAAACATTGCTTATATCTTCCCATCAGCACTGAATCAGGCGCTCTCAAAGGCAGGATACAGCGCGAGGAAGACATTGAAATACATGGCAGACAAACAACTGATCACAGCAAAGCAAAGGGCTGATCACAAAGGAAAGACCTATCAGGTACCGAAAAGATTTGATGGAAGGGTGTGTAAATTTATCGAATTCTTCATCGGAAGGATTGCAGAGAAGGAAGATGTCATGGATTGCAACGAAGAAGATGAAGTGGATAATGGACCAAATGAAGCACTTCCAGGAGCTGATGGGTTTCAACAAGTTTCTATGAATGAAGCACTGCCATTTGCGTAAAATCGGCCCGATTTTGTAACCCCTAAAAATTAGGAGTTACAAAGGAGTTACAAAAGGGGTTACACTTAAACCCGCATAAACAGGGGCTTTAAGAGATATGTAACCCCTGTAACCCCTAAAATAAGAATATACTGCGATATTTGCATTATGATGCATGCGATGCACTTTTTTTATGCATCGTATGCATCATAACTAAAAAAACGGTGTGTATGTGAAAAAAAGGGGTTACGGGGTTACAAATGCCCGCAACCCGCATAAATACGTGCTTTTTGCGTAACCCCTTTTTATTTTCAAAAGGGGTTACAAGCCAAAATCAGACAAAAAGGAGTGAAAATAGCGATGGCAATCAAAAGAATTGTACCAAAATTTGAACGTAAAGCGAAGATTTGTTTAAAATGCGGAGCAAAATTGAAGCGTGTCAGGAACAACGAAGCAGTGAAATGTGAAAAATGTGGAACAGTGCATCTGATCAAATTCACTGAGCATGGAAATGTTGTTCTGACAGATAAAAAATATCAACATCTTTTTGATTATCAGGAGGATGAAGCAAATGAAGGAGACAGCGAAGAAGAGATCGCAGAGGATTAATGAACTGCAGAAAAAACTCCGATCAGGATCATACATGACGGTCGATGAGAAAAAACAACTGCTGCAGTTGGTCTTAAAAAAAATAGAAGTTAATAAAACGCAGATATCAAAAGAAGATCTTATGACAAAGTACAAGGCTGCATTTGATGCACTGAAGCAGGACCTGAAGGAAGCAGCACAGGCATACATGAAAACCTATGTATTCGATCAGATCAAAATAAAAAAAAATCCAGCCGGCAGAGCACTGGTAAATAAGATCAATAAACGATACTTCGATCAGCACCTGGCAGAAAAGATCGGAACGGCACTCTACAAAGATTACAGCTTCGATGAAGCGCAGTATCTGATCGATCAGCATAAGAAATGGATTGAAGCAGAATACAAGAAATATCTGCAGGAAGGAGAAGAAAGTGGTGGAATACATTAACGTCGTGATCACAGTGATTGGATTATTTGCTGCAATTGCTCGAATCTTTACCAGAAGAGAAAACCGGAAAAGAAGGCTCAAGCTGACAATGATCGTCTGTGTAGTATGCATGATATTATCCCAATTTAAAGAACTATCAATCGTAACAAGAATCATCTATGGAATCATAGCATTTGTGGAAATGGCAGAAGCTGTGTCTATATTAAACGAATAAGGAGAAAAACATGAACAGAGAAACAAACATCGAACAATTCGAGGAATTAATGAGCGCGATCGAACGCCCAGGAATTGATAAACTCATGGATTACATTAGAAAAAGTGACTTTTACACAGCACCGGCAAGCACAAAGTTTCATTTATCATGCAAAGGTGGATTGCTGCAGCATAGTCTAAATGTTTACGAAGCAATGAAACATAGGCTGGAGATGGAAGGAGATGGTCTCGTTTATAAAGTCGCAGGACATATTGTCGCAAAAATTGATGAGGATTCACTCAAGATCGTGACACTGCTCCATGATCTGTGCAAGACGAATTTTTACGAAGAAGGAACCAGAAATCAAAAAACATATGATAAGACAAAAGTGGCCAACGCTCAAAGATGGCAGATCAAAGAAGACAGCAACGGGAAATTCATCTGGGAAACAGTGCCGACCTATGCAGTTAATGATAAAAACCCATATGGTCATGGAGAAAAATCAGTCATGATGATCGAAGAATTCATGAAACTCAGCATGGAAGAAAGATATGCGATCAGATGGCACATGGGAATGGGTGACTGCACATACAATCAGATTCAGGCATTCAATGCCAGCTGCGAAAAGTTTCCACTCGTCCTGCTGCTTCACAATGCGGATCAGGAAGCGTCACATTTCTTGGAAGCAACGACTGGAAACAAAAAATACGAAGAAGCAAGCGGAAGAATCGAATTTGAAGAAGTAGAATCAATTAAAAGATAGGAGAATAAAAGAATGGAATTAGAAAAATTTATACTGTTTTTCTTTTTTGGGTTTGTCTTCGGATTAATAGCAGACGAGATCATCGATCGAAGAAATACAGAGTCGCGAATACGAGTATACATTGCAGGACCAATTGCCTCAGATCCTGATTATGAGGACAACTTCACAAATGCACATATTGAACTACTGATGCAAGGATACATTGTTGAAAATCCAGTCGAAGAAGGAAAGAAGCTCGAAAATCCGACTTATGAGGAATATATGGAAAGTGGCATGAAGCAATTGAAAAAGTGCGACATGATCTATATGCTGAAGAACTGGAAACAAAGTCCAGGAGCGAACAGAGAACTGGGATATGCAATGGCAAAGAATAAGATCATAATGTTTGAGGAAAAGGGGGATGAGATCGATGTTAGAGAAATATGAAAAAGGATTTGATGAAAAGAAGTTCATCGAAGACTTTATGACATCAAAGAAAATCAAGACGAAGAAAGATGCCATGAAGGACCTGAGGAAACAGATCAAAAAAGAATCGTATTATCAGGATAAGATCAAGCGCGGATTGCAGAAGAAATATCCAGAAGCTTTTATCAGAAAAGTACCGCAAGGAGCATACTGCCAGGCAGGAATCCCGGACATCCTCATGATTTACAAGGGTCATTATTTTGGATTCGAGGTCAAGCGTCCAGTCGTCGGAATCAGATCCAAGCTGCAGGAGCAGACAGTGCTGAAGATCAGAGAGGCAGGGGGAACCGCAGAATTTGTCACATGGCCAGAAGAGGCTATCGCGGAGGTGGAGAAATATGAACAGAAATAAGAAGGGTGGAATGCCAGAAGTCACAAGAGCCACATATAAAAGCGTGAAGAAATATGATCGAAAACAGTTCTCGGATTTTTGCCAGATTATATATGGGTATGGATACGAAGATGGCCGGGCATCAGTTCCAGGAGTTGATATCGAAGCAATCTATCAGGCAATTGATAATACGAAGGGAATCGGGCCAAAGACAAGTGAGAAATTAAAAGAGGCGATCAGCCCATTATTTGCGAAGGAGGATGAACAATGATAAGGAAAAAGACATGGGAAGAATTTAGAGATACTGGGCTCTTTTGGTTTATAAATATGATTCTCCATGCATTTGGATGGGCCATTGTATTAGTAAAAGATGATGGAAAGATCATAGATGTTCATCCGGCAAGAGTAAGGTTCAGAGGATTTGATGAAGATAGTAATACTATTGGATATAAGAATGTTGCGAAATATATGAAAGAAGAATCAGATCAAATTTTTAAAGAAGCTGCAAACCAAGATGAGTGTGGGGATAGCAATTAATCAAGAAAGGAAATAGGCGATGATTAGTAAAGAAAAAATTCATGACTATACAGACATCTATGTGGAATCATATATGCGAGCATTAGAAAAGGTTCATAATCCAGATCTTGCAGTTCAGGCAGCGATGGGAATTGTGACAGTGTTAAGAACTCTTGAACAGCAACAGGAGGAAATGCGGAAACAGGAAAATGTAATGAATCCACTGACAGATTCATTGTTTACAGCACTGTACAGAGGCGAAGCGCCATTCTTTGCTGGAATGTATGCAAAGAAAAAATCAGAAGGGGAGGATGAAGATGGATGCTAAACGAGCTGCGAACATTGCAAGATTCAAATTATGCATAGAAAGAGAAATGAATGGAGGAGGCTACACGGATGAAAATGAGCAGGAAGCGTTCTGGGCGATGGCAACGAATGCATTAGAAAAAGCAGTCCCAAAATCTCCAAAAGAGAAGAACCTGGACTTCGGAGACAAGGTGATAGTTTGCCCAAACTGCGGAATATCAGCAATCGGGAATATGTTCTCGCGCAACGGCAAACAATACCCGCACTGCCCATGGTGTGGCCAAAAATTAAAAGAAGAGGAGGAGTAAAAGTGACGATAGAAGAATTTGAACAGGCAAGTGAGATTTATCGAAAATATGATGAGATTGAAGACATCATCGAAAGAATCAAAGAAGCAAGGGAAGAAAAGCTTGTGATCGATGAACGAACAAAGAAGGATTTGAATGATCATAAGAAATGGTGGCAGAAACTAAGATTTTTTTCATTAAGATTTAAAGGAACAAGGATGGTGGTTATGCCGCATTATGAGTTCGCACATGGAATCGAGGTCGATGCAGATCCGGAACTTATCGAGCTGATCATTGATTACTTTGAAAAGAAAAAGGATCATTACAAACAGCAGCTATCAGAGATCGGAGGCATTGATGAGCATTAAAGAAAAAGTAGATGCGATGACGAAGATCATAAGAATGACACCAGTACCAGTACTGCTTGCCAGCCTTGAAAGCATGATCAATATCCTGCATGAACGGGGAATCGACGTCGTCGACTGGGATGATAAGTCAAAGAAGCTCGTCCAATTTAGAGTAATTGGTGGCAAGGCGTACTTTTTTGCAGCAAGTGACAACAAGGAGAGTGATAAGAATGGCGACAGCAAAGAATAATCAACAGGAGAAGGATCAAAGTGCCGATGTACTTAAGTGGATTCTTGGTCAGACGTACCGAGCTAAGGCGAGGAAAAATTTACTGGATCGCAGACTCAAGATGATAAATTTAGAGAGAGAGTCCCCCATTGGCGGCAGAGGATATGATCCATTACCACACTCATCAGGGACAAGTTCAAACGGCGCGGCCAGCATCACGATGAAGCTGGCGGACATTGAAGAGAAGATCTATCATCAGAAGGAAGAGATTGACAAAGCGATCGTAACTGTCATGGACATCATGGACTACTTGCCAGACGGCAGCCTAGAGCGTGATATCTGTGAGATGAGACACATAGATCTCATGAGATGGCAGGACATCCAGGAAGCCATCCCGATGTGCAGGAGCCAGTGCTACAAACGATACAACAAAGCCATCGCCCTGCTGCTTCAGAACGGACGCATCAGAAAGATAGTGAGTGACCATACGCCAGCATACGATGAGTACACATGTGAGAGGTTGCTGGCCAAAGGAAGAAAAGATAAGCAGAAGCGTGGAAGAAAGCAAACAAATAAAAGAGGAGACTAAAAGAGACTAAGACATGTGTTATTATAGTATCATGGCAGTGAAACGGTAGAGACAAGCCGCACGCATGAGCCATCTTGTATGTTCCAACGAACGACCTTTTATCAATAACCCCCTAGCAGCGCAGAGTAAGCGCGGAGGCAGTCGAAAGGCTGCCTCTTCTTTTTTTTGAGAGGAACGGTCGCAAGGTACTACAACTGGAAATAATTGGTACGGCTCGCGGAAGGCCCGATTCTTTACCGGATTTAACAAAAAATTTTTTTCACATTTCGTTACGCAATAACCAAAAAATCCCTTTAAGGAGGCATGATCCATGGGAGAAATGAGAATGGAACGGCGAATCTTATCAGATTTAAAGCCGGCAGAATACAATCCGAGAATCCCGCTGCGTCCTGAGGATAAAGAATATCAGGACATCAAAAGAAGCATCGAAGATAACGGATATCTTGATCCGATCGTAATCAACTACGACGGAACGATCATCAAAGGACATCAGAGGCGGACTGTCATGATGGACCTCGGCATCAAAGAGGCTGAGGTTGTCGTTCTTGAGATTCGAGATAAAGGAAAAGAGAAACAAGCCAATATTGCATTGAACAAGATCACAGGTCGATGGGATGATCTGAAGCTGAAAGATCTGTTATTAGATTTAGAGCTGAATGATTACGACCTGGAATCAACAGGATTTACAGTTGATGAACTCGATGATCTATGCGTCAGTTTAGAAAAAGATCTGGAAGCCGAAGAAGATGACTTTGATCCTGAAGAAGAATACAACGAGATCGAAGAACCAATCACGCAGAGAGGAGACATCTGGATTCTTGGCCGTCACAGGCTAATGTGCGGAGACAGCGCGTCAGAATTAGATGTCTCACAACTAATGGCAGGCGAAGAAGCAGATCTCGTGATCACTGATCCGCCATACAACGTTAACTACAAAGATGGGTCCATTAAAAATGACAACATGGACGAAGGATCCTTTGAAGTTTTCCTTCAGAATGCATTCCTTGCCATGTTTGAATTTATGAGACCAGGGGCAGCGGCTTATATATTCCATGCAGATAGTGAAGGATTGGCGTTTAGAAAATCATTCGCTGATGCAGGATTTAAGTTGGCCGAATGTCTGATCTGGGAAAAGAATTCATTTGTTCTTGGCCGCCAGGACTATCAGTGGAGACACGAGCCCATTCTTTATGGTTGGAAAGAAGGAGCTGCGCATTACTTCATTGATGATAGGAGTCAGGATACCATCTTATTGGAAGATGAGCTGGACTTTGAATCAATGAAGAAGCAGGATTTGATCACATATATCCATCAGATTATTGACAGTCAGAAAGATAAGACAACGGTAATCTTCGAGAACAAACCAACAAAGAACGACGTGCATCCAACAATGAAGCCAGTAGCGCTGATCGGAAAACTAATGAAGAACTCAAGCAAGCCAGAATGGAACGTCCTTGATTTATTCGGAGGCAGCGGATCAACGCTCATGGCAGCAGAGCAGCTGAACAGAACAGCATTTCTGATGGAATTAGATGAAAAATTCTGCGATGTGATCGTTCGGCGTTGGGAAAATTATACAGGAGGAAAGGCTGTGCGAAAAAGTATCAGTCAAGATCTAGAATTATGAGCAAAATAGACATCAGATTGGGGGGGGGGCATTTATGAGTGAAAATAAAGGCAACTTTCAACGAACTGAGACAATAGCACAGCTTTTTGGCGTTTCTGTAAGGCGTATCCAGCAACTTACTCAGGAAGGAATCATCAAGACAACGAAGATCATCGACGAAGAAAGTGGAAAAACAGTAAGAAGATACGATCTGGTGCCAACAATTCAGTCTTATATTAAATATTTATCAGATAAGGCGTATGGAAAGCAGCATCGTACAGACAAAGAAATCGAGCTCCGAGAGCAAAAAATGAGAGCAGATGTCGCCCTGAAGGAGTCACAGGGTGAGCTTCATCGATTAAAAACAGATATTGCAGCCGGAAAATATATAGCAATTGAGGAAGTAAAGATTGACTATCAAAAATTTTTCGTAGCATTTAAAAAATTTGCAATATCACTCCCTTCAAGGTTGATCGGAATGATATCTGCAGCTTTGGATCCATCTGAAGCAAGACGTCTGGAAAAAGAACTGGCGGATGAGGTTAATAAACTTCTTGGAGCTTTCGTGATCGCGGGAATCGTCGAACCGAAGGAAGAAGAGAAGAAACATGGAACTAAAAAGAAAAAGAATTCAGATTAGAAAATATAATATAACTGAATATCAGAAAGAAGTTCTAAGATATCTGCAGCCTCCGGAGAATCTGACAGTTTCAGAATGGGCCGAAAAATATAGAATGCTGGATTCCAAGACATCGGCAATGCCAGGGCCGTGGAGAAATGACAAAACTCCATACTTAAAAGAGATCATGGACGAGTTCAATAACTACGACACGGAAGAAATCATATTTTGCAAGCCGACTCAGATCGGAGGGACTGAGGCAATGCAGAACATGCTCGGATATGTCATTCAGCAGGATCCATCGCCAACCATGGTCGTCTATCCCACAGATACACTGGCCGAAAGTATCAGTAAAAACAGACTGGAACCAATGATGATGGCCAGCAAACCGCTGCGAAATGTGTACAAGAAAAATGAATCGTCCATCTTAGAAATGCAGTTCGATGGAATGTATCTAAGTCTTAACGGGGCAAACAGCCCGTCAGCGTTGGCATCAAAAGCGATCAAGTATCTTTTTTTAGATGAGGTAGATAAATATCCGGGAGCCAGTAAAAAAGAAGCGGATCCAATCCGTCTGGCCAGAGAACGAACAAAAACGTTCAGAAATCAGAAAAAGATATACATGACAAGCACGCCAACGCTGCAGAGTGGCCACATTTGGCAGGCAGTGCTAGGTGCGGATATTGAAAAACACTACTTTGTTCCATGCCCACATTGTGGAGAATACATCGAGCTCAAATTTTCAAATTTGAGATTTCCCTCTGAAGAAGGACTTGATAATTCAGAACGTGCGGATATGGCCGTGTATGTTTGCCAGGAATGTGGATGCAAGATCACAGATCAGGACAGAGACCGGATGATTCGCTATGGAGAGTGGAGAGAGGTCCGCAGGAGTGCAAAAAACTCTAAAAAAGTGGCATTCTGGATCAATACGCTGTATTCGCCATTTGTTCGATTTTCAGAAATCGTGAAAGAATTTCTAGACAGCAAAGACTCTCCGGAACTTCTTCAGAACTTTGTCAACTCATGGCTGGCAGAACCATGGGAGGATACAAAATTAAAGACATCGGCCGACATGGTCATGGAGCGGCAGACAGACCTGAAAGAATTGATTGTGCCAAGTTGGGCAAGCTTCATCACCGGCGGAGTCGATGTGCAGCAAAGCTGTTTGTACTGGAGCATCAGAGCCTGGGGACCATATATCACGAGTCAGAATATTGCTCATGGCCAGGCGCTATCCTTCCAGGAAGTTGAAAATATCATGAATCTGGCATATCGAACAGAAGATGGAGAAGCTATTGTGGTCAGCCTTTGCTTAGTCGATTCTGGATATGATACAGATTCAGCGTATGATTTCTGCGCGTCAAACTCAGACTGGGCGATGCCAGTAAAAGGATCATCGAATCCGATGATGTCACATTTTAAATTATCGACAATCAACCGAGCGACAAGCAAGGCGCACGGAATGAATCTGGTCATTGTTGATACTGATAAATACAAAGATATGATCGCCTCTCGAATGAAAAAAGAGAATGGAAAAGGTGCATGGATGGTTTATCAGGGATGTGATCGCGAATATGCAGAGCAGGTCACTGCAGAGCATAAGGTTAATATCAAATCTGGATCACGAATAATTCAGAGATGGGTGCCAAAGCATAGCCATAGCGACAACCATTATCTCGACTGTTCTGTTTATGAAATGGCCGCAGCGGATATTCTGGGTGTTAGAACGTTGCACTTGCAGGAAGAGGAACCAGCTCCGGTGGAAGAGGTGCGAGAAACGCAAGAAGAAAACTGGATTGGAGCAAATGAAAACTGGTTATAAGGAGGAATATGTATGGCCGAAGGAATAACGGCAGCAGAGATGCTGCAGCAAGTAAATGAAGCAATCACAAACGTGCTGGTCGGCGGTCAGTCTTATCAGATTGGTAGCAGGAAGCTGACAAGAGCTGATTTGTCGATGCTTCGAACATTAAAAAAAGAACTCCAGGCAGAAGTGAGTGCTGAAGGCGAGAGCTCGATTCTCGACAATACATACGTCGCGATGTTTGACGGGAGGTAAGAAATGAACTGGTTAGATAAAGCGATTTCATTTATATCTCCAGAATGGGGAGCAAAAAGAGCTGCATGGAGAAGCAATCTGGATGAAATAAGAAATTATGATGCTGGAAACTATAGCCGATTAAATGCCGGATGGGCAGTGACAAATCGATCTGCAGAAGCAACAGATCAAGCGTACCGAGATGTTGTGAGAGCTCGCGCGCGAGATCTCGAACGAAATTCAGATATTATGAATTCTGTTCTCAGGTCATATAGAAGAAATGTGATCGGTGCCGGTTTCCAACTTCAGGTGAATGGAAAAAATTCAAGAATCAATAAAGAACTTGAAAGACTCTGGAAAAAATGGTGCAAAGCAAGAAACTGCGATGTCACTGGAACACAGAACTTCATGCAGATTATGAGAATGGCCGTCACTAGAAAGAAAGTAGACGGAGGGATATTGTTCGTAAAGGTATACACGAACGATGGAATGATCCCGTTCAAACTTCAGATGATCGAGGTAGATGAACTGGATAATATGCACACAGGAACGCAGAAAAATGGAAATCGAGTGATCGGCGGCATTGAATACAACAAATATAACCGACCAATCGGTTACTGGATCAGACAATATGACATTGATGGATTTACTCTTTCAGCTCCGCGATTCGTTCCGGCCAAAGATGTGATCTTTTATTACACAAAGAATCGCCCGTCACAGGTCAGGGAAATGTCAGACATGAGTCCAACGATTCCAAGGATCAGGGATACAAACGAATTTATGACAGCTGTATCCGTGAAGGAAAGAATCGCCGCTTGTCTTTCTGTATTTATCAAGAAGACACTCCCACCTGTTGGAATTGGGCGAGGAACAAACTCGGATAATTCGGCGAAACACGACTATGATGGAAAGACGCTGACTCCTGGAATGATCAAAGAGCTGAATGCAGGAGATGACGTTCAAGTGGTGAATCCAACAGGACAAGCAACCGATGCGACAGCATTTACAAAGCTGCAGCAGAGAATGATCGGAGCTGGACAGGGACTTTCATATGAAGCCACGTCGCGTGATATGAGTGAAACAAACTATGCATCAGCACGTCAGGGAGCGATCGAAGATGAAATGACCTATCAGGAAGAGGTAGATGCGATCATGGATGTGATGGATGAAATCTATGAATCATTTGTCATTTCCTGCGTCTTATCAGGTCAAATTCAGATCAAAGACTTTTGGAATAAGAAAGAAAATTATCTCGATCATACATGGATCAAAGCTCCAAAAAAATGGATTGATCCACAGAAAGAAAGCAACGCAACAAAGACAGCGATGAGCACTGGCCAGAAAACATTTAAAGAGATCGCCGCAGAAGCCGGAAAAGACTGGCGGCAGCAGATTGACGACATGGCCGAAGTAATCGCTTATGGAAAGAAAAAAGGAATTGATTTAGGAGGTGTTATCTTTGACGAAAAGGTGGAGAGCAAAAAAGAAGGCTCAAAAACTAATGAAAAGAAACCTATCGAGAAGCCAGACGACGAAGAATAAGAATAAGGGCTACCGAGAAGCAATGGACTGCTCAATCAGAGCAATCGGAGGGGAAGGGAACGAACGAACATTCGAACTTAGCTTCTCGTCCGAAGAACCATATACAAGATGGTTCGGTCCAGAGATTCTAGATCATGCAGAAGGCTGTGTAGATTTAGAAAGACTTAATTCAATCGGCTGTCTGTTATTTAACCACAACAGGGATAAGGTCGTTGGCAAAATTCAAAAAGCGTGGATCGAAGACAATCGAGGGAAGGCCGAGGTCGTCTTTGATAACGACGAAGCTTCTGACGTTATTTATCAGAAGGTTAAATCTGGAACTTTAAAAGGTGTATCGGTCGGATACGTGGTTGATTCATGGGAGGAAGTGAATCCTGGCAAAGAATCGGCTGACGGGCGTTTTACTGGGCCATGCAGTATTGCACGAAAATGGACACCGACAGAGATCAGCATCGTGTCAGTGCCTGCGGATGCTACAGTCGGAGTTGGAAGATCGACAGAAGAAGTTACAGAAAAAAGAGGCCTGCTGGAATTATACGAAAGACAGCTTCAGATAAATAAAAACAACATGAACATGGAGGTAAGAAAATGACACTTGAAGAAATGATTAATGAGCAGCAGATGCTCGTTAATAACGCAAGAACACAGGGCAGAGCAATGTCGGAAGAAGAGACAAGACGTTTCGATGAGCTGCAACAGCAGATTGATACGCAGCGTACTCAGTCCAACAATGCAGCCCATGCGAGAGAAGGAGAAACTCAGACACAGACTGGAAATGGTGATGGCGGTGACGGAGGCGAAGGCGAGGGAGACACCCAGCGCGCGATCGCTCAGGAGAGAACAAGAATCTCAAACATCTCTGCAATGTGTCGAGACTTTGAAGTTGATCCGACGCAGTATATCCAGAACGGAGCTACAGAAGATCAGGTAAGAGCTGCCATCTTAGAAGGTTTAAGAAGAAACAGCTCACCATTAACAGCAAACGCAACAGTCACAGACGATGAAGGTGATAAGTTCAGACGAGCAGCATCCGATGCGTTGATGCTTAGATCAGGAATGACTCTGGAAAATACAGAAGAAGGAGCAAATGAGCTACGTGGAATGTCCATGAAAGAACTGGCAATTGAATGTCTGCAGAAAGATGGTCAGAATGCAACATCTTTATATAGAAAAGGGGCAGATGAGATTTATCGTATGCTTCAGAGAGGATTCTATAACCCAGAATCAGCATTCCCATCCATTCTTGATCAGACGATTGAAAAGTCATACAAAGAAGGTCACAAAAATGCGCCGGTCACATTTGATCAGTTCGTTAAGAAGGGAAGCTTATCAGATTTTAAGAAGCATGATAATTATTACCTTGCTGGACCGGTTGGAAGCTTCTATGAGGTTCCTGAAAATGGTGAATTAAAGCACGACGTATTCTCGGATGCGAAACTGCCAACTCGCCAGTTGAGAACGTATGGTCGTCAGTTCACACTTTCAAGAAAAGCATTTATCGATGACGATATTAGTCTCGTAACATCCATTCCAGCAAGATATGCTGCTGCAGCAAGAAAGACACAGAATAAGCAGGTCTTTGAAATTTTACTGAACAATTCAACTGTTTATGATGGTTTTGCATTATTTGGCAAAGAACATAAGAACCTGGTAAAAACCGGAACTGGAGCCACGCAGGCAGCTGTGCAGACAATGATCATGGCACTTACAAACCAGAAAGATGAATTTGGACAGGAGTGCGTTATTAACCCAGGAGCGCTCGTACTTCCATCAGGAATGGCATTCGATATCTATACACTGTTTGAATCTCCAACGATCAACACAGAAGATAACACACAGGCGGTCAATCCACTGTATCAGTATCGCAATCAGATCAAGGTCATCGAAGATCCGACGATCAATGCACTTTGTGGCGGCCTTGGAAAAACAATGCCATGGTTTATGACGGGAAATCCTTCAGATACTGACGGAATCGAAATCGATTACTTAAACGGTCAGGAAATTCCAAACATCCGACGTATGGAAGCACCGGGACAGCTTGGATTTATCTGGGATATTTATCTCGATTGGGGAATCACAGTCATGGATTATCGTGGATTTGTTAAAAACCCAGGAATAAAAGTTGATACAAAACTGGAATTAGCATAAGGAGGAAGATGAAATGAGCAAAGCCGCATACTGGCAGAGAGGAGAGACTCTCGACTATAAAAATACGGGAAGCTCCGTAATTGAAGCAAATACGATCATTGTATTTGGAAGCAAGATCGGAATTGCTGGAATGGAGATCAATCCAGGAGAAACTGGAAGTTTACATATCTCCGGAACGTTTGAATTTCCGAAAGCAACTGGTGCGATCGCAGCAGGGGCAGATGTATACTTTGACAAAACAGCTGGAAACATTACATCAACAGCAGCATCAAATACAAAAGCGGGATTCACTGTAGCTGCTGCCGCTGAAGCAGACACAAAAGTCCTAGTAAAGATCAATGCCTAATTTGATTGCAACGAGACCAATCTTATATTTGGCACATCAATATAAGGTTGGAGACATTTTGCCGCAGGACGCAGGACTGGCAGAGGCATGGGTTGAAACAAATTCTGCTGTCTGGGAAGAAGAAGCTCAGGCAGCAGAAAAGTCCAAGAAAGCGAGAAGAGTTGTGGCTCAACCAGGAGTATCAGGAAAATCTTCAGACGGAGATCCTGAAGCTCTAGCTGGAAGAGTTCCAACAAAACGATAATGTCATTTAAGGACCTTATTAAAAAAGATGTGCAAAAAATATTTATGAATCCCGATGAATTTTCCGAAATTCATAACATAAATGATAAAGATATGCCGATTCAGATCGATGCAAATGAACAGATCGAGAGAGAAAAGAGGCAGAATCAGAATACTAGCGGAATTTATGTAAATCAGAAATTGGTTTATGTTTCTGCGCAGGATTACGGAAAACTGCCAAAACAAGGTTCTCGAATCGTCATGGATGGCTATTTTTACATGGTAGCAGATGCAATCGACGAAGGCGGCGTCTATACGTTAACACTGGAGGTGGTCAGAGCATGATCAAAATAGAAATCAATCAAAGAGAATTGAATCGTATTGATCAAAAACTTGCCCAGATTGGTAAAAAAACTCCAGTGGTAGTATCGAGGGCGCTGAATAAAACGGCAGTTAGTGCAAGAGTGAGATTGAAAAATCGAGCGCAAGCGGCTTATACAGTGAAGTCTGGAAAATTTAATAAGTACATGGAAATTCGAAAAGCAAATACTGGCAGTTTGTGCGCTGAGATTAGATCGCAAGGTTCGCCGTTAAATTTGACAAACTTTAAAGCAACAACTCCCAAAAGCGGAGCAAAGGCGCAAATTGTAGCAGGCGGAGGTTTAAAGGTACTTATTTATTCAGCAGGAAGCAGTCCAATCAAAGCGTTCAGAGGACCGAATGGTCTAATTTTTCAACGGCGAGGCAAAAAAAGAAAACCAATTAAGAAGCTGTTTTCAAACTCAATTCCAGTCATGATCGGAAGCGAGGAAAGAGTCTATGGTGTTGAGAAAGATAACATACAAAGTGATCTGAACAAATATGTATCGCAGCAAATCGCGATACTGATAAAGTAGGGTGAAAAAATGACAGCATTAGAACTGCAAGAAGATCTTGCAAACGAAGTAAGCGAAATCGTAAAGGATGTCCAGACAAAAAACTGGCAAGGGCAACTAGTGTCAGGTGTGACAACCTTCAGACAAAAGCTTCCGGAACTGGTAGCAGATGAAGATAATCCTTCACAGTTCTTCCCTTATGCGATTATTCGCTTAGAGGATGGAGAAACTGCAGACGACAATGATCCATGGACAGTAGCAATGTCCGTTCTTTTTGGTATTTACGACGCAGATGTTAATAATACCGGTTATAAGAGTGTGATGGAGATGGTGCAGAGAACAATTGATCACTTCACAGCAACTCCACTGTTAAATAAAAAATTTAGGGCGAAACAGGAAATAAGCTGGGCGCTGCAAGAAGCAGATCCTAATACCTATCCTTATTCATTTGGAGCGGTAGAAATCAAGTTCGAAGTTCCTAAGATGCCCAGAAAGGATGATTACGCATAATGGCAACAGAAAAAGCAAAGACAACTGCAACAGCAAAACCAGAGGCAGTCGCAATTACAAAAATTTATGTAGGGCCAACGATTTTAGGCGTAGCGATTCAGAATAGAGTCTATTCAGAAACTCCGGCTGGGCTTTCCGAAGCATTCGAAAAGGTTCCAGAAATGCAGAATCTTATGATTCCGATTTCTGAATACGCAGAAGCAGAAAGAATGATCGATAATCGAAAAGGTTATGTCTATAGCGCCTATTTAAAGGCGTTAGAATATAAAGAAAATAAAGGAGGAAACTAATAGTGAAGCATGGAATTTTTATCCAAGAAGAAGCTACAGCACTCACAGTACCGATCACCGGTAACAGTTCAGTGCAGGTAGTTATCGGAGCAGCTCCGATCAACATGGCAGAGAATCCTGCAGAATTAGTCAATGTGCCAATTCTTGCAAATTCAGCCACGGAAGCAAAGGCAGCACTCGGATACAGCAATAAGATGGCAAAAGGCGAGTACACACTCTGCCAGACAATGTATGCGACAAGTAATTTATTCGTCGTATCACCGGTTGTTTACATCAATGTTCTGGATCCGGCCAAACATAAAAAATCATTAGCTGAATCCCAGTATCCGGTCGTAAATAAACAGGCAACGATTAACGTTGAAGGGGTACTAAGAGACAGCTTGACTGTTAAGAATTCGACTGGAGCGGTAGCTCTTACAGAAGGTACTGATTATAGTGCAGAATTCAATGAGGATGGCCATCTGATACTGACAATGATCGCAGGAGGAAAAGGAATCTCTGCTACAAGCTTAACTGTATCAGGAGATGTTCTGGATCCATCAATGATCAAGAAAGAAGATATTATCGGTGCTTACAATCCATCAACAGGAGCCGAAACAGGAGCTGAGGTAATCCGTCAGGTTTACCCAAAACTTGGTATCGTCCCTGGGCTGTTGATTGCACCGGAATGGTCACAGGAACCAGAGGTCGGTGTGGCACTTGCGGCCAAGGCAGCACTACTCAATGGTGTCTTTAAGGCGATGGCACTCGTAGATCTTGATACAACAAAAGCAACAAAGTACACGGACACAAAGAAGGTGAAAGAAGATAGTGGATTTACTTCAAAATTCTGCTATCCATTGTGGCCAAAAGCTAAGGTTGGAGATAAGGTTCTTTCCATGTCCGCAGTTGTTGGTGCGCTCATTGCTTACACGGACGCAGAAAATGACGATGTGCCTTCTATCTCTCCATCAAATAAAATGCTAGGCGTGACAGGTGTATGTCTGCAGGATGGAACAGAAGTGACAATCGATCAGGATCAGGGGTCAACCGTCAATTCATACGGAGTCGCAACGGCGATCAATGTGAATGGTTGGAGACTCTGGGGAAATTATACCGGAGCATATCCATCTGGCACGGACGCAAAAGACATCTGGTTCCCAGTTCGCCGAATGTTCAACTGGCATGGAAACACATTCATTCAGACCTACTTCTCAAAAGTAGACAATCCGATGAATCACGTACTGATTGAATCTGTTGTGGATTCAGAAAATATTCGATGCGGAGCATATGCACCAGATAAATGGGCAGGAGCATCTATCGAATATCGTCAGTCAGACAATCCAACGTCAGATATTCTGGCAGGAAAGATGACCTTCAGACAGAAGATCGCGCCGTATACGCCAGCTCAAGAGATTGAAAACATCTTAAGCTACGACATCGAAACACTTACTAATGTCCTTCAGGGAGGTGAATAAGAATGGATTTATTACCAGAAGTCCTGAATAACTTTAATATTTATAATGATTCAGGAAATAAACTGATCGGAGTTTCTGGAGAGGTAGAACTTCCAGAATTAGAAGCAATCACAGATACATTAGAAGGATGTGGAGTCCTGGGAGAAATTGAAGATCCAGTCACAGGGCAGTTCTCTAGTGCGACTATTAAAATTCCTTTTGCCGTTCTGTATGAAAGCTTGTTCTCGATCATGAACACAACAAAACCGCCGCAACTGACACTTAGGGCGTCAATGCAGTGCATGGATCCAACAACTGGAGTCACAGATTACTATCCAGTTAAGATCGTTGTTCGAGGAAAAGCAAAAACCAATACTCTCGGCAAAGCTTCCAAAGGAAAGAAAATGGAAGCAGAAGTCGAAATGGAGATTTTATACATTAAAATCGAAGTAAACAATAAGACAGTTCTGGAACTTGATAAATTAAACTTCATTTATGTATTAAATGGAGTTGATATGCTGGCAAAAATCAGAAGCCAGTGCTAAAGGAGGATAACAATGAGCGAAAAGAAAGCTGAAGTGATAACAATGAAGATCGCAGAAGAGAAAAATGAAATGATCATCGAGCTTGTCAATACATATGATTTTGAAGGAGAAAAGATCAGTAAAATTGACATGAGTGGACTCGAAGATATTACTGCAAATGACATGATCAAAGCAAACAAAGTGCTGACAGCATCCGGAGGAGTGACAATGATGCCGGAAACAAATCTGGAATATTGCTTGATCATTGCAGCAGGAGCAACAGGACGCCCTGTGGAATTCTTTAAATCAATGAAGCCGCACGACGCAATTAAGATCAAGAATGCAGTGACAAATTTTTTCTTCGGAGAGGAATAGATATAAATGATTTACAGCAACTAAGAAAGCTGTGTATCACGCTGTCGTTAAATTTACAGACAGGCCTAGATTATTTTCTAAGCCTGTCTTTTTTTGATTTATTAGATCTTTGTGAAGACTTGAGGGAGGTGAGCAAAGAATATGAGCGCAAGCAGTGATTATAAATTATCGATTAAGATCGCCGGAGAGCTTGAAAAATCTTTGTCATCATCTATCCAGTCGGCACAAAAAATGCTGAATGGCATGGGAAATGCGATGACAGGTGCGGGGAAAAAGCTAACAAAAGGAGTGACTGCTCCGATTATTGCGCTTGGTGTATCTTCAGTAAAAGAATTCGCCAGCGTTGACAAATCTCTGAAACTCGTACAAGCAACCATGGGATCAACAAATAAAGAAGCTTCTCAATTAGAATCTTCTATTAAAAAGGCTGCTGCCAATTCTGTTTTTGGGATGCAGGATGCTGCGGATGCATCGTTAAACTTTGCCAGGCAGGGGTTCAATGCAAAACAGACAGCGGATATGATCACGCCGTCATTAGATCTTGCAGCCGGAACCGCAACAGACTTATCAGCTGTTACGGATGGACTTGGGAACAGTTTAAAAATGTTCAAAAAAGATTCAAGCTATGCAGCAACTGCAGCTGATATCTTTTCAAAAGCGCAAGCTCAGGCAAACACGACGGTAACTGACCTGTTCGAGGCAATGTCAACAGCCGGACCAATCGTGCAATCAGTTGGATGGACAATGTCAGATTTGGCCGCGATCACGGACGTGTTCGGTGACGCAGGAATTTCTGGATCTGAAGGAGCTACCGCATTAAAAACGGGCTTGGCGAGATTGTCTAGTCCAGCAAAAGATGGAGCCGCCTGGATGAAAAAACTCGGATTAGAGATATTCAATTCAGACGGCACGATGAAAAGCATGGTAGATGTTCAAAAGCAGCTGCATAAAGCGTTCTCTGGGTTAAACAGCCAACAGAAACTGACTGCAGCGTCTGCAATTTTTGGAAAAAACCAAATGGCGAAGTGGATGACACTAATCGAAGCGTCGCCGAGCAAGGTGCAAAAATATGCAAGTGCATTAGACAACGCGTCGGGAACATCGCACAAGATGGCCGACGCTCTTCTGTCTGGGATGGGCGGATCACTGGAAAAATTGAATTCTTCTTTTGACGTCATGAAATATAACATCGGGCAGATAGCAAGCGAATATTTGAAACCAATTGTCGATAATATCACGAAAGTGATTGATGCATTCAACAATATGAGCCCGGCAATGCAGAGAAATATTGTGAAATTTGCAGCGATCGCAGCCGCAGTAGGACCAGTACTTCTTATACTTGGTACATTGCTTAAAGTCGCAGGATCAGTAGTCGGCATATTTGGAAAAATTGGCAAGGCTGCCGGAGTATTAGGAAGAGGAGTCAAAAAGACAACTGGTCCACTTAACCAGGGTAGTACAGCGATGTCAGCTGCAGCAAAGAATGCCGCAGGATTAGGCGCAGGATTTGCATTAGCAGCTGCAGGAATCTGGATCATTGTGCAAGCTGCAAAAGAATTATCTTCTGCAGGGGTTGGTGCTCAATTAGGAGTTGTGGCCATGTCCCTGGGAATTGCAGCCCTTATGAAATTTGCATCACAGATGGCACCAGAACTTCAGGCCGGAACACAGGGACTGATCGCGTTTGGTGGCGCAATACTTCTGGCAAGTGCAGGCATGGCTGTCATGGCATATGCTGCAACGCAGATCGCAAGTGCTGGACCTGCCGCCGCCGTTGCATTAACGATCATGCTGGCCGGAATGGCAGGATTGATGGCAATTGCCGGAGCAATGGGTGCAACACTTACCGCAGGAGCAACTGGTCTTCTTGCATTTGGAGCAGCAATTGTGATCGCAGGAGCAGGATGCTGGATATTAGTCCAGGCTGCAACACAGCTCGCGTCTGCAGGAACGGGAGCCCAAGTAGCAATGGCGGCCATGGTTATCGGGATCGTAGCGGTTGGTGCAGTCGCTGGATTACTAGCTCCATTATTAGGAGCAGGCGCTGCAGCAATGGCAGCTCTTGGAGCCGCACTTGCAATCGTATCAGGAGCTGCAATGTTAGGAGGGGCAGCTCTTAATATTATTGCTGCAGCACTTCCAACGGTAGCATCTTCTGGAGGAGCCGCAGCAGTGGCACTGGCCCAGATGGGCGCAGCTTTTATGGTTTTCTCTGTCGGAGCAATGCTTGGAGGAGCATCTGCAGCAGTGGCAGCCATCGGCCTGATTGCGTTTGCAGCAGGAGCAACAGCCGCCGCAGTTGTGATGGCGCTGCTATCTAAAGAGACAAAAATCGTCGCAGAAGGTGTCAAAACGATTGCAGATTCTGCAAGCAAAGCAGGAAGTGGTCTGAAGAGTATGGCCGGATCATCAGTATCGACAGCTGCTAAATTCGTAGCATTGGCCGCAGGCATCAAACCGGCTGCTTCAGCAATGCGACCGTTTGCAACAGCTGTATCAACAGCCGCTTCAGGAATGACAAGGCTAAGTACATCAACGATGATAGCGGGAGCAGGAATGGCACTGCTTGTAACAGGAATGACTGCAATCGCAACAAAAGGAACCGCAGTATCAACTGCATTTACAACGATTGCAGCAGGCGCTACACCACTAGCATCAGCTATGACAACGTTAGTCACACCGATGTCAACAGTCAGCGCCGCAACGGTTAAATTTAGTTCAAGTTTAACTTCATCTGCTGCAATTTTTGTCGCATTTACGGCAACGATCACAGCAACGGCAACGGCCATGACACTGATCAGCACATCGATCATGAGCGCCGGAACAGGAATGCAGACACTGGTCAGCACATCGACAACGATGGTAACGTTGCTAACAACAATGTCAACAGGGTTTACAACATTAGTAACAAACATGACGCCAGTCAGCACAAATATGACTGCATTAGTCGTGCCAATGACAACAGTTAATGCATCAATGCTGGTTTTAAATACGACATTGATCACAACGCTGGCATCATTAACACCGTTTGCGACGACGCTCTCAATGATGGCGACTTCAATGTCACTGCTTGGAGTATCTATTGGAATCGTTTCAACGGGGTTGACTACATCAGCAACCGGGATGCAAATGTTCACAACGTATGCATCCACGATCGTATCGCAATCCGCAGCGACGTCTGCTGCATTTACGACGATCGCGGCCGGTATTTCTCCATTAACCGGAGCACTTGGAACACTTTCTGGCCCATTAATGATGGCAAGTGTCGCATTTGCTACGTTTTGTGCAAGCGTAGCTATGGCGTCAACAACGCTGACATCAGTAAATACGTCAATTACATCAGTTAATATGGCAGTTACATCGATGGCGTCAAGTTATCAAGCAGGAATGGCCACAGTGCAGTCAACGACATCATCTGCCGTCAGTGCTACAACTAATGGAATGAATCAGATCGTCGTGGCAGTCATGTCCGGAGGAACTAGGGCGGCGGCCGCAGCAAGAAGTAGTGCTGTAGCGATCAGATCAGCATATACGTCTGTAAATCTTAGCAGTGCGGGAGCACATATGATGAATGGATTAATCTCCGGAATCAATGCGAGAAGAGGTGCCGTAATTGCGGCGGCAAGAAGTATAGCATCGGCCGCAGCATCTGCAGTAAATGGAGCATTAAAAATCCACTCTCCATCCCGAGTCATGATAGAAACAGGGCAATACGTTGATGAAGGATTGATCAAAGGATTTGAACAAAGAAGTGATGCTGTAAAATCTGCAGCAATCGCCAATTTAGCTAATCCGGTAAAAGAGACAAGCACCGGACTAAGAGGTACTAGCGTAGATGTGCCATCGATTGCAAATCCTAGAAGTTCAATTATCGGAGAGACAATTAGTGCGTATTCTTCAGATAAGAAAGATTCTTCAGGGAATAATCAAAACGCAAATGAAGGAATGCCTCAGATTATTTATAATCCTGTTTATCACTTCGAGGGAGAAGCACCATCGAAAGATGATATTGTCGAAGCAAATAAGATAAGTCAGTCTGAATTTGAAAAAATGATGAAGGAATACATAAGAAAACACGGAAGAATTGTCTTTGCATAAGAAAGGAGAAAAAACGATGCCGGACACATACACAACAGTTCAGGGAGATACATGGGATAAAATAGCATACGATCTCTACGGAGATGAAGCATACATGCGTTATCTAGTTGAAGCAAACTGGGAATTTTTAGATTTCTTAGTTTTTCCATCTGGCATCGTTTTGAATCTTCCGGAAATTCCAGATGAACCGGATGAAGACTGGCCAGAATGGAGACTTGATGACGATGAGGATGAAGATATTGATGCAGATGAAATCGGAGGCGAAGAATTCGACGATGAAGAGTATCCAGATGAAGATGAAGAAGACGGAGAGGCGGAGGTAGACGATGAAGACGAGTAAGATATCAAAAGAGATTCCACGAAAAGTGGAGCCTCAGATAAAGATCAATTGCAAAAAAACTCCAAAGGAAATCACAAACAGGATTCAAGAAATTGAATATGTAGATCCAGCAACTGGAGAAAGCGATAGCCTAGATATTACATTTTCAAATGCTGACAAGTCATTCATTCTTGGAAAGACATCCCCAAAAAAAGGAGACAAAATATCAGCTCGCCTTTACCTATTTAACTGGAAATACCTCGAAGAAAAAATCGATCTCTATCTCGGGTCATTTACATTAGATGATGTATCGATATCTGGAAGGCCACTAATTGCAAAATACTCCGCCTTGTCGATCCCGTCAAAAACTTCATTCAAAAATACTCCGAGATCAAAAACGTGGAAATCAACAACGTTAAAAGCAATCGGAAGATCGATAGCTAAAAGATACGGTTTAGAATTTGTTTATGATTCCGGAGCGGTAATCAAGATTAAATCGATAAAACAAAGCAGCCAGAACGACTGCGAATTTTTATACGCGCTTGCAAAAAAATATGGACAAGGCATGAAAGTGTATTGCGGGAAAATTATTATTTACAGCAAGGCAAAGTACGAAGCAAAAAAATCCCTAGTTACCTATAAAGAAACTGATCTAATTAGCTGGAGCTTTAATGACAGTATTTATAAGACTTACACCGGCGCAAAAATGAAGTATACAAATGCGAAAAGCAACAAAACGTATACTGCCAGTGTTGGTGGCGGAAGCAGAATACTCCATATCAATGAGAAAGCAGATAGCAAGGCAGATGCGAGACTCCAGGCAATCGCAAAGCTTAATGAAGAAAATGAGACAGCTACAACGATGGAAATTGAAGTCAAGCCAAATCCAAAGTTAATCGCAACGGGAACACTCACGATCACAGATATGGGGCAGGTAAATGGTAAATATTTTATAAAAAAAATCACTCACACAATCAATCGGAATGGTTACACGATGAAACTAGAAATCAGGAAAATACAAAAACGAATTAAAAAATAGGCAGGTGATAAAAGATGAACGAAGACATTGTTAAAATCGGCAGAGTGTCCAGTATTGATTACAAAACTGGAATGATCCAGGTTTTATACGAGGACCTATCTGACGAAGATGACGTATCGGATTACCTCCCTTATATGACATTCAACAGGGAATACGCCCCGCCAGAAATTGGTGAATTTGTTGTTGTTTTTGGAATGAGCAACGGGACATCAATGGGCATCGTTGGCCCAGGATTCTGGAACGAGGCCAACCAGCCCCCAGAATCAGATCCTGATGTTTATCGAAAAGAATTTGCAAAAAAACTAGGTGAGGCATTTATAAGATACGAAAAAGGGACTCTTGTAATTAATGCGGAAGAGATCATCTTAAAAACCAAATCTGGAAACGTAAATGTTGCAGATCTTATGAAAGCAGGTGATTCATAATGGCAACGATTGGGTCGCTCGGATCACTGATTACGTTTGAAGTCAGTGATAAAAAAATACTCACATTTAAAGATCTTCAGGTGAATGCATCAGGGAGCTGGTCATATCACGACATTATATCGAAGAAGCCTCGATCAGAATTTAATGGGGCCGAGCTAAAAGATTCAAGTTTCAGTATTGTCTTATCTGCAGAACACGGTGTTAAACCACGAGAAACTTTGGACAAAATTGTAAAAGCGGTTGAATCTGGTACAGTTATGTCATTTACATTAGGCGGAAAGATCATAGGAAGTAACTGGATCATAAAATCGAATTCAGGAATGTATGACATTGTGATGAATAAAGGCGAAGTGGCCAAAGCTACTGTAAAAATAACTCTTGAAGAATATGTCGTATCAGTTAGCAAAAAGGAAGCAAAAAAGCCAACTAAAACAACAACGACAAAAAAGAAAAGCTCAAAGAAAAAAAAGAGTACGAGCAAAAAGAAAAAATATAAAGTAGGAGATATCGTGACATTCAACGGTGGGAAACATTATGTAAGCAGCTGCAAAGGAGCGAGAGGATCAAAGGCAAAGGCCGGGAAGGCTAAAATTACGATCATTAATCATAATACGCATCCGTACCATCTGATCAGAACAAGCGGAAGCAAATCAAATGTTTATGGATGGGTGAATGCTGGTTCATTTAAATAAAACAGGCAGGAAGGAGGAAGAATGATGGAAATAGATTTTCAAAAAACTGGCAATAGTAGAATAGATACTTGCATGAAAATGCTAATCAGCGTATATGAAGGATCCGTGCCAGGAGAAAGGGGATTTGGAATCAGTTCGAATTGTCTTGATCTGCCACCGGCACAGGCACAGAATACATTCGCCCTCGATTTAAATGAAAAGGTAAAGGAATTCCTTCCTGGGTATGAAGTAGATAACGTCGAAGCTGATTTTTCATCAATTGATGGGAAGATGCAGCTTCATGTAAAAATTAAGAAAGGAGGTGACGAATGATGCAGGAATTAAAAGATCTATACGATCTGCCAGACGTTAGTTATATCGACAATATGACGCTTGACGATGTACAAAATCAGTTGATTGAAGATTATATGACTCGATACAAAGAAATTGCTGGAGAAGATATCGTAATGATGAGAGCTGATCCTTATCGTTTAATGTTACAGAGCGTCGGAGTATTAATGTATCAAACACTTTTATACGTTGACCGTGCCGGAAAACAGGATCTGCTTAAATACTCATATGGAGATTATCTCGAGAATCTGGCGGCGCTGAAAGGGTTAAACAGAAACAGTGCGACATATGCAGCTACAATTATAAGGTTCACGTCGGCTGCACAACAAATTGGCGAAGACATTACTATCCCGCAAGGGACTAAAGTGACGAATGGCGATGTGTACTTTTCAACCAATACGGATGCCTTAATCAAATCTGGGAGTTCTTATGTGGATGTGAGCGCAACTTGCAATATAGCTGGAGAAGCCGGAAACGGTTATGCGCCTGGAGAAATCAATGCATTGATGGATTCTATAAGATATATCGGGTCAGCGATGAATATCGTAACGACGGCAGGTGGAACTGAAGAAGAAAATGATGAAGATCTCGCAAGAAGAATTTATTTAGCACCAGCTGGATACAGCACTGCTGGACCTGTTGATGCATACAAATATCATGCTCTTGATTACAATCCGAACATTTCAGATGTGAAAATTACAAACCCAGCACCGATGGAAGTTGATGTAAGAATCATCATGAAGGATGGAGCATTACCAACCGACGGAGACATTCAAGGATTACAAGCACATCTTAGAGATAATGACATCCGACCAGTTACGGATCATGTAACAGTCGCTGCTCCAGAAACCGTAGACTATGCAATTAATATGAAATATTTCATCAACAAATCTGATCTTAATAAGGTTGATACGATAAAAAATGAAGTTAATTCTGCAATTACAGAATACATCAACTGGCAACGAGGGGCGATTGGCAGAGACATCAATCCGTCGGAATTGACCAAATTGGTAATTAATGCAGGGGCAAAGCGAGTCGAAATCAAATCTCCTGTCTTTACGGTAATCAAAGCTACATCAGTGGCTAAATTAACCGCTCAGACCGTTACATACGGAGGTGTGGAAAATGATTAATCTGAAGGATGGAGAACTTGCAGACGTTTCTCCATTTAAAGGAGATCCGAAAAATGATGCATTTTCATACGCGATTAAAAAAATGATGCAATTCATCCTAGAAAAAGCGGATGGAACGCGGACGTATTCAATTATTCAGAATCTGCCAGACGACATTCTGGATATGCTGGCAGTAGAACTGAGAACGATGTACTACGAAGAGACGATGGATATCTCCGTAAAAAGAAATATTATTCAAAATACGTTATCTTGGTATGCAAAAGCAGGAACTCCGGCAGCGGTTGAAGAATTGATCTCTGTTGTTTTTGGTTCAGGGAAAATTGTGGAATGGTTCGATTTTACGGAGCCGCCATACACGCCTGGGACTTTCGACATCATTACAAATGCGCCAATGGAACGAGGAATCATTGATACGTTATCTGCAATCATTGACAGAGTAAAAAATGCAAGATCGCAGATCAGACGAATAGTGATTAATAGAGATCTGCATCAGGGAGCATCGATCGCAATGAGATCGGTAGCAGTCACTGAAACCGTAGTATTAAATTATGAGCATTATGCAAACGAGGCAGCTCTTAATAATTACTATGCGGCAAATCAGAATGCCACAACTGAAACATTCGTAATCAATAGCGCTGATCAGAATTCAGATGTAAGATCAGGAAACTACGCAAGCCAGATTGCAATCAGTCATGGAGGTGCAACTACTATTTTGAATAACAACGAGACGCAGGATGCTATCACAAGACAAGAAATAGTAGATGTACAACAAGCTGCAATTCTGTCAAATATGACGACAGTTCTGAATGATAACAAAATGCAAGACACTGCAGGTAGACAAGAAATGATAGATGTGCAACAAGCTGCAATCTTATCAGAAACAACGCATGTACTATAAAAGGAGGATATTATGCTTATTTGGAATTCAAGTAAATTAACAACGGCCGGAAAAGCGCTGCTAGCAAAAGCACAGGCAGGGAAGGCTACAATTAAAATCACAAAAGCACAAACTGGATCAGGAAGTTATACATCAGGAGAGACAGTAGACACAAGAACTGCTTTAAAAGTTCCGCAGCAGACCTTTCCGATTTCAGATACACAAATCAGCAACGACAGCACGCTCGTATTAAAAGTTACGATCTCAAACAAAACGGAAGATACAGAGTTGAAAAATGGATATGAGATCAAAGAATTTGGTATCTTTGCGCAGGATCCAGATAAAGGAGAAATCTTATATTCAATCGCGACTGCAAGCACAAGCGATTACATGCCAGCTTACAACAATGTAATTCCGTCTGTTATCAACATGAGCTATTACTTAGAAGTAGCGAATGCAGCAAACGTGACGATCAATAGCGCTGGAGCAATCGCCCTGCAGGCAGATCTGGAAGCATTGGAAGCAAGGGTGTCTGTAATTGAGCAGAACAAAGTAGAGCTTCTGGCAGCAAGAAGAAAAGTAGCTTCAAGCTCTGCAACATGGGAAAGATACGGAGATGCAGTCGGAATGGTCTGCAAGGCAGCAGTTGGAAATGGAGTAGTTCAAAATGACATGATGAGCCATTTCCCGTTCAACGAGATGAGACCATGCAACCTTGCCGAGGACAGAACAGTAAATGCTTATCTTGGAGATGCAGACTTCCAGTGGGATGGAAGCAATGGAGACGTTATGCTCGAAGTTCCAATGACTTACACTGGTCGTTGGTTCGAGACAGACGAAAACGGAGTCGAATGGGAATATCGAGCAGTATCATCAGGAAAAATTGGACGCTTGCATTTAGATCACTTATTCACAGATGGAGCTGATCGAAGAATCAGTGAAAAGGTATACCTTCCAATCTTCGTCGGATCATTAAATTCTGAAGGAGATAAACTGGAATCAAAAGCCGGAGCATTCCCTGCGCGTAACAAGACAAGAGATGGATTCAGAAAATTATGTAATGCCAAAGGAAATAACTGGTACTTAGATGATGTTTGGGCGATGCATTTCCTCGACACTTGCTTCATTGTAATGTTCGCAAATTCAAATGCACAGGCAGTTCTTGGATCGGGAAGAACAGAATTCCCTGAGGATGGAACAAAAGGGCTTGCATTGCAGGAGCGTACAGGAAACTATATCACGATCAATAAGGATTACGCTGCAAGATTTTTTGTGGGACAGGGAATCTCAATCGGTACTGGATTATGGAATCAGAGTCTAGCCGCAGATCGAAGAATTACGAAAATTGTAGATTCAACAGAAGTTGAAAATGCATCTTGTATTTATTTCGATGGGGAACCTGCTGCCATTACAACAACATCTGTGATTTGGTCATCTTTGCAGCCAACAGGAGCTACTATCGAAATGGCATCACCAAATGGCCGAGTAGACGGAAAGACAAACGGAACTAGCGCTATCAGATTCTTATGGATCGAAGACTGGTACGGAAATGCATGGCAGTTTAGGGATGGAGATAACATTCAGAGATTCCAGCATTATTACTGCAACGACAGAAGTGCGTATGCAGACAAGGTTTATAATGGCTCTTACTTTAAAGTAGGATACGTGGCTGGTCAGAAAGAAGGATATGTGAAGACATTCGGCTACGATAAAGAGTGGCCAGAAATTGAAATTTGCACAGAAATAGGAGCGGGAACAACATCTTATTTCTGCGATTATTACTGGATGAACGAAGGCGGAGAGGTGGTGCTCTCTGGCGGGCACGTGTACACTGGCGCGAGTGCGGGGCCGTTCTCCCGGAGCTGCAACAATGGCGCTGGTTATTCGAACTGGCACTCCTCCGGTCGCCCTCAAAGCCGAAAATGATACCATTTTAAGGGGAATCGGGGGATTTCTCCCCCGTTATAACTTCCGGCAAAGGAAACTATATCATTACATGCCGGGAGCCTAAAGTAAACAACAAAAAGTAACTATAAATATATAGGGAGTAAATGCACGCGCGATCGGTGGTGATCTCTGGCGGGAACGTGAACAATGGCACGAATGCGGGGCCGTTCTACCGGAACTGCAACAATGGCGCTGGTAATTCGAACTGGAACTACTCCGGTCGCCCACTTTGTTATACTTATCTAAATTTGACATTTTCTAATTGATTGATATATAAAATGTCGTGCATTTATTCGCAGTCTTTAAGATTGCCGTTATATTGACGCCTCACCACTTGGTGAAAATTAGGCCGTAAATGGCACTGGTTAGTAGCATGATCGAAAGCCAGTGAGGCTGACAAAGAGATAAGGACTTACCATAATGACACAAATAAAATACACAAAGAGAATCGGTCATTTATTTGAAAAAATGATTGACCGGGATAATTTAAAATTAGCCATTCAGAATGCAGCGAGGAGAAAAAGAAATCGTGCATCTGTAAGAAGAGTGTTAAATGATATTGAAAAATACACGAACAAACTGTATGAAATTCTTTCTTCAGAAAGTTTTAACCCTCATCAGTATGCAATCCGTGAGATCAATGATGGGATCAAAAAGAAAAAAAGAATTATAGCAGTGCCGCGGTTCTTTCCTGATCAGTGCATCCATCATGCATTTGTTCAAATTTTTAAAGAAGTTGTGACTCACAGCGCGTATGAATATTCATGCGGATGCGTTCCAGGAAAAGGAACTGACGGTGCTAGAAAAGTGATCACACACTGGATCAAAACAGATCCTGCGGGCACAAGCAAGGTCGCTCAATTAGATGTGAAGCATTGCTATCCGACATTATCCCATGCGAAGCTTCAGGGAAAGCTGAAGAAAAGAATCAAAGATAAAAGATTTTTAAGATTAGCTTACAAGATCATAGCCAGCTACCAGCAACCGATGGCAACTGGTGAAAGGTTGGTCCCTGAAATTGAGGCAGTCGGGATACCGGTAGGACTTTATACATCTCCATGGTTTCTAAATTTTTTCTTCCAGGATCTTGATCATAAAATATCAGAAAAATGCGGGCTTCATCATTATGTCAGATATGTTGATGACATCGTTTTGTTTGATACATCAAAGAGGAAGCTTCATAAAGCAGTCAAATTTATATCTAAAGAATTGGAGGCAGTAAATATGAGACTGAAACATACATGGCAGGTTTTCAGGCTCAAGTTTCGACCATTAGATTTTTTAGGCTATAGATTTCACACAGATCATGTTTCATTAAGAAAAACGATCATGCATCGAATGTCCAGAAAAGCAAGGACCATTGCAAAAAAGGATTATATTTCTCTTACCAATGCATCCGGAATGGTTAGTTACATGGGCTATATCAAAGCCACAGATTCTTATAGATTCTGGGAGAAATATATCAGGCCCTATGTAAATATAAAGCAACTGAAAGGAGTAATCAGTCATGAAAACAGAAAGCAACTTAAAACCGCAGCTGCAGTTTGAAATTGAAGCTTTTCCAAAAAAAGAAGGCGAGTCATGTCTTGTAATTCTTTACGATAACATCTCTGGTCCATTTGAAAAGCAGATGGGAGATGAAAATACACAGACATATTATACATATGATCGGTATGAATTAGAGACTCAATATGCAGAAAATCTTGAAGAAAGAATCGCTGCAACATTCGATTCCTGGTTAGAAAAAGCGAAGCAGGAAGAAGGAGAAGAAGATCTGACAGAAATGGAAGCTCTGCAGAAGGTAGTCGCTGATCAGCAGGAAACGATCGCAAGCATGAATAGTGTCATTGACGACTTGGTCGTGCTGAATTTAGGAGGTGAATAAAATGTACGAACGTTTAAAAAGGCTCTATAATGCAAAGAGACTGACAAAAGCGGGCCTCAAAAAGGCGGTTAAAAATGGATGGATCACTGAAGATCAGTACCAAGAAATCACGGGAGACGTCTATGAGTGATTTTGAAATCATTTGCAGACTTTGTAACGCAGTGAACATTTTGTCAAGTATTATTCTAGAGCAACAAAATTTATTAGAACAAAGCGACATCGAAAAGACAATCAAAGATAGATTTTCAATGAAATATGAAGATGTCGAAAAAAATCTTGATGGAATAATTTAAGCAGCCACATGGCTGCTTTTTCTTATGAAACAAGGAGGACATAATGGCGTGGTTTTTCCCAACATCGAGGATTACTAGAGAAGAACATGATGAATTCCGCCGCAGAATCGAGCAGGAAGAAGAAAGACAAAATCGCAGGCTTGAGCTCTGTGAGATGTCAATCAAAGAATGGAACTCGCTAACAACATCAGTCCATGAACTCGCTGTTAACATGGGGAATATGTTCCGAGAACAAGAGCAGCAAGGCAAGAGACTGGAAGCACTAGAAAAAAAGGACGGCGAAAAATGGCAACAAGTAACAGGGTACGTTATTACGACATTAATCGGCGCTGTCATTGGCGTTTGTCTAAAGCAAATAGGAATGTGAGGTAATAAATATGTTTAAAAACACTGTATTAAAAACAAGCGTAAACACAAAAAAATGGATGAAGGCAGCTGCGATCAGGGCAGTAAAAACAATGGCACATACAGCTGTATCATTGATCCCTGCCGCGCAAATGATCCAACAAGTTGACTGGAAGGTAGTAGCCGGCACTGCTGCATTGGCAGGTGTTGTTTCATTGCTGACAAGTATTGCAGGACTTCCAGAATGTGAGGAGGAATAAGTATGGCAAAAATCACAGAAAACTGTATCAAGCTCGTGAAAGAATTTGAAGGATGTTATTTAAAAGCATACAAAGATGAGGTGGGTGTTTGGACCATTGGTTATGGGATTACAAATTCGGACAAGTCCATTACAGGAACTACAATCAAACAAGGCCTTGTGATCACAAAGAAGCAGGCGGACACATGGCTTCGAAAATCTCTAGAGAAGAAATATCTGCCACTGGTCACAAAATATAAGAAATACAACTGGAATCAGAATCAGATCGATGCCCTAGTCAGCTTTTGCTACAATATCGGAAGCATTGGCGGTTTGACAGCATCTGGAACCAGATCAAACGCAGAGATTGCGAAGAAGATGTTGGAATATAACAAAGCTGGCGGGAAAGTCTATCGAGGTTTGACGCGTAGAAGAAAAGCAGAACATGATCTGTTTGTAAAAGCCGTGACCGGCAAAAAGAAAAACAATCAAACAAGTAAATCGAAAAAAAAGACGGAAGGGAGTAAATATATGTTTAATGTAAGCACAGTAAAAAAAGGAAGCGTAGGAAACGACGTGGAATTAATGCAACGTCTCTTAAGAAGCAGAGGCTATAAAGGAAAAGACGGGAAAACGCTAGAAATTGATAAAAGCTGCGGTGAAAATACACTGCATGCTTTAGAAGCTTTTCAGAAGAAAAACAAACTTACTGCAGACAAAATCTGCGGCAAGAGTACATGGAAAAAATTATTATTAAGATAACAAAAAGGGAGAGACTGAGTATTATTTCAGTCTCTCCCTTTTTAAAGATTCAACATCACTCTGAAGGAAAATCTCCCAGATGTCCTGCGGCGTCAGATCATAGCGGACAGCTATCAGAATCATATGTTTTTTCTGGAACTGCTGCCGCCCGTTCCAAATAGTAGAAAAATTTGATGGCGTCATTCCGATGGAGGCAGCAAGATTTTTATTAGAGTCTCCGTATTTCTTCATAAAAATTTTTAATTTCTCTTTATTAAACATATTAGCATTTCTCCTTATCGTTTATCAATCAATTGAATAATGCAACCACGCATGCCGGCACGATAAATAATAATCTGATCAGCGTTAAATTTTTTTATAAGCCTTTCATCATCATAAATACGTACCCATGAATAAAATTCGGCCACTTTTAAATAGTGTTTGCCAATCTCTGCAGGGCCGTTAACGATATAAGCTTTATAATCTCCATCTTCCCCAAAGTCTATGACTTTTGTAGCAAGTCCAACAAAAGGTTGAACCCCGGCAATAATTAATGCAGCACAATCACTACTGCCGATATATTCCCTTTCAAAATCTTTATAACTTTTCATTTTAACACCTCCATTCCTTTCTAAGCTTCAACAACCCAGTGCTCAACATTTTCAACTTTACACTCGATAGCACAACCAATATCATCGCGAAAGACTGCGTAGCTTTCAGTTGAACCACATCTTGTGACATTTTCAATTCGTACAAAGCGGCCGTCGCGGCTTGCCCATCCACACCAATAATTCTTCCCAACAACTAATTCATTTGCTTTCATTGGTTTTCTTTCAACTAGATTCTCATCAGCATCTTCAGTAAATACATTTGTATCTGCTTCATGGATCTGTTCTTCTTCAAAATTCATTTCTGTAGATTCCTCGTTATCTTCATCTTCATCATAGAATTTTTCATTAAACCATTCGATCGCTTCGTTCATATCCTCTTTGCTTGCTCCTGTTTCAAACATAATATTTGCAAGTGCATTATAAACTTCGTTTTTAATATTTTTCATCTTTATATCCTCCGATGTATTTTTTATATTCTCTAGCTTGTATGTATATTAACTCTGGCAAGAGTACTATTCAAGTAATTTATAACAATAATCTGCACAAAAATTTAAGGCTTTCTTTGTTGATATTTGCTATAATTTATAACTCGTTTTTTTCAACGATATCCATGACATCGCAACCAAGCCCCTGTGCTAATTTATATACAGTAATGAAGCGGGCATGATTTATATCGCGACGAAACTGTTCATAGTTTCCGATACATTTTACAGGCACTCCGGATCTTTTCGCCAGATCTTCCTGGCGAAGCCTTTTCATAACTCTCATTCTTTTTAAATTTGAAATTCTTTTCATTTGAAAAACAGCCTCCTTAATGATATGATTTATTAATAATTGTTTTTGCAAGCAAATGTGTTAGACTTTTTACACACCAAATTAGAACATTCATCAAGATTATTGATTTCGGGGTTGAACAGATGGTATATATCAGTTGCAAACCGACAAGTCTTGCGAGAGATCTGGAAGTGTTTGAGGCAGCAGGATATAAAGTTAAGCGAGCTACAGCGGTAGATCAGTTCCCGAATACGGTTCATATCGAGAGTATCGTATTGCTACAAAAGGACAATATCTAAAAATCCTTGAATTTAAGCGGTTTGTGAAGCATTTTAGTTTTAAGAAAATAAGTGAAAGTAAATCATCGGACAGATGATAAATTATAGGGATACTTTAATTACAAAGTATCTCTATTTTTTTATACAAAATTTATAAAGAAGGAGAATTGAATACACGTTGTGATATGTTTTTGCGATATTCAGAAGGCGATATTCCTTTTGTCTTTTGAAAAACACGGCTAAAATACAGAGGATTGTCATAACCAATAATCTGTGCGATTTCATTGATATTATATTGTGTATTTTGAAGTAATGCCTCTGCATTATATATTCTTTTTTTTAGAATATACTGTTTTGGTGTAATCCCAGTGTATAATTTAAAATTACGGATAAACCAACTAGTACTAAAATGATTTTCTTTGGCATAATCATCAATATTAATTGGTTCATTATAATGTTCACAAAAGTAAGAGATTGCGTTATCTATTTCTTCGAAAGCATGTGAATTATCAGAATTGAGAGATGATTTAAAATGTCGCTGAAGTTTGATAAAAATCTGTCGTAAATATATTTCAAGCATTTCTTCATAACCATCTTGGCACATTTGCAATTCTTTTATCATAGAACGAAACAGATTTTGATATTCTGCACCGGATCCACAGTGAAAAACTTTTTTATTAGTAAGTCCATAAGAACGAAGCAGGTTCGTGACATTATTTCCAGTAAAGTGAACCCAGTAAACTTCAGTTTGATCTTTTGCGTAATATTCGTATTTTTGTGGTTCTTTTGGACGATATAGAACCATATGACCAGCATGAACAATAGTTTCTTCATCATTGTTATCAAAATGAAAATGTGCTTTTCCAGCAGCAATATAGAGTAATTGAAAATCTAGTCTACCACGAGGTCGCCATGTGGGGAGTTTGGGACGTGTATATAATTTATAAGTTCCACACATAGTTATGACAAGAGGTTTGGATTTGTCTTTTCGGTCAATGGTTGAATTGTTTAGATATGCATTATTTGTATACATTATAGCTCCTTACATATAGAATCAATCGAAAATATGAAAGATCGATGTAAAAATTCACTTATATTTACTATATGATTTTACCATTTTACAGCTATACTGTCTATTTTAATTTGAAATGATAAAAAATATTTCTATATTTATGTAAATTTGATAGAATTTCAATAAAAGTTCAAAAAAGTGTATGTTAAAAATAATAAAAAACAAAAAAATATGTACATTTTTTTGTTGATAGTGTTGTTTTGTGTATGTTTTGAATAATTTATGAAATGGCTTCTGATGATAAATATATATATACTATGTATAAAGAAATTGAAAAACATTAGGGTAAATGAAAGGAGAAATTTTACATGGGAGAAAAGAGATACCTAAAATGGTATAATAAATTGGGGTATGGATCAGGAGATTTGGCAGGAAATATGGTATATGCATTCCTCTCTTCATTTGTTATGTTGTATCTGACAAATACGGTAGGCTTAAATCCGGGAATTATTGGAACTTTGATTATGGTATCTAAGTTGTTTGATGGAGTCAGTGATATATTCTTTGGTACAATGATTGATAAAACAAAAAGTAAACTTGGAAAAGCAAGACCATGGATGCTATATGCATACATAGGATGTGCTGTTACATTGGTAGCAAACTTTGCAATTCCTGCAAGTCTTGGAAGAACAGCTCAGTATGCATGGTTCTTTATCGCTTATACAATGTTAAACGCCGTATTCTTTACTGCTAATAATATTGCGTATGCATCCTTAGTTACATTTTGTACAAGAAATAGTAAAGAACGTGTAGAGATGGGATCATTCCGTTTTATTTTTGCGTTTTCTACAAGTTTAATTATTCAATCTGTTACAGTTCAGTTTGTTCGTGCATTAGGTAACGGAGCATCTGCATGGAAAACAGTAGCAATTATTTATGCAGTAATTGGATTGATTGTAAATACTATTTCTGTATTTTCAATCAAAGAGCTTCCAGAGGAAGAATTAGCAAAAGACAAAGATCAAGAAGAAAAATATAGCTTAATAGAAGCAGCAAAACTGTTAGTTTCTAATAAATATTATCTTATGATTTGTGGTACTTATGTTTGTCAGCAGATATATACTGCAATGTTAAATATGGGAATTTATTATATGATCTATATTTTGAAAAATGAAGATTTATATTCTGTATTTTCATGGGCAATCAATATTCCAGTTATTATTGCAATGTGTATTACACCAATGCTTGTAGAAAGAATGAAGGGATTATATAGAATGAACCTTGCAGGATATATTCTTGGAACTGCTGGAAGGGTAGGTGTTATTATTGCAGGATATATGGGAAGTGTTCCACTTATGATTGCTTTTACTGCAGTAGCAGCACTTGGAATGGCACCATGGCAAGGAGATATGGGAGCGGTTGTCGCAAGCTGTTCTGAATATACATGGCTTACAAAAGGTAAACATATTGATGGAACAATGTACTCATGTACATCTTTTGGAACAAAAATTGGTGGTGGTATTGGAGTTGCTCTTTGTGGATGGCTACTTGATATCAGTGGATTTGTAAAAACATCAGCAGTACAGCCAACATCATGTATCAATATGCTTCACGTTATGTACTTATGGATTCCAATGTTATTATCATTATGTATTACATTTATTATGTCAAGAATGAATGTGGAAGGAGCAAACGAGAAACTGAGAGCACAAATGGAGTTTGCTGAATAATAGTTGATAGATGGAGGGAAATTATGAACGCTGATATGAAATGGCTGGATAATCCAGAAATATTTCGAGTAAATCAATTAGATGCACACAGTGACCACAATTATTATATCAGTTATGAAGATATAAAGAAAAAGGAAAATCATTTACAGCAGTCACTAAATGGACAATGGGAGTTCAATTTTAGCAAAAATGTAATGAGTAGACCAGAAAAGTTTTATGAAGATAATTTTGATGCATCTAATTTTGATAAAATCATGGTCCCAGGACATATTGAATTAGCTGGATATGATAAAATACGCTATATCAATACAATGTATCCTTGGGAAGGAAAAGAGTACCATAGAGGTGCTTATAGTATGGAAGGTACTGGAGATGAGGCTGGAATGTTTTCAGAAGCGGAATATAATCCAGTTGGTTCCTATATAAAAAAATTTGATTTAGATCAACAGTTGTGTGGAAAAAGAATCCGTATTTGCTTTGAGGGTGTAGAAGAAGCAATGTATGTATGGTTGAATGGTCAGTTTGTTGGATATGCAGAGGATAGTTTTACGCCATCTGAATTTGACCTGACGCCATTTATTAAAGAAAAAGAAAATGTATTAGCAGTACAGGTTCATAAAATGAGTACAGCAGCATTTTTAGAGGATCAGGATTTCTTCCGTTTTTTTGGGATTTTTAGAAATGTTACATTAAAGGCAGTACCAGATGTTCATATGGAAGATGTATGGTTTCAGCCAGTCTTAAATAAGAACAATAAAAGTGGAAAAATATCAGTCATTATGAAAGTATCCACACAAAAAGAACAGAAAGTAAATGCCCGATTTATTTTAAGAGATAGAGAAGGTGTGAAACTGGTAGAAGCAAGTACATTGTTAGAAAAAAATAATGGAGAACTTATCGGAACGATTGAGACAAACGTAGAAAATATAAAATTATGGGATAATCATAATCCATATCTGTATCATGCGTACGTGGAATTAACAACACTGAATAATGAGTTATTAGAAGTAATTCCATATGATATAGGATTTAGAAGAATCGAAATCATCGATAAGGTAATGTATCTAAATGGAGAACGACTGATTATTACAGGAGTGAACCGTCATGAATGGAATCCAAAGACAGGAAGATGCATTGGAATGGAAGAAATGAATGCTGACATGGATTGTTTACTAAGAAACAATATTAATGCAGTGCGTACTTGTCATTATCCAGATCAGATTCCATGGTACTATCTGTGTGATGAAGCTGGAATTTATATGATGGCAGAAACAAATTTGGAAAGTCATGGAACTTTCCAAAAACTTGGTGCGATTGAACCATCCTGTAGTGTTCCTTGCTCTATTCCACAGTGGAAAGAAGCAGTACTTGATCGAGCAAGAAATAATTTTGAGACATTTAAAAATCATACATCAGTTTTATTCTGGTCTTTGGGAAATGAGTCTTATGCTGGAGATAACATTGAAGCTATGAATGACTTTTTTAAAGAGAAGAAAGATGGAAGGCTGGTTCACTATGAGAGCTCTTTCTATAATAGGGCATATGAAGATACAATTTCTGATATCGAGACTAGAATGTATGCAAAACCAAAAGAAGTAGAAGAATACTTAAATAATGATCCAAAGAAACCTTATATTTTATGTGAGTTTATGCATGATATGGGAAATTCAATGGGTGGACTTGGAGACTACATGAAACTTATTGATAAATATGAAATGTATCAAGGTGGATTTATATGGGATTTTATTGATCAAGCAATTTTAGTAAAAGATCATGTAACAGGAAAAGAAGTTCTACGCTATGGAGGAGACTTTGATGACAGGCCATCAGACTACGAATTCTCAGGAAATGGAATCGTATTTGCTGATCGAAAAGAAAAACCAGCAATGCAGGAAGTGAGGTATTACTATGGCTTATACAGATAAAAGTAAATTAAGAGTTGTATATGGTGATTATACACTTGGTGTACATGGCAAAGAATTTAATTATATATTTTCTTATGCACAAGGTGGATTAGAATCTATAGTAAAAAATGGATATGAATGGTTATATCGCTGTCCAAAGCCTACTTTTTGGAGAGCCTTGACAGATAATGATCGAGGAAGTAAATTTCATATTAAGAGTGGAAGCTGGCTTTCAGCCGATATGTTTATCGATTGTAAAGATGTTCAGGTTTTTATGGATGGTGAAGTACAAAAAATATATGCACCAGATAATAATAGTTATGAAGGAGATGTTTCAGCTGATGAGATCATGGTTCAATATACTTATGAAACAATCAATACTCCTTCTACAACGGTTGTTGTAACATATACGGTAGATATTACAGGAAAAATTCAGGTGAATGTGCATTATAATGGTGTTAAAGGATTACCTGAATTCCCAGTCTTTGGTATGAGGTTTGTTATGCCAACGTTGGCAGATAAATATTTATATAAAGGATTATCAGGAGAAACTTATCCAGATAGAAAAGCAGGAGCAATAGAAGGAGTCTATGAAGTTTCTGATTTGAGCCTAACACCATATCTTGTTCCACAGGAATGTGGTATGAGAATGGATACAGAATGGGTAGATATTGTAAGACATACGAGTCTCGATAATAGCAGGACAGATTATTCATCTCAAACACTTCGTATTGAGAAAAAAGATGAGCCATTTGCTTTTTCATGCTTACCTTATACAGCATCTGAAATTGAAAATGCATTGCATCATGAAGAATTGCCACCAGCAAGAAGAACGATTCTTTGTATTTATGGAGCGGTTCGAGGTGTTGGGGGCATTGACAGTTGGGGCAGCAATGTAGAAGATGAATATTGTATCAGTGCAGAAGAAGATATAGATTATTCATTTACTATCTGTTAAGCAAAGTAGGGACACATATAGTTGTAAAAAAATCAATATAATAAAGATAAAATTTGTTTAATACGCATATTTTGTCTTTTTATATATAAACAACTCAAATATTTTTATTATGCCTTGAACATTTTGTTCATGGCATTTTTAATGAAGACGATAGATAATCGAAAAAAATGATTAAAAGAAACTTCTTTTTTTCAGAAAAGATCATCTTAAAAGAAAGTAAGTTTTATGTAGAAGGACATCATGAAGCAATCGTATCACGAGAAGTTTTTGAAAAAGCACAGGAATTAAGAATATCGAGAAATTTGAAACGAGCAAAGGTGTCAACGGAATCGAACAGAGTTATAATTAGAAGACAATATGCATTTAGCTGTATGTTGCAGTGTTATTTTTGTGGATCAAATTTATCAAGAAGAACTTGGCATAGCAGTTCGAAATATTCAAAAGTAATATGGCAATGTGTAAAATCTGCGAAAAAAGGAAGAGATATTAAAAAGTGCTTTATTAAAAGATTGTAATGAGTTACAATATCTTAAGAAAGAATTGGATGGAAAAGATACTCTTTCTGATAGAATTAATAATTTTAGAAATACCTTAAAAAATAATCAGATTTTAGAAGAATTTGACAGGCATGTATTTGAAAGTATAATTGAAAAAGTCATTATAGGTGGCATTGATAAAGATGGTAATAAAGATCCATATATGATTACTTTCATATATAAAACAGGGTTGGAACATGAAATTGAAGATGCAAAAAAACTGTGACTAAGGAGTAAGGAATGAAAAGGAGAAGAATGCAGATGTGCATTCCTTTGGTAAGAATGAGACTGATTCTGTGCATTCCTTAAGTGGAAACCATACATATCGAGACAGTATGTTTATTGTCCAAACTCCACGAAGCGAAGTATTATGTGAATGTGAGACTTGACATGTACGAGATGGATTTAACGGCGGCAGAGAGGCGCTAAAGGTCCAGGGGACCTTTGCCCAGCGCGGACCGAAGCGGAGCGTAGACAGGCTACTTATGAGGAGATAAAGAAGTATGTTGCAGAGTATAATGATGGGATGAGGGTATCTAATCTGTATATTGCACAGGTGAAGAGAAAGTGTGGAATTGAATTAGCGGAGAATTTTAATATTCCTAGGTCAGAGGGAGCAAAGCAACCACAATGTCTGAAGGAGAAAGAAGAGGCAATTATTGGGGCACTGAAAGCATTTCAGATGATTTAAAATCACAAAGAGGAGTGAATTACATGATGTATAATCCACAACTTGATACATTTATCTGCGTTGCAGAAGCTGGAAGTTTTAGTAAAGCGGCAGAAGAATTATATATAAGTGCACCTGCCGTTATTAAACAGATAAATTCTTTGGAAAACAGCTTAGATTTGCAATTATTTGAAAGAACACACAGAGGTCTTATTATTACGGAAGCTGGTAAATCGCTCTATCAGGATGCAAAATATCTGATTCAATATTCAAAAGAATCGTTGATACGGGCGCAGGAAGCAATGAATCATAATGAAGAAATCATTCGTGTTGGAATATCTCCGATGACGCCACCGGAAGTTTTTGTGGAACTTTGGCCTAAGATACAGAAAATATATCCGGAGATGAAGTTTAAATTGATTACATTTGAAAATACACCAGAGAATGCAAGAGAGATACTGGCTAATATGGGAAAGAATATTGATGTGATAGCTGGAATCTTTGATGAAACAATGCTTGAACTCAGAGGCTGTGATGGCACTGAGATTTCAAGAGAACCATTTTGTGTGGCGGTATCAATTCATCACAGGCTGGCAAAAAAAGAAAAAATTACACTTGATGATCTGGCTGGAGAAAATCTTATGATCATGCAAAGAGGATGGAGTTATTATGGCGATATGCTAAGGGATGATATGATGAAAAATCATCCTGAAATCAATATTGTAGACTTTAATCTGTACAATGTAGAAGCATTTAACCGATGCGAAAACAATAATGAGGTATTACTGGCATTCAAGAGCTGGGAAAGTGTTCATCCACTGATCAGAATCATTCCAGTAGAGTGGGATTATACTATGCCGTTTGGAATTCTTCATTCGAAAAAACCGTCCATTAAGGTTAAGCGGCTGATAAATGCTATTAACAAGGTAAAATAAAAATTGAATACATGCGAGTAGAAACCTAAAGGTTAATACTGAATAACAAAACGAGACTTCTAATGGAGTCTCGTTTTGTTATACTTGTTAGGCTTTAAGCCTGTTCAGCACAGTGGAGTTTCTCAGAAGAGAAACGGAA
>ERZ838118.297-NODE-297-length-70237-cov-32.537246_pt1 | contig 70237 bp, 71 predicted proteins | sample MGYA00519863_ERZ838118 | MGnify/ENA primary metagenome ERZ838118 (study PRJEB31850, sample SAMEA3708827) | human gut metagenome | biome: human gut; feature: human-associated habitat; material: faeces | place: China | collected 2014 ...
TTTTTCGTTTCGTATTTTAATTGTTCCTATATTGATAATTAGCGTGCAAATATACGAATAAGACTGCAAAAATCAGCATCTTAGCGATAATATTTATCATTCATCCATTTATTCTATGGTTTCTACGGTCGCATTGGTTACTTTTTCCTTTGTCTCTTGTTCGTTTTTGCTTTTTATGATACGGCTGTATTCGTTTGTAACTTCTTTGATTTGGTGGTTCTCGAAGCGGTAAACGATGCCGGGGTACTCAGCCAGCAGATGCAGGTTGTGGGTGGTCATCATGATGGCAGAGCCCGATGCGCAAATAGATTTCAGGAGCTCTACAATCTGCCGGCCGGTTTCAGCGTCCAAGTTTCCTGTCGGTTCATCGGCAAGAATGATTTCCGGACGATTCAGAATGGCACGGGCGATGACGATACGCTGTTGTTCGCCTCCCGATAATTCATTGGGCATTTTATATCCTTTACCTGTCATTCCCACTTGCTCCAGCACTTCGTCGATACGTTCTTTTATTGCAGCCTTATTGCTCCATCCGGTGGCGCGTAGTACAAAACTGAGATTGGAATGTACATTGCGGTCTGTCAGCAACTGGAAATCCTGAAAGACGATTCCCAGTCGGCGGCGCAGTTCAGGGATATGCTTACGTTTGATATTGGTCATATTGTAACCCAATACTTCAGCATCACCCGATTGGATATCCAGTTCGCCGTAGATGGTTTTTAGCAATGACGTTTTGCCGGAACCGACTTTTCCGATTAGGTAAACAAATTCACCTTTGTTCAGTTCCAGATTTACATCTTCCAATACACCGAGCTCTTGTTGGTTGATGTTTACATTTTTATATCGAATAAGCGGTTCGTCCATAGGGCATTAATGTTTTTTCCAGTTGGCGCTGTGACGTTCTTTTAGTTCGCGTGCCAAATCTTCGATGCGGTAACCTTTTGATGTAAGGAGGACAATAAGGTGATACAGCAGGTCGGAGCTTTCATATATCAAACGTTCATCGGTTCCGTTGCAAGCTTCGATAACGGTTTCTACAGCTTCTTCACCCACCTTTTGTGCCATTTTGTTTACTCCTGATTGGAAGAGGCTGGTTGTGTAAGAACCTTCAGGCATTTCTTCATGTCGTTTGTCAATAAAGTCTTGCAATTCTTTCAAGAACATGATGTCCTGCTTGTTTTCTTCTCCCCAGCAGGTGTCTGTACCTGTGTGGCAAACAGGGCCTGCAGGGACTGCCTTTATTAATAAGGTATCATTGTCGCAGTCTGCTTTGATAGAGATTACTTGCAGGAAGTTTCCGCTTTCTTCTCCTTTCGTCCAAAGACGGTTCTTGGTGCGGCTGAAGAAAGTCACTTTTCCTGTTTCTACGGTTTTCTTATACGCCTCTTCATTCATGAAGCCCAGCATTAAGACTTTTTGTGTGTAGTCATCTTGTATGATGGCAGGGATTAACCCATTCATTTTTTCAAAATCCAATTCCATTTGTTTTATATTTTAATTCTAATTTTATAGTCTGACATTGATTCCTTGTTGGCAAAGATACTGTTTTAATTCGGGAATTCTGATTTCTCCGAAATGAAAAACGCTGGCAGCAAGTGCCGCATCAGCTTTCCCTTCGATAAAAGTATCTTTGAAATGTTCCATTTTTCCTGCACCTCCCGATGCAATAACCGGAATAGTGAGTGAGTCGGAGAGGAGGGCAAGCGCTTCGTTGGCATACCCTGTCTTTACTCCGTCATGGTTCATACTGGTAAAAAGAATTTCTCCTGCTCCCCGATTGTTTACTTCCCGGGCCCACTCAAACAAGTATTTGTCCGTTTCTATGCGTCCTCCGTTCAGATAGCATTTCCACCCTTGCTCCGTCTGTTTGGCATCAATGGCTACCACACAAACTTGCGAACCGAAATGTTGGGCTATTTCATCTACCAGATTAGGATTGCGGATGGCAGATGAGTTGATGGAGACTTTATCGGCTCCGGCACTCAACAGGCGGTCTACATCACTGAGTTCGTTGATGCCTCCGCCCACAGTAAACGGAATGCTGATATTGGCTGCCACTCTTTTCACCAGGTCCGTAAAAGTCTTGCGACCCTCGTGGCTGGCGGTGATATCCAAAAAGACCAGTTCATCGGCTCCTTGTTCACTGTAAGCGCGGCCTAATTCTACTGGGTCGCCGGCTTGACGCAGGTTTACGAAGTTGGTTCCCTTGACGGTCTGCCCGTCTTTAATGTCGAGGCAAGGAATAATTCTTTTTGCTAACATAATTTGTCTTTACATAAAACGGTTCAACTCTTTCAGGGTAATTTTGCCTTCGTAAAGGGCTTTGCCGAACACTACCGCAGGCACTTTGGCTATCTCTAATTGAATGATGTCCTCGATACAACTTACTCCACCACTGGCTATCAGGTGCATATCAGGAAATTCGGTAAGTATTTGTTTGTATAACTCTATTGCAGGCCCTTCCAGCATACCGTCACGACTGATATCGGTACATAGCACTTTGAACACTCCTTCCTTTGTATAATCTTTCAGGAAAGGCATCAGCTCTTGCCGGCTTTCTTCTTTCCATCCGTTGATGGATATTTTATTGTCCTTCACATCAGCACCAAGAATTATTTTTTCGTTTCCGTATTGAATCAGCCATTTCTTGAATAGCTCCGGCTTTTTCACGGCAACGCTGCCTAGAGTCACCATTTGGGCACCGTTATCGAATGCAATGATTAAATCTTCATCGGTTTTGATACCTCCGCCGAAGTCAATGACAAGCGATGTGCGGCTGGCGATTTGGTCGAGTACGCGATAATTGACTACGTGGTGCGAAGCGGCTCCGTCTAAATCAACTACGTGCAGACGACGAATGCCATGCGCTTCAAATTCTTTGGCTACTTCCACAGGGTTTTCATTATAAACCTTTTGTGTGTTATAATCTCCCTGTGACAGACGGACACATTTTCCGTCAATGATATCGATGGCAGGAATTAATTCTATCATAACTTTTTTCTTTAGTTATATAATATAATGTATTATAGTTCTAAAAAGTTTCGCAATATGCGTTCGCCCACTGTCCCGCTCTTTTCGGGATGAAACTGCGTGGCATAAAAATTATCTTTATGCAATGCCGAACTGTAGGGGAGGATATATGTAGTTTGTGCTGCTGTAAAGTCATTGAGCGGGACATAAAAACTGTGTACGAAGTAGACAAACTCTTCTTTGGTGAATCCCTTGAATAAATCGCTTTTCACATTTGTCAGTGTATTCCATCCCATGTGGGGAACCTTATCTATATGTCGTTCCGGGTGGAAAAGCTTGACGTCGGTATCAAAAATGCCTAAGCATTCTGCATTACCTTCTTCTGAATGGCGGCACATGAGTTGCATACCCAAACAAATGCCCAGTACGGGTTGTTTTAAATTTCTGATTACCTCATCCAGTTTATGTTGCCGGAGGTAATTCATGGTTGTGGCAGCTTCTCCAACACCTGGGAAGATTATTTTATCTGCACTCATCAGCGTTTCCTTATCGGAAGTAATGATAGCTTCTACCCCCAAACGCTTTAGTGCGTAGTCCACTGAGTAGATATTTCCTGCATTATATTTTACGACAGCAATTTTCATCGGCAAAAAATCATCGTTTTATTTTTATAAGCCAGTCCTTTTATTCAATATGCTTCTGCATAATGTGAGAATGGACGGTTTTTATCTATGATATGTGCGCAAAAATAGCGAATTATTGCAGATTAGCTTCATTTTATAACAAGAAGTTTGAGAAAAAGATTAAAATAATAGCAATATTGTAAATCGGGCGAGGTATCGGTCGGGGAGGACTTTGTTTTTTTTGTGCATTTTCTGCCGAAAAGCTTGCAGATTTAAAATTAATGCGTACCTTTGCACCCGCAATCGAGAGAGATGGTGAAATAAAGAAAGACAAATCTTTGAAATATTGGTGCGCTAGTTCAGTTGGTTAGAATACATGCCTGTCACGCATGGGGTCACGAGTTCGAGCCTCGTGCGCACCGCTTAATAAAAGCTCTAGGATTCTTTGAATTCTAGAGCTTTTTTATTTGTTCGCTTGGCGCGGACATATTCTAATGGGTGCAAGTCCCCCAATGTGTCCTGACAACGGGAAGCATACAGCCCAACGGCAAGAGTTATCCATCGGGCCACTTGTTATTCTTGGGGATTTAAATCATTGTTTTATCTCCTTACATCATATCACCAAACCAAGGGAAGAGTAAGCTGTTTCTTAGGGTCAGCTAAGCCTTTTTAAACGGAAGATTATTACAGTCTCCGGCGGCGGACTGTACAGTCCACTGCAATGGACTGTACGGTCTGCCGTAGTGGACTATACAGTCCACTGCCGGAGTCTGTAGTAATCTGACTAATAGACAGGCATAATCGAAAGGACGAAAACGCTTAGTCTGACTAATGAAACGACTTAGGGAGTTCAAAACGTATGCAGGGCTTGAAAACCGGAGGAGACAGCATCCGGTGATTTAAAAAGGTCATTCTAAATGAGAAAAAGTTGCTGTTTCCTTTTTTATATGCTATTTTTTTTGTATATTGAGGGCAAATCAAAACATATATATGGAAATAGAAACAGTGGGAGAAAATGCCGGCAAAGTCTGGCGCAACCTGAATGAAAACAGAGGTGAAATATCTATTCAGGAACTTAGTCGGAAAATGAACCTCAGCGCCATTGACGTCGCTATTGCAATAGGTTGGTTGTCTAGAGAGAACAATATTAATATTCAGAGGAAAGGTCATTTACTCTATGTAAGTCATTTAGGATTCTGATTAATCTCTCAATAATAAACCTGTTGGAGAGAAAAAAACTTGAAGAGGTTGTGCCAGCATTTTGGCACAACCTCTTTAACGAAATAATTTTATAAAGCAGTTTAGTCATATATTAGTAAACGCTTGCGGCTTTGACAACTATCGTTTTTAATAATTCTTGCATCTTTCCAATAACCGGCTCCCCATCCAGATTATATTCTGCTGCCATCATATTCATCTGTGGAAAAGCAGCCCATACGCTTCCATTCTTATCTTCCCATACGGAAATCTTTAAAGGTAATTCAATGGAAATACTTGGATTTTCTTGCATTAATTTAGTGCCTACTTTGGGAGAACCAAAGACAATTACTTGATTGGGAAGTAGCTTTAATCCCACTTCTTCTGCATTCTTGCCATGATTGAATTTTGCAAAGATAGGAATTCCCATCGTTTTCAGAGTGTGTTCAATGTGTGACATGGTTTCATTCACACTGAACTGACTCTCGAACGTATAAAGTTGGCTATCGTTTGCTCCTGTCCCCATTTTGCTACTATCGAAGGCTGCAGCTATTTTTCTAGCCAGATTAGTCAGTTCAACACCTTCTTTGTTTGCCAATAAGGTGACACATACCAGCTCTGATGCATCGGTAAAACGACTGAGGAAAGCGGAATGTCCGGGTGCGTTCCCTTTGATATCCATTAATCCTTTGTGGTTATAAAATTGCCATCCTGCCATGGCGGGAACCACTTTACCGTTTGCCAACGTTGTAGGTTTATAAATCATATTGCGATTTTCTGGTTGAGCAATAAGCACTCCGCCTGCGAGGGCTATATCCCAATGGCTTACATTCTCGGCAGATGCCCAAATGTCGGAAAAACCTTTCAGCGAAGTCGGGCTGATGGAAGGGGCGGTAACTAGTTTGCCGTCATTCTCTATGTATCCTGTAGTGGTTTCTGACGGATTGATATAAGCCTTGTCTTTTTTAAAAGTTTCATGCACGTTATGAGTGGTTGTCACATCTTCTTGTTTGACTTTGACTATGTCTTCTCCAAAATAAGTTTGTTGCAGACCGAGATAGTCAATCTGATACTTCTTAACAAAGTCATGGTATGGCATCTTTCCTGCTTTCTCAATAATCGAGGTAAGTAGCAAGAAGTTGGTTGCACTTTGTTTCACGTCGGTGCCCGGTTCGAAAGCCAATGGAATGTGTGCCACTGTTTTAATTAGCTGTATGGGCTGATAGTCGGCCGATACATCAAAACCTTTCTGGTCACGATAATCTGCTATGCCCGAACTGTGTTGCAACAATTGCAGGATAGTGATACTTTTCCAATTGTCAGGGATATCCTTCAGGTATTTTCCAATTGAATCGTTGAGATAGAGCTTCCCTTTTTCAAGTAATTGCATTATGGCAACAGCTGTAAATCCTTGAGAAATAGGACCTATGGGCCAGAGAGTTTTGGCTGCAGCAAGATTTCCTTTTTTAAAATCAGTAACTCCGTAACCTACTACGCGTGGGATATAAGGTGCTTGTACGATGGCAAGTGTCATTCCTGGTATCCCTTGTTCTTCCATAAACTCATAAATCATTTGGTCTATAGACTTTCCCTGATAGGCAACGTGTACATTGCCCCTGCCGGCTTGCGGCAATTGGTCTTCATACTTCTTCATAATTGTTCCTCCATTTTGTGCTAACATCGCTCCCGAGATTAGCATACTTGCTAAAGTTAATAGTTTCTTTCTCATGACATTGTTTATTGGTATTCATTGGTATTTTTCTGATGTTACAAAGATAGAGGCTTTTGGAGTCTTCTAAAATGACAATATGGCATATATAGTTTACAATAATTCCTGATTGTTTTTTGTTCTATATTTCAATAGGCAACGAAGTATGGTCTAAAATGTTTTTTTATTAATAGAAAATGTAATAGGAAATGTTGCTAAGCATATTATTCACAGATATGCGTACCTTTGTTATTATTGCAGCCAATGTTTGTTTTTCCACCAATAAGTAATGAATCGGATTCCTGTACCGATTAGTGCGAGGGAAAGTCCTGTATAGAATACGGCGATGAAAGATTCGGGCAACAGATGAAACAGGCGTGACAATATGCCGATTGTAATCATAAATGTCATCACTATCCATCCTTGGACATCAAAGAAAGAAAACGGACAATTCTTCTTTTTCTTTTGACTGATGCGATGTGTGTGCTTTCTGTATAGTTTCCGAAAAATGAAACCAAAGAACAGGAGAAAAACCAGAGTAGTTTCGCATACTTTAAATAGCCAATAATGCGAATCGTTTATCCAGCATCCCACACCGATTCGCAATATATTGATGCCGGCTGTCAGCCACACTATGCCGGCAGTAATGAGCAATATATTTTTACTGACTCCGTACTTCATCCTATTGTTTTTCTTTTTGATGCACGTATGCCAATGCTGCACCCAAAGCAGTTCTGTATTGGGCATATTCTGGTATCAGGAAATGGCATTGGTACATTTCTTCCATGATGGGAAAAACCTCTTTGCACTGTGGCAGCTTTGCCAGATTGCCTATTAAAACAAAATCTTTGATGGAACTGTTCAAAGCTGCGAGTATCACGGATTGGCCAATAGATTGCAGTACCATGTGGATAATTCCCGCCGCTACATCTTCTAATGATGAGTTACTGTCTGCTTTTCCAAAAGTGGATGCAGTGGCATTCAGCGGGAGCCCCGGCAGGGCGGCATTGCAGATATCCTTTATCTGTAAATCTATGTTTTCCACTATTCCTTTTTGTGCCATTTCTACCACTTGGTGAATGTCGTGTGTCTTTAGCAATAATCTGGATAGTCCCTGAATGGTTCCTCCACCGATACCGATGCCGCCGATATGTTGAATCTTTCCGTCCTCCACTTTGACGAAAGAAGTTCCTGTTCCCATACTTACAACAATCAGATTTTTCAATTGCGAGCCATAATGCGCACCTAATCCGTTGGCTAGAAACTCGTCGGTATGCTCGGTAGGTAATCCGTAAAGGGGTTGGTTGACATAAGCACTTCCCACTCCTGTGAGCATCACTTTTTCTATCTCACCCAAACTAATGTTATTATCATATATATATTTCCCGAAAGCTCCAAATAGAGAAGTGATGGGGTCTGCCGCCCTGACAATCATCGGATGTTTGATTCCTTCTTTGTCCACACCGATAATTTTGGTAGTACTTCCACCCACATCTATTCCTATAACCATTCCCATAGCTATGCGTTTTTAATTAGTATTCTTGAAAAGAGACTGCAAATATAGATATATTACTAATAACTGAAGGGCCCTTTTCGTGGAAAAATAAAGATAAGCAAGTTTTATCACCAATTGTCTGTGCGGAAGGGGGCTGTCGGTAAGCCGGATATTCCGTATAAGTTTCCATCTGGGTTATCAGCCCAATTGTATCTGACAGCCACCGGATGGGGGACGTCGGGTGATTCTACTACGACCTCTTTCTTCTGGATAGTTACTGTAGCCGGGTAGAATATATGGTCTGCGCCTGCAATGATAAAACCTTTGACAGTGTCGGGTTTCATAAAGCCTTTATCCAGATTATCAAAACTGATGCGTATTGTATTTCCTTCTATACGATAGTTCTTGAAGAGGGGGGATTGGGGCATCTTTTTCTTTCTATATGTTTGTTTCAGGGCAAGTTGGGACAGACGCAGTCCTACTTCCTGTTTGTTTTTGGGGTGGATATCATCTGTTTCTCCTAAATCGATAGTCACAGCCATACCGGTGTCATTCAGATAAAGAGCCTTTGATTGTGCTTCTCTCAACGCTGCCCATTCCGAGTCGGGTTGTATTTCTTCCCGCTTTAGAAAATTAGCCAGTTGTACGAAGTAGAAAGGCATATCGGGTTGCTTCCATTTATCACGCCAATCAGATATCAGTGACATAAACAGGTCAGCATATTCATCAGCTCGTCCTACGTTCCCTTCTCCTTGATACCAAATAACCCCTCGGATGGGAATTTGGGTGATGGGGTGTACCATTGCATTGAAGAGGGTAGTGGGGTATCTGGGATTGGTCTTGGGCGAAGGCGGCAGTGGCTCTATCCCGGCCAATGAGAAGCCGGATAAATACTTCCAACTTCCCGCCAATGTGACAGGTTCTTTACCTTTTACCGTCATTGTCATATTTTCCGGTTTTCCGATGAGGCCCCCTTCTCCGGCATAGTTGGTCACACGTATGGTGAGAACAGCTTTTCCCCGTTTCACTAACTTATTGGGGACAGTGTATTGGCGCATGGCGTCACGGCCGTTTCCACGTCCTATTTCCACGCCGTTATAATAGACAATGTCTTCATCGCTTATCTTGCCTAAATTGACAGTAATCGGCTTCCTGTACCAAGAACGAGGAATATCTATGGTTTTTCTGAACCACATTACGCCATCAAACCCTTTCACTCCATTACTTTCCCAACTTCCCGGCAGATTCATTTCTTTCCAATTCTCGTCCGAATAACCGGGGTCAGCCCATACTTGATGATTGTCACACCATCCCATATCATGTTCATACAAAGCTTGATACCATGCTTTTCTTTTCTTGGCATACTCTTCATCAATCTTTTCGGGATGAAATCCCAAGGATTCCAGCATATCCATTTCGTGCTCAAACTCTTGCAAGTGTTTCAAACCGTCATAACTGGTCCATGCTTCAGCAGGAGTGCCTCCCCATGAACAGTCTATAACACCAACAGGGACTTTTAATTTCTTTTGTAACTGGCGAGCAAAGAAGTATCCCACAGCCGAGAAGTTCTCTACGCTTTGAGGAGTGCATTCCTGCCATCCTCCTTGTGTAGTACTAAAATCCTCCTTGGGCGTTAGTGATATTTCTTTTTTTACCTTAAATAAGCGTATGGCGGGATAAGTCGCTTCGTTTATCTCGTTTTCATAATTTAATACTTTCCCCCAACCTCCGACCGGCATTTCCATGTTGGATTGTCCCGAGCAGAGCCAAAGTTCGCCTATCATGATGTTGTGTAGGACAAGTTCTTCTTCATCACGAAGTGTAATGTCGTAGGGGCCTCCGGCAGAGGGGGTAGGAATTTTTATTTTCCAATTTCCCAGTTTGTCCGTTTGGACCATATAGATGTGCTTGTTCCAACCGGTTATCACCATAACCTCTTTTTGGACCGTCGAGTGTCCGCGAAGGGTTATATCTGACTTTTGTTGCAGTACCATGTTGTCGGTAAATAGGGCGGGTAATGTCACTTTTGCCTCTGTAACACAGAATGTCACCAACAGTCCTAGTGTCATCATTAGTTTTTTCATGTACCTTCAATTATTGTTGTGTTATTCTCTTCTATAATATCAGTGGGTATAGTCAGTGTTAATGAGTCCTCTGTCTTTGAATATTATTTTTACCATTCTATATGCCATTTCTGTCAGTAGAATCCCCAATGCTGCACCTACTATTACATCTATTATCCAATGGCGATTGTTGAGAATGCGTGTCATGCCGGTTATTATGGCGGCAGCATACGCAACGATGCCTACCCACACGCTCTTAAATCCATATTCTTTATAGAGCAGAGTGGCTGTCATGAATGCCGTTGCTGTGTGTCCTGAAGGAAAAGAGAAAAAGTTGGACTCGTCGGGACGTAAAACTCCGCATGCCAATTTCAGGGAATTCACCACCAGCTGAGTGAGGATAATGGAGAGAACGATAAAGGTAAGAAGTCGTTTCCATTCAAATTTCCCTTTTACTCCACCCAGCTTTAACCCAATCAGGAGGATACCCGGGAACAATTGCAGGTAATTGTCATAGCTTTGATGGAAGAGAGGAGTATGCATATTACGTAGTCCGCGCACATAAAGGTTGATATTCTCAATGATGGGATGAAGAAAGCCGCTTTCCCCCCATAGCTGTGCGGCTATGATAATCAGAATAATCATATAAAAGGATATCCATATAATCAGTTTATATCTTTTCATACTTTTTCTATTTTAAGGTAATAATTGTCGCTGTCGAAATATGCCCGAAAATATGTATTCTCTCTACATCTGTTTTTGATACGTCGGATTTATTTATTCAGTAACTTCAGATATTGTCCGTATCCTTCTGCCGCCATTTTTTCCTTGGGGACGAATTTTAGGGATGCACTATTGATACAATAACGCAAACCGCCTTTATCGGCAGGTCCATCCGGGAAAACATGTCCTAGATGTGCGTCTCCGGTTTTACTTCTTACTTCGGTGCGAATCATTCCGTGGGTGGTGTCTGTCAGTTCTTTAACCAATGCGTTGTCGATAGGTTTGGTAAAACTAGGCCATCCGCAGCCGGAATCAAACTTGTCGGTAGAAACAAATAAAGGCTCACCGGTAGTAATATCGACATAAATACCTTCTCGCTTTTTGTTCCAATATTCATTATGAAAGGCGGGTTCTGTTGCATTTCTTTGGGTGACAGCATACTGTTCGGGCGATAATTTGTTGCGCAGGGCGGCATCACTTGGCTTTTTGTAGGAAGGGGTGGCATTGGCACGTCGTGCCAACTCGAAAAGTTTAGGATTGAGATGACAATACCCATCAGGATTTTTATCCAAATAGTCCTGATGATATTCTTCAGCATTATAGAAATTCCTTAAAGGCGCTACCTCGATGGCAAGCGGACGTGAATACTCTTTGGCCAATTCGCGGACAGCATTTTGGATAACAGCTAAATCAGCCTTATCGGTGTAATAAATGCCGGTACGGTATTGAGTGCCTTGATCGTGCCCCTGCCTATTGATGCTGGTAGGGTCAATTGTTTGAAAATAAAGGTTGAGTAACAGCTCAAGACTGACCTCTTGAGGGTTGTAAACAACCTTCACGGTTTCGGCAAATCCTGTTTTATCCGTACAAACTTCTTTGTAAGTCGGGTTTGCTGTATTACCATTGGCATAACCTACTTCGGTGTGTTCTACTCCCCTGATTTGTTTCAGGAAATGCTCGGTTCCCCAAAAACACCCCCCTGCCAGGTAAATTTCACTCGTTTTTTCCATTTTAGCTTCTAATATTTGGCTTATGAAAAGCATGAAAATAAAAATAATATATCTCATATAATAGCTATAACAATTGAATGCAATTTATTGTTGTAGTCTATTGAACTTCTAATGCAAAGTTAGAACTAAATTCACAGAACATTGTTATTTTCAAGACTAAATGTTTTTACTGTTATGAAAAAGATATTGATCAGCGCATTGTTATTGACAGGATGCGCATTGCCGACAATGGCTTGTACCGGGATTTCGGCAACAGCAAAGGATGGTGGATATGTGCAGGCACGCACTATAGAATGGGGCGATAGTTATTTGCCCAGTCAGTATGTAGTGATTCCTCGCGGACATGAAATGACATCCTATACTCCCACGGGGATAAATGGGGCAAAGTTTCGTGCACGATATGGAGTAGTGGGCCTTTCTATTGTATTGAAGGACTTTGTAGCCGAGGGTTTGAATGAGGCAGGTCTTTCGGCAGGGCTGTTTTATTTTCCCCATTACGGACATTATCCGGCTTATGATGCAAAGCAGAATGCACAGACAGTGGCCGATTTACAATTGGTGGCCTGGATACTTTCCCAGTTTTCGACAATAGATGAAGTAAAGGCTGCGTTGCAGGATATACGTGTGGTGTCTGTAGATACGACTGGAGCGAGTTCTACGGTACATTGGCGAATAGGCGATGCAAGCGGCCGGCAGGTTGTGCTGGAGTTTGTAGATGGTGTTCCTCATTTTTATGATAATGAGATTGGTGTGTTGACCAATTCGCCCGGTTTCCCTTGGCAAATGACTAATTTAAACAATTATGTGAATCTTTATCCGGGTGGGGCAGAGGCTCATCAATTAGGTGGTGTAACTATCTTCCCATTTGGTGCAGGTAGTGGGTTTCGGGGAATCCCCGGAGATGTAACTCCTCCTTCGCGTTTTGTTCGTGCAGCATTCTATAAGGCAACAGCTCCGCAGTGTGCCACTGCCCACGATGCTATATTGCAAAGTTTTCACATCTTGAATAATTTTGATATTCCTATCGGTATAGAACATACATTGGGTCATGCACCGGCTATCCCTAGTGCCACACAATGGACTTCTGCCATTGACCTAACGAATCGTAAGGTCTATTATCGTACGGCGTATAATAGCAATATTCGTTGTATTGATATGAAGAAGATTGATTTTAGTAAGGTAAAATATCAAGCTTTTCCTTTGGATAAGGAACAGGTACAACCGATAGAAGAGATAATTGTAAGCATGAGACATGCTGGGGTTTTAATAAGATGAGGAGTAAAGGACAAAGAAAATCTACCTTTTTTGAAAAAAAGTTTGGGAAATGTTTGTAGATTCAAAAATAAACCATACCTTTGCACCCGCAATTCGGAAGAAAAGCAATAATAAAGGATTGATTCGCTAGCTCAGCAGGTAGAGCACAACACTTTTAATGTTGGGGTCTTGGGTTCGAGCCCCAAGCGGATCACTTGAAAAAAGAGAATTACTTTGGTGTAACTCTCTTTTTTTATGCCTGAATTGCACTGGTTTACATGGGGCCAGCCGGGTTCTCCCACGGAAACCGGTAACATCAATCGCATCCTGCTACACATACGGTGGCATAAGCCTGCACGTATATATGTCATTGTGTTAGGTTCCGCCGCATCATAGGCATCTTCATCAGCCAATCCTAAAAGATCAGCTTTTATTCCTAATAAAATAAAGAACGGAAGTTTTTGAAAACAAACGGAACTATTCCCACTGAATTTCTATTAAAAATATAATCAGACTTTCATTTTCTCTTTTTCCAACGCCTCCTTCAATATTGTTCTATCAAGTTGCCCGGTACCAGAACGGACTATATACAGGGCGCACCGCCGCACCACATTGGCTATGGAGCCACCTGAAAGCTCTGTCTGGGCTGCCATATTTATCACTTCTTCAGCATCATTGTCCAACCAGTCCAACCAGTCGGAAGGGAGCATCTTGCGCCACAGTTCGGCACGCAGTTCCTCGGTGGGCATGGGGAAATAAATGACCGACTGGAAGCGGCGGGAGAACGCCTCGTCAATGTTCGAGCGCAGGTTCGTCGCCAGGATGATGATGCCTGGAAAATCCTCTATACGCTGTAACAGGTAGGCCACTTCCTGGTTGGCATGGCGGTCATTGGAGGTGTTCGTGGAGGTACGCTTGCCGAACAGCGCGTCCGCCTCGTCGAAAAAGAGAATCCAGTTGCGGTTCTCGGCAAGGTCGAACACGCGGGCAAGATTCTTTTCCGTCTCGCCGATGTATTTCGATACAATCATTGACAAGTCCACCCGATAAACATCCATTCCGTTCCTTTTACCCAACAAGGTGGCTGCAAGCGTCTTTCCTGTGCCCGAAGGCCCGTAGAACAGCGAACGATAACCGGCTTTTAGGAATCTGGACAGCCCCCAATCGTCCATTATGATTTTTCCTGATTCTATCCATGTGCATATCTCGTCCAACTCGGAAGCGACCTGATAATCCACGACCATATCTTCCCACTCCAGTGCCGTAGTTATGCGCTTGGCAGGAAAGCCTATATTATAGTCCGGCTTGTACTCCTTATCAAGCATCACGCGGCTGAGGAATTCTTCCGACACCCTCAGCTGTCCGCTCAGGAAAGGCTCACCTTCGTTGGCTCCCTCCAGCCGGAGGATGTTTCTGCCGTAGAACCAGTGGTCTTTCTGGAACATGCTGACTACCGATTTCCGTTTCTCCACATCCTCTCCGGCGATGATGAACGAGGCCGTCTCGCCTGTAGGCAGGAAGCCTCCGTGCGAGAGTCCCTTCCAGCCGCCGAACTCCGTATATTGGCGGTCGAAGTTCTTGTTCTGCACGAAGAAGATGTCCAGTACCTGCGGACAGACGTGGGGCATCAGGGCCAGCATCACGACTGTCCGTTCCTGAAAGGTTATCTGCTGTACTCCTGTCTTTTCCTCCATCCACCCGTTGGCAGGTGGTTTTACTTCCGCCAGTGAGGTATATTCGCATTCTTGCTCGAAATAGAGCTGTATGGCAACCGTCAGAACTTGGTTGAACCAGACAATATAATCATTCATACCTTTTCTATTTACAGACTGTTAGCCTTTGCACCCATCACATCCGCTTCATGTTCCAAACCGGCATTGTCATTCACAGGCATTCCGCCTATTTCTGTTGTCGGTTCCACACGTCCCGCCATCTGTTGTGCCACGTGCCATGCCTCATGGGGCAGATGTTGTTCCTGACCGGGAGCCACGTGTATGTCCGTTCCCTGTGTGTAGGCCAGTGCCTGCACGGTGGCAGGTTTGTCCGAGTTATAATGCACCCGCACATCGTCCATCGCAAAGCCGGACAGATTCTCGACACCGGCTTTCAGGTTGTCCGGCATTCCGGTCTCATTCGGTTTCTGTTGCATAGTAGTGTCCGATTTCATCTGTGAAGCTTCGTCCTCGTCTTCCTCGCGTTGGATGGTTCCGTCAAATTTCCCTTGCAGCGTATCCTCCTCTTCATCTTCCCCCACACGTTGCACAGGCTGTTCGAACTTTCCCTGCAAGGCATCTTCCTCATCTTCGCCCACACGTTGCAACGCGGCATTCAGACTGCGGTTGTCAACGAATTGCAATGCGCCGCCACCGTCCTGCTTCTGCTGGAGGGTGCGTGCCGTCTTTTCCTGATATACTTTCTCTGCTTCCATATTTTCTATTTTTATAATGGATAATCCGATTAAAATCTCTGTTTCTCATGCCAGGATACCTGTATGTATTTCTTCAGCCATGGGAAACGTATCTGCCGGAATGCCCATGGGATGGTGTCGAGCAGGATGTCGTACGCACGGCTTTCAATCGTCAGCAACCATTTCTCGTCCTGTTGTTCCAGCCGTCCGTCGCGCTGGATGAAGCACTGACGGAATCCGTTTACCGATGTACCGTCCATGGTCGACCAGTTGTTTTTTATGCATGCCAGCATTTTGTCGACTATCTCTTTTTCTTCGTCCGTCAATTCTACTCGTTTCGGCAGCGGAACCTGTGCGGGCAGGGCGACAAGCAGCCGGTTAAAGGCCAGTTCCGGCTCCCGGTAGTCTTTTTCTTCCGGGTTTACCAGATATTGCAGCAGGAACATGGCGCGGATTCTTGATGCGGTGTCTTTGAAATGGTTTCTCTTCTCGTCCAGATAACCAAGCAGGGCGAACAGGCGCAGGAACCAAGGCGAGAGCAGGCACAGTCCGGCATTGCCGACAAGTGTCACCTCCAGTTCATCTTCCCGGCTGCTCTCCAATACTCTTTCTTCTTCCGGGGTTATCCCCAGACTTTCCAACATGTTACTCATAATTTCTTCTTTTTTATTTTCAGTTATATTTTGTATGACAGGAAGCGACAGCACGAATGAGTGTGTTACTTCCATTTTATCTACATAATAGGCGAACTTTACGGCATCATTTTCCGCAAGGTATGTTGCCACTCCGTATGTCAGCGTCGCTTCATCCGCCAACTTGCTTTGTTCCAGATATCCAACGACCTGCCGCAACAGTTCCTCCAAGGTGAGGGACACGCTTGCCGCCAGGCACAGCCATTCTGAATGTTCGGTCCATTCTGTCCATTTATCCAACGGCAGCCTGCCTTGTGCCGCCAATCTTTGTATATAGCTCAACAGTTCCGTTGGACGTGAACGCATATAGCCGCAAAGCAATCGTTTCCGTACCTCTTCGGGCAGAGCGTCATCCGTAAGCATTTCCAAAGGAAGGTCGGTAACATCCTCACTTCCATAAAGGTGTGACAGGAAGAAGACCGTCATCTGCCGGATGCTCTGTCTTTTCCAGTCCGTAGTGCCTGTCCATAGCAGAAGAGCGTTCATCATGTCCGTTGCCGATATCCGGTCAGCCGACCGGATACCCAGCCATTCCATCAATTTTATAAAAGCGGTAGGATTTCCCAATCCGGATACGGAAGAAAGCACGGTTATCATACGTCTGAGCATTGCCTTGTCCGCCACATGGGAGATGCGCCGGATAAGTTCCGTATCAGGATTATTCTCTGACAGTTTAACGAACGCTTCCGGCTCTTTATCCAATACGCCAGCTACAAGTTGATATAGTTCCGCATCATTCAACCGGCTGTATTCAGCCAGCAGTCTTTCGGAAGTCGCGTCCTCTGATGCCGGGAGTGCTGTAGTATCCTTGCCTCCCAAGCCCAGTCCATCGGTCACTTCGTCCTGCAAATGCTTCCATTCCTTATTGTCGTTGTAGTCCGTTCTCCTTGTATATACATAATGCAGATGTTCCAAGAACTTCCCGACCACTTCCTGCTCCGTCAGATTCCTTCCCCTTAGAGTGTCTTCGTCCTGCATGAACAGCAGAAACGCTTCCGACAACGCAGTTGTAAAGGACAAGTTGGTATGAGAGAGGAAAGCGAACCGTCCCCGCTCTTTCTGCAACCAGTCAACTGTCCGTGAAAGCAACAGCGCCTGTTTTGCATCCGCTTTTTCCACTACGTCCGACAACACTTCCATCGGAATGTAGGTTGCCGTAAGGGAAACAATTTCTTCTTTCTGTGGCAGCTTACGGAGTATTACAATCAGTTCCTGCGGCTTCTCCCGTGCCAGTGCCTGCAACAGCTCGCGTTTGGATTCGGCAGTGACCTCCCTACTTTCCAGCCATTCCATAAAGCCGTCGGAGGTATTCCAATCACTTTCCAACAGTGTTTGAACAGTATTTGAATGCACCTTGATATGCTGCGACCATTGTTCAAACATGGATATGGTACGACGCACACGGAAACCACCGGTATAAAACAGCAACTCCATCAGTTCAAGAGTCTCGTCCTCTTTCATTCCGTCAGCCGCAATGTCTCCGGCCATCCCGTATAATAACCACTTTGTTACCGCAGAAACATTTTCCTTTCCGAACAAGGCAGTTAGAAAAAGAGAGGACAGTACCGGGAACGGACTTGCCATACCTGTTTGTACTTTTACTTCTTTTGCCAGCCATACGAGCACCTGTACGCTCGGTGTCAGGGAGCTGTCTTGCAGGTATGCGGAAACCGCGTTTCCCTCGGCAAACAACCGGTCTATCAACAGCATCAGTTTCTCCGTTTCTTCCGTTCCGATGTGGCGAACAACCATCTGTCTGATGATAGATTCCGTTGCGGAAACACTAATTCGACTGATTGTCTCCTCCAATAATCCCTGCTGAAGCAGTTTTTCTATCACATCCTCATAGTTGTCCTTATGCCGTTCCAGAAAAGAAACAATCAGCCTCCGTTTCACCGTCTCAGAAATATTCCCGGCAGCCAATAGCATTCCGAGCCGTCGGATGCTTTCTTTTATTTCCTCATCGTCTTTCATGTCAAAAGACTCAAAAGCTTCTGCCTTGTTTTCCGACAAATGAAGTTCATTCATCCATTCCTCAACTGTCGTCTCATTATCCTTGACGGTTATTTCGTTTATTCCTTTGTGCATCCATTGCAACAATGACTTACTCTTCTCGTAATTGGGAAGGGCATAACCATTGCCTTTTATCCAAAGCAGCACCGCTTTACGGAAAGTAATCGTAAAATCTTCGTAACTCAATCCGTCCGCCAGCCTGTTATCTTTAACAAGACCGGTCATATACCTTACAACTCCATCCACCGTTTCCATCGCCGCCAACGATGTGGATGCAAGCAACCGTTTCCATGTCCTCTCATCCATCAGTCTTGCTGAGATAGCTATCAGTTCATCGTCATCCGTGACCTTACTTTTTAGCCATGAGATAAACGCCTCCGGTTTTTGCCGCACCATTATGGCTATCAACATTCGCTTGTCCGCGTCACTTCGCCTTGCATCTTTCAAGAAGGCACTTACATCCTTCCTGCTGAAATCTGTCAGCGAAGAAATGTCATTTTCCACTGAAACGATTCCATCGGCAGTTTCATCTCCTGACATATTCATGCCGGGAGAGAAAGCCAGCAGCGACAACTGCATGAACACACGATAAAGTTGAAGATTATAATAGCCGTCAGATGCAGGCGAACCGTCGGCATTACGGGGCTGCATATTGTATATCGCATTCAGCACCTCCTTGTAGTAGGTTGCTCCGAACACTTCCAGCAAGAAGGCTGCGGTCAGTTCCGGCTTTGACAGGTAGAGCGTATGGTTACGTTTGCGGACAAAGGTCAGCAGCCGGTAGTGCAGGTGGCTGATGAAGTCACTCTTACCGCCGAATATGGCGACCCCGTTATAAGGGTAATACTTGATAAGCCATTCGTACAGGTAATGCCAGTAGGGTGGCAGGTCCACCTCGGCGTGCTCTCCGGCTTCCTCCTCCATAATCTTGCGTACGGAACGGGTGCCGAGCAGTTCCGCCATACCGTGCAGCCGCCCGTCCTCCTCTGTCTCGTGGATAAAGCGCATGGGGACATCCGGCTGTATCTCCAAGAAAATCTCCATGAAGCGGCGTTTCCCGTCCTTTACGGAAAAGGTCCGGTCCATGGCGATGGAATACAGACGGACAAGCACGGCGGCATGGTCTGTCTGCAACAAAATCCGTCTCAATACATACTCGTTTGCCATGCACAGGCCGGCAATTTTTTCCAGACAGCTTTTATCCGGTCCAGCCACGCTTTCAAGTTCTCTTGAAAGGTCAAAATCCATGTCAGTCCATTCGGTCTTCTGTATTCCATACTCCAGATAGTACAGCAGGTTGGCCAAACGCGCCTCCGCCGTTGTCGCTTCTTTCTCATCCGCAGGTGCGGATGGCAAGTAAGGCAACGCTTTCATCAGTTCCTCGCGCAGTCTCCTTGGAAATTCCGAATAGAAATCCTCCTGCGGAATGCTGCCCAAGTCAAGGTCGAGCTTTTCTATTTCGTGCAGCACCTTGTCTTTGTCATACACGGAAAGGCATTCCTCCACTATATTCTCAAGACAGGTATGGCAGAAGCTGTCCCAGTCCGCATACAATCCTTGCGCGAACCGTTCGTCATCCATGACGAAATCAAACGACAGATGGTCAATGCTTATCATTATCCCGCCTTTCCCTTATTTTACTTTTTCAAGCAGGTCGCACATGCTCCTGTACAACACCATCTTGTATTTATACATCTCCTTGTTTCCCATCGCCATCATGATTCCCCTGTAGCATTTCTCGAACTCCATCATCTGCTGCTGGTCGAGCCAGTAAAGGTGGTAAGTCAGGTGGGCCGGAATGATGGTCCGTAACAATCCGTCGCACATCTCGCGGAAGCGTGCCGAGTGGAAACGGCAGGTCCATGACGGGAGCACAAGGTCAAGTTCGAAGGGCCGGCTCTCGTCCAGAAGCACCGGTTCGAACACATAGAGGGTCTCGCACTCCCTGTTGAGCTTCCACAGGAATCTGCGCAGGACTACTGCCAGCGCGTTCAGCTTATTCCTGTCCCGGTCGCGTCCGAGGTTCGTCCAGCCCTTCCTTTCCCGGTTATGGAACACCAGCATGTAGTAGCCCCGGCCGGCATTCACTATCCGGTAGTTGTCCAGCCGGATGCCGTTACGGAAAAGGTCGCGGCTTATCTTGTTCTCGTTAAATATCGGCAAGTCCTGGCGCAGGCGGGTGTAGTCGTCACGCGGGTCTTCCTCTTCTTCCGCCTTGTCCATATCTATCTTCTCCACCTTGTCGGCATCCAGCATCCGCTCGTCAATCAGTGCGGATTCCGCTTCCGCCGACCAGCTTTCCCCTTTCTCCTCCTCGATGAACCTCAGATTGTAGCCGGGCAGCACGTTCCCCACCGTACGGTCCTCGCTTCCGTTCGTTCCCAGCATCAGGCAGAACCATTCCTTCACCACGGGCACGTTGTCCTCGAAACGGGGGTTGGTGATGTCCCTCGCCTTCGGGCGGTTCTTGGTCAGATAAGCCGCATGCCGCAGGAAAGCCATACGCCGTTGCAGGGTTTCGTGGGGTGTTTCCCCATAGCTGTCGAACTCGTTGAGCCATCCGGGGTGGCTCTCCACTCCGTATAGATTGTCGAGGAAGTCGAGATAGAGGCTCTTCAGCCTGTACAGGCCCTTTGCCGCCGGACGTTCCGCTTCTTCCTCCTCAATGGAGAGTGCCTGCGGCAGGTTTTCCACCTCGTCCAGACCTTTCTGTATCACCCGGTCATACAGTTTCAGATACGCCTCAAACGAAGTGGGCTTCTCCCGGTTCTCCGTCAGGCGGTAACACAGGGGGAAGTCCCCGGCCAGCGGAGCCTGTGCGAAGATGTCCCGGTAGTTCGCTTCCGGTCCGCCCCAGTCATATACCTTTGGGGACACGTCTTTGTTGATGCGTCCTTGCGTATAATAGAGGGTACGCAGCAGGTTTCCGAACCGTTCGATGTCCACGGGCATCTCCGTCTGTCCGCAACGGATGCGCACTTTCAGTTCGTCCTTCTCTTTCGGGATTTCCAGGCCATACCCTTTCGAGAAGTCGCTCTGCGGCTTGCCGTCCTTCATCAGATAGCAGATGCTGAACGCGCGTATGCCGTCCAGTCCGCGCAGTTTCTTGTAAAGCTCGTATTCCGTATATTGTTGGCTTGCCATGATGATACGTGTGCCGTCCTCCGAGCCTTCCAGCCATTCCTCCGGCGGAAGTTCCGAGGCCAGGCGTTCCTCCTCCGTACAGAGGTGTGCCGTTCCCGACAGGTAATGCAGTATCGTGCCGTATATCCGGGCGAGCAGCAGCGTGGCGTCGCATCCCGGCTCCAGTTCCAGTTCGGCCTGGAACTCCAGCTTGTCCTGCAGCACCACCGCCACATGGTTCAGCCGTTCGCACAAGTTGCGGTGGCTGTTGTAAATCTCCTTGATGCGCTTCACGATGGCGGCCTCGTTCCCCTCCTCGAAAGGGGAAGGCGTGAAGCTCACTTTGTATCCGCCCGTTTCATCATCACACTCCACCGCCACATTCTCTATCTCCGGGAGGCGGGCGAGCAGCAACCGCCGGTAATCCTCCGTCGTGACGGGGGTGGTGGTATAGACCTCTTCGGGAGGCAGCAGTCCGTAGCGTTCCGGGCGGAATGCCCCGTCTTCCGTTGTCAGATAGTCGGCAATCGGGAAGCCGAGCTTGTAGTCCAGTTCCGCCAGCGCATAGTCGGCCACATTCGTCAGGGTCACCCCGGGGTCGTGCGCGTTGAAGTCCGTCCACACGTTCCCCGACATCCGCTGCACCTCCTCCAGTGTCCGCGCCTGCAGGCGTGAGAACAGCTCGTCGCTCTCCGCCTGTTGCCTGATAAATGGCTGTTTCCGTTCTTCACCCATTCTTCTTTATTTTTTAATTTACTATGCCTTGTACACTTCCACAATCCTGCACCGCACCTCGCCGCCCAGCCGTCTCTTCGTGCGTATCTGCAGGCTTGAACTTCCGTTCCAGCGGAGCCGGATGCTGCCCGACCATCCCCACCAGTGCTTCTGCGGCGATTCTATCCATTGCTCCACATTGTTCATCCATACCGCCGTGGCGCGTGTCAGCCGGCAAAGCCCCACATTGTCAGTACAGGAGGCGTGGATGCGGAACACGCGGCAGTCCGCATCCCCTTGTGCGGGACTGACAGGCGCATCATGCCACTTCCTGTCGGCGGGGATGGTGAAATATCCGTCCTCAACGGCAGGTGTGGGTTCCGCGCCGCCGCCACCGGGCAGTGTCACCGTCTTGTCCTGCGAAATCCCGACGACCGTCTCTCCGTCTTCGTTGCTGATGACCAGTTGCTTGTCTTTCGTCACGCTTATCGTCCATGCGGCTCTTGCTCCGTCTTCCGGCTTATCCGTAAACAGTCTGATGTCCAGCTTCCCGGCTTGTACGGGATAGAAGGCCCAGCCGGTGGCGGTCTGTTCCACCTGCCCGTCCTCGGCGATGTTCGCCATGGAGTCTATCAGTCCGGCGAACTGCTCTTCCGTGGGCACGCAGCCTTTCTTGAAATATTTCTTCAGCTCCTCCCTGTTCTGTCTGATGTTGTCTCTGTCCATAAGCTCTTTTTATTTTATGATGAAACTGCTTTCTATCTCGGTACTGTCGATGCCGTAGTCGGGAGAAAGCAGGATGATTTCTATTTTAGGTACCAATACGCTCCAGGGTCTCTCACCTTTCAGGATGATGTCCCTGCTGTCGAAGTCCACCGCCGGAAGGCTCGTCTTATCGACGGACAACTCTGCTATCGCCTGCAGGTTCTCGTGATTGGCCATCCGCGAATGCAGTTCCTTGTACGAGAAACTCTGTTGCAGTTCGGGGATTTCCCCCTTGCGCTTCCAGGGGGCGAGATAGTTCTGTGCCAGTACGGTGAGGTCACGGACCACCTTGCCCTCGTCCCGCACTTTCTCACGCAATACCGCCTTGCAGACTACCTTCATTTCCTGATATGCCGGATTGATGACCTTCAATCCGGCAAACGGCGGGACGTATCGTTGCATCGTCCGCTGCATCTCTGTCAGTTTCCACAACGGTGAGAGATAGTATTCCCCATCCGCCGAGCGGCTGAAGGCCACCAGGCGCACTTCTCTTTTCTCCTTTCCGGTGCAGGGGATACAGACCGCCTTGTCCACCTCGGGGAAGTGTTCCAGCAGTATCCGCTCATAGTCTCCGGCATTGACCGCCCTGTGACGGTTGCCGATGCGTGAGGTCAGATGTGCCGAGAGGCCGCTTTCCGTTCCGGCGGGTCTGCCGCCGAATCCGGGCAGGGGCTGGACGATACTTTCTATCCGTCCGTCCGCCTCCGGCATCTGCTGTATCGTTCTGGCAGGCAGGGGCTGTCCGTCCCCGTTCAGTGCCGTCAGCAGGATGTGGTTCGTCCATACGCTGCGGATGGCCAGGCAGGAACTTGTGTCGCCTTTCACCGAAGCGCGCAACACTACCTTTCCGTCCCGGTTGCTGTCGTTTTCCGTAATCTTTTCGGGCAGTCTGATTACGATGAGTCCGCTTTGCGTCAGTCCGCAGGTCTCCTCGCCGGTCACCGCTGTGGAAGGGAGTTCCGTCCATACGCCGTTTTTCCGATATTCCCAGGCAAGACCGGTACCACTGTGTCTGGATTCGGGCATCCGGTAGGGGATATTCTTCGGAGGTATCACCATGTCAAGGTAGAACCGCAGGGTCTGTTCACCCCCGGCATGAAGGAATGAGAAGTACAGCGCCTTGTCTTCCCCGTCGGCAAACCGGCTCTTGAAAGGAGTCCCGCCGCCGTCCGGAACCGCTATCAGCTCGGATTGGGGGATGACGGACAGCTTTTCCACCGCCTCGTATTCCAGTTCCACATCCGCCAGTACCGGCACCGGCGGTTCTTGTGGCAGTTCCTTCCGTGCCTTCTTCTTGCAGCGGCTGTTGTATATCATGATGTCGGTAAACCGCTTGCGGTATTCGTCCGTGCCGAAGCCGATGGAGGGGGAGACAAGCGTGGCGCGGAAGAATCCGTCCTTGTCGCGGCTGTATTCATAATCGCTGCCTGGCGTATATTCCCCTGCTCCCGGGAAATTGAAAAACACATCGGCAGGGCGGAGCTTCCCTTCCCCGTCAAAATTGAAAAGCGGTTGGGAATTGCCCCCGCAGGGATTCCAGACGCCTTTTTCCTGCCATTCAGTACTTACTTTGAATGAGGACGCATCCACGCCGTAACCTTTGTACAACTCGTTTAGCCCCTTTTCCGTATCGGGCACTTTCTTCCAGTTGCCTTTTATATGCACCCCGGTCAGAGGCTTCAATCCCATTTCCCCGTTGCCGGACAGGAACCATGCGCCGCATTCCGCCTGTATGCCGAACGGCTGGAACGGCTGGGTGGTGTCCACCTCGCCCAGTTCGTTGTAGAAAGTGAAGTTGCGTATTCCCTTTACATGGACCCGTATCTCCGCTTCGCCGGTTTCCATCCGGCTTATCCGGTCGTATGCCCCGTCATCCCCGTTTGTCAGGATGCGCAGGACGGGATAAGCTGTACCCTTTCCGTGTATTTCTTCGTTGCACGCCGTCGGCAGCGTTCCGTCCCGTTCGATGGGGATACGGAAGCATAGTTTGCCGTTATCGGCAAAGCACTCGCCGCGTTGCTCCTCCCAACCGCTTTCACCGCTGAGCTGGAAGGTGAAGCCTTTGATGCCCTGTCCGTCGGGAGGCAATATGCCGGCCGGGGCTCCTTTGATGCCGAAAGAAACGGTTATCGTCCGTTCGCCCTCGTTCAGGATGAACATGGAGGATTCTATCTGCCATCCGAAAGCCAGCGCCTCGCCCTGCTCCGGGTCGAACAGTGTTTCGGCGGCTGCCGCATCTTCCGGACGGATGGTCTGTCTGCGTATGCCGGTGGTGTCTCCGTTTTTCAGGAGGTACACGGCATCCACTTCCGCGCACTCCATGGGGCTGACTGTCTCGTCTTGGGTAGTCCGGTAAATCAAATCCTCGCCTTCGGCATTCTGTCCGGCGATGAACTCTTGTCCGGCTTTCAGGGTGAATTTCTCTGTCGGACGGACTGTGATATAGGCATGGTCCTGTATGACAGCCTCCGGCTTCACGTGCAGTATTTCATTCCGGTAGAAAGAGGGAAGCTCTGCCAGGCGTTGGTTGAACGTATCTGCAAGGCTGCAATAATTTCTTACGTAGGCAATGAGTAGCGACAAAGCCCCGTCCACATCGCCGCCGTTCTCTATCTGCTCCAGATAGTAACCGGCATGTTCCTGTATGGACCTGACGGTGCGCAGCATACGGTAATATCCGTGCTTCTCCGCCTCGTCCTCCACCGGGAGCGACCTTTTCAGGCTGTCCCTCAGTTGGACGGCGACCGTCACGGCGGGGCTTTCATTCGGTCCCGTCCTCCAGCTTTTGTCGATAAATGCCTCCAGCCGTGCCGTCCATCTTCTGATGTCGGTTTCCAGCTTGTCATGAAAATCAGATTCTCCGGTGGTTCCCTGCGCGTCGGCAAAGCTCTCGTCATAGCCGGACAGCCGTTTGCGCATGAGGTCGGCAACTACGGTCAGCACATGGTTCTCCAGCAGGGGGGCAAGCGTGCCTTCCTGTCCGTCGTCATCGCGATACTCCAGCCCTTTGCTATAGCGTGCCAGCCGGTGCAGCAGCCTTTGCCAGCTGCTTTCCATTGCCGGGAGACCGTGCAGTTGCACTGGGTCGGTTTCATAGTCTGTGCGGAGCGTGCCGCTGTGTCTGTCGTTTGTTGCCATAGGCTTGTTATATCGTTTTAATGTCTCACTATTTTCTGTGTTCTTCGATACTTGGGAAAAAGAAATCGCCTTGCTCTGGCAACATCGGATTGCAAAAACAAGGCGGAATAATGGGGATGAAACGGGGACTTACAGTAAGTCCGTAATGGCTTTCGCCGGAATTTCCAGTTTGGAGAAGGCGAACATTTTTTTTCCCAAGTCCTTCAGCGAGGCTCCGATGTGATACACATCCGTACCGTCTATTATCAGAAAGCGGTCGTGACTCTTTTTGTAGGCATGTATCTTTATCGGAGGGTATTGGCTGTTGTGGCGGTTCAAGTCCAGTTGAAGCCGGCTGCTTATTGTCTGCGTATAGATGTCGGCTTTCACTCCGTTGTTCCGCTTGCTGAGCATCAGCAATACTGATTCGTCCACATAATTGTCTATCAGCAGGATGGATTTCTTTGCCGTCCGTATCAGGTCTATGGCGAACTTGTAGGCATCGAACAGCTGGCCGTCATAGAATATGCCTTCTACCGGTGGCAGCGAGGTGCGCACGAAGAAGTCTATCTTGCCGTCTATCCTGTCTAAACGTTTTTCATGTTCTATAAACTTGCTTTCCACCCGGTGCTCAAGGTTACTTAACCGTTGGTTCACTGAATATCCTTTCAATAAATATTCCTTCAGTACCTTGTTCGCCCATTGGCGGAACTGTGTGCCTCTTACCGACTTAACTCGGTATCCGACAGATATTATCACATCAAGGTTGTAAAAGTTTGTGCGGTATTTTTTACCGTCAGCGGCAGTACGTAAGGATTCCTTACATACTGAATTTTCGACCAATTCACCCTCCTTGAATATGTTACGAATGTGCAGGGTAACATTGTTTCTCGTGGTTTGAAACAACTCTGCCATCTGTGCCTGTGTCAGCCACACCGTTTCCTCTTCCAGCCGCACTTCCAGCTTCACCTCGCTGTCCGGCTGATAGAGTATGATTTCTCCTTGATTCTCCATTTATATCGTTTTTATTTTTTCAAGAGGACAAAGGTACTATATTTTATCTGTCAGTCAGCCAATTGTCATTGCTTTCTTTTCCTTATTTTAACCCACCGGATTCATTGAAGAGAAACGGTGCATCCCTATCGTCGTATTAATATTCTTTAGTTCGTAACTTTTGCCAAATTAGCGCAATTTCAGAAAGGACGGCAGTATAGGCAGATTTTGCTCAAACTGCCAACTGTCCGGAAATCCTAGGCAGTTGAAGATTTTCGTCATTAGCCATGTGTTCCAAAATGGAACATGGTTTCCATTATTCCTTTTTCCCAATACGTCAAAGAGCGAATTTCAATTTTAGACTTAACAGAACTAATCTGTCTAAAGTCTGTATATTCTGTTTTCGTTCCATCGGATTCTTGCGGTTTGCAAATCCGATGGAACGAAAACACCGCCGGCAATGCGTCCAACACCCATAGCGGTCAGGCTTTCATTTTATATGTGATCGAATCAGCTCAGGTTTTCCTTGTACTGAATAGAGGTACTGTCTGCGCTGCTGTACGCCGTCAATATACTTGTAGCCCACGTGCATCCACCTGGGTACGCCGTTGGCATCCTCCTTCTCGGAAATGAGCTGGTCGAAGGCGCGGTTGGCAAGGAACGTGCGGCAGAAACGCTTGAACTCCAACATTTTTCCATTAATGGGGATGAGGTCGAAAGCATAGCCGTAGCAATGCGCCGAGGTGGACGAGCCGTGCACCTCATCATTCAGTTTCGGGCAGCGATAGCCGGAAGAAATACGGATGCGCACTTCATTCCAACGGTGCTGCTTGCTGTGCCGTTCCCACGCCTCACGCAGCGGGTCCAGCAGCGTTTCTACGGACTCCACGATGTGCGCCGCTATCTCGGCCGACGGTGTATTGTTGATATTTTCTTTCTTTGCCGTGGCAGAGAAGATACATTCTTCCATTTTAAAATATTTCATAAGCTTAAAGTATTATATGTTATACATTTCTGATTTTCGTTCCATCGGATTTTGAAAAGCTATTATACGCCACCTTTCTTCTTCGGTACGAAGTTTCTTGATATTGAAGTTTTTAATCTTTGCCATAATTTTCTGTTTTTAATGGTTGTTCTTTTAATAAAGTTATGCTATTGCTCCGGAGTCCGTGCAGTCGCGCCGGGTCGGTCTCATAGTCTGTGCGGAGCGTGCCGCTGTGTCTGTCGTTTGTTGCCATAGGCTGTTGTTTTTATCTGTTTCTTATCACTTTATATTTACTTATGACTATTGGAAAAAGGAAACCGCTTTCCTTTTACTGTATTCAGGCAGTCAAAGGAAAGCGGAATAATGTGATGTATGGCGTTGTCTCTTATTTACTGCCCAGCTTGCTCTCTATCTCCTCAATCGTGGGCAGAGATGACTTGAAACCTTCCGGCAACACGTTCACGCCCTCAAACTCGGATATGCCGATAGGCTGGTTGTAGCCTTCGAGCGAATATTGCGCGAAGATGTTGTCCTTATTCTTGCATATCAACAGACCGATGGTTGCCCTGACGCTCGTAGAGGTTGGTATCGATGAAATTGAGCAGCAGGGCGCGGCTCCAACTATTCTCTATGGTTTTGCGCATGAAGAACAATGCTTTCTCCGGAGTATCATGGAATTTGTCTATGAGCAACTTGTGGTGTCCCCACGGTATTATGAACACGTCGTGCATAATCTGGTTGGAGATATTTGCCAAATTCGTCCCCAACTTGGGGGCGAATTGACGAATAGCGACTGTAAAGCAAATAAAAGTTCTTCATATACTTTACATTTGTTTCCGAAAAACAATTTGCGCCGGGCAGTGCCGCCTTCAAGTCGCGGCACACGTTCTTATAGAAACCGTCACCCCATTTGCTTTCCGCATGCAGTTCCACAATGTCTTTTCCCAACGACCAGTAGAACATCAGTTTCTCACTGTTCACTTTCACCGCCGCCTTTATCTGACTTTGGCGGTAGCGCGAACACAGCGATGTTATCCACGTCACATAGTCCTTGTCTTGTATAATTAGTTTCTCCATAGAATACCTTTCTGCTTGATTTATAACAACAAAAGTACGGATTTTCTTCCGCATTGCCAATGTTTTCAGACTGTTTATTCCATTATTCCTTTTTCCCAATATGTCAAAGAACGCTTCTGTTATTTTGCATATCCCGAACCGCCATCCCGTATTGCCTCAACTACAAGTCTGTACTTCCTTTAGTACAAGCCGGTACTTCCGTAAGTACAGATTTGCGGTTCGGGAAGGTTGGTTTTTCGCTCATCTTGTCCTGCCGGGACAAAACGGAAACCGCCCCTCAATTCCATCTGTTGTAAAGAATGGAATTGAGGGGCGGAAAATAAGAGAGAGAATATATTTATATATTATTCTTCAAAATCGTCATCAGAAATGGTTTCCAAATCGAAATACAACAAGCGTGTTTCTGAATCGGCATCCTCCTCATTCAGAGGAATGAAACCATTCTTCAGATAGAAAGGGATGGCTGCGGCATAAGCGTCCACCGTCAGGAATCGGCATCCGGTCTTGTTGTCAACCACAAAGTAACTCTTGATAAAGTCCAATAAAAAAGAACCTATGTGCAGTCCTTTTGCTTCCCGATTGACCCCCAAACGGCAAATCTTTACGGCAGGGTAGCTTTTCAGCCGCTTCTCATTCACGAACCGATGCTTTCTGAACCGGTTAAATTCCGTCTTGCTTTCAAAGTCGTTCAGTGAAACCTTGTCGTTTGCCAGACTGAAGTAGGCCGTGACCGAATGGTTCTCCTGCTTCTTCTCCACAACATAACTGACGGCCAATAATGCCTGCCGGTAAAGCGAGGATTCCTTCAATATAAAATCGTTCAAATCCGCGTCTCCGCAATCGAACGATTTTATCATTTCCTTTTTATTCAGGCGGCGAACTTCATAAGTCGCTCTAAACATTTCTGCCGTCAGAACCATAATTTATCATTTCTTGAATGCAGCCATCACTGCATGATAGTGTTCCAGACGGATTTTTCTTTCTTCCTTTGTTTCCTTGGGCGGATTCTTCATCCGTTCCAAGAAGCGGCGTGCATCTTCCCCGAACAAGATTGGGGTTTCTTTAATGGGTCTTGCCATACATTATCCTCCTTTCATTTGATTTACAACGGCAAAGATACGCCATTCGCACTTCATCACCAAATATATTATTCTCTTATTTTCCGTTTTGTCCCAACATGTCAAAGAACGTATTGTGTTAAGCACCATGAAATGTGCTTATATAGTCTGTCTATACTTTATCATATAGCAGAATCCACTGTCACTTGCACTACGTACCATTTCTTGGCGGCATCCTTGCCGAGCGGATTGGGACGCTGAATGGGGTTTACTAAAATTGCCATAATACTTTTCGTCTTTTATGGGTTGATTTATAGGTTCCGTTCCTTTTGCTTTACTTCCTCGAACGGGTTGGGGAAGATTGGTTTCCGGCTCATCTTGTCCTGCCGGGACAAAACGGAAACCGCCCCTCAATTCCATCAACAGTTAAGAATGGAATTGAGGGGCGGAAAATAAGAGAATAGGAATGCTATGGGGAAAGATACGATTTATTTGACAAGTTGCATTAAATCGAAATACATGGGAAGGGTATCTTCACAGGGCGTATTCAGAAGCGGACGAAAACCGTTCTTCTCGTAAAAAGGAACAGCCGAAAGATATGCGTCAACAGTGAGGAAACGAGTGGCTGATACTGACTGCCGGTTGATAAGCATCTGCTTTACGGCGGAAACGATGTCCGTGCCGATACCTTCGCCACGATGAGAGGTCGCTACGCCCAGCCTGCCTATCTTGACAGCCGGATAACTGCCCAAATGCTTTCTATAAGGATAAGATTTACGCAACTTGCGCCAAAGGTTCTTGTCAATGGTTGTCTGGGAAATCTTATCATTAAGCAAGCTGAAAAAGGCGATTGTTGTCTCCTCGTCCTCCATTATAAACGTATTGGCTATTAATTGCTCTTGGTAATAGCGGGCATCTTCCAACAAAAAGCCATTCAAGTCGTCGTCACCGCAATTGAATGGCTTTATTTCGTTGGTATCTTCTATTTTAATCAGTCTCATAGAAAATATTACATCATGAATGTGGCTATTTTCTTCATTTTCTCATAAGCAGACTTAATCCGCTGCTTTTCTTGTTGGGAAGCTGGCTTGACATCTTCAATTGATTTCAAGAACTTCTTTGCATCTTCCCCGAACAAGATTGGGGTTTCCTTAATGGGTCTTGCCATACATTATCCTCCTTTCATTTGATTTACAGCAACAAAGATACGTCATTCGCACTTCATCACCAAATATATTATTCTCTTATTTTCCGTTTTGTCCCAACATGTCAAAGAACGTATTGTGTTAAGCACCATGAAATGTGCTTATATAGTCTGTCTATACTTTCGTTCAATCGGATTTTTTGTTCAATCGGATTTGCAATCAGATTGTCCCGAGTATCAGGATTTTCAATCCGAAACAATCACTTCCAGCAACCCTTTTCCTCCTGCATAGTCCACTGCCGAACTGTACAGATATTCTTCTTGTCGTGCAACCATTTCCTGCCTCACCGGATTGTCATGAATATAATTCAGCTTCTGCCGATAGAAATCGTGCGAACAGAAAAAATCGGGACGAGGATTAGCTTCGTAGGTGGTTCGGAGCGTGCCGTTATGCCTGAGAGTCTCTTTCGTTCAAGAGTGTTTGTCTATAAGTTGTCAATTCTACATTTTCTATTAGTTTACAAGCTGCATAATAATTGGCAATAGAATCATCTGATTTTGTTAAATCATATATTTCATAAGCTATAGGCATTTTTTCCCATTCACGTAAATTCATAAGCTGAATAGCCTTATACCAAATGCCTTTTTCATCGATATTTGCATAACCTTTTGTGTATTCATGCAGGTAATATGCGCATTTTTTATAAGCAGCAGTTAATGTGCCATTTTTTGTAATGAACGCAGCTGGGGAATTCCATCTGTCACTCTTATTATACCCGCCTAAATTTTCTGTAAACCATTTTTTTACATCATTTGAAAGGCGTTCTCTTGAAGCTGCATTTGGGTCTGGATTATAAAATGCAGCGTAAGCTTCTGCGAACCATTCATTAACAGCTGCAAATTGATAATTAGAAACCGCATATTTTCTTTGGTCTGCTCTGTAACTGCATGGGTTGCCATATTCATCATACATATAAATCTTATTATCACATGATAACTCGTCTATACATCCATCATCAAACATCCATGGATGATTAAAAGCTAAGAAACATTTCTTCTTTATTTCTTTGAGAATTTGCTTATTATCAACATCTTCACCTGTGATGCTGATACTAACATCATATGGAATTTCTCTTGAGCTATAATCTAAGGCAGATAAGAATTGTATAGGACTTATTACTGTATTTCTTCCAGTTTTAAAAGTAACATCTTCTTTGTTTACACGTACCATCTTTAAGATTTTGTCTAAAAATTCTTCTTTGTCAAGCATTTCCCATCCTCCAAACATAGTTTCTTTGGAATAATCATCTTGCCAATGTATCTGTTGATCAATAGAGTGACCTATTTCATGTCTTAAAGTCCACGACAACAATTTCTCTTGCGAATTGGCTTCGGACACACCAGCCATTACATGTCTAGGTTGGGAGTTCATATATTTTTCATCTATTTTTGAATTATATTGTCGTTCATTGCCATACCCAATAGTGGAACCTTTTTTTATAGAGCCTTTATCCATACAGTATCTTATCAAACCATACTTTTTACTTAATAAAGCATATAAAAAATCAGGCATACTTAATGGATTACAAATATTAATAGTACTTTCACCATCATAAGAACTGGCATTTCCCATGTCATTGTCTCCTGTCTTAATATGCCGAAGTCTCCCATTTCCTTTTAAATGAGCAAGAGGTAATATTTTCAAAACATCTTCAACTTTTGCAAGAATAAACCCACTTATGTCATCTGAAACAGTTACCCCTTTTTCTTCCGCTATTCTTTCCCGTTTTTGAGCTTCTATGAGCTCTTTAGCTAAACTTGTAATTGCCCCTACAGCTCCTCCAATTAAATTTCCAATGCCAGGTACTATAGAGCCTAGTATTGCTCCAGCTGCGCTACCTTTAAGTAAACGTCTTATAAAGGGGTTTAGCATTTGAATAGTCATTGGACGGGCAATAGGTGTATGTAAGCCATTATACATTTGTGATAAAGTTTGCATCTTATCATTAGGCTTTGATACTTTAGAAATAAAATGGATTGACGGATATTGTTGAATGAAAGTTTTCCTCTCATCCCGTATCTGCACCAACTGCCTCGCCCCACATTCCATCTGCCGAGAAACTTTGTTTCCCGCCTCATTCTTTAATTGCCTACCCGTGTACATATTCATTCTATTTTAAAGTTACTACAATTCCTTCTTTGAAATGCAGTCTCCCTGATGACAGGGAGAGCACCTTTCGACAACAAGATTTATCCCAACCGTCTTTACTCTTTCTTCTTCTCCGCCCTTGTACTTCTCCCTGCCAGCACCGCATTCGCCTGCTCAATAATCACATTCACATGGTCAATGAACGTGGCATACGCATCTTCGCCATTCACCAGCGCAAGCGCATTCACACGCTCCGCCAGCGCACGGAAAGCATCATCGGCATCATTGCGGGTCTGCTTCACAATACCGGTGATGCGGAGGGCGGCTTCGGCATCGCGGGCGGCAGAGGCGGCAGCGAACTCGTCACAGCGGGTCTGAAGCTCGGTGACCCAAGCGTCGATATAGATTTGCTTCTGCTTCTCGATACCGAGGGCGGCGAGGTCTTGCAGGAGATTGTGCAGACGACCGTACTCTTCGTTGTAGGCCATGGCGGTGGGGTTGCCGTACTTGGCGATGAGGGCGGAAGCTTCGGCGGCAACGGTACGGAGGGCTTCAATGGGGTGACCCAGCATCGCCTTTGTCTGGGCATTGAGTCCGCTCCATGCGGCATCCGCCATTTCGTCGGCACGGGTCACGGCGGACGACAGAAAGTTGCTTGTACTGCCTTTCAGGGCATCATCGAAGGCGGTGAGGGCGGCTTTGTAGGCGGCTACCATCGGCTTGTCGGTCTCTACGGTGAGCAGGGCGGTTTCGGCCTCGATGCGTTTCTGGAAGCCGAAGTCTTCTTCGGTACGAAGTTTCTTGATATTGAAGTTTTTAATCTTTGCCATAATTTTCTGTTTTTAATGGTTGTTTTTTTGATGTTATTTTAAACGGACAGGGCAACTTTCTGCAAAGTCGGACTGTCGCTGATGGTGATATAGCTTCTTTTAACAAATTCGGGCTGTCGCTGGTAGCGACAAAGCATCTTTTTACATTTTTGCACTGTCGCTGACAGCGACGAAGCAACTTTTAACAAAGTTGTGCTCTTGCCCGGAGTTTTTATTTTCCACTGAATCAGAGTTCCCACTTCATGGGCTGCACGGAGTTCATTTATCTTTGTCTCACTTTGCATCCCCCGAAGTCACGCTTCGGATAGCGGATTATAAATCCTGATACGCATAGCCTGCGGATTGCAAATCCGTAGGAACGGGCATCTATTAGCATTTCATAACAAATTGTGCAAATGAATCAGGATTTATGTTAGAACTATTTTGTTTATTTTCAATATCTCTTTTCGCAGCATCTTTGTCGCAAGTGCAAGAATATTCATTTACACCTGTAAGTCCTCCACATTTTATATGAAAACACTCGTGGATTAAAGTCTTTGAGATTTCATCCTCATCATCTCCATGTGCAGTAATGTTTAACGAAATCTCAAGTGGCCCATTTGGAACAGAAAGTGCAAGTATTCCATCTGTATGCAACTTATAGATTTTTAGATCATTATCTGATATAGCATCTATCACAAGAGCAATACAGTTTTGTACTATTGGATCTTGAGTTTCATTTTGGGATAAAGTTAAATGACTATTTCCTTTATTTATTGCACTATTAACCAAACTTTTCTGATTAAATCCCCATCTTGAGATTTCTCCTGCATAAGTCTTATTAATGAAACTAACAAATTGAAGCGGCTTGTTTTGGATAATATTATTTGCCCTTAAAAGCTGCTGCATTGTCACACATTTATGATTAACTGTTTTTTTATTCTTGATTTTCTGTCTATTACAATTAACATCCTCACCACCTATAACTCTATTCATATTTTCCTTATTTTGTCTTGCTTCGTACATAATCACTCAATTTTAAAGTTAATACGATATTTCGTTTCTCTCTGTTTCCCTTTGCTTTTCCCGAAGTGACACTTCAGGAAAAGCAAGGAGATATTTATTAGCAGTCAGCAAATCTGACATAACAATCATTCAATCCTGCCAATATGGTCGCTGGCATACTTAGTGCTGTTTACTGTAACACCGGCTTTAATGGTGACGGTGCCGCATATTCCACCTTTACCACCGATACCTATCTTATCGCAGTCTGTTCCGCTTGCCGCTGCCGTAACCACAGTATTTTCTCCGGATATTGTAATATTTCCACATTCAGGATCGTACCGATGACCACTTCCACCTGAGCCAATACCGGCTCCGGACTGACTTCCACCTGTAGCGGTAATAGTACCTCCTGTTATGATGATATCCCCACATACACATCCACTTCCTGCTCCTATTCCTGCCGATCGACTACCGCCAGTTGCTTCTATTTTGCCCCCGTTTATTGTGATAGAGCCACAGTTAGGATTATTCCACCCAGTCCAATAGGACCCAATTCCGCTTCCATCTAAAGCCTGACTAGTAGCCACAATATGTCCACCATTGATAATCAGGCTTGCCCCTTCACAAAGGCCCAAGCCTCCAGCATTATAAGAAATCCCTCCAGTCAGTGTCAATTTGTCGTTATCTGTTCCGTTAATGGTCAACGTACCTCTTATGACAGTTAACGGGCAGCCATACGTGGCACCGTTGATTTCATTAGTACCCGATAACAATAGCGTTGCAGAGCCATTTATTTCTATGGTATTGACTTCGGTGGTAGGGGCAGCGAGTTTTACGTCCTTCAACATGACCTTTGCATTGTCTTGGATGACTATCCTTTTATTCAGCTCGTTTCCTCCACCATCAATGATAATAGACTTGCCGCTTTCAACGGTACAGACTTCTTCCGTTTGGTCTGACAACGTTATGGTTTTGCCCGTTACCCCAATTCCCATCTTGTATATTTTCGCTGCTTCAGGAGTGACAGCGGTAGAAAGTTTACTCCATGCCCCATTGTTCGCCTTGACTTCTTGTATCTGATAACCCGGATATACATTGGCTTCAAACACCTTGTCGGCCACCTTATACATTTTTATTTCACCTACATTCGCACCATTGCTCAATGTACCTTTTGAAAGGGCGCAGGTGGTGTAGCTCTTTATGCTGACATTATCCACCAGACTTGCTATCCCGCCGGTAAGCTCCACACGCACCTTGGCAAGAGCGTGGGAGAATGCCAGCGATACTTCTGTGTTGAAATTGGCAGTTTCCTGGGCTGTCACCACATAGGCAAGACCTTTTGTCTGATCGCTGAGATCGACCGTTTCGTTGCCAGACGAGGTGTACCACGCCCGGATGTTCTGACCATCTGCTTTGCTTGGCCAATAAGCGTGCGCATCGCCATCTGCTACGGTCAGACCGCTGCTTTGGTAAGTGTATGTGCCCGGTGTAACATCGCCTATTTGTACCTTTATCTTATCTCCGTCTTCCCACGCACTGCTCTTTCCGTCAGTTGTGTTTTCCGCCACGCGTGTCTGCGGAGTATCCGCCCCCCACGGCTCGGCATTGCTTTCCGTCGTTATACTTACGCCTGCTATCTGCAAGGGGTATTTGCCTTCGGGCAAGTCCTGCACCGTGCCATCCGTCAGTTCATCGCTTGCACAGGCGGCGAGCATGAGAGCCGCCAAAGCGGTGTAGGCTGTTTTTATCAATCTTAGTCTGTTCATATATTTTCGTTTTTTAAATTTGTTCCTTCATTCAGATAAAACGGATAAACCATATTGTTGCGGTTGTTCGTGCGGATAACCGTGTAGGCGAGGTGTATCAGCAACACGCCCTGCTCCGGCTGTTCCTCGAACGACACTTCCTCCAGCGTGATGCGCGGCTCATAGAGGATGATGGCCCTCGTGATGTCGTTGCGCATCCGCACGGTGGTTTCCGTGGTTATCGGCTCGAAAGCGTAGCGGCGCAGGGGGCAGCCGTAGTCGTAGCGGTTGACACGCTCGCCGGGCGAGGTGCTGAACAGCACGCGCAGGCTTTCCTCTATGTCCTGCTCGTAGGAGGACATCCGCACGCCTCCGTCGGTAATCTGTGGCGGAAAGCTCCAGCCACGACCGAGGAAGGCCTCGTTGTTCAAGATGGTTTTCAGTTCGTTCATATCGTTTATCCTTTCTGTTGTTTCATTTCTATTGTTTCCGGTTCAAGGTGACATATTGGAAAACAAACGTCCCACAAAGGAGCAACAGGCTTCTTTGTGGGACGAGAAACATTCTTTCGTATTTTATGAATATCAGTCTTGCATACTGTTCTTGTAATCTGCCAAGTCAAAATAGAGCAGGCGTGTCATTTCGCCATCGTCTTCTTATGTTAGTCATCTTTCCCTTTTTTAAAGATACTCATGGCTATACGATAATGTTCGCGCACGCGTTCTATTTCTTCTTTCGGCACGGTACGCTTCTGCTTCATCCGCTCCTCAAACCGTCGGGCATCATTGCCGAAAAGTATCGGAGTTTCTTTTATTGGTCTTGCCATAACTGTTTTCCTTTCTTTGTTCTTTCGTATGCCGGGATATTACAACAGAGCCGCGAATTTGCGTATTTGTTTCAAACGCTCTGTGAGCGAGGGGTCGTTCATGGCTTGCTGCATGTTATATTTCAGTTGCAGTCGCATCAGCGAATCGGCAGGTATGTCGAGTGCCGCCTCAAACATCATGGCGGTGGTGGTGGTCAGCGTGCGTCGTCCGTTCAGCAAGTCGTTGAGTGCCTTGTAGGAGATGCCCATTTGCTCTGCCAGCTTCCGCTGTGAAACCTTGCGGTATTCTATTTCATCCTTCAGCACTTCGCCGGGATGGGTCGGAGTATATCCAAATCTTACGGTTGCCATATCTGTTGTTTATTTCAGCAAGTCTATCGTCTTGCGGTATTTGGTAACGATCGGGGGCTGAAAACGATGTTTTTTATCGGAGGTCTTTCCTTTGAGGTATAGTTCCTCCAAATAATCTTTTTCGAACTTAATCTCCATGCTTCAATTGTTATCTTCAACTCTGGCAAAGGTAGTATAATTTGCTTTAAGTCCACAATATATGAGGACTTTTTTTGAAAGTTTCTCGTTTTCCAATATGTCAAAGAACGCTTCGTTTATTCTTTTTTTTCGGAGGATGGTGAAACTGATTGTCTCATCATCACCGTGGGTTGACATATTGGAAAACAAACGTCCCACCCTTCTCCTTGCAGGGAGAGGGGTGGGACGGGAATAATTATCATCAATGCACTGTTCTTACTCTTTCAGCAGAATTCCGACAGCCTCAATAAAAGCCGTCGCCTTAGGCAGCAATTCATCTATTTCTTCTTCACTTGAATAAGCGAAATCATCATAATCGCTGCTATGCCGACGTTCGAAAAGGAGGGAGAAACATCGTCCCAACTCGCGCGACAAACGACCGGTAGCCACAAAATGCAGTCCTAACATCTGCTTGACGCCTGCATGGGTTCCCGGATTTAACTCATGTTTGATGAGTAGAGCGACTGCGGCATAATAGCAGGCATAATAAAGGCGATTGACCGCCGTATTATAATATCCCTGTTGTTTCAGATAGGGTATTTCTTTCAGCGTTTCTTCCGCACGCTGGAAACGGTAGGCAGCCAAAGCTTCAATATTTTCACGATCCAACCGCTCTTTCATAGCACAATCCCTTCCTTCATTACATTGAAATTAAAAGGTGTCTGAAAAGGACGGTTCTCCCAAATCTTCTTCAGCAACACACGTGCGTTTATCTGCACTCCGGTTTCGATTTCGATGTCGTAAAGCGGAGTAATAATGCGATCCTCTTCATTAACGGTCAATTTATTCCCATCAACTAATATCAACAAATCAATGTCGCTGTCGGGACGTGCTTCACCGCGTGCTTCACTTCCATACAGAATGGCTTGTGCGCCCGGGGCTACCTGAGCCAAAGCCTTGCGTATCTGTTCTACAATTTGCGGACGTTTCATATTCTTTGCTTTTTTATTTGAGAACAAAGTTAAGCAAAATAACCGAAAAGTCAAGGAACAGAGTTACTTATTCCCGTATTGTTTTCCAATATGTCAAAGAACGCTTCGTTTATTTTTTTTTTCGGAGGATGGTGAAACTGATCGTCTCATCATCACCGTGGGTTGACATATTGGAAAACAAACGTCCCACAAAGGAGCAACAGGCTTCTTTGTGGGACGAAATAAGGGGGATGGGATGAATAATTCTATTTCTTATTGAAAATCAAATCAAGTCCTTGACTGCGGTAGAAATCAAAACGAGTGTCGCTCGATATGAGCGGCAGATGTTCGGTGTTACAGTAGCAAAGTAGGGTCGTTGATAATGACACTGCCTTTCAACTTCTGAATGGCTTCCCACGTTTTACTGACTTTCTTCTTCGGCTTTTGTGCCTTTGTTTCCACCGTTTTCTCTTTTGTCTTTTCTATTTTCTTTTCCATGATTCACTATGTAATTGGTTCAGCATGGCAAAGTTAAGGAAAAAACGGGAAAGTCAGCATCTTTGTGCCCTTATTTCGTTTTCCAATATGTCAAAGAACGTTTTTTGTTTATCCTCCTATCATCACCGTAGGGCATCCGGCGGCTATCGTTCCGCCATGTGCCGTACTGTCGCCCATGCGTGCTGCCGGTCTTCCTCCTATCATCACCGTGGACGAGCCTTTTACGATTGTGTCGGGCGGACCGACGCATACGCACATATCACCCACTACCGCTGCCGGTAGTTTCCCTATCAATACATTGGGCACACTGGGACCCACTACCGGGCCGCCCACATGAGGAATCGGCGCGGGAAACGCCGGAGTCTGCATGGGGCAGGTGTGCATATCGGTTATTCTTGCTGCTGGAGGCATAACTTATTTTTTAATTAATTAATCATTACCATCGCACCTTTTACAGTGGTTTGGCCGCTTGCCGAGAGTTCCGCCGTAGCGTTGCCCTTGACGGTGGCTCCGATTTTCGCCTGCACCTTTACGTTCAGCCCTTCCAGACTGATGTCCTGCTTGGCGGTTCCGCTGATTTTCATCGTGGCATCCATCGTGATGCCGCCTTTGGCTTTCAGTGTAATATCTTTGGCGGACGAGAGCGTGATGCCGTTCTTGTCCATCGTTATTTCGTTCTTGTTCGGGTCGGTCAGCTTGATGTGCTTTCCGTCGTCGCTCAGTTCCACCGTGTTCTTTCCGGGGGTGGACACCGTTATGATTTTCTTTTCCTCGTCAAACTCGATGCGCATCTTCTCGCGTGTGACGATGGCTTTCGTGTTGTTCTTCGCCTCGTATTCGTAGGGCGGCTTGTGCTTCTCGCCGTACAGCGAGCCGAGTATCACGGGGTGGACGGGGTCCTGGTTCATGAAGCCGATGATGACCTCGTCACCCGGTTCGGGCAGGAAGAAGGAACCCATGCCTCCGGTGGCGTACAGCGTGGAGAGGCGTGCCCAAAGCAGCTTGCTCTGTCCGTCCATCCACGGCAGTTCCACCTGTATGCGCTGTTCTTTCAACGGGTCACCGTCCAGTTTTTTCACTACTGCCGCATGAAGTCCCTGCAAGCCGGGCAGGAAGCCGGAGGCGGAAGGACTCACTACATCCGGCTCGTCGGTGATGCAGAGGGGCGAAATGCCTGCACCTGCTTCGGTGGTCCACTCGTTGTCTTCGAGGGTATGCGTCACCGAGCCTACGAACAGGTTGCCGTTGAACCGCTTGCCCAGTCCTTTCAGTTCGATGAGGCATCCGGGCTTCACCTTGGCAGAGCCGTAGAAACTGACGGAGCCTTGGTAGCGTGCCAGTCCTGCCCTCAGTGCCATGCCGTCCGCCCATTGCTTCAACGCTTTCTCGTCCGTCGGCGCGTCGGTCTGTAGCAGCAGGCTGTCGCCGGAGGCGATACTCTTGGGTTGCAGGTCGCCCTGCTTGTTCAGCGAGGGAGCAGAGGCAGTAACCTTGACGGCTTTCTGCTCCTTGGGACTCCAAGATACGGCTTCGTACTGCGTGAACTGGTCGTCCGACGAGAGTTCGAGGTCGAAAGAGACGATGTCCGTACCAAAAGTGACGGTATGTACGGGTGAACCACTTACATCGGGCTTCTTCACCTTTATCTTACTGCCGTCCGTACAGACGAACAGGCCGTTGGCATCGGCACGGGAGAGGGCGAAGTCCCAGTCGGAGCAATAATACTGCACCAGTGTGGGGTGCTGGTAGGGCGTGGCATCTACCTCCACGCCGCCATAATCTTTTAGCACTTCCTTGATGATGTCACTGTCTTTCTTCTTCTCGAAGATGCGGTTTTTGCGTCCCTGCGTGGCTGGATAGGCATTGTCGCGACATTCCACTACCATGTAGGAACGTGAGTCCTTCCCGGTGAGGATACGCAGCCCGATGATACAGCCCTCGAACAGCGTTTCCTGCTTGTCAATGCCTCCGGCATCCAGACGGAGGCTGTTGCCCGGCTTGAACAGCGTGTCGTCGCTCTCGTCGAAGGTCTGTTTGTCCATGTTCCCCGCATTGAATTTCAGCGTGGCCTTGCCAATGCGGTTCAGTTCGAGCCGCACCTTGGCGGACACCAATGAGAAGGTGTCGCCCAGCTTGCTGCCGTTGCAAGAAACGATGCAGGAAAGCACCCGGTCTTTATATATGGAAGGCGAATCTGCCATTATCTTATTCTTTTTTCAGCATCGGCATCAGCAGTTGCGTACCTGCCGGTATGCTCCTGTAGCCGTTGAGGTTGTTGAACCGTGCGACTTGCCCCACTAAGAGCGCGTCGCCATATATCTCATAACAGAGGGAGGCAAGTGTCTGTCCCTCTTTCAGGGTGACCAGCCGTGACACGTCGGGCGAGCGTTTGGAGAAGTGCTTCTTCTCTTCCTTCTGGCTGCAATAGCCTGTCAGGGTCACTTTCAGTTCGGCACGCAGCGGTAGTCCGTCAGCATCGAACAGGGTATATTCCGCGTCCAGTGTCTTCAGTTGTCCGAAGAAGGTGATGTCGCCGTACTCCACCTTGACAAACGAGGGGCGGTGCCCTTCGGTGTTGTAGTCGTAGAGCCTTGCCTCAATCTCATCCACCATGGCGTGTACGGGTTTCTTCTCGTCATCGTCCTCCATGGCGTTGGTCATATCGAGCATACACTCGAAATGAAGCGTTTCGGGCTGATAGCGCACATACACGTTGGACCCGTTCAGGCTGCCCAGCTGCTTGTCTTCCGCATAGCGGATTCCCTTGCCGAGCTTCACCTTCTCCGGGTTGATGGGCAGTTCCAGGGCAGGTTTGTACACGCTGTTGAAACTGTCATCCGTATAGGCGGTTATTTTCATCTTTCCCATATCGCTTCTGTCTTATCTTTCGTTTCTTCTCTTCGTTTGCCGCCGTCCGGCAGGCTGCCCGGTGAGGTTCTCTTCGGACAGCCTGTCCAGCACGCGGCTCTCTATCTTGCGGATGATTTCATCCGATACTTCCGTTTCCGTGACGATTCGTTTCTCCACCACGGTGCGGATGCGCATTTCCTTGATTACTACCGGCATAAGTATGCTATTTTACTCTTTCCATATAGGCGTATGCCAATTCTAAAGTTTCCGTAGCCAGTTCACTTTTGCCGGAATCGAAGGTTCCCAAGCTCCATTTCATAGGATAAGCTTTAAGGCATTGCCACGAGGCTTTAGGATTAGAGTCCTCGTCCAGCAAATGAATGACCACATCATAAGTAGGAACAGCTTTCATATCCTTTTTCTTCCGGGCATTAAGCATGAAGTCTTGGCAGTCCTTGATCCATTTTGCAAGTGAACCGGACAACGGTCCCACAGGACGTTTCAGCACGACATTCGTGTAAGTCAATCCTGTAGGTACCACTTGAAAACTGCCATCGTTTCCACGATACGCCTTTTTACCCATATCCCATGACAGACCGCTGACTTCCAAAAACGAGGCTTCAAAAGTAGGATGGTTCATCTTCTGGAATACGACCTTGAAATAGAAGGATACAGGAGGCGTCCATCTCATGGCAGGCTGTGATGTGGAGGGCTTTTCCATGGACTATTTACCCTTCAACGTCACACCTTCGTTTGCCAGTACCAGTGTCTCTATCGCCGGAGTGGTAGCGTCAGACTTGAAGCCTTCCACTGTTATTTTTTTCGGCCATGCGTTTGCCACTTCCCAGGTCTGCGCAGGTTTTCCATCTTCATCCAGCAGACTTATCGTAACTGTCTGGCGCTTAGTAGTGTTCATCTTGGTGTCGTTCAGCCAGTCCCACATCGTCGAATCACCATTGAAAATCCCTTTTTTAAGCGTCACATCGCCGGACTTGCGCAATCCGGGCATTTTCAATTTGTTAAAAGACTTACTGTCTCCAGCCCTATAACTTATTTCTTCATATTCTGCATCAAGACCTGAAACCTCACTGCATGAGATTACTTTCCGATCACCTGCATTGACTGAAAAATAAAAACTTGGCAACGGCCATGCTTGTGTATCCTTACTCTGGGTTGATCCATCTTCTGCCATACTATTTAAATTTTAAAAAGTTTATATTCTATTCTTTATTTAAATTTTGCAGCCTTAGCTCTTCTGCATTTGCTGCTGGAACGTGATTTCGATGAACTCTGCCGGACGGCTGATGGCTACCAGCACCGTGATGCGCATGATGCCTTCCAGAATATCCTCGGCCGTCATGGTGTCACCTAGTCCCACGTGCACCTCGTAGGCGTCTTCGGGGGTAGCACCTGCCAGTCCGCCACGTTTCCACACGCTGCGCAGGAAGTTCTCTATCATACATTTCATGTTGATCCAGGTACTTGCGTCGTTCGGTTCGAACACGTAGGCACGGGCGGCGTTCTTTACCGACAGTTCAAGGAAACTCATCGTGCGCCGCACGTTGATGTAGCGCCAGTCCTGCGAATTGCCGTTCAGTGTGCGTGCTCCCCATACCTTGATGCCCTCGCCGGGGAAGGTGCGGATGGCATTGACCGCTTTTCCGTTCATCGGCATGTTCAGGTCTTCCTGCGCCTTGTTGTCTATCACTTCCGAAGGCTTGTTCACATAGTTGACGGATACATTTGCCGGAGCTTTCCATACGCCGCGGGTGTTGTCGGTCATGGTATAGATGCCCGCCATCGCTGCCGAAGGGGGCAGATGGTTCAGGAAGTTCTTGATTTTCTGTGCAAGCAGCTTGTATTCCGGAAGGTTCTGCATCATGGCATTGTGCATCTCCTTACGGCCTGCCTCTTGCATTTCCGCCTTTTTCGCCTCATCCGTTTCTTGCTCGATTTTATCAAAAGTAGCATTGATGTACTTGACAATAGGGCTTGTCTCGCTTTCCTTCAGTCCTTTCTTGTCAACGATGGCATTCCAGTTCGTGTTCTGGTCCCAGCACATCGTCTCTTCCGTAATGTCATTGTCGGACAGCACGGATGTTTCCAGCCAGGGATAATAAGCCGCCGCATACGAGAGGTGGTTGCCGCCGATGTCGTTACGGAACTCATCAACCGCTCCTTTGCCGGGTGACGGGATATCCAGAATGGCAAAACGGTTCATGTTCTCACAATGCGCCAGCATATCAATGTAGATATTCGTGCAGCTGTCCGCATTCACTGCTTCGGGAATGACCAGCATGGTGATTTCCTGCACTTTCTTCAGATTGGAAAAGATGATATCCTTATTCAGCTCTGTATAGGCCTCCTTGAGCGTCGTTTCATAGTTGCCGACGGATAGGATGTAGCAAGTGCCTCCGCCATTGGCGAAGAACAGGATGAGGTTATAGTACAGAGTGTACAAGTTCCCTTGCAGTACGGCTTTCAGACTGACCTTCTGGTCTTTGTTGTAGACCGATAAAGTTTGGGCGTCATCTTTAAAGATTCCGGGCTCAACCGACAGTGTGAATTTCGGCTTTGGCGCACCTCCGAAATACTTGAAATACTCCGTCATCGATGAAATTTTCATCGGCTTCATCAACACCTGTTCCGTCCCGTTTTCAGCCTTTTCGGTCAGACCGATAAAGACGGGAATGGCGGTTTCGGCTTCTACTACCGAGTTGCCGAAGGCGTTCTTCTCTTTGATGTAAACGCCCGGGGTTTTGTATTCTCCCATGGTCTTTTGATATTTTAGTTTAACAATAGGTTATCAGCTCTTCTGCATCTGCTGCTGAAAGGTTATTTCGATGAACTCTGCCGGATGCGTGACGGCTACCAGTACCGTGATGCGCATGATGCCCTCCAGTATGTCATCGCCGGTCATGGTGTCACCCAGTCCGATGTGTACCTCAAAAGCGTCTTCGGGGGTGGCGCCTGCCAGTCCGCCGCGTTTCCACACGCTGCGCAGGAAGTTCTCTATCATGCACTTCATGTTAATCCAGGTACCCGCATCGTTCGGTTCGAACACGTAAGCGCGTGCGGCGTTTCTTATAGATTCTTCGAGGAAGAGCATCGTGCGGCGCACGTTGATGTATCGCCAGTCCAGAGAATTTCCGTCCAGTGTGCGTGCTCCCCACACCTTTATGCCTTCGCCACGGAAAGCACGGATTACATTAATGGCCTTTCCGTTCATCGGGGCGTTCAGGCCGGCCTGTCCTTCATCATCAATGTCTTCTGCCGGGCTGTTTACATAGTTCAGTGTCACATTTGCCGGAGCTTTCCACACGCCGCGGCTTCTGTCCACCATCGTATAGATACCTGCCATAGCTGCCGAAGGGGGAAGCAGGTTCAATTGCTTCAGTATGGCCTTGATTGCCTGCTTGAATAAAGGAGAAGAATTTGACAAGGCAGCATAAAATTCGTTCATATTTGTTGGTGTTGGCCAAATGACGGTAAATGTCTTTGAAATGAGTGCTTTTGCATCATCTTTTTTTTCCGCATATTGTGATATTGTGTATAGTAATGTTCCGTCTTTTATGACTTCTCCGTTCTCTATTTCACTTGATAATTTAAATGTAATGCCATTGACGATTTTAATATTTTCATCGGTTGTCAACTCTATAGTGTTTGAATAATAAGCATCTGCTATATTTGCAAGATTAGGATCAACAGTTAGTTTTTTGGCATTGCTATAAACACCCTTTTTCCAATTGAACATCTTGCTGTTCAAATCGCGTTCACTTAATACCGAAGTATTCAGCCACGGAAAGTAAGCCGCACCGTAAGAGAAATAATTGGTTACGGTATTCTGGAACGCTTCCATACGTTTGTCCAATGGAGTGTTTGCTGCTCCTGACGGCACATCCAGTATGGCGAAACGGTTGGCCATCTCTCCGCAATGCTTCATCATCAGCTGCTGCATATTGCCGGTACATTCTTCATAATTGACAGCTTCCGGCACTATAATCATGGTCACTTCCTGTATTTTCTCCAGAGCTGCCAACGCCGCTTCTACATTCTTATCGTTCAGTGTATCCTTGCTGCCATCCCCATAACTTCCTACCGATACCACATAGCAAGTGCCGCCTCCGTTGGCGAAGAACATCATCATATTGTAATATAAGGTATATGGGTTGGCTCCATCCACACGGAAGGCATATCCTACAGGAGTTTCTTCACCGTTTTTATCATCTTCTTCAGTACCGGCTTTATCTTCATCGAATTTCACCTTTCCGCATTCTCCCGACGGACGGATGCAATACTGGAAGATTCCCGGTGCAGGTTCCGTCAATGCCTCCGTCAATGTCTTTCCCGCAGCTTTCTGCTCTTCCGACAGATAGAAGTACTTTTTAATATCTACCGCAAACTCCGGTTCCGGTGCTCCGCCGAAATACTGCAAATACTCCGTCATTGACGAGATTTTCCAAGGGACGCCTTTCAAGTCATCATTCCCATTTTGTGCCTTATCCGTTATGCCGATAAAGGCCGGGATAGCGGTTTCAGCTTCTACCACCGAATTCGGGAAGGCATTCTTCTCTACGATGTAAACGCCGGGTGTTTTCATGTTTCCCATACGATTCTATTTTTTAAGATTAATACTATTGATATGGCTGATTATAGTTAAATGTAACACACATGCCGTATGCAGTCACGTTCTTCCGATTTGAATCTTCCGGGCTGCGGACAGGGGATAAAACGGCTTAGTGTCTTCCTTTTCAGTGATTTGTCGGAGATGGTTTCGGACACCGTCTCCGCAGTCAGTCTGGAGAATTTTCCCGACTGTATATCTTCTTCCAATTCCAGAATGAGCCGTTCTTGGGATTTGAGCTTCTCGATAAACTTTTCGATAAACTTCTCGCCAAGTTCCTTTACCGTCACCTCTGTCAGCACCAGCTCGCAATCCGGGTGCTGCCGGCAGACAACGGGAGAAGTAGAGATAATCTGCCACGCTATTTCACCATAAGGTGTGTTCATCAGCTTCTTGGGAAGGGAGAAGAGAATTTTCCCTTTGGTATCTTTCAACAGCAACACCTTCGATTCCTGAGCGTCATCATTACGGCGCACAAACAGGTATTCCCAGCGGCAGGCCGCCGTGCGGAATCCGAGCGTGTATTCAAACGGGGTTCCGTTTTTCGCCTCTTTCAGCATATCGGGCGTCAGACAGATATTGATATTGCAAAAACAGGATGCACCTGCCGTGTCGCTTACAGGGACGAGGGCCGAAACCACATCTGTTATCCGGTTTTCATCGGATAAGTCCAACCGATAAAACGACTGTGGTCGATAATCATCCAGTTGCGTTACGTACATAAAGTCCGCATCGCGCACCTGCAAGGTACATTCCAACCGGTCGTCGGGCAGAAATCCGTTGCAATTTTCAGCCATCAGCCATTGGCAACCGTCTCCGGTCCTTCTGAATTGTATTCCACGGTTACGCATCAGTGCTTCGGTTTTTGCCGTAGGCACAATACAGAATTTATCGGTTACGTCTTTATAGTAACCGTGTTCAATCTTTATGCCGATAAGCTTCACAAACTGTCCCATGTCTCTTCTATTTTATCATTTTCAAATCCGGTTGCCGCATTGTTGCTCCGCTTCCAGTCGCTTCTTCCGCGTCAATGACGAGGCGGCGCAGCTTGCACACCACCGAGGGGTAATATTGTCCGCCCAGCAAGGTCCATACATTATTCAGGTCCTGCGGTGATAAAGTTACGATTTCTACGGTATAAGTCGTCTCTTCCACCTCGAATTTCGGTACGGACTGGATGAATTTCAACGTGTCGGACAGTACGGAGAGCGATTCGGCATACCGACGTTCGTCATACACTGCCGCCAGCATCACATTGAGATTGAGCAACAGAGGGGGAGAAGTGCGTGTGTAGCCTTCCGCCGTGCGTTGCACCGGTGCGGAAATGCCGCCCGATGTTTCCCGCTCGATACCGAACAGCGACACCACCATCTTGTTGGGCTTCTCTTCCGAACTGTTGCCCACAAAACCTGCTTCCACCAGTCCTTCGGGCTGGTGATGCAGGCGGGAGAGGTATTCGTTCAGCCGCCCGGCATAGCAGGTCAGGATACGTTTTATCATTTACCTGTCAGATATTTCTTGATACCTTCCACCATGATGTCCGTGACGCACTGCTTGCCTTTTTCGGAAAGTAGGAAATTCACATCTTTCTCGTTGTCCATGAAGAAATTCTCTACCAGCACCGCAGGGCAGTGTGTGTCTCTGCAGATATAGAAGTTTGCCACCCAGTAGTTGCGGTCGCCTGTCTCTTTACGCACTTTCACGCCTTTCTTTTCTGCCACATCCGCCAGTGCAGTGGCGAGTCGCTTACTGTTCTGAGAAGCATTGGGAGCGACAAACACACTCCATCCATGTGCGTCCAGCCACGTCGAACCGTCACCGGCGGCATTGCAATGGATAGAAACCAGAATGGCCTGATTGCCGCTTTCGGCGTAACACTTGTTGGCACGCGCCACACGTTCTTCCGGCAGAATATCCGTTTCTTCGGGAACGATGCGGATGGCATCCAGACCTGATGCCTTCAAATCATTTACCACTCTGTCTGCAATCTCACGCGTATAAGCGTACTCTCTCAATCGTCCGTCCGGCGAATGCTTACCTTTTGTGTTCACTCCATGTCCGTTGTCAATCAATACTTTCATAATTTCTTCTTTTTAAGGTTAATAATAATCGAACTTATTTTAAAATTCTTATTCAATTTATGTCATTCGCATAGCATATCGTTATGCTTCTTTCCGTTGCTCTTTTCAGCTTATATCTCCACGGTTCCTTCGCCAGAGCCGCCATCTTTCCACTTCATTTCGGTGCTGGTTACGGTGGCGGTAACTTCCTCGCCTTTTATCGTAAGATTGTAGGTGTACTGCATGCCGCTTTCCCATTTGTAGGATACGGTTGGATTATATTTAAAAGGCGCATATCCCCCCATCTTTATTTCGAAACTTTGGTTGCGTATAAAGTTCGGAACAACCAATGCCTGATAGCTGGCAAGGGCGGTTTCAGCAGGCTTATTAGCCTCAAAGCTTACTTTATTCTGAACGGTGAGCTTGCAAGCTGTTAAGTCACAAGGTGTACTTTCAATACCCGTAAACTTCAGCTCCCCACCGTCTTCATAAGTTAATCCGGTTAACGGAGTTTTACAGATTGTTATAGATTCTATATCTTTGTCATCAGTGGCCACTCCGTATTTACGGATGTTTATCACCACTTTGGCGGTTTTATGAGAAAAAGTGAGTGAGTTCGTGCCACCAAAGCTACAGGTGGTCTGTGGGGCATAAAGGAAGTCGCTCTTCTGATAGCCGTTGTCGCTGCTGGTGCTTTGGTTTGATTGTATGCTCCACTGCCACGCCGGATTCGTCTTCGTTGGCGGAACATTATTGTATCCTGTACCGAGATACCACGCACTGACTTGGTTTGTGTCCTTCGTGTTTTGCCAGTAAAAGGCATTGTCAGGACCTGCCGGTTGCAGCGTGGTGCTTTCACCACTACCAACGGCAACATATTTCTTCACTACGTCACCCACTTGTACAGCTACCTCTTTCTTGCCTTCCCAGTAACCGTCAGCCGTGCCACGTGTTGTCGCCGTAGCTTCCAGCCCGGTGACGGTAAAGGTCATGGGGTATTTCCCTTCGGGCAGCATCTCGCCTTGCGATGTGTCCGCCGGTTTATCCTGCGCGCATCCGGCAAGTAACAGCATACCTGCCATCCATCCGATAACGGCTGATTTCTTGCAGCCTTGTAGTCTGTATATCATCATATTCTTCTATTGTTTTTTTGTTTCTTTCGTGCCACCGGCAGCGGCGAGGCTGTCCGTGTGCTACCTTTATAGGGTTGCTCACTCCGGGCTTACGCACCAAGTGCCCGGCGGTGGCTGTGGCGGATTTGTAATCCGCCGGAATGAGAAATAATCATCTGTATCCTTTATTGCATTTCGGCTTCTCCGTTATGTGTTTCGTTACCATTCCACGGAGTGATTGTGGAAGTGACTTTCAAACCGGTCAGATTAACTGTTATCGTATAGGTGTGAACATTGCCGGAGTTAAGTACAACATTAGTGATGGGATTACCGCTACTGTCTTTCAAATCCTTTGAAGTCAGCACTCCGCCATCTGCCAACGTTATTTCAATGAAACTGGCTGGAAGCGTTTGCGGAACAACAATGGCACTGCCGGAGAGTTCTAAACTTGATGCGGTCATAACGATGATGTCCGCAGCTGTGCCGCTGGCTTCTGATATGGTTCCGGTGCTCGGAGTCAATGTAGTGGAAGGCTTCACTGACTTCAATTTCACAACGGCACCATCCAAACTCGGTGCTCCATTGCCTTGCTGCAATGTGATGGTGACTTTGGAAAGCAGGTGTGTGAAAGTAAGTGTGGTTGATGAACCGGTTCGAGCTACGGGATTCGATGTAGGCTTTCCATACATCAAGTCGCTCGTCTTGTAGTCCGTTTCGCCGCTCTGGTCTTCTGCCACGCTGAAAGTAATAGTTGTGGCATCGGAAGCGATACTATTTACCTTTCCCGACGGGTAGTAGGCATAGATGTTTACGCCGTTGCCGCTGGCGGGGAAGTAGGGCTGCTTGTTGTCGGGAGCTTTCATGTTTCCGTTTCCATCTGCTGTATAGACAAGGGGCTGTTTATAAGTTGTACTTGTCGTCTGCCCCGTTTGGGTGGCTTCATTGATAAACACGTCTATATTCTCTCCGTTGTCAAACTGTGCGCTCTGGATATCGGTGGCGGCGCGTGGATTGGTCTGCTGCACCGTCAGTCCACTGTTCAGTCGGATTTCTCCTGCCCAATTATCATTCTCATTGTCGTTACTGCATCCCGCCATTGCCAATGCTGCGGCAGCCATCATTATAAATGCTTTTGTTCTCATCTTTATTTAAATTTTTACGCAAATATCGGCGGTTTTCTTTTGTCGCCTCATTTATTATTAGAAATGCACGTTTGTTCGTGCGGTTATTGTGTTTGTCCGTGCAGACGGACTTTTTACTCGGCTTTACCTGATTCGCCTCCATCACCGTTACCCGGTGTCCAGTCCTTCACGGTGGAAGTCACCGCTATTCTGGTCTTGCCTATCGTGATGGTGTACACATATTTGCTGCCTGCTTGGAACTGCTTCGACTTTTCGGCACTGTTGATGTTCCAAGTGAACGGCGTGTCGATGTCTTTCAGCGTGAAACGCAGGTACATGCCCTCGGTGGAGGTGTTGGGCAGCACGATGCCCTCGGCGGCGGTACCGTCGGCATTGGTCAGTAGTTCGATATCGACGGCTTTGTCGGGAGCTACAGGAGTCGTAACAGTCACGTCACCACCTTTCACCACGTCGTAGGTTCCCTTGACGGGCTGGTTGGTAATCTCCACTTTCAAGTCCTTCATGTTCTCGGCGGTCAGCGATGTGCCGTCGGGCTGGATGGTCATTGCCAATTTCACCAATTTGTGTTGGAACTCAAACGCCACCGCAGGCTTATTTTTGTTCTTGCCAGTCACTTTGTCGGCTCCCATCAGGTCGATGGCCTTTTGCGAGGTCTGTGTGGTTACGTCCACCGGATAAACGCTGCTTCCTTCCGTAAGATTCTGATAAGGATAGTAAGCGGCGAAGTCTCTCGAATCTCCGCCTATAGGAAAATAGATGGTGTTGGCGGCGTCGGCGGTGAATGTACCGCTTGTGCCGGTTGTCCCGGTGGTGTACTTGCAATTCTCTGCTTCTGCCGTTTCGCCGTGCAGCATATAGATGCCGATGGCATCACCACTTTCCCAAGTGTCATTGTAGGCACGGGGTTGTACATGGATGTCGCTGGTTACTTGCAAGGCCACGCGTCCGTCGCCTTCCGGTGTAGCCGCTCCCTCGTTGTCGTTGCTGCATCCTGCCAATAGTAGGAGGGCGGCAACCATTAAAATACTTTGTTTGTTACCTTTCATATTTTACTTCTTAATTTGTAATTTCTAATTCACAGTAATTTCTCCGTTGTTCATTATGTCCCAGTTACTGATGGTGGCACTGATTTCCGTTTCGGCAGGCAGTGTCAGCGCGGCATCCAGCGCCAACGGTTCCATCTTGCCGTTGCCGAAGTTCTTCAGGGCTTCGGTCAGGTCGGTGACGATGGTTTGCACCATGCCGTTGGTCAGGGTCACGACAAGGGTCAGCTCTTGCTTTTCACCCGGTATCACACCCGGCAGACGCAGGGAAGCAATCAATACCGGATTTTCCGCGGCACGGGTTTCTCCGCCTGGTGTTGCTGTACGTTTTTCCCCACCATCCGTTTCTATCGTGAATGCAGGACTCATTGTTTTTACTTCTGTCGCTGTCACGCTGCCGGTAGCCAAATCTACTGAAGAAGCAATGCCTGTCAGGGTAGCAGCGGTGCTTGCGATACGTTGCTCGTCACCGGGATTCAGTTTCAAGGTCAACGCCAGACTGCGGATGCGCTGTGTCATGGGTATGGTGACCCTCAGCGTGTCGTCCTTCTGTATGTCCAGCTCTTTGGCGGCGGAGAACAGAAAACCCGGCATCGGGTTGAGCGTACCGTCTTCCAGTGTGTTCACCGTGGCGGTGGTTCCGCTGATGGTGATTCCTTCCGCCTGATGATAAACCAGCAGATTTTGTGTTCCCGGCAGGAACAGTGACTTAAAAGCGTTCGTCTCGCCTTTTACCGTCTGCTCCTCGCTGCCGATGCGCAGAATATAGTCCGCTGGCAGGACGGCGTCCGAGGAACGGTTCGTCCAGTCGGTAGTTACTTTTATTGCACCTTTGTCGGGATGGGAGGTGTTATCGGAATCGTCCTTTCCGCAACTGATTAGTTGCAGCACTGCCCATGCGAATATCAGCAACCTGCCTTTGCCAATCAATGTCTTTTTTGAGTTGGCGTCATATTTCTTATAAATGTTCATCTTATCCATGTATATGGTCTTTTTGTCATTTTACGAACTTTTACACCAGCGTGATGTCGAATCCCAATAGTTCTTGCATTTCCCAAATTGAGAAAAGATTTAATAAAGAAAGGATATTTTAATCCGTGGGGAATGTCTTCTGTTTCTATATTTTTTAACCATGAGTGTAGGTGTTCCACTCTATCCATGTAATGGAACGAATAGTAGTAAATCCCTTCTAAAGTAAAAGAAATCATTGGTTGAAAGCGTATTTTCAGGAATGCGTCAGACAATGCAGATGTTATAGATTTCAAATATTGTTCCCTCATGTTGAATTTACTATTTTTCCGTTACTTACCAAGTAACGCTTCTTTTTTTAACAGACTGTCACACATCGTTTTCACGCGGCTTCCCCGCTTCTCATAACGGATAATATCAACCCGTCATTTGCTGCATCAACCTTTTCATTTTCAAAAGGCTTCAGATAAGTTTCGGTCACCTTGATGGACGAGTGTCCCAATGCCTTGCTGATAATCCCGATGGGAATGCCGGCATGAAAAGCAAGCGTGGCCCATGTGTGCCGAGGGGTGTAGGAACTCAGCTTCACATCGGGCAGCAACAGTTCCGCCATCTTTTTCAGCAGTCGGTTGAATTTTCTCAAAGCGTCCAGATAATTTTCATACTGTTTCTTTTCATCCTCTATATCCTTATTTAAAATGGGAAACAGATAGTCGGAATCCGGATGCTTGTTGCGGAACGTCTCGAACAATTCTATCGCCTCTTTGGGGATGCGCAAGGTGATATGGCGTTTTGTTTTATGCCGGGAATATGAAATTGTATTTCCTTTTACATCCTGTTTCCGCAGGCTGGCAAGGTCGATGAACGGCATCCCGCGGAATAAGAACATCAGCAGGAAATAGGCCAGCGCGCACCTTATCTCTTCCGGCAGTCTCTCAAAATCCGTTTTGAGCAATGCCTGCATTTGTTCATCTGAAAGTGAGCGTTTCGTTTGTGACTCCACTTTGGTATATACGTCATCGAACAAAGTCGGTTCGTAGGGCATCCGTTTGTTTGCCACCAGGCGGTTGTGTACCGCTTTCAGGGTACGCATATAGGTGGACACGGTGTTCCATTTCGCCTTGTTGTTGCGTAGCCAATTCTCGTATTCCTTCAGTCTGCCTTTGGTGAACATTTCCTCGAAGGTCATTTTAAACACCTTCTCTGTGGAAAATGTGATGACCGAGTTCATCGTAGAGGTATAGGTATGCACCGCCGGATGCTTCTTGTCTTCTTTCAACTTCCGGATAACCGTCATCATATAAGCGACTAGTTCTGCAGCTTCTGTTATTTTTGTCTCATTCATAATTCTCTGTTTTTTTAGTTCAATATTCCTTGTCCTGCTTGAACACGGGCACGGATGGAATAGTTTGTGAATGCAAAGTAAAGGATGTTAGGGAGTAACAAAGAAAGAAAGGCGAGAGGATTTCTCCGTTTATGGTTTTTTCGGATTTTTATTTCTATTATGGGTATGGAATATACATTCAGTCGACAACAAACAGATAGCATTAACAATGATAAGTTGTGCATCATTGTGCTCTCATGCTCTCACCCTATATATAACAAGCTAATTATAAATGACTTATGTGATGATAGTAAAAAATGTTAGCTCTCACTTGTACTCTCATGCTCTCACTACATTTTGAAGCATATTCCTGCATAATACGCTTTCCATCAGCTATATAGCCTTTTTTACAGGCTGTTCCGGCTTGATATAGAGTAGGGTGTTTTCAGACGTTTTCATTATAAAAAGTGCGCATAAAGCATGGAATATAACAGTTGACGAAATCTTGGCGGGGTAAAGAACAAGACGTTTTCAAAAAAGCTCGTTATCTTTTCAAAAAAGCTCCTTTTCTTTTTTTAAAAGCTCGTTATCTTTTTGGAAAAGCTCTTGCTCTTTTTTTTAAATGCCCTTGTCTTTTGGGAGGTGGATGATTGCACGTACGTACGTATAAGCCCACACGTATATATGTATAGCCCTACACATACGTATGTGTGGCTTCATGCGGACGTACGTGTGAAGTACTATTGGAATACGCGTGAAGTTTTTTATGAATATAGCAAAATAGTTATGTTTTTATTTGGTAGTTTATAGCAAAAACGCTATATTTGCACTGTCTTAATAAATAAACGGTCTTTTACATTATGAAGTACAATCAGTTTTTTGCGGAATTGACCGCAGCGGGTTGTTACGTTCTTAGGCATGGGGCTAACCATGATATTTGGTATAGTCCTAAGACGGGAAACAAGTTCGCTTTGTCAAGGCATGGCAAACAAGAAGTACCTACCGGAATGGAACGTAAAGCAAGAAAGGTCCTTTTGGGGGAGTAATCCCCCTGCCTTTTGCGCTTCATGGCTGGAAGATTGTTTTTGTTGAGACAATGGGGTACGGTAATAGTGCCGTACTCCTATTTTAATGAAATGGATATGAAAGTAACTGTTATCATGGAAAAGGCGAGCGATGGGTATTACTCATGCTTTGTTGAGGAAGATTTACCTGGCTTTGGTTTGGCTGGATATGGAGATACAGCAGAAGCCGCCAAAGAGGATATGATGAAAGCGTATGAAGAAATAAAGGAAATGCAGGCAGAAGAAGGCAAGGAGGTGCCGGAACTGGAGTTCACCTACAAATATGATATGCAATCCTTTTTCAACTATTTCTCATTTCTGAATGTTACCAAAGTGGCAGAGTTGGCAGGTATCAACGCTTCATTGATGAGGCAATACACTTCCGGGGTGACAGCAGCCGGACAAAAGCAATACGATAAGATAAGGGTAGCGGTGGAACGTATTTCTAAAGAACTTGCCGCAGCTACTTTCTAAAGATAGTGTACCGCTGTGAAGCGTGACCGTTTAATTAAGACAATGAAACCCCGTTCCTTAATTGGTTCGGGGCTCTTTTGTTCCTACAGTCTTGATGTTCGGATTGACCCGATGTTAACCTGACCTGAGTTGTGCAAATGTTGTGCAACTCATGTAATAAGAAAACCGCAAATAGCTAATAATAAAGCTTTTGCGGTTTTACCATGTGATTCCGCTGCGATTCGAACGCAGGACCCACGCCTTAGAAGGGCGTTGCTCTATCCAGCTGAGCTACGGAACCATCCTTGTTTGCGGGTGCAAAGGTAATAGCTTTTATCAAAAGTTCCAAAAATATCAGAGTTTTTTTTCTCTCATAACTCACTTTTTTCTATTTAACATCCCGATAAAAGGAATAAAACAACAAATATGATAGGCGTAAACCACTATGTTTGAGTCTATTCCAATCCATTCAGTCAAATTAGTATATAGCAACGAAGAGAAGAACTGAACAATAAAAAACAAAATAACAAAGTAATCGGCAAAGCGAATAAACAAGAAAGTCATTCCTCGAATTATATCTCTGTCATTACGAAAGCGCCCGGAAGTATAGCCAAAAACTACTCCTGATAAACCTATCCCGAATGAAATAAGATAATATATGCCTTGTTGAAAAGGTGAATTCTCTATGGAACCGGTAATGCTTCGCAATATAGTCCAAGGAGCAAAAGTAGTCATGATGATTATCAACGAATAGATAAACAAAATACAGGCAGAAAACAGTAAGGCACGCTTTTCTTTTCGCGTCAACTGCTTTCCTCTCTTCAAAATCCTGCCAATGGCATTAGCCATGCCACTATAATATGCTACTCCAAGACCGAAGAATAAAATCATTACAATCCCCAAGGCAGGAGTTTTAACATAATTACCTGTAATATGTCTAAGTTCCCAACGGATACCTTCCGGACTAAGCAGGCTTTGCACAGTACCAAGTCCATAAATACTGCCTATCCATGAGACCAATGCCACTATTACTGTCAATAAAAAGAATAATGTAGCTACATGGGGAAAATAGTAATTATTCTTCATCCGGCTCTAAATTGTCAATATCAATGATACGTAACTCTAAAGCACGTGTTACGAGACGGCACGCGTTGACACCACTTCGCTCATCAAGAGTAAACAAGCGATTAATAAGTTCGTTTTGGCGCTTTTCTATTGATTTTACACCGAAAGGCATACCTTTTAGATTTGTAATCATTTCTTTGGTATACCCTAGTGCTAAATGACGAAGAAGACGTTCGTCATATTCATCAATATCATAATTGATGATAGCTTCCTGACGACGTTGCTCTTGCGCGACAGACTGTTTGAAGCGTTCTATTATTTTTTCAAGTATGGGGTAATTAAATACAAATTTCTTACCATCCATTACGGCTTGCACATCGGTCGCTGTCAGAAGCTCGCCTGTTTTGAGAATAATGCCATCTGCACCGGCATTCAAAACATCTACCCAAAGCTTTTCATTTAATACCTCACCGGTGAATATAAGTACTTTTATTTCAGGATGATTCTTCCGCAAAGAAGAACATATATCTACTCCTATGGTAGTGGATCCCCCCAGTCCTAAATCGAGTAATACCATATCAGGAGTATGTACTTTAAGAAGTTCCCAAAATTCATTTTCAGTCATAGCTGTACCAATCACCTCGGCATTAGGAATTTCGTGTCTGAATATCTCTTCAGTACCTTTTAGTTCTAACTTAACGTCTTCAACAATTATAACTTTAAATTTCTTGCTTTCCATATTGTCTTGATTTATTATATTTCATTATTGTTATTTTGCGGGAATAGTAAACCATACCATAAAACCTCCATTGCTTACCGGCTGGGCATTAATACGGCAACCACGCCGGCCTGCCAACTCGTCATGGTCACGGATTACCTGTTTGCATATTAAATATTCCGTACCTGTCAGCACTCCTTCGCTACCACGTTTCATTCGTGATAAATGTGGATAGAATAGTTGATTCAGTTCTTCTTGAGTCTTATCGCGACGCTGGTCTATAAAGTCGAACCTGACAAAGTCTTTATCCTTATATATATGTAGGTATAGACTTCCGTCAACTTCATAAGACAAAGCTTCATCTATTAAATTTTCAAGCATATATTTTAATTGAATCATATCTCCAAGCATTGAAACATTTTCCACTTCTATTTTTAGCTCCACTTTACAAAGAAGTCGCTTCCCTGCACGTTTCATGTAACGTTTTGCATAATCAGCTAAATCCTGAGCCTTCACAATGCCGCGCTTGAAAGTTATTTCCTCTAATTGACGGGCAGCACAGGAACTTAATATCGTGAAAATATCTTTATAATAGCTGATTAGTTCGTTTATGGTTTCTATCTGTTTTCTCTCGTTTTCATGAACCGGTTCATTGTTTAGTTTGTCAATAATCTGTTTTATTTTATTGGGATAATAAATAGTTTCATGCTTGATGGTGGACAAACAGTTGTCCAAAACTAAATTTTGTACATGAAGCTGATTCTCTTCGCGGATAGCCCGACGAGCATCGTCTTGAGCTGTCTCTATGTCACGATATTTTTGTGCCATCAGTACTACCGCATTATAAGCGATTATAGCGACATATCCGGCTACCAACTCTACCATTAAACGGTCATCTTCGCGCTCGCTGTCAAATGAACATTTTAAGGCCAGCACACCGGTACAACGATTCTCTCCTCCGGTTTCCACCCACAAAGGGAGGCATTTAATGCGATTTTTCTCCGTCCAATATATCGTCTGCGTTTCAAAGCAACGTGCCATAAGTTCGCGCATATCTTCGTTTTCTTCATCTGATAAAGAAAAACCGTATTTCAAATTATGACTGTCTTCACTATAAACGGCTATGCCGAGTATATCAATGGCAATCAATTCATCCATTCCTTCAAACATGGCGTTGACTAAACATGCTGCAATGTCTTTGTCGGTCTGTCCGGTCAATAATGACCCTGTAAACGCCTGCTTGTTTATCTCAAGAACTTGCTCCAAATTATATCTATACATCAAACGATGGCGAAAATAGAGCAAATAATAACCTATCAGCAATAACATCAATATGACGATACAAAGAATGATAGCGACAATCTTATTATTTGCCGACAGTTGCATTTGCCGGCAATATTCCTCAAGAGAAGTGTCTTCACTAATCTGTTTATAAAGAGCTGTATATGCATTGTTGTTGTATCGATAAGCATCCAAATGGCCCAATGCCAAAAATGCCACAGCCGATTCATTACGTACGTCTAGCAGGGTATAATAATCCGTGTCAAAATGATTGTTGAACCACTCCAGTTCGGCTGCAGTTCCTTCGCCTTCTAATCTCAATAAAGGTGTTGTTTGATGGGAGTATTGTTTATAGTGGGCATTCAGGCAAAATAAAGCACTGTCGGCATATGATAAGGCTTGTTGGTAAAGTCCTTCGATATTGCAATTATATACGTCATAAGCATATTCATTTGCTGCCGTCAACCATCTGTCATAGCGTTGGATGGAATCCTCCGGCGTCATTGCTTCCTGACGTTCCAAATGTTTTTCTCCACAACCGGTCAATAGCGATAGGGTAGATATAAGAATTAGCATCAGCATTTTCCGTACCCCTTTAGGGAGACGAAAATAAAAGCGACTGCCTTTACCCAGTTCACTTTCAATATTAAATGTACATATTCGAAAGATATCGTTCGTTTTTCTATATTTATCGATAATGCCTTTGCAATTCATCAATCCGAATCCATGGCCTTTGTTCTTTTGAAGTTCTGTCGCATTTTCTGTATTTTGTAAACCAATTTTCCCGGAATCATATACTTTTTCACTCAGTATTCGTTCTTTGTCTTCTACAGAAAGCCCCGAACCATTATCTTGAATCGATATTTCTATGTAATTTTCTGTCTCTTCTGCATATACGGAAATTATCCCTCCTTGTTGGGTATACTTACGAGCATTTTCCGTTAAGGTGTTAATCATAAAGAGTGTTAGTGCCTTATCTGCTTTAACTACGGCCTCAGTTGGTATGACCGTCAATGTTTGTTGCTTCATCTCGAAGGTCTTTCTTCCTTTAACTAAGACCTTAAATAAATCATTTAATTCAAAATTTTCAATACTTAAGCTCAGCGTTCCCTGCTTCATTTTTATCCATAAGGCAAGGATGTCGTTATACTCGTTGATGCGGGTTATCAATTCGTCTATATAGCGATATTTACTATTCTTAATATCTTCATTGTCAATATAGTTGTTCGCTGTAAGTTTATGTGTCTCATTTATAATACGGTCGATATAAGGCATAATACCCGTAACAATGAAGAGGCATGCCTTCTTTACCAGATTCTGCCGTTTGTTTTCTGCCAAATGTTGTTCGTGTATATATTGTTCTTTTTCCAGCCGCTTGCGTTCATCACCCAATGAAATGAAAGCCAGTCCGTTTTCTAATGTCCATGATATATAAGGAATTATAACTCTCATCAAATCCTTGTCATCCTTCTTCATTTTCTGTGAAGAATATAAGTTTATTTCTCCTAACGGTTGCTCTTTGCTGGGAACACTTAGAATAAACCGGGTACAAATGCCGTCATATCGCATCGGCTGTTCCATGTCGCTTTCGTAAACGATAATCTGTAATTGTGAGGCTCCTATCAATTGCAGGATATCTTTGCCTATTGCAGTGTGCATGGCCCTTATGACATCATCCACTTCATTTGCATCCGAAGGCACGGAAGCCGTAATCTTTCTACAAATATCGAGAGTGTGTTTCAACTTGGCAATATATAAAGTATTGCGAACTTTCCAGCGTTTGTTTAGTATCCAGAATAATACAATCAATACTATAATTCCGATAATGACAACAGCCAATAAGCCGGTTAATTGCTCGGATTCTTTTTCTAATGCAACATAGCGGCTTTCCAGTTCTTTGTCTTGACGTGTATAATCAAGTATGTCAAGGTAAATATTTCTGTTATAATCAGATTCTGGTTTCATTCCCAGAGCGGCATAAGTTACACTGAGTTGTTCACGAAAACGGGCAATCCATTCGGGAACAGTTTTGATACCGCCATCATTAATCCATTGAAGTTCGATGGAAGTGGATGCCATCGGAACATAGGGGCGAAGGCGGTCTGTCGTATCCGTACAATGATAGAATTTTTCATGGTGGCGGTTTACATATCCTAACGCCTCGGATAGATAATTTAATGCTTCCTCATATCTTCCTTGCTCATTGCAACAAGAAGCCAGAGTACGATAAGTTCCCGATATCTGATATAAATCTCCGTATGTCTTAAATAGCTGTAGGGCGTTTCCGGCAAAAGACATCACCAATTCTTCCCATGGTAAATCTTCTGTATTAATACCTCTCATCACACTGGGGCGGCGTGCCATCAACAAATCATAATTTTTCTTCTCTTTCAGTAATTCCGCCATTGCTTGCGAAGCATTAGCTTCAAAGTATACATACCCTAAATCGTGACTGATACGCAAGCAATCTACTAAATAATTAAATTCACCCAATACAACTTCTTCCTGTGTAGGTGCTTCATACATACCTCCTGAGCCTTTCATGTAATAATAGTAGAGAAGTTGTGCCGTATCGCGCTCCAATCCTTCGTCGACTTTAATTTCATTTATAGCTTCTAAAGATTGTTGCTCTTGCTGTAGATAATAATAGTAAATGGCTGATGCAATTGAAAACTCCGAATGTGCATAGTTCAAACGTTCTAATATCATGGGCTCGGTGATGGCAGAACGGTCATCATTAATACGCTTCATACGACGTAAAGCACTGTTGCGGTAATCATAAAATTCTTTGTTCATGGCCGTACGCTGACAAATTTTCATCATACCAATATCGGCTATCAGGCACTCAAGTTCATTGGTCGTGGTTTCGTAAACCTGTTGAAAGAATTTTTCTGCCGTTTCAAAATCCATGTGAATAAAGGCACAAAATCCCATGTTGTTTAGTGCTTCGGCACGCAAAGAAGAGTTTCCCAAAGAAAAACGATATGCTTCATGGGCGGCTTTACAAGAAGTTTCTAAATCTTTGTAACGCAATTTGTAAGCCACCTGATTTAGCGAGTCAGCTTGAAGGTATAAAGATACATCTTTCTCATCTCCACACGAGAAGAAACTTCCTGTGGTTATCAATATACTTGCACAAATAAGCAATAAACGCATTTTCTTCATGGATATTTTTCTCTGGGTTATAAGCAAAAAACAAAAATACAAAAAATCCGATTATTCCATAAGGCAAAAACGAATAAGTATCAAAGAAAAAAAGATTAATCCTTCAAAACATGAAGACGATAAAGAATAGGGGACAATGAATTGCGTAATAAAAGTTACCCTCGCCACAGGTGTTGTAGCGAGGGTGATTTCAATAAAAGGGGAGTTTTGACACATCTCCTTTCTTTGTTCTCAAATAATCAAGAAATTACTTTTTAGAATCTTCCAAAGAAGCTTTTCTAAATTCTTTCAGTAATTTTTCCAGTTCTAAAGAAGCTTTGCGTGCACGTGTGCCTGCTGCTTTATTACCTTTTTCTGCCTGCAATTCAGCATCTGTAAAGAATGCATTACTTAATTCCTTGATTTTTGCAACTAAATCGTTCATCTTACTATTTATTTATTAATTATTAAATCAGATTCAAATTAAATCCTTTTTTGTTAGAATATGCTTTAACCTGCTTATTTTTTACGGTTTTTCAACATTTTCAGCTGAAAAGATAGACAATGATACCTGTTATACACACATACACCAATGCATAGGGGATTGCCGCTTTTAAGATTTCCCCTTCTTTTCCTTGTTGATTTCCTGCAGAAGTCGCAATTGCAATGCTCTGAGGAGAAATAATTTTCCCTCCTGTTGCTCCTACGGTATTTGCTGCTGATAACCAATCGGGGCTTACCTGAATATGGCCTGCAACACTAGCTTGTAATTTGCCGAATAGGATATTGGAAGAGGTGTCACTACCTGTAATGAATGTGCCCAAACAACCGATTACGGGTGCAAAAAGCGGATAAAGCTTTCCGGTGGCGGTAGCAAGTGCAGTGGCTATCACAGATATCATACCGGCGGTATCCATGACGGTGGAGAGTCCTACTAGACAAATCACTGTGATAAATGTTTTTTCTAATTGTTTGACCGTTTTCCAAAGCACAACAAACAGCTCCTTGACAGTTGCTCCTTGAATAAGACCACCTGCGAATGTACCCACAAAGAGTAAAATACCTGCATGAGTCAGCCACGAGATTGTATAATTTACCGTCGATGTATTGATGGGAAGGCTGATGCGCGTTACCCAATTATTCTCTAACGTATTTCGCAGTCCTGGAAATAATGGGCTTGTCACAATTATCAATAAAAGAATAAGAAGGTAAATGCTCCACGCTTTGAATATATCTTTGCTTTTTAAAGTGTTTTCTCGATTCCTTTCTTCTTTTGTTGCTGTCAATTTGCCATATAAAACAATAACAATAATGGATAATATACTTCCAATGATAGCAGGAGATTCGGCACCCATATAACGTGCTGCTATATATTGGCTTCCCAAAGAAACACTGCCTACCAATAGTGCTAGTAGTACGTTTTTAGGTAGTGATTTTAATTTAGGGTCTGTAAGGAAGAGTAATATTAATGGAATTAAAAACATCAAGACTGAAAGTTGGAGGACAACATTTGTGCTTAATGTTTGTACATTCAGGCTTGTTTCTTTGGCAAGTACAAGCACTGGTGTACCAATAGCACCGAAAGCTGTGGCAACACTGTTGGCAATCAGACTGACTGTTGCCGAAAAAATTGGTTTAAATCCTAAACTAATCAGAATGGCAGCAGGAATGGCTACGGCTGTTCCAAATCCGGCCATAGCCTCTAGCAATCCTCCGAAGCCCCATGTAAGCAATAACACCTGAATGCTTTTATCTGTCGAGATAGAAGAAAATTGCTGTTTAATAATCTCCATTTTCTCCGTTTTAAGCAAAACATTATAACTGAATATGGCCATCAGGATAATAATCAAAATGGGTGAGACGGCTTTCAATGCGCCATAAAGAAAGGAGAATAATAAATCATCCAAAGGAAGATGAAACCCGAAAAAGGCAATCAGCATGGTGACCACCAAAGATATAATACTGCTTTTTTCACCTGACATTTTAAAAAATGCCATTAGTATAATCAGTAATAATATGGGAACTATGGCTATAATCAGATTCATATAGTTAATGAGGTTTATTAATTTATTATAAAACAACAGTGCATATAAAGTTAAAGTTCACGTTATGGGAACACAATTAACATCAATTTATAGAAGATATCTTTTTGTCTCTTTTTAAGATGTTCATCAGTAATTGGGGTTATAATATCAGTGATTTATCTACTAATTCTCTATTATTATGGTTTTATCTTTGCGGCATCAAAAAGAATAATATAAATTCAAATAATGAAATTATGTATTTAGAAAAAGTAAATTCTCCTCAGGACATTAAAGGATTATCTGAAAAGCAGCTCAACCAGCTGGCTGATGAAATTCGTGGCGTACTGCTTGTCAAACTAAGTGCACATGGTGGTCACATTGGTCCTAATTTAGGTATGGTTGAAGCTACCATTGCCTTACATTATGTCTTTGATTCGCCCAAAGACAAAATAGTATACGATGTATCCCATCAAAGTTATACTCATAAAATATTGACAGGACGTAAAGAAGCTTTCCTTAATCCTAATGACTATGATGCAGTTTCGGGTTACACTAACCCTCAAGAAAGTGAACATGACTTTTTTACTGTTGGTCATACTTCTACGTCTGTAAGTCTTGCATGTGGTCTTGCTAAAGCTAGAGACTTGAAAGGGGAAGATGGGAATGTTATTGCCGTTATTGGTGACGGGTCTCTGAGTGGTGGCGAAGCCTATGAAGGACTAAGCAATGCCGGTGAAATGAGAACTAATTTAATTATTATCGTAAATGACAACGATATGTCTATTGCCGAAAATCATGGTGGGTTATATCGTAATTTGCAAGAACTGAGAAGCAGTAACGGTACTGCTTCCTGTAATTTTTTTCGTTCTCTCGGACTGGAATATTTTTATATAGAAGATGGAAATTATATTCCGGCATTAATCAAGACTTTTAATAAAGTGAAGAATACTTCTCATCCTACAGTGGTGCATATCCATACTCAAAAAGGAAAAGGTTATGCTTTGGCAGAAGCTGACCGTGAAAAATTTCATTGGGGTATGCCTTTTGATTTGACTACAGGAAAACCCAAAATGGACTTCAGTAATGTAGAAGATTATTGTGAGTTGACAGGCAAATTTTTATTAGAACAAATGAAAAAGGACCCGACTATAGTTGCTATCACATCAGGTACGCCTTCTGTTATTGGTTTTACTCCCGAAATGAGGCAAGAAGCAGGTAGGCAATTTATTGATGTGGGAATTGCTGAGGAACATGCGGTGGCACTTGCTTCGGGAATTGCTGCAGGAGGTGGTCGGCCGGTATATGGTGTTTATAGTACTTTTATTCAACGCTGTTACGACCAGCTGTCACAAGACTTGTGTATTAATGGTAATTCGGCTGTGATTTCTGTATTTATGGGAACAGTAGCAGGTATGAATGATGTAACTCATTTGGGAATCTTTGATATTCCTCTTATAAGTAATATCCCGAATATTGTATATTTGGCACCGACCTGTAAAGAAGAATATTTTGCGATGTTGGAGTGGGGTATTCATCAAACGAAGTATCCGGTAGCCATTCGTGTGCCGGGGGTTGACGTAGTACAAAGTGGCGAGGTCCCTGATAAAGATTACAGTAACCTTAATCATTATAAAATAACTCGGCAAGGGAATACTGTGGCTGTTGTTGCTTTAGGGGCTTTTTATTTATTAGGTAAACAGATTGTGGAAAATCTGAAAGTAGAAACTGGTATCGAAGCGACCCTTATTAACCCAAGATATATTACAGGGATTGATTATGAAATGCTGAATCTATTAGAGGACAATCATCAGCTGGTCATTACTTTGGAAGACGGAATATTGGATGGTGGTTTCGGAGAGAAACTTGCTCGGTATTATGGTAGTTCCGACATGAAAGTACTAAACTATGGATTGCAAAAAGAATTTGTCGATCGTTATGATGTAAAAGAATTAATGCAGAATAACAGATTGACCGTGAGTCAAATTGTTGAAGATATAAAGGAGGCTGTTCTGTGACATTTGACAGAGATATAAAGTCATGTTTTACGCATATTAAAGGATAATGTCCTGCCTTACAATTGTATAAAAAGAGGATGCCCGAAAACGATGGCGCTGAAAAATACCTCATTTTTAGGCTCCCTCTCCGTTTCAATCAAAAAATCACAGAGAAAGAAGTTTCATTAACCAAAGACTTTTTTTCTTTGTGGTTTTATTCTTTTATGAAGGATATACGCGATAGGAATCCTCAATTTTCTTTCAAAAAGTCTATTATTTGCCTCTTGCTTGTCGCATACTTCTCTGAGCGGACATTGCCTGCATCTTTTTCACAAGGGAAGGGGGCAATCTGGATTGAGACCCGGAAAATATTTGTATGACATATCCGTATAGGAACGAGCCACAAGATTCCTGGTGGAAACCGGATGCATGGTCTTCAGCAAAAGGTATTTGAACAATATTATGGGAATGACAGCTACATGCCCCATATCTTTACTGCAGTTCCTAAATTGCTACTGACCTCTTTTCTGATATTAGTGGGAAGTATAAAATCAAAAGACCCTAGCCTAAGCCAGAGTCCTTTTTTGATATGATGAGCCGCACGCTTGCGGGAAGCATTTGCAAATATAGGAAAAGATTCTGACTTTCCATAAAAATACTCAATTAAATTTTTATTTTACGCTATATTTCTTTTAAAGTACGTTTTCTTCCTTTGTTTTTGAGGATACTCCCCTTTGTAGTATCTTTCTTGCTTTATTTGAAATAGCTTATCATATTCGTTTATTTGGCGTTTAGTGTACAAATATTATATCAATTCCATCCTTAATATAATTAATTAGCTTAAGAATAAAGTTTATTTTTAGAGAAAAAACATGAAGGTATTGAAAGTTTTCATTAGTAAGCATTCAGCCTGGTCTATGTTTCTCTCAATTCTTTTTCTTCCTACCTTTGTCCTTTCATAAGAATTTTAACTTAGTCTATTATGTGTTTCATATTAGTATTTTCTAGTATAAGTCAATAATCCGGTGGAATGCTCTATTTAAACAGGAAAAACACACTTTTCTCCGTGTCACACGAGGCAGCGCATGCAGCGGCAATATTTTTTCACTGATGGAATGTTACAGGGAAAATAAGGTGAATCCCAAACGATGGATGCAGGAGGTGTTAATTAGAGTATAGGATAAAGAAGGAGAAGAGAAATACGGCTATTCCGATTGGCTGCCGTTTAATTTTATTGTAATCTGGAACGAAAAACGGACTAGGCCGAATGCTTACTTTTTATTGAGAGAAAACTATTATAATCATTTATTTGTATGCCTTTGTCGTATATAAGAAATGGAATAGAATGTTTTTTGCAAAATATCAATATACTATAAATAAATGTATTGTAAATGCATTTTTCTTTTTAGCAATTATTTTCATATTAACATATTTTTATTTCATTCGTTGTGAACATTTCTGTTTCTCTGTGCGTTATTATAATGTGTTTTTCATAGTATTAGATTAAAGGTTGAAGATTGCATCGGCTTGCGATAAGTAGTTGCATCTGAAGTAGAAGCGTCTACTATAAAAATATAAAGAGGCTGCCTTCATTCCTAAAGACAGCCTTTTTTATTTGTTTATCTCTCGCCTTTTGGGGGAAGGGATATTGATATTTTCTTTATTTTTCTTATTTTTCTTTAGATTGAATAGAATGCCAAGGGATGGCGTCTATAGTGGGCAAATCCTTTCCTGCTTCTATCAGACTGCTGATGATATAGTCTCTGGCGGTAGGGTTCTGGAATGGATACAATTCAAATTCAGGTAATACAGATACAAAATGTTCCATGATTTCGGCTTGGATAGATTCATAACTAGTCCAGTTCTTATTGGCGGAGAAACAATAAATCTGTATTGGTAGTCCGTTTTCAGTTGGAGCTAGTGTACGTACCATGAGTAGCAAATTATTACTAATGAAAGGGTGTCGTCTAAGATACATGGCCATATAAGCTCGAAGTAGCCCTACATTTGTATCTATGGTACCATTTACTAAACCGTCTGGATTTTCTGTGTTTATTACCTTTCCTTCAGCTGCCTGTTTCTGCTTGAGGGTGATGAATTGTGATAGTTCTACATCAAATCCTTTCATTTTTTCTAAAAACTCTGGTGTGCATGGTTTTATATAGTCCAATTTCAAAGTATATTCGCGCATAATACGTCGTCCACCAGACTCAGTCATACCACGCCAGTTGATGAAAGAACCTGAAACTAATGAGTAGGGGGGGATAGTAACAATGGTATTATCAAAGTTCTGAACTTTTACAATATTCAGAGTGATGTCCGTAACAATACCGTTAACGTTATTTTGAGGCATTTCAATCCAGTCACCAATGTGAATCATATCATTTTCGGAGAGTAATACACCGGCTACAAATCCTAAAATGGTGTCTTTAAAAATTAACATAAGCACGGCTGCAAATGCTCCTAATCCCGTAATCAAATTAAGAGGTGACTTATTTATCAGAATAGAAATAATTACAATAACGGCAATGCAAGAAAAAATAACTTGAAAGATTTGTATGAATCCTTTCATTGGCTTATTTTGTAATTGCTCTTTGGCCATTAGCACATCGCCGACTGAGTTCAGGATAGCGTTGACTGAGAAGAGTAAAGCAATGAAGAAATAAATCCACGTAATTTTTTCACTCACAATAAACCAAGTGGAGTGATAGTCGAAAGCAAACGGTAGTAACGAAGCTATGATAAGGGGTGGAATGATGGCTGATATTTTTCTCAATGCATTGTATTCTATCAGTGAACTGAGTATTCCTATCTGCTTGTATTTCAGTACTCTACGTGTGAAATGCAAAGTAATGTAATGTATAGCTGTTCCGATTGCAAAAGCTATGATAATAATAAAAATAAGAAAGATAATTTCATCCAACTTATTTAATATAGAATGTGGAATCCCTATCCATAAAAGAAGAGTTTTAATCCAAGTCAGTAAAGTTTGAGCAAATTCATTTGTATTCATATTCTGATTATATATTTTTCTATATAACCAAAAAGGATAAATTTTGTTTTATCAAAAGAAAAGCTGATATTCTCCTCTTTTGTATTTTCTCAAGAATGAAGAGAATATCTGCCTTGTCTTTTTCCATTTACTTTTTATACACAATCATTGTATTATTGAATCTTTCTGCAGAAGAATGTTGCATATAATGAAATATGCCTAAACTCAGCGTGAAGAATGCTAATGTAACAGAAATAACTCCAAATACAACTTTTCCAATAGATTTAGTTTCCATGTGTCTTTATTAATTAGTTTAGTTACGTATTATATTCATTTATTATAATGCTCAAGAAGCGATAATACTGCATGGATTATTATTATTTAAGAAAAAATAAATTGCAGTAGTCGTCAGTTTGCTCTAGTTGAATCGGCAAAGTTAGTATAATTATGCGATATATAATAACTTAATCTGTGTTTTTTACGAAAAAGTTATTTTGATTGAATAGATAATCGAAATTTTGGATAATGTTAACTATGGTGTAAGTGCAATTTGGGGAATATAAGAAAGCGTTTGTCAAGAGGGGGGACAAATGAATCCAATCCGGATACGGGACGGAGCCTGCCACAATGACATATATACGTGTGGTCTTATGCGTACGTATGTGTCTGCCCTGGAACATTTCACTTTAAGCTATCGGGAGTGTGTCCAAACTAAACCGGGCTATCCCATCGTCAGCTGTAGGGGCAGGGTTTGCCTGCCCGAAGACACAAAGCAA